>Ga0182012_10000317_pt1 | contig 54790 bp, 57 predicted proteins | sample 612S2SmetaG_FD_120486 | JGI IMG/M metagenome (GOLD analysis project Ga0182012, IMG submission 120486) | Permafrost microbial communities from Stordalen Mire, Sweden - 612S2S metaG | ecosystem: Environmental > Terrestrial > Soil > Wetlands > Permafrost | place: Sweden: Stordalen | collected... | reverse complement strand
AGCTGCCTTTCGCACTCAACACTCCGTCGCGAGCGATCACAAACACGCTCATGCGCGAGAGTGGCTGCACGTCCTCGGCATAGGTTCCGTCCGAACCAATCACGAGGATGTGGCGCAGCTCGTCGGCATAGGAGGCGCGGACCTCTTTAATGCGCGAGTCAAACTTGCGCGCTGCTTTGTCGGCCCTGAAAACCAGCTCCACTTTTTTCGAGAGCTGCGCGTCAGAAGCCGCGTCGGTTACCGGATAGAGACTCGGGCGCGCCTTGTCCTTCAGGCTCACCACCGGAGTCTTCGCCGGACCGCTCGCAATCAAGGCCGCCGTACGCGCCGCGTGCAAAATCTTTTCCGGCGCAAGATCGTCCGTGTAGGCATAGCCCGTGCGTTCGCCGGTCACCACGCGCACACCGCATCCCGCGCTGATGCCCTGCGATGCGGATTTCACCATCGATTCATCCACCGAGAGCGACGTCGAGGTTACATACTCAAAATAGAGATCGGCGTAATCGCCGCCCGCTGCAAGCGCCGCGCTGAGATACTTCTCCAGATCACGCTCGCTTAGTCCGTACTTCTCAAAGAAAAATCTTTTGTCCATAGATTTGCCCAGTGACGACTTGCCCTGCGAAGAGTTGCTCATGACTGATTGGATGCCCTGCCTTTGATTTGGTGGCAGAAGCCTTTCGATGCCAGGAAATGATTATAGAGGTCGTTGTTGAAATGCAGGGCTAAACCGTAACCGGCTCCGCGACCGCTGCTTCGTCCAACGTGGCCAGCTCCCAGGAGGAATGATCGCGCATCAACCGGCTGACCAGCGCGGTGTGCATGGCGTGTCCGGCGAGGTTCGCCACCACGCGACCCAACACCTGGTGACCGATCAGCGAGAGATCGCCGATCAGGTCCAGCACCTTGTGCCGCACAAACTCATTTTCAAAACGCAAGGGCCCATTCTGAATGCCGTCGGGGGTAAGCACAATCGCGTTATCCTCGCTCGCGCCGCGGATCAATCCCATGTTGCGCAACGCCTCCGCCTCGTGCAGAAATCCGAAGGTCCGCGCCGGTGCGATGGCCGTGGCATAGTCACCGCGCGATAGATCGACGCATATCGATTCTTCGCCAATCAGCGGGTGAGGAAAATTGATGGTGTAACAGACCGAGAAATTTTCCGCCGGATACAGCCCCACAAACTTTTCGCCCTCGCGCACTTCCACTGGCTTCAGCACGCGCAAGTACTGGCGCAGCCGCTTTTGCCGCCGCAGTCCTACGCTCTGGATCATCTCTACGATGGGCAGCGCACTGCCGTCCAGGATTGGCAGTTCCAGGTTGTCCAGTTCCACAAAGGCGTTATCCAGGCCCATGCCCACAAAGGCAGAGAGCGCGTGCTCGGTGGTAGAAATCAGCACGCCCTTCTTCATCAAGCTGGTGGCGTAACTCACCTTGGCCACGTTTCGCCCGGTGGCCTCCACCTGGAAGTCATCAAGATCGGTTCGGCGGAAGACGATGCCCGTGCCAGGCGAGGCGGGAACAATGCGCATCTTCACCTTGACGCCGCTGTGCAAGCCCACGCCCGCACATTCCACTGCCGCCCGAACTGTTTGCTCAAAACTCAAAAGTGATCCTGTAACCTGCGCTTGCCTCTTAGGTTACAGCTATTCTGGAAATTTTAGTTGTGGGATTTTTGCCACACTCCGTGGTTTCTCGTGGAACAACAGCCTTGCTTTCTGCACCGCAGGGCCATCTGGCGCAATCGCCTCGGAATTCGGAATACGCCAGCAACCCGAGGCAGGGCCAAGGATTCACATACGGTCATGAAATTCCTTCTTCGCTTAGTGATTCTGTCCGCAATGGTAGCTGCGTTCCTTGTTCCGTCCTTTGGGCAGCCGCCGTCCAATTCCAAGGGTACAGATGCGAGCGGTGTCCCGGCGCAGATTCACGCGCTCAAAGTCACCGTGCTTTCTACCATGCTGGTCGGCGACGTTGGCGATCACGGCGACCGCTCTGGATTGGGCGAGTGGGGGTTTTCCGCACTGGTGGACGCCGACGGTCATCGCATTCTGGTGGACACCGGCGCGCATCCGGAAACTGTGCTGCAGAACGCGCGCGACTTGAAGATTGATTTGTCTGATGTGAATGAAGTCATCCTCACTCACAATCACTGGGACCACGTACGCGGTCTAATGACGCTCCGTCGCGAGATGATGAAGAAGAATCCGGCGGCTCTTTCTTCTACAGCCGCCCGTCTCCCAAAGGTGAAGGCAACGATATGATTGCGATCCGCAAGGAGTACGAATCAACTGGCGGAAAAATCATCGAGCATTCCGAAGGCGCTGAGATCTTCCCCGGCGCTTGGCTTACCGGCCCGGTTCCTCGCAAGTATCCGGAGCGCAACTGGAGTGTAAGCGGGAGAGTGCAGACTCCAGATGGCCTTGTCGAAGACAACATTCCTGAAGATCAATCGTTGGTGCCCAACACACCGCAGGGCCTCGTGGTGGTCACAGGATGCGGGCACGCCGGTATCGTCAACATTTTGACCTACGCGAACACCCAGTTCCCCGGTCGCCCAGTGTACGGAGTCGTGGGAGGACTCCATCTCTTCCCGGCCAGCGATGAACAAGTGAACTGGACCGGAGACAAGATGAAAGAGTTCAAGGTCGCAAACCTTCTGGGTGCCCATTGCACGGGGCTCGAAGCGCTGTACCGGTTACGGGAACGAGTCGGGCTTACGCGCCAGTCAGCCGTGGTAGCCAGCGTCGGTTCTACTTTCACCCTTGCCGATGGCATTCATCCCGGAGCGCTGGCCAAGTAACGCTCACTGCTGGCATCGTGCTCGGAACTTACTTCTTCTTCTCGCGCGGATTGTAAGTCTGAGGGTTGTAGTCCACCTTGGCGTCGAAGAAGCCCGGCTCGAACGTTCTGTTGAACTCCACGTGCGTCAAGAAGTTCTGCCCGTTGATCTCGCCGTCGCGCTTGCGGGTTATCGTGTAAGGTGTGCTGATTCCCTGCACGGTGCGGTAGTTGCCGAAAATCGTCTCGTCTTCAACCTTGTACTTGTCAGGATCGCGCCAGCTAAAGAGCGTATTGATCGGCAGATGATTATGAATCTCGATTCCGATGGTGAGCTCCTGGTTGTTCTTGTTGAGCACGCTGACCACGTCCACCATCTGCTGATCCGCCACTTTCTGGCCAACGTATAGCAAGATCGTCTGCGGATCCTTCAGCCACTCGCGCATCACGATTTCAAGCGAGTGCTCGCGGCGGCGTATCAACTCCTGCATCACTTTGTCTTCTTCGGGCGCAGTGCCCTTGAAAGTTTTTTCATAGCCCTTGTCGCCGTTGTAGATGTAGACCACGTCGCGCTGCTTGGTCAGCTCGCGCCGCTCTTTGTAGGGATACTCATAGAAGCGCCAGAATAGTGTGCCTGCCGAAGTCGGCTTGCCCTGGAAGAAACTGTAACTGCGGCCTTCCTGCTCCATGGTCTTGTAGGTAAGCCACGCTTGCCCTCCGAGCGCAACAATCATTTGATCAATCAGCTTGCGGGCCTTTTGCTGCGAGGGATCAGTCAGCGCGCTCTGCGGCGCAACGGGCGTGGTCGCCGGGGCCGCCGCTGGAGCGGTCCCAACGGGCTCAGGGCCATCTTGCGCAAACGCGTTCGACGTGCCCAGCAGCAGCGCGCCTGCAAGGATTGCGAATAATGTAAGAGACAAGGCGCGTGACATTGTGTGATGCATGACGCGCACTAGGCGGGGCGTTCTCTTCATCGTTCGTATTTCCTCTTGCAAGTTATCAGCGGGCTAGCCCACCAGCACCGCGCCGCCGTTGACGTTGAAGACCTCTCCGGTAATAAAGCCTGCGAGCGGCGTACACAAAAACACGATGGGCCCGGCGATCTCCTCCGGCCTTCCGATGCGGCCAAGCGGAATCAGGCTGGTGATCTTCTCCTGCATCCCCGGCTCCGCCATCACGGGCGCGGACATATCGGTGGCCACCCATCCGGGAGCCACGCAGTTTACATAGATGCGGTCGCGAGCCAGTTCGGTGGAGAGTCCTTTGACCATGCTGATGATTGCGCCCTTCGTGGCTGCGTAGTCGCAATGAAAGGCTTCACCCCGCTGCGCGGCGGTGGAGCTGACCATCACGATGTGTCCGCCGCGACGTGTGTGCTTCATGACCTTGACGGCAGCTTTGACCAGCAAAAATGCGCTGTCCAGGTTAACGGCCATGGTGGAGCGCCACTGCTCATCACTCATCTCGTCCACGGGCTGATCGTGTGACGCCCATACGCCGTGATTGACCACCAGAATATCGAGACGTCCGAAACGTGAGACCGTCTCCTCAACCAGCATCTCCTCGGCTCCTTCGCCGATGAGGTCGCTTTGCACGGCTGCTGTGCGATCTGAGCCGCAGGCAATCACCAACCTCTGCGCGGCTTCTGCCGACTTCTGATAATTGAACAGAACGTTTGCGCCCGCCTGGGCGAAGAGCCGGACGCAGGCTGCGCCAATTCCGCGCGAGCCGCCAGTGACCAGCGCAACTTTGCCGGTGAGGTCCAATGCAAGACTCATGATCTTTCTCCGTGGTGTTGGCCAAGCTGGCCGCCGGTATTTTGCCAACGCCCCATCTTAGTCCCGGGCGGCAAAGCTGGGCAGAGAGGATTTACCATTCAGGCAATCGTCTTCGAGGCGAAGTTTACCAGAAAGACAATCATTCGACGGTATGCCCGATGATTGACTACCGCGTCATTTCCCTACCGTTTAAGGATGTACCACTTAATCAATCCTTACATTCTCAAAGTCAGGAGAGTTGCGGGCCAGTCTCTGATGAAATGCTCGCGCTTCGGCTACCAGTTTTTCAAAGATGCGCCGCGAGACTTCATTCTGCGCGAACGTTCTTTCCGGATGCCACTGCACGCCTAGAACCCAGTGGCCGTCGGCCGTCCCTTCCACGGCTTCGATGATTCCATCCTGAGGTGAGCGGGCCACCACGCGCAACGCGTCGCCGGGGTTGGCCACCGACTGATGATGACTGGAGTTGACGGTGATGTCCCCGGAGCCAGCGAGAGTGGCGAGTCCGGAGTTGGGTTCCAACTGCGCGGAGTGCTGGATGACCACGGTGCGCGGTGCGCCATCTGGACGCGCGTGCTGCACGGCAGATTCGATGTGCTGCACGAGCGCGCCGCCGCGCCACACGTTGAGCGACTGCGTGCCGTAGCAGATGGTGAGGATGGGCTTGCGCATGTTGTGCGCGTCCTGCAGGAGAAGCTCGTCTAGATTGTCGCGTGCGGGATCTGGCGCGGACGTCTTGGGATGCGCCTGCTCGCCATACTTCTGCGGATCGACGTCGGCGGGCGGGCCGGGAAGCAGGATGGCGTCACAGGACTTGGCAAGCTGCGCGGCTTCCACGTTGGAGAGATCAAGCTCGATAACCACCGGCTCGCCGCCTGCTCCGCGAATCGAATTCAGATAGTCAGGCAGGGCGCGCGTGGAGTACTCAGGATCAGAGTTGGGCACGGGGATGGCGATGCGCGGCTTCATACAGTGAATGGTAGCGCGGATGCGGCGCGCGAACAAAGAGGCATAGCATAGGCGCAGCAATGTGAGGAGCGAAAAATGGCGGAGCAGATTTGGGACAGCTTTGCGCGGCTCAATGCAGGAGAGCGATTCAAGCGTCAATCGGCGGAAATGGGCTCGGCGGTGACCGAGGCGATTGTGGAAGAGACGCAGGTGGCAACAGGACCCACATCTGCTGACGACGGCAGATGTGGGGCACCGTCAGAGGGGATGCGGGTGCTCGATGTGGCGTGCGGCTCGGGCGAGCCTTCGATTTCGCTTGCAGCGCTGCTGGCGGGAACGGGCGAAGTGATTGGCGTGGACATGGCTGCAGAGCCGCTGAAGGTGGCTCGGGAGCGGTCGAGTAAGCGCGGGCTAACGAATGTCGAGTATATGCAGGCCGACGTGCACGCCTTGCCCTTTGCCGATGCGAGCTTTGATCGCGTGACCAGCCGGTTGGGAGTGATGTTCTTCGGCGACCTGCCGAAAGCGCTGGGCGAGATGTATCGCGTGCTGAAACCCGGCGGGCGAGTGGCGCTGCTGGCGTGGGGGGCGATGGAGCAGCCGTACTTCGACTTAACAATCGGAACCGTACGACGGCTGCGTCCTGAGCTGGAGGTTCCGGCGACGGCACGACAGATGTTCAAGTTCGGCGTACCTGGAACGCTGGCCTCGGCGCTCCGCGAAGTGGGCTTCGCGGAGGCCGAAGACCGCGTGCGAAACCTGCGCTGGGACTGGCATGGAACTCCGGAAGAGATGTGGGATTATTTCCGCGGAGTGACCGTTCCGATTCGCGCTCTGCTGGAAAAGGTGGAAGGCGATGAAGCAGTGAACGTGGCCGTTCTGGCCGCGCTCCGCGAGCGCTATGACGGCGAGTACGTGAGGATGAACGCGCAGATGGTAGTGGCTACAGGGAAGAAGCCCCAAGCTTAAGGACTAAGTGCAGGATAACCCAAGTCCCGGGTTGGGTAGTGAGTGGAAAGGCCTGTCATCGTCAACCACCGCAACTGGGCGGCCATCCACTTCCGTAAATGAATTTCTGCCAACCGGAACTCTGAGTCCAGCATCTTCTCTTGCTTGAGCGGCGGACTTTGGCCTCAACGCACGCGCGCCGCCACATAAGGAGTACAGTGCCGTGTCCAGACCACCTTTTGCTTGGCGAGCCTTTTCCGCCGCGGTTGTAATGCACTTCGCTTTCGTCTGCGCCCAGAATGAATAACGTAGCCGTCAACTTGATGAGAGGATGGGTGCGAGTGGACGGTACGAGCGAACCAACGATTCCTCGCCTCCGAGAACCTACGCCGTCCGTGTCGCGCGGTGTCCTTTTACTTCAGCCAGTACATCTTTGACTTTAGCGAGCAGCGCGCTTCGGCTAAACGCCTGAGGGAACGTGAAAAAATCCTCGACTGCGCTCTGATTGATCAGCCGCTCATCTTCGACAAAACCCCCTACTATGAGAACTGGCAACCCATGTTGTCTGGTTTGCAAGTAATTCGCCGCCGTGCGGCCTGGCATGCCGCTGATGTATGGACGAATGATCAACAGATCAGGGTGTACGTCGTCGAGGCGATCAACGGCTGCGCCCAAGTCGCCTGCCTCTAAGATCCAAAAGCCTGGGGATTGGAGCGCGTCTCGAAAAACAGCACGCATGACCGGGTCGGAATCCACAAGCAGAATGGTTGCAGTTGGGGAGAGCTGTTTGTTAGCAGTTGCGCTCTCGGTAAGCTGCTTAGGCGACGGAGCCACCGAGGCGGGCGAAGTTTCTGAGGCTTTTGTTCTTTTGTCCATATACATCCTTCGAGGGTTCTTCGCGAGCCACGTCAAATTTCTACGACAGTTAGATGAAGAAGAAGGCCTCATGGTGGACTAAGCGGACCGCTGTTTCAAGGGTTGAAAAGCGCAGGGCAAAACAAGCCTTCATTCTTACGAAATCGGCTAGGAACTCACAGAGTGAGCGGTGCTGGTTGAGGCTTGGGGACGCGCTTTATCTTTGGGAAGTGCTGGGGTCCTTCACTTCGTTCAGGATGACACTTCCACTTTTACTTCCATCTTCGTTTCCACTATCAGCGGCAGGAGCGGCTTCTACGGCCTGAAGATTGGCGTGGGCGTAGAAGAGGTCGCTCATGGCCTGGTGGACACGGGCGGAGAGCGCTTCCATGTCTCGGGAGACGAGGCCAACGGTGGGGATGGGATCGCCGATGATGAGTTGGAAGTGGCTGGGGTGGATGGTGAAGGTGTTCATGGGGAGTGCCTCGAAGGCTCCTACTATGGCCATGGGAACGATGGGGACCTGGGCCTTGATGGCTACGTAGAACGTTCCTCCGAGGAAGGGTTGGAGGTGGCCGTCGGTACTGCGTCCGCCTTCTGGGAAGATGACGAGGTTCATTCCGCTCTTGACGGTTTGCGAGGCGGCGGATAGTGAGCGCAAGGAGGCTCGGGCGTCCGTGCGGTCGATGGGGATTTGGCCCGACCGCTTGAGGTGACTGCCGAGGATGGGGAGGCGGAAGAGTTCCAGCTTGGCGAGGATGCGGAACTGGAAGGGAAGGCCGACGTAGAGCACTGGGATGTCCAGGGCTGATGAGTGATTGGCGGCGTAGATGGCGGGCTGCGTGAGGTTGAGGCGGTCAAGGCCAGTGACGGTGAAGAGCGATCCGGTGGTGCGCAGGATGAGCGAAGACCAGAGGCGCGCGAGCTTGTGCTGGATGCGTCCTGAGTGGTCAAAGAACGAACTGAGCAGCGAGAACGTGCCGAGAACAACGGTGTAGAGGTAGATGAGCGGATCGCGCACACAGTAAGAGGCGAGACGGGTGGACAGCCTGGCGGAAAGACGCGAGCTCATAGAGACAGGATAAATGGGGCGCGGCAGGTTTCAAAGTTTGAGGGAAGTGCGTTGAGGCTGGCGCGTGAGAAGCAAAGCAAAATCAACTGCCCCCACTCAAGCCAAAAGAGGGCTTGAATGGGCCACCGTTACATAGCCGGGCGAAGCATGAGCACGTCTCTCTGGGGATCGGTGCCGACGAGAAACGTTTGTTCGCCGACGATTTCAAATCCCCACTTCTTGTAGAAGGCGATGGCCCGGGAGTTCCCCGAGAAGGTGGTGAGCCAGATGGGGCGCGGGCCTTCCGCGTTGAGCATGGAAAGGGCGCAGTGGAGCAACGCGCTGGAGAGTCCGGTGCCGTGAGCTTCGGGATGCAGATAGAGCTTGCGGAATTCGGCTGGCCCGGAAGCAGACAGCGCAGGGTGCGAGTTGCGGCGGGCAATGACCATGTAGGCGATGATGCGGCGCTGCTGGTCTCCTGAAGCTTCGGCGAGAAGGACGATGATGTTCGGATCGTCGATCAGGGTGGCGAAGCGCGCAGTCGTGAGTTCGGCGGCGATGTAGGCAGCGAGATCGGCGGGATCGGTTGCAGGACAGCCAAGAGGGAAGACTGCGGCGGCGAAGGTCGCAAGGGCCGTGGCATCGGCGGGAGCGGCATGGCGGATGACGGGGATGAGAGCGGGTTTCAAGGTGTCAGGATTTCAAAGTTCGAATTCAAGAGCAAGAGGAAAAGCAAGTTTCAAGGCTTCAAGGGTTAAGAGCAAAAACACAAGCACGACGAGCTTGGAAATCGTGACCGGTTGCCTCCCAAGCTGTCCGGAATTTGAGCGGATAGGGGTCGTTCGCTTCGCTCACGATGACACCGTAAAAAGAGCGGGGCAAGATCAGTCTGGATCAAAGTCAACTATCCCACCCTCCGCCCAATGAACGGGCGGAAGGGTAGGGCACCCGCTATCCGGCGATGCGCTTGAAATCTCTTTTGAAGGCTGGGTCGTTGCCATTCTGGGCGGCGGCGGCGCGGAGTTCGTTGGCAGCATCCGAGAGGCGGCCCTGCTTTTCGAGAACGAGGCCCAATTTCCAGTGGGCGCTGCCCTTGGTGGGGGCACCGGCCTCGGGCTCGCGGGCTAGATACTGACGCAGGTAGCGCTCGGCGCGGGCGAGCTCGGTGTTGGAGTCCAAGAGGGCGACGGCTGCGGAGTAATAAGGAAGAAGATCGTCTGGCACGTGGCGCTGAGACTCGGCGAGAGTCGCGTCGAGTTCGCTCCAGCGCTGCTGGTGGGCGAGGGCAGTGGCGAGATAGCCGTAGCATCCGGCACGATAGGGATCGGCGGCGATGCCGATGCGGGCAAAGTGCTCGGCCTCAGACCAGCGATGATAGCCGTCACTGGCAAGGATGGACGTGAGATCGACGACGGCGCGGTACAGGTGCGGGTTGAGCTGCACGGCCTTGCGCAGGTAAGCCTCAATCTCCGGTAGGGGACGCTTCTGCATTTGCAGCAGGGCGGCTTCGGCCAGTGCGCCCTCGGAGGGACTAATCGCGTAGATCTGCTGCAGGGATTCGCGAGCCTTGGCCTTGGAGCCGCCGACAATGGCGGGAGACTCTTCGTAGAGTCCCATGGACTCCTTGAGGGCGCGCACGCTGCGCGGGTCAAGCTGAATCGCAATGTCGAGTTCGTGCCGCATCTGGCGGGCGAGCGGGATGCCGCCGCCGAAGACTCCGAGTTTGAGAGCTTTATCCCCGAGAGTGTCGGCAAGCTGGGTGTGAATATCGGCGTTGTTGGGCGCGGCGGCGACCGCACGCTGCCCGTAGTCCACGGCTTTTTCGAAGTCACCGTAAGCGTCATAGACGGCGGAAAGCCAGGAGAGCGCTTCCGCATCATGCGGGTTGCGGGCGAGACGCTCCTGAGCAACGCCGGCGAGCTGGCGGAAATGCTTCTGCTCCAGCAGAACCTTGCCGTCGGCAGCCCAGGCGAAGGTCGTGGCAAAAAGAGCGACGAAGAGCACGACGCGGGATAGAAGGGAACGCGGCATTACTTGCACACCAATTCGCACACCAGAACGCACGATGGAGTCCGCGATGGAACGCGCGGGATGCGGCGTTTGATGCGAAATGGACAGGGTTGGACGCAATACTGAAAGCAAAGCAGACCTCATGGGGCGTCTCGCGCGGAACACTGATCAACAAATGCGGGCGACGACGAGGTGCAGCGAAGAGGAGCACCATTTACAATCGTGCAAGCACCGGAGAGTTGGCAGCGGGTAACCGCGGCGGGCTCCGAGAGGCCCGGGGAGACATCTGTATTAATAGGAGATTAACAGACAATGACAGCGGATGTCCGTAAGGGTTTGGTCATAGTCAACACCGGTCCGGGTAAGGGCAAGACCACGGCAGCGATGGGTACGGCGCTGCGAGCGGTAGGCAACGGACTGAAGGTGTTGATGTTGCAGTTCCTGAAGGGCTCCTGGCATTACGGCGAACTGGATGCCGTAAAAGCATTTGGCGATAATTTTGTGATGAAGCAGATGGGCCGCGGCTTTGTGAAAGTGGGCGGGGCCGAGACCGATCCTGAAGACATCAAGATGGTGGAGGAATGCTGGAAGGAAGCCGAAGAGGCAATCCTTGGCGGGCAGTGGGACTTGGTGATTCTGGACGAGATCAACTACGCCATCAGCTACAAGATGCTGGACCCGGAGAAGGTGGCCGAGGTGCTGCGTCGCAAGCCAGAGATGGTTCATGTCATCTTGACGGGACGGAACGCGCACCCGACAATCGTTGAGCTGGCCGACACGGTGACTGAAATGCGCGAAGTGAAGCATGCGTACCAGAAGGGGATTCAGGCACAGCGAGGAATTGAGTATTAGAGGGCAGGTTGCGCAGGTTGCAAGGTTGCGCAGTTAAGAGCAAAGGCAATTGATTCAAAGGGTACTGAATGCAATTGATTTGAAAGAGAGTGCATGAGCTGGTTTAAGCGGGAAGAGCAACAACTCGATACGAGCGGCGAGAAGAAGATGAAGTCCGAAGGGCTTTGGGTGAAGTGCGACCAGTGTCGGCAGATCATCTGGAAGAAAGATCTTGAGGACAACTTCCACTGCTGTCCGAAGTGCGAGAAGCACTTCCGCATTGACACTCGCACACGGCTCGGCTACCTCTTCGACGACGGCGTGTACACGGAAGAAGACGGCAACCTGGTAACGACCGATCCCCTGGAGTTCACCGATCTGAAGGCCTACAAGGGACGAGTGAAGGCCGCGCAGAAGCTGACCGGACGCAAGGACGCGATTGTGAACGCGCGCGGCAAGATCGATGGTCGCGAGGTGATTGTTTCCGCCATGGAGTACGGCTTCATTGGCGGCAGCATGGGCGCCGTGGTGGGCGAGACGATTACTCGTGCGGTGGAGAAAGCGCTGAGGGATAGGGTGCCGCTGATTGTGATTTCGGCTACGGGCGGAGCGCGCATGATGGAAGGCACCATCTCGCTGATGACGATGGCGAAGATCAGCTCGGCGCTGGGACGGCTCGACGACGCGAAGATTTCGTACATCAGTGTGCTGACCGATCCGACGACGGGCGGCGTGACAGCGAGCTTTGCCATGCTGGGCGATTTGATTGTCGCCGAACCGGGAGCGTTGATTGGTTTTGCCGGGCCGAGGGTGATTGAGCAGACGATTCGGCAGAAGCTGCCGGAGGGTTTCCAGAGGAGTGAGTTTCTGGTGGAAAAGGGATTTCTGGATGCCGTAGTGCATCGTCGCGAGATGAAAGGCTATATCGCGAAGGCGCTGGGGTGGATGGCATAAGAGCAGGTTGCGCAGGATACGCAGGTACGGGCAAAGGCGAGAGCAGAGGCAATGCGAGTTGAGGCGCGTCTGAGCTTGTGCCGGAGATTTGAGAATTATAGGGGTCCTTCGCTTCGCTCAGGAAGACACATAAGATAGCTCCGGATGACACACAAGAAAACAGTGGCCATAGGGGCGATAAGAACAAACGATTGGGATAGGCGGGTGTGTCCCGGTAGAATGAAGAAGAGCAAGACTGAAGGCTATGCACGTTGCTGGGCCGCCGAGCTGGCGGCCTTCGTGTTTGTGGAAAGGGTTGTGAAGTTTGAGTAGTTGGGCGATGAGCACTGCATCGAGAACAGTTTTGGGTCTAATGTCTTGTACTATCACCGCCGGGAAGAACACCCGGCTTTTTTGCGGAATACACCTTCCGCGATTCGGGTCTATGTCACTAATGAAATTGCGCGCGGCGCAGAGAAGTTCGTATCGCATGATGCTGCTGGCGCAACGGCGGCTGAGCGGGCTGCGCTATGCGACGCGCATGCTGATCAGCGGCGTGATTGTTTGGCTGATTCTTTCTGCGGGAATGCACGCCGACCCATTGTGGGGACTGATCTCTGCCGTGGTGGTGACGGAAGTGAAGGTGGAGTCGGCGTGGAATGCATTCATCTCGCGGCTGCTGAACACGGTGATCGGCTGCGTGGTGGCGATGGCATTCCTCAAGGTTGGTGGAGCGTCTGAGTGGTCGGTGCTGGCGGCAATGGCCGTGGCGGTGATTGTCTCGTCTGACCTGGTGAAGGTTCCAATCAGTTGGAGGATTGCGCCGATCACGGCGGCGATTGTGATGCTTCCGGCTTACGCGTCGCACTCGGCCCATGCGGGATTGACGGCGGCGATGCAGCGAACGATGGAAGTAATCATCGGTTCGGCGGTGGCCGTGGGTGTCTCCTGGGCGACAGCTGGATTGTTCCGGCGCAGAGGTCCGGGAGCAGCGCGATAGAAGTGTCGTCAAGGGTCTTCGTGTGAGACCAGTAAGTGCTTGATGTTTCAATTCGTTAGAGGCGATAACGCGGGGGCCGGAAACGGTCCCTGCGTGCTATAATGAACTGTGTTTCTTAGTAGCTAATTTCCTACATTACAAACAGTTAACGGCGGGCGGAGTAATCGCGCAGTCGAGTGTTCTGTTTATCGGAAAGAAGCGAGCAGGATTGCTGAATAGGATCATTGCTGCTGAAGGATCCAAGGTCAACCACCCCACCCTGACTGTGAAGAACGCGGTTCAGGGTAGGGCACCCGCAGGATAGACATTCTTCAGCATGCCGGAAGGCATTTAGGACTCCATGGCCGACGAGACAAACAATCCAAAGCTGCCGCTGGAAGGCGGCGGCGGTCCACCCCAGAACGTACAACCCATCAACATTGAAGAGGAGATGCGGCGCTCGTATCTCGACTACTCGATGTCTGTGATCATCGGGCGCGCGCTGCCGGACGTTCGCGACGGGCTGAAGCCGGTACATCGGCGCATTCTGTACGCGATGCACGACATGGGCTTGCTGCACAGCCGCAAGACGGTGAAGTGCGCCAAGATCGTGGGCGAAGTGCTGGGCAAGTATCACCCGCACGGCGATTCGTCAGTATATGACGCGACGGTTCGAATGGCGCAGGATTTTTCATTGCGCTATCCGCTGGTGGATGGACAGGGAAACTTCGGCTCGGTGGATGGCGATCCGCCAGCCGCGTATCGATACACGGAAGCAAGACTCTCGGCGATTGCCTCGGAGTTGCTGGCCGATATCGACAAGGACACGGTGGATTTCACCGCGAACTTCGACGACTCAACGGTAGAACCGACGGTGCTGCCAACGAAGATTCCTACGCTGCTGATCAATGGCTCGAACGGTATTGCCGTGGGCATGGCGACGAACATTCCTCCGCACAATTTGACCGAGATCATTACGGCGGCGATTGAGCTGGTGGAAAAGCCGAACACGCAGTTGGAGCGCATCCTGGAGATTGTGCAAGGGCCGGACTTCCCGACCGGTGGATTCATCCACGGGCGCAAGGGATTGTACGAGGCCTACAGGACAGGACGCGGCCGCTTCCTGATGCGCGCGAAGGTTGCGCAGGAAACGCTGAACAAGGATCGCATCTCGATCATCGTCACGGAAATTCCTTACCAGGTAAACAAGTCGCGGCTGATTGAGCGCATTGCGGAACTGGTGAACGAAAAGACGATTGAAGAGATCAGCGACATTCGCGATGAGAGCGACCGCGACGGCATGCGCATTGTGATTGAGCTGAAACGCGGCGCGCAGCCTGAGATCGTGCTGAACCAGCTCTACAAGCACACGCAGTTGCAGGAAAGCTTCAGCATGATCTTCCTCGCCGTGGTGAACAACCAGCCACGCGAGATGGGACTGGTCCAGGCGCTGCAATACTTCATCGACCACCGCGTGGACGTGATCCGCAGGCGCACGGCCTTCCTGCTGCAAAAGGCAAAGGACCGGGCGCACATTCTGGAGGGCTACCAGAAAGCTCTGGACTACCTGGATCACGTGATTGCGATCATCCGGGCCAGCCAGAACCGGGCGGAAGCTCGCGAAAACCTGGTGGCGTACTTTGCCGGCAAGAAGATCACAATCAACCTGACGGGACGGATGCCGGAGAGCGATCCGGAGAATCCGTTCAGCATTAAACAAGCCGATGCCATTCTGGAATTGCAACTACACCGGCTGACGCGACTCTCGATTGACGAGATTGTGAACGAGTTGAACGAGCAGCGCGAGCGCATTGCCGAGTACGAGTCGATTCTTAATTCAGAGAAGAAGCTGCGCTCGGTGATCGTGGATGAGTTGAAGCAGATTCGCAAGGACTACGGCGACGAGCGGCGCACCATCATCCAGGATGAAGCCAAGGAGCTGCAACTGGAAGACCTGATCGCCGACGAGCAAGTGGCAGTCACGGTAAGCCACGCCGGATATCTGAAGCGCACCAACGTTTCCATTTACAGGCAGCAGCGGCGCGGCGGGACCGGACGCAAGGGAATGAGCACACGCGAAGAAGATTTCGTGGAGCACATGATTGCGGCCACCACGCACAACTACATCCTGATCTTCACAAACACGGGGCGGGTGTACTGGCTGAAGGTGTATGAGATTCCTGACGTGAGCGCGGCGGGCAAGGGTAAACACATTGGCAACCTGGTGAGTTTGCAGCCGGGCGAGACGGTGAGGGCTTTCCTTTGTGTGAGCGACCTTGAAGAAGAAGGTAAGTTCATCTTCTTTGCCACGCGACAAGGCACGGTGAAGAAGACTCCGCTGAAGGACTTCTCGAATGTGATGTCACGCGGAATTATTGCCATCGGCATCGACAAGGACGACGAACTGGTTTCCGCGCAGGTAACAGACGGACATCAGTACGTGCTGTTGGCTACACATCTTGGCATGGCCGTGCGATTTGACGAGGAGGACGTGCGCTCAATGGGGCGTCCGGCGTATGGCGTGCGCGGCATGAAGCTGGCGGAGAAGGATTACATCGTCGGCATGGTGGTGACTCCGAAGAACGCGACTCCAGGAGCAGATCACAAGGCGCGCAAGAAGGCTGGCGAGAGCGACACCGGAGAGCTGATGCCAAACCTGATCCTGACCGTATCCGAAAACGGATATGGCAAACGGACTCCGGTGGACGACTACCGGCTGACCGGACGCGGAGCCAAAGGCGTGATCAACATGAAGACCACGGCGAAAAACGGCAAGGTAGTGGCAGTTCTACTGGTGAGTGAAGAGAGCCAGGCGATGCTGATCAGCCAGTTCGGCAAGATCATTCGCATGGGGACCGACACGATTCGTGAGGCATCACGTGCTACACAGGGCGTGAAGCTGCTGCAACTGGAAGGCGACGACCGGGTGGCTGCAGCCGTGGTGTTGCCGAAGGAAGAAGTCAACGGTAACGGCAATGGCGACGAGCCTTCGCTGCTGGAGTAGTTACGCATCAAAGTAAGGAAGTAAAGCCGGGGAGGCGCGAAGGCGCTTCCCCGTTGCTTTTGTGGGAGGTTCCAAAGACAAGGGAGATTTGATACTATCTCCGGCACTTTGGGTGAAGGACGAGGAGACGGAGGTCCAAATGCGGAAGGTTCTGGCGGTGATGATGATGCTGGCGGTTGCGGGTTGGGCGCAGGAGCACAGGCCGGTGCAGCAGAGTCCGGCATGGAAGAGCCTGCAGACGCTGGTGGGTAAGTGGGATGGAACAATGCATGAAGGCGGGAAAGATATGCCTACTCATGTGGAGGTGCGGAGCACGGGCGGTGGTTCGGCGCTCATGCACTGGATGGATCCGGGCGGTCCGTACGAAATGATTACGATGTTTCATCCGGACATGGATGAGCTGCTGGCAACGCACTACTGCGCGGCTCACAACCAGCCACGGATGAAGATGGTTTCAGCAACGCCGACACGGCTGGTCTTCGAGTTCAAGGATGGAACGAATATCGGTCCGCACGATGGACACATGGTTGGGCTGGCCATCAACTTGATTGACGCAAATCATCATGACGAGGAGTGGAGCTACGTGGATCAGGATGGCAAGCGCACGACCTCGGTCTTCCACTATACGAGGACATCGGCGAGCTGAACGTGCGCTGAACGGATGAGAATGGCCCGCTGGAGAACTCCAGTGGGCTTTGTTTTGCGCGAATCCCAATGCTTTGTACAAGTGGAGTATTGAGCATCTGCGTGCCTAACGATGGCATCGATCATCAAGGGAATTGCGTTGTGTGCAAGCGCGGACAGGCCAAACATAGGGGAGTTCTTTGGAACGTGAGTTGCACATACACGAGATGCAAGTCATTCGGGAGAGCTGTGAGGATGGAAGCTGTATGCGCGGTGTGATTCGTCTGGTTGTGGGGTGTGCGATGTTTGTTGTGTGCGCTGCTGCGGGGTTTGCCACTTGCAGCGCTCCGGAGCAGAGCGGATTGGCTCTGTGTTTCCCGTCGGAGGGGTCGACGGTGCTGTACCCGGCAACGATTGAGATGGCAGTGAACTCGGGAGGAGTGCAGATCACGCACCTTTCGGTGTACGACGGCAGTGTGGAAGTGGACAGTCAGAGCTTTATTACCGACACGCTGATCGACTTTGGAATGCTGAACGGGCTTCACCACATCACGGTGAATGCCTGGGATGCGAATGGAAAGCTGTACCAGGCGAAGACCAGCTTCACCATCACCGGCTCGGGTTTTGGACCGTGCGCGGCGGGAGGTGGACTGGTCACGTTATGCGAGCCATCGGGTTACCTGCCGGAGAGTTCCACGCCAGTCTCGGCGTACTTTGGCTCTGGAGTGAGGAGCTGGAGCATGACCCTGGATGGCGCTAGTTTCGCGAGCTCCGGCCAAGGGTTGCCCGTTGCGGGATCGCTCGAACTGGACGGCGCGGGTGCGGCTGCAGGTGCGCACACGTTGGTCGTGAAGGCAGTGGATTCCAAGGGCGCGACGAGCACATTCACGCGAAAGTTCTCTACCTTCTACGACCTCAACTGCAGCCCCAAGGGAAACACGTGCAATCCTGGCATCCAGTTTGTGCAGCCTGCAAACGCTGGTGAAGACGTGGCAGCGGACGTGGGGACGAGCTTCAAGGTGCAGGCCGAGGTGGTGCGCAATCCAAAGCCAACGACGAAGATGATCGTCTATCTCGACGGGAAGAGCGTTGAACAGTCGGCTGGGCCGGGCATCACGGCCAACGTGAGCGCGGCGAAGGGATCGCATTACCTGGTGATCCAGGCATGGGACACGGCTGGGAAATTTTATGAGACCTACGGGAACGTGAACGTGCAGTAGAAATGCGCGAAAGTGGGAATGAAGAAGCGGGCCGACAAAAAAGTTGTCGGCCCATTTCATTTACGAGAGACCCACAAAGATGAGTCGCATACAATTGTTTTGTGCTGACCTTACAACAAGCTGGACTCCTCTTTGGGATTGCAGTAGTGAGCGGGATGATGAATGCGGTGGCCGGGGGCGGTAGCTTCCTGAGCTTCCCTGCGCTGCTGCTGGTGGGTGTGCCGCCGATTCAGGCGAACGCAACGAACACGATTGCCTTATGGCCGGGCATACTGGGCAGCATTGGCGCGTATCGCAATGAGCTGAAGGGGGAGCAGGCACACAAGGTCCTGATTCCGCTGCTCTCGACGGGAATTGTGGGCGGATTGCTGGGCGCGATCACACTGCTGGTGACTCCGCAACAGACGTTTCTGAAGCTGATTCCGTGGCTGCTGCTTTCGGCGACGCTGCTGTTTGCGTTCAGCCGGAAGATTACGGCGGCGTTGAAGCCGATTGGCGGCGAAGCGGCACTGACCACCAAGGGCGGAGCGGCGGCACAGCTCTTCGTCGGTTTCTACATTGGATACTTCGGCGCGGGAGCAGGCATCCTGATGATGGCCCTGCTGGCGCTGCTGGGGATGACGCAGATTCACCGCATCAACGCCTACAAGACCGTGCAGGCAGCGGTGTGCAATGGAGTCGCAATTCTGGCGTTTGTGTTCAAGGGCGTCATCTACTGGAAACACGCGGGAGTGATGGTACTGGGTTCGCTGCTGGGCGGATACTTTGGAGCCTGGTTCGCGCAGAAGATGAAGCAGGAACACGTGCGCTGGATCGTGATTGCAATCGGCGCGGGGATGTCCGCCTACTTCTTCTGGAAGACCGGGTTCTAAGAATGGCGGCAAGCGCCTGGATTGGATACGTGGCGGGCACGCTCACAACAATCGCCTTTCTGCCCCAAGTGCTGCACGTGTGGAAGACGAAGCGTGCCGATGACCTCCACATGGGAACACTGCTGATCTTTACGGCTGGCGTCACGTTGTGGGTGATTTATGGAATAGCGCAACACCAGATGCCGGTGATCCTGGCAAATGTGGTGACGCTGCTGCTGCAACTGGGGATACTGTTCCTGAAGCTGCGATACGCGGGGAAGCGAGCTAAGTCGCGGTCTTCTTAGAAATCCGGGAATTCCGATTCGAGAAGCCTCGCGCGGCCAAATTCGCCTCCCGTTTGACCTTGGACTGAGGAAAACGTTAAAATCCTGTAGTTTGCCTGTACTGCTTCGCCTCGTCAGAGGCACCTCGCATCAGGTTCGGCGTGGCTCCTGGATTCAGGGGCGTGATGAAAGCCGGATCTGCCTTTGATCTTTCGATCTACGAGGAAGTGCAAGCGCACAGAAACGATCTTGATAAACCCCACCGAAGCCTTTTGTGGCGCTGCGATGGAGGGAAGATTTATGGAGGCAGTGCTATGTACGCGGTGATCCGCGCTGGCGGTAAGCAATATCGCGTCGCTCCCGGTGACGTAATTAAGATTGAAAAGACGTCTAACAGCGGCGAGAACATTGAATTCGAGGTCCTGGCAGTCAGCGGCGAAGAAGGCAAGATCGTAAAAGCCGCAGATGCCAAGGTCGTAGGCGAAATTCTCGCTGAAGGCAAGGCCGACAAAATCCTTGTCTTTCACTTCAAGCGCAAGAAGCAGTACAAGAAGCTGAACGGGCACAGACAGCCGTTCACGCAGGTACGCATCGCAGAGATCAGCGCGAATGGCGAAACCTTCAAAGCTCCCGAGGTTGCCGTAAAGGCACCGAAGGCGAAGAAGGTTGAGACTCCGGCTGCTGAAGTTCCGGCGAAGAAGGCCGCCAAGAAGAAGACGGCTGCCAAGAAATCCAGCAAGTAACATTTACAGCACCTATTACGGTTCGCGGCTCAAGCGGCGAATGACTGAAGGAATTTAGATATGGCACACAAAAAAGGTCAAGGAACATCCCGCAACGGCCGCGACTCAAACGCACAGCGTCTTGGTGTCAAGGCTTTCGGCGGAGAGACCGTCACCGGCGGCACCATCATCATTCGCCAGCGCGGTACCCGCATCAAGCCGGGCCTGAATGTTGGACGCGGCAAAGACGACACGCTGTTCGCCAAGATGGACGGCAAGGTGAAGTTTATCGATCGCGGACAGATGGGAAAATTCGTGGCGATTGAACCGATCGCTGCCGAGCCCGTCGCCGCAGAGCCGGTCGAAAAAGCGTAAACAACACGAGCTTTGAAACCCGAGGCCTCGCCTAAACAGCGAGGCCTTTTTACGTGAGCACATCGCGCTGACGGGCTGCGAATTCATCGCGGGCATGAGAGCGAAGTGAGGAAACCTTTGCGCGCGCTGGAGGGTTCGAAGCACAAATCAGTCTTCTTTGTGCGTTGGAGAGCAGTGCGCGAGAATTTCTTTTTGGTGGAAGAGAGCGGCGTCTCGCATGCTCCAGAGACAGCGAAGCGGATAGAGATACGGCAAAGCTTGGAGCGTGCGGAAAAACGAAAAAATTGGGACAAACGCTGCGGGGCGCATGAATGCTGGATGAAGTCGATGACATTCGGAGAGTGCTCGGCTGGCGCGAGGCGCGAAGCGAGCAACGGTCGTACTGCTGGGAAGAGGTTGGAGGTGGTGAATTGATGAATTCACATATATCAATCTATTTACTTTCGTAATTTGCCATCTATGTTTCTTGCACTAGTTGTGGTGAAATATCTCAGTCAAGCAGTACGTGGGTTGCGATGTTCGTTGATGAAGCAAAAATTCGAGTAGCATCCGGAGCCGGTGGCAATGGATGCATGGCGTTCCGCCGAGAGAAGTTTGTTCCGCGCGGCGGACCGAGTGGCGGAGATGGTGGACGCGGTGGCGACGTCATCATGGAATCCAGCGAGCGGCACAACACGCTGGTGCACTTCCGCTTTAATCCTGAGTACAAGGCGCAGCGCGGTCGCCATGGATTGGGTTCGAACTGTTCAGGACCGGAAGGCGAAAGCATCACGCTGAAGGTTCCGGTGGGCACGGCAGTTTATAACGATGAGACCGGCGAGCTGGTATACGATTTTTCGCAGGCTAACGAAAGTATCGTCATTGCGAAAGGCGGACGGGGCGGACGAGGCAATCAGCACTTTGCCACTCCGACGCATCAGGCTCCGACTGAGCATGAGCCGGGACGAGCGGGAATTGAACTAAAGCTTCGGCTTGAGTTGAAGCTGCTGGCTGATGTGGGATTGGTGGGATACCCGAACGCGGGCAAGTCCACCCTGATCTCCCGCATTTCGGCGGCACGACCGAAGATTGCGGATTATCCATTCACCACGCTGCAACCCAATCTTGGAGTTGTGGCGCTGGGCGAGATGCCGAATGTGGTCAGCTTCGTGGTGGCCGACATTCCGGGATTGATTGAAGGCGCAAGCGATGGCGCGGGACTGGGCACTCAGTTTCTGCGTCATGTTGAGCGCACGCGTTGCCTGGTGCATCTGGTGGATTGTTCAGATGCGAGCGGGCGGCCGGATCCCGTGAAAGATTTCGATGTGATTCTGCGCGAACTCAGAAGGTTCGGCGCGGGATTGGAACGCAAGCCCATGATCGTGGCGGCAAGCAAGATGGACGCTGCGAATCCGGCGAAGGTGGAGAAGCTGCGCAAGCATGCGCGCAAGCTGAATCTCGAGTTCTATGAGATCTCCGCTGTGACCGGGGCCGGGGTCAGCGAGCTGGCCTGGGCAATGGCGCGTTACGTCGAGGAAGTTCGCCGCCGCAGTACGGGTGGTGAAGAGGTGACCGGAGCTGTGCTTGATGAGACAGAGCCGGAAACCAAATCGAACAAAAAAACAAAAGGGAGAATACCAATGGCTGCTACAAAGAAAGCTGCAACGAAGAAGGCCGCTGCAAAGAAACCAGTTGCGAAGAAGGCCGTAAAGAAGGTTGCCAAGAAGGCCGTCAAGAAAGTCGCGAAGAAGGCTGTTAAGAAGGCCGCCGCAAAGAAGTAGTTCCTTTCAACATTCCGGCGCGGGCCTTCACGGTCCGCGCCGCAGTTTTGCCCACCGAATGAACGACCCTCTCCATAACGTCGCGCTGTACGGCGGATCCTTTGACCCAGTACACCTGGGGCATTTGGCTGTGGCCCGGGCAGCGACCGACAGGCTTCAACTGGAGCGAGTGTACTTCGTTCCGGCTGACGTGCAGCCACTCAAAGCACAGCAGAAGGTTACGAACTTTTATCATCGCCACGCCATGCTGGCGCTTGCGTTGCAAAACGAGCCGCGATTTGTGCCGTCACTACTGGAATCTCCGGAGACGGTGCGCGCCGCCGGCACGGCAGCGAGCTACACGGTTGACACCGTGGCACGGTTGCGGGCGCGGCTGACGAGCGGAACGCGCCTGTACTTCCTGATTGGCATGGACGCTTTTCAGCACATTGCAAAGTGGCGCTCGCCCGTGGAGTTGTTGCGCTCGGTGGAGTTTGTGATTGCCAGCCGCCCGGGCTTTCCGCTGGCTGAGGTTGCAGAAGCGCTGCCTGTGGAGTTGCGGCCCGATGAGGCCGGTGCGCGAAAGCTGCTTGAAACCGGATCGCTGGAGACGAATGGCGCGCGGATTCATTTGCTGCCCGATGTGAACGAGGAAGTGAGCGCCACGGAGATTCGCGAGGCGGCGCGGCAAGGGGTTGGCTTGGAACGGCTGGTGCCGGGCGCCGTGGCCGACTACATTGTGAAGCTCAAGATTTATGGTGCCGAGGAAGAACCAGGATCGCCGGAGCCTCCGCGCAACTGAGCGGAGCTGGCCGCTGGCGCTGGGCTTGCATCTGCGGCGAAAGCCCAGCACAATAGTGCAGCACAGAAGAGGAACAATGCCCACGCAAGATATCAGAGAACAAGTCGCGCTTGCCCTTTCGGCTGTCAACAACAAGAAGGCCGAGGACGTTTCATTGCTTCAGCTCCCCGGCGAGTCGAGCACCTTTACCGATTACTTCCTGATCTGCAGCGGCAGCAATCCGCGGCAGGTGCAGGCGATTGCCGACGAAGTAGATGAGCGGCTTTCCAAAGACATGGGCGTGGAGCCGAATGCGCGTGAAGGTTACAACACGGCGGAGTGGATCCTGCTGGATTATGTGGACTTTGTTGTGCACATCTTCAATGCCCAGCGGCGCGCCTACTACGATCTGGAGCGGCTCTGGAAATCAGCACATAAGCTGACCGCTGAAGAACTGATGCAGCCGACAAAGAAAGCTGAAGTTGTTGAATCCGCACCTAAGCTTACGCCGGTGAAGAAGCGCGCAAAGAAAGCTGCGGCAAAGAGACCTTCGAGCGTGAGAGCCGCGGCCAAGCAGAGCGCGCGCGGCGCGAAGACGAAATCCGCTGGCCGTAAGGTTGTAGTGAAGAAGGCGGCGGCGAAAAAGGCTCCCGCGAAGAAGGTTGCGGCCAAGAAGGTCGTTGCCAAGAAGAAGGTAGCAGGCAAGAAGACGGCGGCGAAGAAGTCCAGCAAACGCAAGTAAAGCGCAGATGGCAATGAGCGCGGGCCCCAGAGCCCGCGCTGTTGTTTGCGCGAAAAGGGATTTGGAAAGAGCACGATGAAGATCCGCCTGGTGTCGATCACGAAACGCAAGGGCTCCAGCAAAGAGTCCGCTGTGGACGAGTTGACGACCGAGTACGTGAAGCGTGCGGCACGATACTCCCCGGTGGAGATGAGCGATTACGCGAGCGAAGAAGCACTGCTGAAGAGTCTGGATAGGCCCGGGCGGACAGCTCCTGTGCTGGTGGCCCTGGACTCGCGCGGAAGGCTATGGAGCAGCGAAGAGCTGGCGGTTTTTGTGCGTCAGCACCTGGAACGCGGAACGCAGGAGCTGATTTTTGCGATTGGTCCGGCGGACGGCTGGACAGATGCGGCTCCGGCGCGGGCGCAGCAGACGCTGTCACTCGGCAGGATTACGCTGCCGCATGAGTTGGCACGCGTTGTGCTGGCCGAGCAGATCTATCGCGCATTCACCATCCTGAACAATCATCCCTACCATGGTGGACACTAGAGCTCTCGCACACAAGGGGTATCCACGCAGGCGCAAGTAAGCGCGCGGTGCATGGCCTACTGAATGAAGGTTTGCGGATGAGTGCGTTCCAGGCGGAGCACTTCAAAGCTGATGTCGTGGAGGATGGCTCCGTCTTCGGGAACATGATTGGCTTCGAACTCCTGCGCGGAATACGGAGGAGCCTCCACCTCGGGCTCTATGACGATGCCGCCGCAGGTCACATCGACAACATATCCGGCTTCCGCGTGACGGCGCACGGTGAATTGAGTGCATGGGAAGTGGCGCAGCGAATCTGGACTGGGCTCGTAGTCGTAAAGATAGGTACCGCACAGATGGAGGATGCCGCCACCATCTTCCAGTTCGAGAAAGTAATGCGGACCACGGTCGCCGAATTCACCGACGCGGAAAGCACGATCGGCCCTGAAGCTGGTGCATTGCAGAAGATTGCGCGCCTCCAGTTCGTCAGCGAAGTCGTTGACCATCGCCTGGTGCGGAAGGCGTGGATAGTTGAGCAGGATGGCAAGTACGAGGACCAGAACGCAAAGATAGGTAAGCACAACAATGGCAAGCACGCCGATTCCGGCATGACGAAAGGTGATCATCGCCGCCACCGCAGTGGCTCCAAATGCCAGGGAAAGAATAAGCCGAGCCAGCAACGACTTCATTGATCCCCCCTCCAACCGATATAACCTAGGATACCGAATCAACCCGATAAGCGGCACGGGAAAAACGCTGCTCCGGTCAGCGCAGGGCCAATATGGCCTCTCCGGCAATGTAGATCGATCCCGCGATGACGACCGCCGCCTCTGGACCGAGTCTGCGGGCTTCGTCGATTGCAAGTTCCAAGCCATGCGCAACTGTTGCGGAAGATGAATGCTCAACACCGAGAGATTGCGCCAGAGCCCCGAGATCGGCGGGCATAGCGGCTCGCGGATTGTTGGCCGTGCGGGTGACGACGACGTGAGTCATGCGAGGCCAGAGAATTTTTGCGATTTGATCGACGGCTTTGTCTGCCATGGCACCAAAGAGCAGCACTAGCGGGCGTTCCTCCAGTTGCTCGGTGAGAGCCGCGCGCAATGCCCAGGCTCCTGCGGGATTGTGTGCAACATCGACGATGATCTCGGGATGCTGCTCGGTGGCGGCGAGGCGCTGGAAGCGGCCCGGCCAGGAAGTGTGGCGCACGCCGCAGGCAATGCTCTCCGGAGTGATGGAAAGGCCCTGCGCGGCAAGCTCCTCGGCGGCAGTAATGGCGAGTGCGAGATTGCGAAGCTGATGGCGTCCCACGAGGGGCGAGACAATTTCCACCTCAGTGCCCAGAACACTTAATTGAAAACGAGTCTCGCTGGTCGACGTGTGCACGAGCGTGGACGCAGCAGGCGAAACGGATGCCATGTTGCGCGTAGCGCTAACGGCTCGCGCACCAACGGCTGTCATGCGCTCGCCAAGCACCTGATTGGCCTGCGGATGTTGCGGGAGGGTGACGGTGATGACTCCAGCGCGGAGGATTCCTGCTTTCTCCCCCGCGATCTCGGCAATGGTGTTGCCAAGATACTTCTGATGATCGAGGTCGATGTCGGTGATGATGGAGAGGATTGGCTCGACAATATTGGTGGCGTCGAGGCGGCCTCCCATGCCGACTTCAAGTATGGCGATTTCAACCTTAGCGGTTGCGAAGAAATCGAAGGCCATGGCCGTGACGGTTTCAAAAAAACTGGGCAGATGAGGAAGCGCTGAGGCGGCGACGAGCTTCTCTGCGGCCACGGTGACGCGAGCGTGAGAGGCGGCGAAGGCATCATCCGAAATGGGCTCGCCGTTGAGTTGAATGCGCTCATTGATGCGCAGAAGGTGCGGCGAAGTGTAGAGACCGACGCGTTGCGAAGAAGATTTCAGAATAGATGCAAGCGTCGCAGCAGTGGAGCCTTTCCCGTTGGTTCCGGCAATAAGCACGGAGCGGAAGCAGCGCTGCGGATTGCCAAGTGCTTCGCAGAGGACGCGCATATGAGCGAGATCGAACTTGCGCGAGGGTCCGAGCTGAAGTTCGTGGCCGAGCGCATAGAGCTGCTCGACGGAGGAGTTGTAAGAAGTCATGCCGCTCCGATTATCGCACTTCGTCTTGTGAGTGACTTAGCTTGCGACGGATGGGAGGAGCGCGACGAGATGCAAACCCATGCGGCGTTTAAGACATCCCATGCTGAGGACTGGAGGCTCCATGGATCAGCGAACATTTAACTCTGCACTGCTAATTGGTGTGACGGCGGGATTGCGTGCTATGACGGCACCAGCCTTGCTGTCTCTTGCAGAGCAGGAGCCAGGAAAGGGAAGACATTGGCTGCTGGCGAGTCCGCAGACCGCGCGCGTGCTCACGACGATGGCAGTGGGAGAGTTGGTGTTCGACAAACTGCCATTCGCCCCAAGGCGGATTGCGCCTGCCGGGCTCTCAGGCCGGTTGCTGAGTGGAGCGATGTGTGGAGCTATGGTGTCGCGCGACGACGAGAGAGCAGGTGCGCTGCTGGGAATAGCCGGAGCGCTGGTAAGCAGCTTTGCGGGATATGCGATCCGCAAGGGAATTGGGCGGGCTAGCCGCCTGCCGGATGCGCTGATCGCACTGGTGGAAGATGGGCTGGCAATTGGTATCGGGCTAGCCGCGGCCAACATGCAGAGCGGGGAAGCGGAGTCTGTGGTCGATATGCGCAGCGCCCATGTAGCGTAACGGCCTGCTGCACGCAGGAGCGGTCCGAGCGAGCGGTCCAATCGAGCGAAGTTACGAGCCTGGCAGGCGAGAATACATACGTACCAGGCTGGCGATGCTGTAGGCGGCCTGGGCCGCGATCACTGCAAATATGACAGCCAGTGCGGGTGCCTGATACTTGCTCTCGACGAGGTCGGCGAAAACTCCTGCCACGAAAAGCAGAAGAAACGGCAAACAGGCGAAGAGGATCGCGCTGGCTCCGTTTTCCGGAAGCAGCGTCCCCATTACAAGCAGAAGACCAAACACCAGCAGCGGTGCTGTGTTTCCGAAAAAACGCGTACGCGGCCATGTCAACCAAGCAATGAGAGCACAGACAGAGGAGAGCAATGCGCCGGGAGCTGCGTCAAAGAAAAACCTCAACAGAATGCGCGCAAGCAACCACGGAGAGAGAAATTCCGGTGAGAAAGCAAGCCAGCCCGCGTGAACGAGTGCACTCCCCAATGCGGTGAAGCTGCCCAAGTAAAAAATGTCCAGCATAAGCAGTGACACGGCAGTAGCCGCGCAGAGGATGAGCAGGGCAGCGGCGCGACGATGCGGGACGGCCCAGAGCATGAAGCCCGCGGCAGGCACAAGCAGCCATGCGAGAGGCCACTGCGCTCCTACGGCGAATGTGATCGAAATGCCGAGCAGGACAATGCGTTTCCAGTTCCAGAGAATCACTTCGCGCGGAGCATACAGCGTGTGGGCGGTGGCAATGGCCGTAAAGATCAGACCGAATGCTCCCCAGGCGGCGAAGATTTGCGGCCGGGCAAGTGAGGAGCAGGCGACCATGCCAGGACTGAAGGCAAACAGCGCGAGCGCAATGTGGCCTCCGGCATTTCCATAAAGGCGACGCGCGACATACCAGAGCGAAAGGGCGAGGCAGAGTCCCGCGAGCAAAAACGGTGCGCGAATGAACCAGCGATGCTGATCGAGCCAGAACTGATCGAGCATGACCGGACTCTGCGGCAGGTGAAAGAGGATTCCTGCGACCGAGAGCAATGGAACCAGCGGAGAGGAAGCGGGCTCGGCAGTGAGCGGAATGTGGCGGAGGAGCGCCACGCCGCGAAGAATCTGGTCCGCCTCAAGCTGAGTCAGCGGAACCGACGCAACAAACCAGGCACACTGCGCCATGAAAGCAATCAGCAGAACCAGCGCAATCAGGTGGTAGGAGCGAACGGGCTTGGGGAGTCTTTTGGAAGACATGATGGCTGACTTACTTTGTAACACTTGTGGGCTGGAATTGGGACCGCGATTTGAAACTCACTTACCGGCAAGCGAGCGAAGACCATTTCAGAAGCTACCTGATATCCTACGAGTGCTTACTTTTTCCATTATGGCCGGGCGGATCGCGTTTCATCCCATTCGCTTTTGGCCCACTCTTTGAGGAATCCATGGCTTCACTGATCGACGCAATCGACATTAAGCGCAAGATGTTTTTTGAGCACGAGAACACACCGTTTCACTGCCTGGAAGCCGAGGTTTCCACTCCTACCGCGCGTGGAGGACAGACCTTGGTGCGCCTCAAAATGCGGAATCTGCTGACACGCGCCGTCTTTGAGAAAACGTTCAAGGCAAGCGACAAATTCAAAGAGCCGGATCTGGATATGGTGCAGGCTTCCTATCTATATTCCGATGGCGATGGCTCCCACTTTCTTGACCAGGAAACCTTTGAGACGCTTACGCTCTCCGGAGACATGATGGGCGACGCTCTCGACTTTCTTATCGAAGGGGCAATCATCGAGCTGCACAAGTTCAACGGGAACCCGATTGGCATGCAACTGCCAACTCACGTGGAACTCGAAATTGCCTATACGGAGCCGGGCGTGCGCGGCGACTCTTCCAGCGGCAGCGTGACGAAAACCGCCAAGCTCGAGACCGGCCTCGAAATCCGCGTGCCACTCTTCATCAAAGAGGGCGAAAAGGTGAAGGTCTCCACCGAAACACGGGAGTTCGCGGGAAGAGCCTGAACGCTCGGTTTGAAGCGTGAGCGCCCGAGTTTGGATGATGTTTCCGCAACGATCGTCAGGCAGCCGAATCTAAGTCATCAGCGATGAAACGATTGCTGGCGAGCTCGGCGTGTCTTCTGGCAGTGATGTTGGGCTGCAAACATCCTGCGCCGACGGTACCGCAAATGCATTCCCGAGCGTCTCTGCTGATTGAACAGGCGGCCGCTATTCCCGGCTCGAAGGTGAATGTTGGGATTCAATTCATAACCGACGGCGGATGGCATATCTATTGGCAGAACCCTGGAGACTCCGGGGAGCCTCCGCGAATGCAGTGGCAGCTTCCATCGGGGATCACAGCCGGGCCTCTGGAGTGGCCTACCCCGGCGCGCATGACCACCAGCGCTGGAACCGATTACGGATATCAGGGCACAACGGTTCTACTCACTTCTCTGCAAATTCCAAACACAGCTCAGCTGGGCGCCGCGAAAGTCAGCGGCGATCTACGCTGGCTCGTTTGCCACGACATCTGTATTCCCCAGAGTGCCCACTTGGAAGCGCCTCTTCAACTCGCCTCAACTGCGATAACGAACGAGTCAGCGCATCAGGTGCTCCAGTCTGCTTCTGTGCATCTTCCTAAGCCCCTAGCTCCGAGCATTAGGGCGGCGGTGGGTGATTCATCGGATAGTTTCCGCCTTACTCTGACCCCAAGCGAGTCAATCACGAAAGCTGATTTCTTCCCCGCTGATGTGGAGCAGATTGAGAATGGCGCGCCACAGGTTCTGGAAAGGCATGGTGGCTCTGTGGCCCTCAACCTGAAGAAGTCAGAGTATCTTCACCAGGAGCCGCAGCATCTGAGAGGCATATTGGTACTCAACGGCAGGGACGCGTACCAATTCGACGCACCCGTTCAGAGTGCGGCTAAGAGGAGTGGTAAGAGATGAAAGCAAGACTCACATGCGCTCTCGTACTTGTGATTGCAATGGCTGCTTCGGCCGCTGTCCGAACCGGTGAAGCCGCCCCAAACTTCACTGCGACGGACTCGAACGGGCATTCGCAAAGTCTCGCGCAGTACAGGGGTAAGTACGTCGTATTGGAGTGGCACAACCAGGGTTGCCCCTATACGAAGAAGCATTATGAGAGCGGAAATATGCAGAAGCTCCAGAAGCTTTGGACGGGCAAGGGCGTGGTGTGGTTCACGGTGATTTCCTCGGCACCTGGCGAGCAAGGGTATGTGGACGCGACGCAGGAGAACGATTATGTAAAGCGGATGAACGCTTCGCCAACAGCGGTGCTGCTCGATCCCACCGGGAACCTGGGTCATCTTTATGGAGCGAAGACTACGCCACATATGTTTGTGATCAACCCGCAGGGGCAGCTCATCTATGACGGCGCAATCGATGACAAGTCCACCAGCGATGCTTCCGATATACCCGGTGCAAAGAACTATGTAACGGCTGCGCTGGAAGAATCGATGGCGGGCAAGCCCGTCACGATGGCTGCGAGCCGGCCCTATGGATGCTCGGTGAAGTACGCGAAGTGATGCACTTTTAATTGTTCAGAAAATGGCCAACTCAAATAGAGCTGGCCATTTCTATATGAGCGGGGAGGCACTCAGACCATCAGCTGACCTTGAAGGAAGAGTCTCGCTTTCGCGTCGCTGTTTTGGTTGAGTTCTCGCACCGAGAAGCGCACGTTCTGATCGCTGTTGAGGCGAATGTAATTCAGGATTGCCGGATGCTTGTAGATATCGCCAGCCTGGAAGGTCGGCAGATCGGGCACCTCGCCATCCGGAAGACTCCAGACATACTTCATGAAAGCGCGGTTGCGAACTGCACGGTTCTTGTGCACGTCCCACAGGTTTCCGCCCAGAGCGGGATCGGAAATGTCTTTCGGCGTCATGGTCTCACGCGTGTACTGGAGGAAGGCATAGGCGAATAGTTCGTTCGCCAGCAGATTCTCTGAAGCAAAGATTGGCGCCGATTCCGGCTCAACCACGTGACCGGCGTCCGGTCCGATGAGGGTCATCACCGAACGGCCTGAGGAAACAGTCAGTCTCAGCTTCGACTTAATCTCTGGGACTTCGCTGATCTCCGAGTACATGGCATAGAAGTTTTCGCCACCCTGATGGAAGACCTTGCGGCTGTCTTCGCGCAGGAAACCCACTCCGATCTTCATCCCCGAGCTGATATCTGCCAAGCCATGCGAACCGACACGAGGCAGGTAGATGATGTGATCGACCTCATTCACGAACGAGGTGATGTGCATGGGCTGTTTCCAGTGATTTTCAGCGGCTGGAGCGGTCTCAATGTATGCCGGATAACCGCGCTCCTCAAAGAAGACCGGACTTGCGCCATTGCGCTCAATCACCGCAAGCAGGCCGGAGGACTGCGCAAACGCACGCGACGTACCTCTCACCTGGCCCTGCGGGGTCCAATACACATTGCGTACGCCGGACTGATCGCCGACAAAAACTTTGGTCGCACCACGTTCCTTCAAGACCTTCAGAAGGCAATCGAGCGCCCATGGATCGGAGGTCGCAGGATACGGATTGCCGGAGTTGAGAGCGAGTTTGACCAGAATCCTGTCGCCCTTGTTCAGCCACGAGAAGTCCGTCGCCTGCTCGATCATCCTCTTGAACAATGTGTAAGAGGTGTCGCCCTTGGGCATCCACGCGGCGCTCAGGTGGGCATTGCGGACTGGCACGGCGAGCTTTTTGTCATCGAAGGCGAAGCTGGCGCCGCCGCCTAATAGCGCCATGGAAGACAAACTGCCAATAGTCCACAAGAAGTTTCGACGGCTTACACCCGACTTTGTATTCATGGATAATGCCCCTTTACTGATTGCGATGATCGTCTGGATGAGGAAACTTGACGCATTATTTATCTCTCTCTCCGGGGGCCAGAGTCAATCGAATTGACGCGCACGGCTGTTTTCTGCGATTCCTCTACTCTGAACAGGAACATGGAATCTTGCGCTGTAAACTATCAGGTTCGTTCCAACTGGAGGCCAAAGATGAGCAAGCACCGTATTGCCGTTATTCCCGGAGATGGGATTGGCAAGGAGACGGTTCCCGAGGGAGTTCGTGTGCTGGACGCGGTGGCGCGCCGATTTTCTATCGGCCTCCAGTGGGAGTGGTTTGATTTTGCAAGCTGCGATTACTACCTGAAGCACGGCAAAATGCTGCCCGGCAACTGGTTCAATCTGCTGAGCAACTTCGATGCAATCTTCTTCGGCGCAGTCGGCTGGCCGGAAACCGTGCCCGATCATGTCTCGCTTTGGGGCTCATTGCTTCAGTTCCGGCGGGGCTTTGACCAGTACGTAAACTTGCGGCCAGTGCGGTTAATGCCAGGAATCAGATGTCCGCTTGCGGACCGGAAGCCAGGCGATATCGATTTCTACGTTGTGCGCGAAAATACCGAAGGGGAGTACTCCAGCATCGGCGGCCGTATGTTTGAAGGCACCGAACGTGAGCTTGTTATTCAGGAAACGGTGATGACGCGTACGGGTGTGGACCGGGTTCTGAAGTTTGCGTTTGAGCTTGCGCAGAAGCGCGCCAAGCGGCACTTGACCTCCGCCACAAAGTCCAACGGCATTTCCATCACAATGCCATTTTGGGATGAGCGCGTGGAGAACATGGCGAAGAGTTTCCCCGGCGTGCGAGTGGATAAATTCCACATTGATATTTTGACCGCGCAGTTTGTGCGGCATCCTGATTGGTTCGACGTTGTGGTGGCGAGCAACTTGTTCGGCGACATTCTTTCAGACCTTGGCCCAGCTTGCACCGGCACAATTGGCATCGCGCCGTCAGCAAATATTAGTCCCGAACGGAAGTATCCGAGTATGTTTGAGCCGGTCCACGGATCGGCCCCTGACATTGCGGGCAAGGGCGTGGCAAATCCCATTGGCCAGATCTGGTGTGGCGCAATGATGCTCGAGCATCTTGGGTATTCGGAGGCTGCAGCAGCGACGGTTGCGGCGATTGAACGAGTGCTGGCCGTCGGGCCGGAAAATGCTCCATTCACCGCCGATATCGGCGGGAAAGCCACAACCGCGGAGCTCGGCAAGGCGATCGCCGACGCGATTGTGCGCGAAGCATAAAGGGTGGTGCGCAGCCTGCGAATGTTTACGAATTGTCACCAGATCCCAGGCTGATATTGATCACGGAACTGGGCGAAGTTGCCGCAGAGTCACCGCATTGGGAACAGTCGCTTACAGCAGTAAATTCGCGAGCGGATTTCTTCTGCCGTGGAACGACGAACGCAGCTTTCTTGGATTCCATCGTTCGCAATGTGTCTACATAGTCGCCTACAAGACCGTTGCTTACGGCGCCTTCGACGATGAAGTTCAGGTACTCCTGGCTGGGTTTCTGCGAACTGCCAAGACTATCTTTCTTGAAGAGAAGGACGGGATAGACCTTTCCATCCTGGCCGGTCACATTGGCGGGAAAATGAAAGTAGGATCCTGATCCGTCCAGACGTGCGTCTTGCGCGTCGTCGAGTCGATCTCTGTCAGAAGAACTGAGTTGGTAAACTACGCCCCACACGTCGCGGCCGGGAGCCGGAATAACGGTCTCCTCGCCTCCGTCCCAGGTTGCGGAATAACCGAAAAAGGCGAGACGATAATCAGCAAGCCTTGCAACCGCAATCACCTTAGGCTTGGCGCACCTCGCAGAGATCTGCCCCTTGCTCATGTTGGAGCCATAAGCGAAGTAATACAACTCATCAGCCGTTCCATTCAGGACCGCAGCATCGGAGATCTCCGCGCTGGCTTTCGCCTTCGGCATATCTGTCATATCAACCTCCAGGTTGCAGAAACAACTACGAACTAACTCATCCGGCGAATGCGGTGAGCAACAGGTGAATGAGAAACAATCATGGCGGGCTGGCGGAAATGTTGTCTTGCTGGTCCCATTTCGAAAAGCAACGGCACCGGCAAGGACCTGGTCAAAGTCTAGCGGAGAACCTGACAAAATCCAACTTGTTGGCAGCAAAAAACAGTTCCACTCTATTTTCCGATGCAGAAGGTAGAGAAGATCAAATTAAGGATGTCATCGGCTGTGGTTGCACCGGTCAGCTCATCCAGCGCTCGCAACGTGCTGTAGAGGTCGAGCAGGACCATCTCGTGTGGAATGTTATTCCCTGCAGAGACTGCCGCGGCCTCCAGTGCGACTATCGCCGCCCGCACTCTTTCCTGCTGTCTCAGGTTGGTCAGCAAGGCTCCGCCATCGTCGCTGGCATTGCCGCGCACCATGCGCAGAATCTCTGCGCGCAGCTCTGTGATTCCTTCGCCGGTCAGCGCCGAGGTTCGCACAATCATGAGGTTGGTGGCGAGTTCAGCATGAGTCCCCAGGTCTGCTTTGTTGCCCACTATGATTGCAGCGCGCCCGGCAACGTCGGCGAGCAATTCGTGGTCAACCTCGCTGATCTCCGTGCTCACATCCACCACAACCAACACCAGGTCGGCATCGGCAAGCGCTTCTATAGATTTACGAATGCCAATGTTTTCTGCTTCGTCCAGCGCCTCGCGCATTCCAGCCGTGTCCACCAGTCGCACTGGAATTCCTCCCAGGGCTACCGTCTCCGTAACCAGGTCGCGCGTCGTTCCCGGGGAGGCTGTCACAATGGCGCGCTCGCGTTCCACCAGCTGATTGAACAGGCTCGACTTGCCCACGTTTGGACGGCCAACGATGGCCAAGGTCAATCCTTCATGCACGAGTTTGCCGAATGAAAAGCTCGCATCTAATCGCCGCAGCTTACCGCTGATGTCTTGCACCGCAGCCTGAATCTGCGCTGCCGGCATTACCGAAACATCGTCCTCGGCAAAGTCGATGCCCGCTTCCATCCGGGCAATTAACGCTACCAGCGATTCCTTGATTGGTAGCACCACGCCGGAGAGCTCTCCCTTCAACTGCCGCGCCGCCACCTTGGCTTGATACAAGGTCTGTGAATCGATCAGGTCGCGCACGGCCTCGGCCTGCGTCAGGTCCAGCCGTCCGTTCAGGAACGCGCGCTGCGTAAACTCCCCGGGTTCCGCCATACGCGCACCTGCCGCCAGCGCCATCTCTATCGCGCGGCCCAGCACCACGGGCGAGCCATGGCAGCTGATCTCAACTATGTCATCGGTTGTATAGGAGTGCGGCGCAGCAAAGAAAGTCGCTACCACTTCGTCGATGCGTTCGCCGCTCTCGCGCTCGACGAGCTCGGCGAAGCTAGCGCGGCCCGCCTGCAACTCGGCCGCCTTGGTCACTCGCAACATGCTCCCCGCAATCGCTTTCGACTCCGGACCAGCCAGCCGCACCACGCCGATGCCCCCGCGTCCGGGCGGAGTGGCAATCGCAACAATGGTGTGGTCTAAATTCATCTGCGCCTGCTCATCACTCTTCTGGATCAGTAATACTCGTTGCGCTCATCCTTATCCATCTTGTGGCTGCGAATTTTTTCCTTCTCTTGTTCGCCCCAATGTTCCTGCACGCGGTCATACATCCGGTCCAGCTTGCGATGCAGGTGCGCTACCTCCAGCTCCGCTTTGCGATTGACATCAAAATCCAGATCGCTCTTGATGCGGTCTTTGGCGGCCTGCCGGTTCTGGCTCATCATGATGACCGGAGCTTGAAACGCAGCGAGTGTTGATAGAACCAGGTTCAGCAAAATAAACGGATACGGATCGAATGTATGCTTCAGCAGGGCAAGGCTGTTGAGCGCAATCCAAACTGCGATGATGACCGAGAACAGGATGATGAACGTCCATGAGCCGCCGAACGCTGCAACATGGTCCGCGATCCGCTGGCCCATGGTGAGCGACTCGGCTTCTTCCTCGTTCGCGTTTCGCGTGACATGCATGCGCAGCAATTCGTCGGTTGCGCGCAGCCTTCTCCCCATCACGGTCAACAGGTCGAGCGCTGCGTGCGGATGCGCCGAGAACAGCTCCTGAAGACAATCCCGGTCAAGGCGCAGGAGTTCGCTCGGCTCAGCCGTAACTGCCGTTGCCGTTCGCGGTCCACCGTCGAGCATGGAAATCTCGCCCAGGACATCCCCCGGCAGGGACTCGCCCAGCACGATTTTCTCGCCCAGATCGTCTTCTACAAAAATCTGTACACGTCCGCGCCGGACAATGTACAGGCAATCTCCGATGTCGCGAACGCTGTAAATCGTTAGACCCGCACCGAAGCTCTCTTCCTTCACCAGTTCGGCCAGCGTCGCGCGCTCGTCGTCATCGAGGAGGCTGAACATTGGAATTTCAGCCAACATATTTACATTCGTGGACATACACAAATCCTCGCTGATCTCAGCAGAAACAAAAGCCCCGCTGCGATATTCTCACTGAATCGCAGCGGGGCTCAAATTTTACGTGCTATTCGCGCCCTTATCTTCTGCGCCGTGCACCAGAACGGCTCGCGCCGCCGGGCGCCGCAGGAGCCTTGCCGCGGTAGTCCTTGGGATACACAACCAGGTGCCGTGCCGGACCTTCGCCCTCACTCTCTGTTCGAAGGTCTTCCACATCGCGCAGCGCAAGATGCACAACCCGGCGCTCGCGGCTATTCATCGGAGAAAAAGCGTAAGGCGTGCCGCTGGTGCGAACCTTTTCGGCGGCCACGTTGGCAGACATGATCAGTTCATCGGTGCGTGCCTGCCGGAATCCACCAGCGTCAAAGCTGATGCGCTCGTGCTCGTCCAGCATGTCACCCATCGATTCAATGGTGATCATCTCCAGCGCGTTCAGCAGTTCTCCGCCGCGTGATACCAGCAAAGAACTGTCTGGCCCGGAGAAGTCCACCAGGATCGTTGGGCGATCCCACTCCGCGCCCTGAGTCGCCGGCGGGTCCACGGCAATGCGGTACTTCACGCGGAAGCCGCCCAGCCGGACAATATTATTCAGCAGTACGTTGATCTCTTTCGCCGCTGCTATTTTCTCTTCGATTGCCATTGCTAGCTCCCTTGCCGGTTAGCGCTTTTTGTCCGCTGCTTTCAGAGCTCGTTTTTCCGCCATTGCGCGCATCTCGCGTCCCATTGGCGTCTGGTTCATAACCACCTGTTGGATGATCTGCACAACCGTGCCCGTAACAATATACAACCCAAGTCCAGAAGCTACCGACCAGGTGAACAGGCCGATCATGACCGGGGTCATCATGTTCATCATTCTCTGCTGCTCTTTGCTCATGCCCGTAGCGGGCATCATGCGCTGCATGGCAAACATCAGCACAATCGTCGCAATGGGAATGATGTGGAAATGATCGGGAGCAGAAAGGTCACTCAGGTACAGCCAGCTCGCGTGCCGCAATTCGATGGCGTTGCGCAGCATCGTGTAGAAGGCAAACAGGAAGGGCATCTGGATAATCAGCGGAACACACCCGCCCACCGGATTCACGTCGTGCTCCTTGTAGAGCGCGGCAATTTCCTTCTGCATCTCGCCGCGTCGCGGGTCGTCCAGCTTGTACTTCTTGTATTTCTCCTGGATCGCCGTCATCTGCGGCGCGACCTTCTGCATCTTCATCGATGACTTGATCTGCGAGATTCGCAGCGGCAGCAGTGCAGCGTTGATCAACACGGTGACCAGGATGATCGTCCAACCCCAGTTCGACGTCCAGTGTTGCTGCGTCCAGCGCACCCAGGCAAACAGCGGGCGACCGATGAATCCGAAGAAACCGAAATCAAGTGTGCCGTGCAGGTCCACGCCGTTGGCGCTGTGCACGGTTTCAAGAATGTCCACCGCCTTGGGTCCGGCAAACAGGCGCACGTTCGTAGGAGCATTCAAGCTTCCCGCGGCCAAGCCCAGGACTTCAGCTTTTACCTTCTCGCCCTGCGGGTTCGTCGGATCTTTTGGGATCTGAATAGCGTTGCGAATCTCCGCGAACGACGCACCCTGCGGCTGTTCCGGCAGGAAGGCGGCTGCGAAGTAAGCGTCCGATGCGGCCACCCACTGGAAGTTCCCCGTGGTCACGCGGCCGCCACTGATCGAGCTGCCCTTCTTGTCCAGCTTCAGGCGCTTTACGTCTTCGCCGGTCGATACGTAGTCCAACCGCTGCTCGGCGTAGCTCGGCATACCCGTAGCATCGCCAAAGCCGGAAGGCCACGCAGGCAACGCGGTCGCATAGCTCTGGCCGCGGCGCACGCTGGTCTTCACTCCAACTGTGTAGCTGTTATCGAAGTGGAATTCCTTCTTCACCACCAGATCGCCCTCGCCATATTCAAACGAGAGGTCGTTCGTGGTGTTCACGTTGCCGGTCTCGCTTGGGACGTAGAGAGCGCTGTTCAGCTTATCGCTCAACTGATCGTTGCCGGTCCAAAGCGACAAGGGGTAGCCATACTGCGAGGCTGCCTGTTGATGAACCAATTCCATGCCGAGCTGTCCGCTGTCATCCTTATATTTTTTCAGGATCCAGCTTTTTACCAGGCCGCCGCGATTGCTGAAGGTGATGCGGTAGAGATCGTTCTCTACCACCGTGGTGCTTTCGCTGGTGGCCATCACCGTCGCTTGAGCCGGTGCTGCCATAGCTGCGCCAGGACGGCTTGCTTCCGCCGCCGGCGCAGCGCTCAAACTGCCGGCCGGTACAGGCGTCGCAGCTGCCGGAGCGCTTGCGGTTGTCTGCTGCTTCTGATTTGCTTGCGGCTGTGGCTTGACCAGGAATTGCTGGGCCAACACCAATAACACCATCGTCGCGGCAAAGACAATGATTACGCGCTTGTCGATGCCGGGCTGGTTCTGCGGATTCTGGAACTCGCTCAAGGTAGTATGCCGATCTGAGCGGACATGGCCGCCAGTTGAAATTTCGAAAATCCCGATCTTGCGCATCCGGCCATGGCCGGCACGCGCGTTTCGGTTCTAATGCGAATGCGCACTAATGCGTACGGGCCGCCGCATCGCGCGTTGCGCAGCGGCAGCCAAAATGTTCGGGAACCGGATCCAGCCCACGGCCACCCAGCGGATGGCAGCGCATCAACCGCCATAATGTAAGCAAACTTCCGCCCAGCGCTCCATGCCTCACAATTGCCTCGGCAGCGTACTCTGAGCACGTCGGCGTGTACCGGCAAGCAGCCGGGAGTTGCGGCGAAAAGTATCGTTTGTACGCCGCCAGTGCCATTAGCATGATCCTCTTCATGGCCGCCGTACCTCCGGCTTCTCCCGCTTCTTTCCTGGCTCCCATTTTCCAGGCGCGTCGCAATTCTGCCGAATTACGCGGAAGGCGCGCTCGATCTCCTGCGAGATCTGGGCGAACTCCGCGACAAGCAAACTCTTCTTCGGATTGATCACCACGTCCACACCGCTGACCATATCTTTCAACATGAACAGATGGTGCCGGACTGCTTCCCTGGTACGCCGCCGCATGCGGTTGCGTTCCACTGAGCCGCCCAGCGCCCGGGAGACCGTGAAGCCGACACGCACACCGCCTGCTGCCTGCGCGCACAGTTCCTTGGCGCCCCCGGCCTTGTCCGGCCCAGGAGCAGCTTCGGTCTGGCTGCGCAGATAGAAGACGGTCATGTTCCCGGAAAAGTGGCGCCGCCCCTGCTCATAGACTTTTTGAAAGTCCGAGTGTTTGAGCAAATGCGCGGTCTTCGGGAAACGGCCTTTCGGTGTGTCGCTCACGCTGTCATCCACGGCGTTTGCGTTCCTGTGTCCACCGCGTTCAGCCTGCTCCAGTTTCAGGATGGCCATAGTTCAGCTTGCCTGCTCTGCCGGAATGGCTTGTTCAGCGTCTAGGTGTGAGCCAGGGACGGGCGTGGTCAATGCATTCGTTGATCGCAGAAAATGTTAATTATCGCGATAGCTCGGGCTTACGGAGACGCGCTTGCGTCCCTTTGCGCGCCGGCGTGATAAAACGGCCTGGCCGCTCTTGGTCTTCATCCGCTGCCGGAATCCATGTACTTTAGAACGATGGCGGCGGTTCGGTTGGAATGTACGTTTAGGCATTTTACTGACTGCTCCTGCTTCAAGAAATGTCGATGAGCAAAGAAAAAGTATAAATGATCTGTGCCCCTTCGGCCAAACTGGGCCGAAACCGGCGCATATCTCCCCTGCTCCATCGCAATCCTACATTTTCTTTGCTTTCTCTGCACCTTCGGCGATGCATTGGCCAATTTCTCACTTGACGAACTCTTCCGAAGGCGCAAAAGTGAGTACACTTCGTCGCAAGATATGTTCGACGGTGCTCTTTGGTCAGCCTTGCATTCGTGCTAGTATCCGATTGCGGTTCATGTTTTTCGGGCTCGGCCCGGACGCAAGTGCAGTGGCAATTTACGCTCCGCACCTTCCAGCTTCACAGGTTCTATTCGTTGTGCCTGTGGGGTTGAGTCTGTTCAGCGACGAAATTTTAAAATCCGTCCAGCCAAGCCCCAGCAGGGCCACCACCTTAGCATTTCCACAATGTGTAAGGCAGGGAAGCTCGCGGTCTTGGCAGGACAATGGTCGGTACATGTCAGCTTTGGTAACTTCAGCTTCGAACCCTTGGTTGCAGATTCTCAATGCGCTTGAGAAGAAGGTCAACCGTCACTCCTACGATATGTGGTTTAAGCCCACGCGCTTTAGCCACGATGCTGACGGAAAAATTTTTGTTAGCGTTCCCTCGCAGGAGTTCTGCACAATTGGCGAGCGTTACAACGACCTCATTCTCGAAGCCATTGAGAATCTCGGACTGGCCTTCGAAGACGTGGAGTTTGTAACCGTGCAACTGGAGCCCGAGCCGGCTCCAGTGCCAGTTGTCCGTCATAATGGCGGTCTTGGTGCCGCAGCAGCTGTCCGTCCGGTCGGTCAGGCACGCTTTGACTTCGACGGGGCGGCCCAGCTCAATCCTCGATACACCTTCAACGGCTTCGTCATCGGCACCGGAAACCAGTTCGCGCACGCCGCGGCACTGGCCGTAGCCACCGCGCCAGGCAAGGCATACAATCCGCTCTTCCTCTATGGCGGCGTCGGTATGGGTAAAACCCACCTTATGCAGGCAATTGGCCACGAGGTCAAGCTGCGCCAGCCGGAAATATCGATCCTCTATCTCTCCTCGGAGAAATTCACCAACGAGCTCATTAACTCCATCAAACATGACCGGATGGTGAGTTTCCGTGATCGCTTCCGTAGCGTAGATGTTCTGCTGATCGACGATATTCAGTTCCTTGCCGGCAAGGAGCGCACCCAGGAAGAGTTTTTCCATACCTTCAATGCGCTGCATGAAACCAACCGCCAGATCGTCATCGCCAGCGATCGCTCTCCCAAGGAATTGGAGCAGATTGAAGATCGGCTGCGCTCGCGATTCGAGTGGGGATTGATCGCAGACATTCAGCCGCCCGATCTGGAAACCAAGATCGCAATTCTTCAGAAGAAGGCTGAGAGCGAGCACGTCACACTGCCCGACGATGTGAGCCAGTTCATTGCCAGCAACATCCGCAGCAACGTGCGTGAACTGGAAGGCGCACTCATCCGCCTTGTGGCTTACGCTTCGCTCACTGGCGTTGAGATCAGTCTCGCCACCGCGCAGCAGGTTCTCAAGAACATCATCGATCAACAGAGCCGCAAGATCACCATCGAGTCGATTCAGAAGCTCGTGAGCGACCAATTTGGTCTGCGTCTTCCCGAAATCAAGGCGAAGAACAATTCGCGTCAGATCGTCTTTCCGCGCCAGATTGCGATGTATTTGTGCAAGCACCTTACCGAGGCTTCACTGCCTGAAATCGGTCGCCAGTTCGGTGGTAAACATCACACCACGGTTCTGCACTCCATCGAGAAAATCAATATCCAGCGCAAAGATGACAAGGATTTAAACAGGATGCTCAACAAACTCACAGAGCAGTTAAGCAACTAACTTCAAGCCCGGGTTGCACTTCCAGTGCCCCGGGCATTTTTTTGCCTGTTTTTGGCCCTGTGCAAGACCTGTGGGTCCTGTGAACAATCCGGACGAATCTCTCTCATCCCTGTCTTTTCTCCTCAAAACAGTCCGTCCGGGGTTCTTTTTTTCCAAGCCAAAAAATCTCCGAAGTCTCTAAGAATGCAACGATCTCCCCGGTTTTCCACTTTTCCGAGCTGCCTACTGCTACTGCTGGTATTTATTGTCTTTTTAGTCTTTAGAAAGAGCAGTAGTGAAACCGTTTTGCAAAACTTTGCAGTTCACACCTCAGCGCCGCTTCGGCCATCCTGTCACGTGGCTGAATCATGCCCACATAGGGTTAAATCAATAACCCCCTTTTTGCCGCATGTGACGAAGGTCATAGTAAACATTTGCCTTCCTTTCTAGTCTAGAAAGAGGAGTTGGATCCTTTCCTCTTTCATACCTATGCCCGAATCAATTGCAAGCGCGTCATCATCTCCTTCCACCGAAACGCCGCCCACCAGGAACAAACAGGTCCACCGCACGGCACCAGACACTTCCCAGCGCACTCGCCTCATCGTGCAGTCGCTCTTTGTGTTGCTCAACGTATTTATCTGCGTGCAGTTTTATTTCTTCGTCCACTATTTCGAATCCGGTGCAACGGGTTCGCACGTCGCGCGCCCAGCCGGAGTCGATGGCTGGCTTCCTATCGCGGGTCTCATGAACACGCGCTATTTCGTCAGCACCGGGCGCATCCCGGCTATTCATCCCGCGGCCATGGTGCTCTTCGTCATCTTCATTGTCATGAGCCTGCTTCTCAAACGGGCTTTCTGCTCCTGGCTCTGTCCTGTAGGCACTCTTTCTGAATATCTTTGGAAAGCCGGCCGCAAGCTTCTAGGACGCAACCTCGTTCTTCCCCGTTTACTGGATATACCTCTGCGCGGCCTCAAGTACCTGCTCATGGCCTTCTTCGTCTTTATCATCGGAGGCATGTCCGCCGCTGCTCTTGAGAACTTCATGGTGCAACCCTACGGCCTTCTGGCTGATGTGAAGATGCTGCACTTCTTCCTCCACATGAGCACCACCGCTGTTGTCGTTGTGGGCGTGCTGGTTGTTCTCTCCGTGTTCATCAAGAATTTCTGGTGCCGCTACGCATGTCCTTACGGAGCCGTGATGTCGCTTGCATCGCTCTTAAGTCCCACGAAGATCCGTCGCGATACCGAGAGCTGCATCGAATGCGGCAAGTGCGCCAAAGCTTGTCCGCAGAATCTTCCCGTGAATAAACTCGTGCAGGTCCGCTCCGCCGAATGCACCGCGTGTATGGAGTGCGTCTCCAGTTGCAGCACACAGAACGCCTTGCAGTTCGCTCTTCCGCCGCGCACCGCAACTCCACTGGCCCAGCGCTGGACGGGTCGCATCGTCTCGCCCATGGCTGCTGCCGTCATCCTCGCTACTATTTTCTTCGGAGGCATCGGTCTCGCTCGCGCAACCCACCACTGGCAAACCAACCTTTCAGACGACGCCTACCGCGAGTTAATTCCTCACGTAGACGACGACACTCACCCTGGTTTCTAACCGCAAAGGAGGCGCCACTGATTGAGGCGCCTTCTTTGTATCTCACAAGATTTACATATATAGATATATAAGGACGCATGGTGCCCTACCCGTTCGCCCAGCCTTTCGGGCGGAGGGTGGGGCTGTTGATTTTGACTTTGATCTGGTTGACCTGATATTTATATATCGACATATATAGATATATCTGAATCGCATTCCTTCCCCTTCACCATTTATCCTGTTCACCATGGAAGTCGCTACCCTCCGCGATCTGCTCGCACCCTTCATTCCCGCCGCCGAACTGGACGACCCTCTCATCACCGCCATCCAAACGCACTTGGACCTTCTGCTCCGCTGGAACCAGCATATGAATCTAACAGCCGTGCGCTCCCCCGAGGAGATGGTCTCGCGACACTTCTGTGAGTCTCTCTTCGCCGCCCATCATCTCTTCCCTCGTGATTCCACCCTGGACGTCTTCGATCTGGGCAGCGGCGCCGGATTCCCAGGGCTCCCCATGAAGTATTGGGCTCCCAAGCTCCAACTCACCCTGATTGAGGGCCACGGTAAAAAAGCGACATTCCTCCGCGAAGTCACACGCGCTCTTCATCTCGAGGGGTGCACTGTCCTGAACGCGCGCGCGGAGGCCATCTCTCAGCGCGCCAATCTCGTCACCATGCGTGCGGTCGAGAGGTTCGATCAGGCGCTCATGTCCGCCTCTAAGCTACTAAGCCCAAACGGTCAGCTCGCCATACTGATTGGGGAATCTCAGCGCGAGCGCGCCATTTCACTCCTGCCTCCCGGCCAAGTCACTTCCACCCCACTCCCGTCTTCCGAGCAGCGCATCCTTCTAACCTGGCAGCCACTCCCATAGCTCCCCAGCGATATTCCACGTGGAACATCGCTCCCCAAGTCTCCTTTTCAATGTTCTACATGGAACACCTCCCGGCCCGCCACACTCTGTTCCACGTGGAACATTCCCGGTTCTGCACAGCTTTCCGCAGGTTTTCACACTTATCCACCGGTTCCGCACAGCCAAACCCAATTCCGGGTTGCTCCCACCTCGGCAAACCCGTTACCCTCAACTAGTCCACATCTGCAGCCGCCATCCTATTCTCCCGGCTGCCCGGAGCCAATATGTCGCGGGTCATCGCCATCGCAAATCAAAAAGGCGGAGTAGGCAAGACAACCACCAGCATCAACCTTGCTGCCAGCTTCGCCGCCGCCGGTGTCCACACCCTCCTCGTTGACTGCGACCCCCAATCCAACTCATCCTCCGGACTCGGTCTCCAGAAGGACGCGGACCGCCAGGGAACCTACGCTCTGCTCATGGGCGATCTCGAAGCTCCCGAACTCCTCCAGCCAACCGATATCGAGCAACTCAAGGTAATTCCCTCTTCCAAGAACCTCATCGGAGCCAATGTCGAGCTGGTCAACGCCGAATATCGCGAATATCGCCTCCGCCATGCCCTACAGCTCATACGCGAACAGTTCGAAGTCGTCGTCTTGGACTGTCCGCCCGCTCTTGACCTCCTCACCCTCAACGCCCTCGTAGCCGCCGATTCCGTCCTCATCCCCATGCAGGCCGAGTATTTCGCCCTTGAAGGCGTCAGCGAGCTCCTCGATACCATCGAGCGCATCCGCCAGACTCTCAATCCGAGCCTTTTCGTCGAAGGCGTCGTCCTGACCATGTATGACGACCGGACCAACCTCGCCCAGGGAGTCACCAGTGAGCTCAAGAACTTCTTCGGCGACCTTCTCTATGAAACCGCGATCCCCCGCAACATTCGCCTTGCCGAAGCCCCAAGCCACGGACAGCCGGCCATTCTCTACGACCCGAAATCCAGGGGTGCCGAGGCCTATGTCAAGCTGGCAGAAGAGGTTATGGTCAGAATCAAGAGTCGCACCACGGTCACCGCTGAGCCCACCGCCTAGCAGATCGATCGGCTATCGCACAACAAGACATCGCACAATGAGGTAAAGCATTGAACCCGACTCACGACAAACGCAAAGCCCTCGGACGCGGCCTCGATACACTGCTTCCCGCCGCCCGTGGCATCCAGGCCTCCGTCCCCGCCGCTCCGCAACAGCCCGCTGGCGACTCCGTGCGCGAGATTCCCGTCGAAATGATCGACCGCAATCCCTACCAGACCCGCACTCATTTCGATGAAACCGCCCTCAATGAGCTTGCCGAGTCGATCAAGGCCTCGGGCGTCGTCCAGCCCATCACCGTGCGCCAGCACTCCGGCCGCTATCAGCTCATTACTGGAGAGCGCCGCTGGCTCGCCTCCCAGCGTGCTGGCAAAGCCACCGTTCCTGCCATCGTGCGCCAGGTCTCTAACGAACAGGCTATGGAGATCACGATCATTGAGAACCTCCAGCGCGAGGATCTCAATCCTGTCGAGCAGGCCCACGCCTACGAGCGACTCTCCCGCGAATTCGGCCTCACCCAGGAGCAGATGGCCCAGCGCACAGGCAAAGATCGCTCTTCGGTCGCCAACTTCCTGCGCCTCCTGAAGCTCCCAGCAGAGATCCTGAAGTTCGTCGAGTCCAACCAGCTCACCTTCGGACACGCCAAAGCCCTCATGGGCATGGATTCCCCGGAATCCATGCTGAAACTTGCCCAGCGTGCCGTTCAGCTCTCCATGTCCGTCCGGCAGGTAGAGGGCTCCGTCTACAACCTCATGCATCCCGAGCCCGCCGCGGCCAAGCCCGAGCGTGTCCTCGATCCCAACGTTCGTGAAGCCGAACAGGCTCTCCAGCGCTCGCTAGGCATCCGAGTGCAAATCACGGATCGTCACGGCAAAGGCAAGATTGTTCTGGAATACAAGACGCTGGAAGACTTTGACCGCGTTCTCGAAGCGTTGAACGCCAAGCTATAGCCACCAGAGATAAGGGCGGCCCAGGGCCGCCCTTATCTCACCATCACTATATTCACATATGTCTATCTATAACCACCCCACACCGCGCAAACTTACGTGCAATTCCGGAGGCACTCCAACCAACTAGTTACTATTCGTGCAACATCTCCAACGAGCACGGTACTCCACAGTCAATGGTCACCAAGCCCTCTCAACCATTCACCATTCAGTACAATCAGCCTTTTGAACGATTAACCACTCAGTACATCGCTGCGGGAAGGCATTAGCTCTTCTTTTCGGTGTCTTTCTTCTCGCGAGCGCACTTGCCCTTCTTGCAGCAGTCCATTTCCTTCGCCATCTTGCCGTCTTTATCTTTCTTGCAGCAATCCATCTTGCTGGCCTTGTCGCGCTTGCAAGCCGCATGATCAGCGGGTTTCGCCGCATCCGGGGCGGGCGTAGCCGACTGTGCCACCATTGATGCCGCACACAATAACATCACTGCAACCACTCCACGAATCTTCATCCACATTCTCCTTCGCTCACCAGCCCTGCGATTATATCCCGAGCCACCCGCTCCTGCCCGAATCGCAAACACCGCAGCATCATCTAACAATGTCTGTACTCCGAGGAGAAGCCTTTGCACCGCACTAACATTGGCGATTTCGAACTCACCGTGATTACCGACGGACTTTACTACCTCGACGGCGGCGCCATGTTTGGCGTAGTGCCCAAGCCGCTCTGGGAGAAGAAACTTCCGGCGGACGCGCAGAACCGCCTTCACGTCGGCATGAACTCGCTTGCTATTCGCACCGGTGATCACACCATCCTCATCGACACTGGCGCGGGCAACAAGCTCGCTGACAAGACGCGCCGCATTTTCGATGTCGAGGAACGCCTGCTCACCAATCTCGACGCGGCAGGCTTTGCGCCCGAAGACTTCGACATCGTCATCAACACGCATCTCCATTTCGATCATGCTGGCTGGAACACTACGCGCCGCGCCGACGGAACCATTGTTCCAACTTTCCCGCGTGCCCACTATTACTTTCAGAGCGGTGAACTAGCGCACGCGCACCAGCAGCACGAGCGGGACCGCGTCAGCTATCTTACGGACAACTACGATCCCCTTGTTTCAAGCGGTCGCGCAACACTTCTCAATGGCGACTCGACCATTGTTCCTGGCATCCGCGTGCAGCTCTTCCCCGGACACACCGAGCATCACCAGGCCGTCATCATCGAGAGCCAAAACAAAAAGGCCGCCTATGTCGGCGACCTCATTCCTACCTCTGCTCATCTTCACCCAACCTGGGTGATGGGCTATGATCTCTTCCCTCTTACCTGCATCGACAATCGCCATCGTTACTACCGTGAGGCGATTCCCGAACGCTGGCTAACGGTCTTCACTCACGATCCAGCGACTCCGTGGGCATACATCTCCCGCGATGATGCCGGACGCTATCAAGCCGAGCCCGTCGAGCAAGCAGCAAATCAAATTTCGATTACATCCGCCAGCGTGCTCAAGTAGCGGCCAATCTCGGACTGCTGAAACTCTGCAATGTCCACGAACTCCAGTCCGCAGCGGAAGCCGCGCCTGTTGCGGACAACGGCGTTGATCTTTAACACTCCCTTGCCCTGCGGCAAAGAAAACTCCACGATCAATCGCGTGCCCACCACCAGTGTCTCGGAGGCGTAAACACTCATGCCGCCTTCGCTCAATTCAAATGTGCGCACAACAGCAGCGGCTGCGTCCGGCGTTTCCCACTGCCGGAGCCTGGCTCGCATATCGACTTTGCATCTCTTCCATCTGCGCTTTGGCGAATCCACTCCCGCACCTCAATCGAGAACTGGTACCGCAGGGCTCCAACTCACGCTGCGCTATTCTACGGCGCATCTGGACCCAACCGCCTCTGAAATTCTATACAGCGAACAAACTTGAGTAACTCTCAATCCAAACCATTCCACCCCGGGACGCCACCACGGCGCAAATCGCTTCAACCCTCAAAGCAACTCTCTACGATGATCCCATCCTCAGCGGCTCCAGTTGTAGGTGCCACGAAAAACATCTCCACGGCATCCACAATCTGCGCGGGGTTTTTCGCTTCGTAGATTGCCTTGCGCAGCTTTGCTCCACCTTCCACACCGTGCGTGAACCAGGAGGCAAACTGTTTCATCTTTCCCGTTGCATCCGGGCGTCCCTCTTCAACCAGCATTCCGAAATACCGCCGTATCATCTCATATCGATCGGATCGCGACGCAATCTCATAGTTGCCTTCCGCGGTGTACTGCGCAATCTGACGGAAGATCCATGGGTTGGATGCTGCGGCACGGCCAATCATCACCGCGTCGCAACCAGTCTCTGCCACCATGGCACGCGCGTCCTCCGGAGTCCGGATGTCTCCGTTGCCGATCACCGGAATGGATACAAGCGATTTCAACTCAGCAATCCATTGCCACTGTGCCTGTCCGCTGTAGCCCTGCTCGCGAGTGCGCGCATGCATGGCAATCGCATTCAGTCCGCAGCCTTCCGCCATCTTCGCCAGCTCGCGAAATACCAACTCGCTCTCACTCCAGCCCGCGCGAAACTTGACCGTAAACGGAATCTTCACCGCCGCACGCACCGCTTCAAATATCTTCTGAATCACCGGCAACTCGCGCAGCAAGCCGCTGCCTCCGTTGCACTTCACTACCTTCTTCGCCGGACATCCCAGGTTCAGATCCACCATGTCGAAGCCGAAGCCTTCCACAATGCGCGCTGCCTCGGCCAGTGAAACTGGGTTCGAGCCAAACAGCTGCGAAGTGATCGGGTGCTCGTCGTCATTGAAGTTCAGGAAGCGCTGTGCCTTCTTGTCCTTCTTCTGGGTAACCCCATCGGCAGAAGTGAACTCGGTCATCAGCAGGCCGCAGCCGTCCATCTCGCGAATGAAGCGCCGGAAGACCGTGTCGGTGATGCCGGCCATCGGGGCAAGCACTGTTGCAGGAGCGATCTCGACGCTGCCAATCTTCAACTTTGCCGGCACGCGTACGTTGGCCGGAGCTTCACGGATCGTCGGGTTGTCATAAAACTTATGCACGTCTCTATTGTATCGGTTCTCGCGTCGGGTACACGGCTCAACGCAGCGGCTCAGGTGGCCCACATCCGCCTTCCTCTGGAGAATCTCGGCTGTCGTGAGTTCCCGTTTCCAAATCGCGTTAGAGCGCCCCTTGCCATCTCCTGCATCCAACTACCAGCAATGGATGCTGTCGCTCAACCCGTCGCCAAAGCCCGAACGGCTACCCGCACCAACGTGCGCTCCGTGGTCATAGTAATTCTGGCGGTCGCGCTTCCAGTCCTTGCCGGACTCGCATGGCATCTTGCTTCAGACAATCCCGCGTGGCCCCTGATGCGGAGCTCAATGAATCTCTGCTCCTTGAGCGAGGCTCAGCTTTCACCGGTCTCGCCCGACGGCCTCTTCCAAGTCCACGTGGTGCGAGCAACCTGGCTTGACCGCTTCGATGAAACCCTTGTCTTTCTTTCTCCTGCAGATGAACCATGGCCGCTGCGCGCCGCTAACCCTGACCGCGCCGTGCTGGAAGTAGCAGGCGCACGCTCACTGGATGCCATCACCTGGCAAGCTGCCCAGGCTGGTCAATCCCCCGTACTGCAACTCTGGATTGCTCCTGGCGCGGCCCCCAATCAGATTCACCGCGTGGACCGTACATGGCGCAATGTCCTGATAGAAACTCTCACCAGCCAACCTGCGGCCGGAGCGGAACGACTCGCTTATTGATTTCCAAAGCAGTAGTTCGTAAACAGTAAGCCCTCGCCGAAGCGAGGGCTTAATTCTTGCGCCGAGAGCGTCTTCACCCCAGCAAGGATCGCTTGCCGGAGACCCCGACCACCCACGGGATTATTTCTGTTCGGTCTTTGCCGCTGCAGGTGCCGCCTTTTCGTTCTTGGCGTACTTGCGACGGAAGCGTTCGATACGGCCAGCGGTGTCGAGCACCTTCTGTTTACCGGTAAAGAACGGGTGACAGGCCGAGCAGATTTCAACGTGGATGTCGCCATGGTTTGTGCTGCGCGTCAAAAAGCTATTGCCGCAGGCGCACTTTACATGGATTTCTTCGTACTTCGGGTGGGTTGCTGCTTTCATAGATCCTCATCCGTCTGTCAAACACAGACTCTCTAGTGTAACCCGCCGCCGCAATGTGCAGCAACCTGAGCGCGGGAGAGTTCAGGGCCGACGCATATCAAACTCCGAGCAGTTTGAGTAGGTAGGGGTGGTCCCAGGCGGCATTGAGGCGTTTGCCTTTGATGCCTCGTTTGCTGGTATTCTCCTGCTTGAGCATATTGAGAGCGATACGGTTGAGCAGGGAGAAGTTCTGCGCGGAGTGGCCAGCGCGTTTGCGGCTGAGGTCCTCGCCGAAGCCTACGTCGAGCACCCAGTGCAGTTTGTTTTCGATGCCCCAGTGCTGGCGGACGGTGCGGTTCAACCGCGCCGCATCGGGGGTGAGACTGGTGATGTAGTAGCGAGTTTGCCGCTCGGTTTTTCCCGTCGCCTTGTGGTAGCGTTCCGCTTCGATGCGCACCAAACCCTGTAAAGACGCCCATTCGGCAGCCTTTTCCAATAGACTCAGGTCGGCGATCACCGAACAGCGCCGCCGTTCGACTCGTCCGTGGCCGCAATCGATTTCTTCGGTCACCGCATCGGCCCCCAGTTGCCGGAATGAGTCCTTGATCTCCTCCAGCAGAGATCCTTGATTCTCTTTGACCGCCAGAATGTAATCGGCTTTCTTGCGGACGATCTTATCGGCGATGCTCCGCTGGCATCCCATGGCGTCGATGGTCACCACCGTTCCGGCCAACTCCAGGGCGTCTAGCAGTTTCGGAATCGCCGTGATCTCGTTGGATTTTTCATCGACCTTGCGCTGGGACAGTACCAAGCCGTTGCCCTCAGCCCAGGCCGAAACCATGTGGACCAAGGTCTTCTTACCGGTTTCCCGGCTCCCGCACAATGCCTTCCCGTCGATGGCAACCACCTCGCCCGCCGTCAACCGCGCAATCGACGAAACCCAGGCGACAAAGCCGTTCTCCATCTCTTGCGGGTCCAGCGCCTGAAACACCCGGTTGAAGGTATCGTGCGACGGGATGCCGGAGGGCAGCGTCAAGAACGTCTTCAGCCACTCCCGCTTGGCTTCGCCATAGTCCGCAATGTCGTTCCAACTCTCCGCCCCGCTCAACACCGCAGCAATCGCGATCAGCAGAATCTCTTCCAGTAAATGTTCCCGGTTCCGCTCCACCCGCGGATCGCGCAACTCAGCAAAATACTTCAGGGGATTGTCCATCTCCCCTTCTCTCCCAATTACTCACCAGATGCATATAGCTAACGATGTCCGTTTATATGCGTCGGCCCTGCGGGAGAGTTAGTCCGTCTTGCGTCTGCTCAATCCCTCCTGAACCACTCGAAAAAGGTTCCAGACGAAAGCGCCGCTCCCAATCACGGCCGCAACCGGCGTCGCGATATAGCGGTAAGCCATGCTCAAATCCAGCGCGCGATGTTGCACCAGGCTCATTACCAGCACCCCGATGATGCCGCAGAACAATCCCACCCCCATACCCACTCCGGCCCAGAGAAGGGTAAGCACCGCAACGCGGGAGCCTTTCATCAACGTCCACACCTGCCAACTGGGCTCCCGCATGGGCTCAATGGCTACCAGCGTCTTGCTGCCGCGCGCTTCCATTTCGCTGATCTTCACGGCTTCCTCCATCACATTGCGCAGGCACCGCATATCCTGAAAGGCCCGCCTGCGCTAGAATGATAGTTTCCTATGTCCCATACCCAACAAGCAACCACGCATTCGCCCGCCGAAGTATTAAGGATCTCTCCCGTGCAGCAAGCGCCCAACGGCATTTGCTTTGCCTCCAGCGGTGAGGTCAACCTTTCCTCCGGTGAATTGCAGCGCATGGTGGACGCAGTGCCGCAGGCAATTGCCGCGGTCATGGCCCGCAAAGCGTTCTACTTTGTGCCACTCACGGTGGCTGACGGCGACCAGACGCTGATTGCCGACCGTTACGATGTGCTACTCAGCGATCGCGCTGTCTGCCATCGCAATCTCACCCTCGGCGATGCGCAGTGTGTCTTCATCTCCACCCGCCTCATGGACGACCGCTTTTCCGTGGCCTTCGAGTTCTATATCAATGTTGCGCACGCCTTCGCCGATACAACCGGCTTCTCGCAGGCCTTTGCCGACCTGGTCTGGAAGCAGGCTCAAGACAAGGTGAAGGGCGAGACTTCTCTCGACGCCAACGAGCTGCGCAAGATCGTGACCTCGCAAGCGCCCGACGCCGAGAAGGCGCGGCAGGAATACTTTGAGACCACCTTCGCTGACTCCATTGCGATTTACCTGCTCACGCTTTACCTGGATGTGGACTACTACGAATTGCGTGAACGTGATTATCCGCTTCTCTCGCCGCCTGCGCTGGCCGAGCGCCTGCGCAAAGTGAACGAATTTTTTCCCGCGCCGCGCGGCTTCGAATTCAACATCTTCTACAAGCGTCGTCCCGAGCCACGCTAGCGCCCGAGGCCACATCATGATCGCCCATCTTCGCGGAACTCTGCTCGCAACCTCGCCGGGCCATGCCATTGTGGACTGCCATGGCGTGGGTTATGACGTAACGGTTTCCATGAACACTTTCGCCGAACTTCCCGAAGCTGGCCGCGAAGTCTCGCTCTTCATCTTTACTCATGTGCGTGAGGATCAGATTGCTCTCTTCGGCTTTCACATTGCCGAAGAAAAGGCGCTATTCGAAAAGCTGCTCTCGGTCAGCGGCATTGGCCCAAAGCTCGCGGTAAACATCCTCGGCGGAATGAAGACAGCCGACCTGGTAGCCACCATTCGCGGCGGCGACGCAACAAGGCTCACCCGCATGCCCGGCGTAGGCAAGAAGACTGCCGAGCGCATGGTGCTTGAGCTGAAAGATAAACTCGCTGAGTTCGGAATCACACCAGCGGCACCGCGTCCGCGCCACGCTCTTGAGGACGATGTGCTCTCGGCGCTTATCAATCTTGGCTACCAGGCTGCCGCGGCCGAGAAGGCCTTGGAGCGCCTCGGCCCAGCCAACGGACGCAGCTTCGAACAGCTCTTCCGCGCCACCCTTACTGAGATAGCGCACTAGACCGGATTCGCGGAAGGTGTATCCCGCAGAGCGGCCGGGCGTTCTTCCCGGCGGTGATAACAAGGACACATCAATCATGGGGTCGCACTAGCAGCACCTTCGGTGTTCTCTTCCGCGGCTAACAGCACGGAAAAAACTGTCCCGGTATTTTCCCCCGAGGTCCTGGAACGGAAGCGGATCGAGCCGCCGTGCTTCTCCACAATCTGCCGGCTCACCCACAGCCCAAGTCCTGTCCCCGTCGCATCCTTCGTGGTAAACAACGCTTCAAAGATACGATCCCGAATCTCTTTCGGAATGCCTGGTCCGTTATCCGCTATTGTGATCCTCACCGTGAGTGCTCCGCTTCGCACACAATGGCTGCGGGAGACGCGAATCTTAATAGCACCACGGTCTGCGATACTCTCGAGGCTGTTGACCAGCAGGTTTGAGAGCACTTGCCGCAATTCGCCTCGGGTGGCTGTCACCTCCAGCAGGGCGCGATAATTCAAATCGATGCGCGTGTGTTTCGCCTTGATTCTGCTCTGCAACAGATCCAGCGCAGAGTCTATGATCTCGCTCACCGGCACGCGCGTCAGCTTGCCTGAGTCACGATAGAAGCCGAGCACCTGCCGGGTGATGTAGGAGATGCGCTTCAGTTCCTCTTCGGCCAGATCCATGTAATGCATCGCCGCCGGTGGCAGCCCGGAAGAGTTCCGGGCGATATACAAGGTGTTCATCACCGCGGCCAAAGGATTATTGATCTCATGCGCGATGCTCGCCGCCATCCGCCCCACCGAAGCGAGCTTCTCGCTCTGAATAAGCGCCGCCTCCGCCCGTTTGCGCTCGGTGATGTCACGGAAAACGGTCAGCACGGCTACCTTGCCGTACCAGTCAATGCCCCCGGAGGTAGCCTCCACCGCTACTTCTTTGCCGTCCATTCGCAGGATGCGTGTTTCGCGCAGCGGTGCGCTCGCGCCCAACTCCGCCAGTTGAAACCGCTCCAGAACTTTCTCGCGGTCGTCTGGTGGAACCAGTTCCATGATTCCCTGGGTACAAAGTTCCTCAAGCGACTCAGCCCGATAGAGACGAACCGCCGCCGCGTTGGCGTAAACAATGACTCTTTCCTGAAGCACAGTCACTGCCTCGGGAGACATCTCCACCAGGGTGCGGTACCGCCGTTCGCTCTCGCGCAGAGCCAGCTCCTGCTTTTCGTCCAGTGCGCGCAGCCGGGCTTTGCGATAGAGCTCAGCGAACACGCCCATGGCGATGGCCGCGACAACGAAAAACACGAGGCCAAGCTCATCAGTGAGTCTTTCGGTTGCAAAGTTACCGACGGCGGGCGGATGCACTCCCATGGTCAACAGCGCTGCTATAAGCGTCACCAGCATGCCTGCCCGGAAACCGGCAACCACAGACACCACTACGATCACAGGGTAAAACATGACATAGGGAGATAACGGAACGCCAAAATGACGCTCCATCGTAATGTGAAAGAGAAATGCAAGCAGAATTGCGATTACGGAAAGTCCGTAACGAAGTAATAATCGGCGCATCGCACCTATGAAATCTTCTCGCATGGCAATCGACCGTTAACGACTGTATCCACGCCTGACGACCCATGAGAATGGAACAAAGTCCACTGCTTTGCAAGAGATAAACACGTAATCATGATTTCCCGTCACCACACTCTCCCGGATAAAGCCAGGGCAGGAGACATAAACTGAGCCCGCCAAAGATATTTGACGGGCTCAGTAGGACATCATCAATCAATCATCGTCGTTGCGGCAGCGTGTGTGTT
>Ga0182012_10000315_pt1 | contig 55170 bp, 48 predicted proteins | sample 612S2SmetaG_FD_120486 | JGI IMG/M metagenome (GOLD analysis project Ga0182012, IMG submission 120486) | Permafrost microbial communities from Stordalen Mire, Sweden - 612S2S metaG | ecosystem: Environmental > Terrestrial > Soil > Wetlands > Permafrost | place: Sweden: Stordalen | collected... | reverse complement strand
CCCAACAGAAACCGCAACCGCACCCCCATCTGGGTTTGTTCCGCCAAAATATCCGAAGAACATGCCCAGCTTCTCCGGACCCCAGGCAAAAGAGCATCGCCGCCAGTGGCTGCGCAAGAACGCCTCTGCAAATTTGGCGTAAATCAGCCTCAGGAAACGAAGATCAAACCGCCCTCACGCCGAAATTGCGCCCAAACCCCTCTACAATAGGAAGGCAGTGGATAAAACCTTCTACATAGAGACCTTCGGTTGCCAGATGAACGCGCACGATTCGGAGAAAGTCGTCGGCGTGCTCCTCGAGAAGGGCTATCGCGAAGTAGAGACGCCTCAGGACGCCTCCTACATTTTCTACAACACGTGCAGCATTCGAGACAAAGCCGAGCAGAAAGTCTTCCACCGCCTCGATACCTTCAAGCGGGAATCCGGCAAGGGGAAAGTCTTCGGCGTTCTCGGTTGCGTCGCCCAGCAGGAGGGCGAGAAGATTTTCGCGCGCGCCCCGCACGTCAGCCTGGTCGCCGGTTCAGCAAGCTATTCCAAGCTGCCGCAAATGCTGGTGCGGCTGGAAGCGGGCGAAAAGCGCGTCACCGGCCTCAAGTTCGACGAACAGGAAGCGTTTGAAACTCCCTTCGCGCGCCGCGACAACCCCTACCGCGCTTACCTCACAATCATCGAAGGATGCGATAAAAGCTGCGCCTATTGCGTGGTTCCCTTCACCCGCGGGCCGGAGCGCAGCCGCACCAGTCACAGCGTCATAGCCGAAGCGCGCCAGCTCGCCGATTCCGGCTACACCGAAATTCAGCTCCTCGGCCAGAACGTCAACAGCTATCGCGACCCGTCGCCCGCCGCGTGGGACTTCGCCACCTTACTCGCCCGCGTCGGGGAAATTCCCGGACTGCGCCGCGTCCGCTTCACCACCTCGCACCCCCGCGATTTCGTCAAAGACATCATCGACGCCATCGATCAAACTCCCACCCTCTGCAACCACGTCCATCTTCCCGTGCAATCCGGTTCCACCAGCGTGCTCGCCGCCATGCAGCGCCAGTACACGCTCGAAGAATATATGCTCCGGATTGATTGGATCAAGAAAGCCCGGCGCAATATCGCCATCACCACCGACATCATCGTCGGCTTCCCTGGCGAGACGGAGCGCGATTTCGCCGATACGCTCAACCTTCTCGACACCGTCGAATACGATTCGCTTTTTAACTTCAAATACTCCCCGCGCCCTAACACCGCCGCCAGGTCGATGGCGGATCCAATTCCGGAGGCCGAGATCGCCCGCCGCCACGTGATTCTGCAGGAACACCAGCGCGCCATTCAGATCCGGTGCAGTTCGCTCCTGGTCGGCGCGGTGGAAGAGGTTCACGTCGAAGGCCGCAATAAGGCGCTCAATCAGTGGATCGGACGCACTTCGACAAACCGCACTCTGAACTTCACCCACCCTGAAACGGATCGCGACCTCGTGGGAACTTATCTTCCCGTGCAAGTGACTCGCGCCGGTCCCAATTCCCTCGTCGGCGCAGCGGCTTTGGATGGAAGTGAATCCATTCCACGCGTGGTCTAATGAAGTCAGAAAGCGAGGGCGTCAGATGGAAGTCGAAATGAAAATCCGTGGACTGATGATGGATCCGGTCACGAACATGCCCATCGTGATTCTGAAGGACGTGGGCGGTAACACGGTCCTCCCGATCTGGGTCGGCATCTATGAGGCCAATGCCATCGCTCTCGAAATTGAGAAGGTAGCCACGCCGCGTCCCATGACGCACGACCTCATCAAGAGTCTGCTGCTCGGCCTCTCGACAGGCGTTCGCAAAGTGGTCGTGAATGAACTGAAGGACGACACCTTTTACGCCCTCATCTGGCTCGAGCGCGACGGCGAAATGATCTCCGTCGATTCCCGCCCCAGTGATGCGCTCGCCCTGGCCCTCCGGCTCGACTGTCCCATTTTTGTCGAAGACGACGTGCTCAAATCCTCCAAGGTGACAGCCTCTATCTCCGACAAAGACAATCACGAAGAGCTAAAGCGCTGGCTGGAAGGCCTGAACGACGAAGACCTCGGCCGCTACAAAATGTAGTGAATTATTGAATCGCGATCTGCACTGGATTCGCATTCAACCCATCCGCCACCAACTGCACCGTCACCGTTCCCGCGCCCGCCAGACTCGCTGGCAATTGTATATTGATCTGGTCCAGACCCGTAAAACCAGGCGCGGCGCCGAAGAACGCGACCGGCAGAACCGTCGAACCCGCGGTTGCTGTAACCGTTGTAGCTCCCCGGATGCCCGTTCCGTAAAGAACCAGATAGACCGTCGAACCGGGGCTATTCACCGTGATCGGCGCAGGCACGCAGCCGCCGCTCCCGCAAGCGAATGCGACCGTCACCGTTTGGCTGGTCCCAATCGCGGTATAGACATCCGCTGCCGGAGGGCCGGAACCGGTTCCAGTCACCGTGAAGATGCCCGGCGCTACCGCGGACACGGTAAACGTGGTGGTCTGCGTAGCCCCGCCGCCGATCACCATTGCGGTCACCGTTCCGGCCGCAAGTCCGGAGGGAACCGCGAAGTTAATCTGCGCCGGTGAAACATACAGAAGTTCCGCCAGCTGCGCGGTCTTTGAAGAGTCGCTTAAAGAAAGAGAAACCCCGCCCAGCGATGTGCCAAGCGTGCCCTGCGCGGCCACGATATCTGCGGCCATGCCCAGGCCGAACAGGCTGGCGAGCGACGAATCCCCAATCGCGCTCGTATAGTTCGCCGATGAGGCTGCCGTGGGCGACGGCTGCGCTCCCACCAGCAGCGCCTTTTCTCCCTGGATTCCCGCGGAGGTGACCACTCCCGCCGCCAGTGCCATCCCGGCGGCCGTTTGCTCCGCCGTATCCGCTTCGGTAGACGACAGCGAAGCGTCGTAGGGGATATAGGACCACATGTAGTTGGTCCAGAACTCCGAACCGAACAGAAATCCTTCCGAACTCGCCAGCTTGTTCATGTCCGTGAGGAATTCAACATCCAGAGGCGCCCAGAATGAGAAATCACTGCGCGAGTTGATCGCGTTGGACTGCACATTTTCACCCGTAAAGTCCGACGTCGATTCCTTCTGCAGCCACCACTCGCTCGCAGCCACCGGCTTGCCGGCAGCCGCCGCCGCGTTGATTTCGGAGTAGATGTTGGTCACGGTGTTGCCGCCATCGGGTTCGATCGCCATCGGGTAGATGTGAAGATCGATGTAATCGATTCCGGGCACGGCCGCTTCGGCGGCGATGAATTCCGTCCCCGTGGAGACCAGCCAGTTACCCACGCCTGTACCGACGGGGATAGTGTGCGGCTCGGCCGGCAGTTGGGAAAGAAACACGGTGAGCGCCGATGCCCATCCGCTGGGGGAATCCAGTTCCGGCTGAGCGGAGTTGGTGGCGTCGGTATCGGGCTCGGCGGCCAGCGTCAGGTAATCCGGTTGGATGGCGCTGTAAATCGTCGCATACTGCGCCGCCTGCGCCGATTCGTAATCTTGCAGGCTGAGTTCCGCGAAGTATCCGGCGAAGTTGAGACCGGAATCCTGGGAGTAGTAGCCGGGGAACGCGGCGGCGGATTCGACGATCGCTTTCATTCCCGCTGCGTGAACGTCCGCTACTACCTGCGCGTAGAAGTTCTGCATCCCCTGGTAGTCCTGCGGATCGCCGTTGAAACCATAGAACGGGGCGTAGAGTACCGGAAAACCGATATCGATCACCACGGCCGTGAATCCGAGCCCTTTGAGTGCTGCAAGTTCGGCAAGGTAGTTGGTGCGCACCCCGGGGTTCAGCAGCAACAAGCCGAGATTCGCATTCGCATACAGCAGCTCTCCGGAAAAGAGGGTGCCGGATTTGGCGCCGGTCGCGGGCAGTTGGCCTTCGAAAGACTGCAACTCGCCCTGCAGCCCCGTGTAAAGACCCTGATACGTCGCCGGCACATTCTGGGCAGGAAGGCAGCTACCGCCCAAAACGACCGCAATGGCCAGCCACGAAACAGCACGCCACGGAAGAACACGCATGGTATCCACATCATCGCTCAGATGGGCCGGTGAGAACCATCAAGGTTTGTAACGTAGAATAATCGGAGATCGGATACGCTTCATGAAACTCACCCTGCTCGGAACTCTCGCGCTTGCCGCGACGCTTTTTCAGGCCGCGGCTCAAACTGCCGCGCCGCTTCCCGCCGGAATGCACTTCGTTACATCGGTCGAGGGCATCACCGAATATCACCTCGATAACGGCCTGCGCGTTCTCGTTTTCCCGGATCCATCAAAGGCCACCATCACGGTGAATATGACGTATCTGGTTGGTTCGCGCCACGAAGGTTCCGGGGAGCGCGGCATGGCGCACTTATTGGAACACATGCTGTTCAAAGGCAGCACCGCGCACACCAACATTCCGTCGGAGTTGACCTCACATGGCGCGCGCCCCAACGGCAGCACCGACTATGACCGGACCAACTACTTTGAAACATTCCAGGCAACCGACGAGAATCTGAAGTGGGCGCTCGACCTGGAGTCGGATCGCATGGTGAACTCCTTCATCCGCAAGGCCGACCTCGACAGCGAAATGACCGTCGTCAGAAACGAATTCGAAATGGGGGAAAACAGTCCCATCAGCGTTCTCTTCGAGCGGACCCTCGCGGCAGCCTACGTCTGGCATCCTTACGGCCGGGCCGTGATCGGCAACAAGTCCGACATCGAGAACGTGCCCATCGATAAGCTCAAGGCCTTCTATGTCAAGTTCTACCAGCCCGACAACGCGGTGTTAACCGTCGCCGGGAAGGTGGACGTCGGCACTCTGCTCCCGTTGATCGAGTCTTACTTCGGCAAGATCCCGAAACCGCAGCGCACGCTGGAAGTCACCTACACCAGGGAGCCCACGCAGGATGGCGAGCGCGAAGTCACCGTCCGCCGCGTGGGCGATACCTATGGAATCATCGACGGCTATCACGTCCCCGCCGGAAGCGATAAGGATTTCGCGACCATCGAGGTCATCAACAGCATCCTCACCGATAACCCGTCCGGCCGCCTGTATAAAGCGTTGGTGGATAACAAGAAAGCCGCGCAGGTTTTCGGATTCCCCATGCAGCAGAAGGAGCCGGGGATGGCCCTGTTCGCCGCCATCCTCTCGAAACAGGATTCCATGCCCGAAGCGCGCAAAATCATCCTCGATACCGTGGAGTCGCTGGCCAAGGAACCACCGAGCAAGGAAGAAGTGGATCGCGCCCGCGCGCGTCTGCTCAAAGACATCGATGTGGACTTGCGGAACTCCGAGCGCATCGGGCTATACATGAGCGAGTGGGCCGCTCAAGGCGATTGGCGTCTGCTCTATATCGACCGCGACCGCATCAAGCAGGTAACGCCGGAAGATGTAAAGCGCGTGGCCGCCACCTACTTCAAGAGTTCCAACCGCACCATCGGAGAGTTCATTCCCGATGCCAAGCCGGATCGCGCTGAGGTTCCGGCCGCACCGGACGTAAATGCGCTCGTGAAGGATTACAAGGGCGAAGCGGCCATGAGCCAGGGTGAGGTTTTCGATTCTTCCCCGGCCAACATCGAATCCCGCGTGAAACGCCTGCAATTGGCCGATGGGATGAAGGTTTCGCTGCTTTCCAAGAAGACGCGCGGCAACTCCGTCAACGCCGTCATCAGCCTCCACTTCGGCACCGTCAGCAGCTTGATGGGCCTCGATACCGCGGGTTCCGTCGCGGTCTCCACTCTGATCCGTGGAACCAAAGAGCATAACCGCCAGCAGATCCAGGACGAGTTCGACCGGCTGAAGGCGCAGGTGAGAATTTCCGGGGGCGCCGATGGCCTGAACGTCAGCATCGAAACCGGGCGAGACAGTCTGCCGGCCGTTTTGAAGCTGGTCGCGGAGATCCTGAAAGAGCCTGCATTCCCGGAGCAGGAGTTTGAACAGATCCGCAAAGAGGAACTGACCAATGCGGACGCCTCCAAATCCGAACCACAGGTGATGGCTTTCACTGGGATTCAACGCACTCTCTTCCCCTATCCCAAAGGCGACGTTCGCCTGGCGATGACGCCCGAGGAAGAAACCGAGGAATTAGGCAAGTTGAAGCTGGAAGATGTGAAGAACTTCTACGCGAAGTTCGCGGGCGCGTCCCATGGCGAGTTGGCCATTGTTGGCGATTTTGACGAGACCGCCGCGGCTGCGGAGGCCAAGGAATTGTTTGGGTCGTGGAAGAGCACAGCGCCTTACGAACGGATCCTTTATTCCTATGAGAAGATCGCGCCCTCGGACAAGAAAATGGATGCGCCCGATAAGGCCAACGCGGTGTTCCTGGCCGGCCTGCGATTGCCCATGAGCGACGGAGACGCGGACTACCCGGCCATGGTCCTCGGCAACTACATGCTGGGCGGTGGATTTCTCAGCTCGCGGCTCGCCGTGCGCATCCGGCAGAAGGATGGCCTAAGCTACGGCGTCGGTTCGCAGTTCACGGCCTCGGAGAAGGAGAAGAACGCGAGTTTTCGGGTGTACGCGATCTCCGCCCCGCAGAATGTGGCCAAGGTACAGACGGCCATGCTGGAGGAACTGGCGAGGGCCATCAAGGATGGATTCACGGCGGACGAGCTGAAACAGGCCAAATCCGGATGGCTGCAAAGCCGTCAGTTGAACCGCGCCGAAGATGCCGCGCTCGCACGATCCCTGGCTTCGCACGATTACAACGACCGCACCTTGGCTTGGGACGCCAGTCTCGAAACCAAGGTCGGAGACCTCACGTCCGAACAAATCGACCAGGCGCTGAAGGCCAATATCAAGCCCGACGAGATTTCGTTCGTCAAGGCCGGGGATTGGAAGAAAGCGGCGGAGACCACGACCAAGTAGCTCTGTTATGCTTCCGGAGTGCTTGAACTAACTTTTTGGGGCGCGGCCCAGGTAGTTACCGGCTCCATGCATCGGCTCACCGTGAATGGCCAAACGGTGCTGCTCGATTGCGGCCTCTATCAGGGACGCCGGAAAGACGCGGAGCGGCTGAATCGGGAGTTGCCGCTGCGCGCCGATTCCATCGAGGCCGTCGTGCTTTCGCACGCGCACATCGACCATTCCGGCAAGTTTCCGCTGCTGGTGAAGCAGGGTTATCGCGGTCCCATCTACGCGACCCCTGCCACGGTGGACCTTTGCGACGCCATGTTGCGGGACACCGCGCACATTCAGGAGAGCGATGCGGTGTTCACCAACAAGCGTCAGCGTCGGCGCAATACCGGTGAGCCCGACGTGGTGCCGCTCTATGATCACAACGATGTAGACCGCACCATGCCGCTCTTCCGGAAGGTGCCGTACCACAAGGTCACTAGCATCGTCGAATCGTTGCAGTACGAACCCTATGACGCCGGTCACATGCTGGGCTCGTCGTTTGTTGTCCTGACTCATCGCGACGGCCCGAAGACCGTGCGCCTCGCCTACTCCGGAGACTTGGGCCGTCCCCATTTGCCGATCATCCGCGACCCGGAAACGCCGCCCCCGGTCGATTACCTGATCCTCGAATCCACTTACGGCGACCGCCTCCACTCCCAGCAAACCGAAGTGGCCGGCAAGCTTGCCGGCATCGTCAATCGCACGGTTCAGCGCGGGGGCCATCTCATCGTTCCCGCCTTCGCCGTGGGGCGCGTGCAGCAGCTTGTCCTGATGCTTCACCAGCTCACAAATGCAAAACAGATTCCGCCGATCCCAATATTCGTCGATAGCCCTCTCGCGGTCAACGTCACCGCCGTGTTCCGGGCGCATCCGGAATGCTTCGACGAAGAGGCGCGCCAGTTCCTCGACCGCCAGGAGGATCCGTTCGGTTTCAGCACGCTTCAATATATCCGCGACGTGGAAGAATCCAAGAAGTTGAACGGCCGCCAAGGACCGTTCATCGTCATCTCGCCTTCCGGAATGTGCGAAGCGGGCCGCGTGCTGCATCACCTTCGAAACGGGGTTGGCGACGCCCGCAACACAGTACTGATCACAGGTTTTCAGGCGCAGAATACCCTCGGCCGGAAGCTTCAGTCCGGCATGAAGCGCGTAAACATCTTCGGCGACCCCACGGATGTGAACGCGGAAGTTCTCAGCCTCGACGCGCTTTCCGGTCACGCTGACCGCGACGAACTCCTTGCATGGCTCGCCCCCATCGCGCCCACGTTGAAGAAGGTTTTCCTGGTTCACGGGGAACCTGACGAATCCGCCGCCCTGGCCGCATCCATCCGTGAGCGTTACAAAATCGAGGCTCTGCCTGCCACGCGCGGCGCCAACTTCGTACTGGCATGAAACCTTTCCGCGCCGTCATACTGTCTATACTAGTTTGAGAGCATTGATTCTAAAGGAGAATTCATGAGCGAGCCCACCCCAAATTCCAATGTTAAGACCGCCGTTGGCGCGGGTGCCCTTTTGGCGCTCCTGGCCTCCAATATTTACCTGTTTGTGCAGGTGCACGATCAGAAGGCGGATATCGCGAAACAGCAGCAGGTTCTATCCGCGCAGATTCAGGATTTGAAAGACGGCGCGTTAAACATTCGCGAGACGCAGCAGAAGCACTACGAAACGTTGAGCGAAGCCATGGAGCGCCGTGCCCGCGAAGCGGCGGCCGCCGCCAATTCGGCCAAGTCGGATGCTTTGAAGAAGGTAGACCAGACCAAAGCCCAACTGGAGCAGGAGCAGCAGCAGACGGCCGAGAAGATTAATGGCGATCTGACCGCGGCGCAACAGGCCAACACGCAGAAATTCGCCGAGGTGAGTACGGATGTAGGTACGGTCAAGCAGCAGGTTTCCACCACCCAGTCCGACTTGCAGAAGACCATCGCGCAACTCTCCAAGGTGCAGGGCGACCTCGGTGTGACATCCGGGTACGTGGCCACCAACGGCAAGGAACTGGAAGCGCTGAAGCGTTTGGGTGAGAGGAATTACTTCGAATTCACACTCAGCAAGGGTAAGGAAGCCAAGCACGTTGGCGACATTCAACTGGTTCTGCGCAAGGCCGACCCGAAGAAAAATAAGTTCACGGTCACCGTTATGGCCGACGACAAGAACATAGAGAAGAAAGACAAAACGATCAATGAGCCGGTGCAGTTCTATGTCTCGAAGGCGCCGCATCAGCCGTATGAGATCGTCGTAAACCACGTGAGTAAAGACCAGATTTCCGGATATCTGGCAACGCCCAAGGACAGCCTCTCGCGCTAACCTGTTGGTTCTTCGTCACCGGTTTCTTCAACGAACCTCTCGACGTGTAACCGGTAGATGGCTGACTTGCCGTTTCTGTCGCTGGTGAAGAAGATGCTCTGGCTGTCGGGCGAGAAGACCGGCGCTACGGTGAACGGGTTGGAAGAGCGGTGCTCGCAGAGCGTGAGTTCGCGGCGCGCCACGCGCAACAGAAGCAGAACGTAAGGGGACGCCAGGCTCCGGCTGGCGCCCACGAATACCGAAGCGTCACCGTTAATTCCAAAAGAAGCGAACTGGCTGGTCTTGGCCACCAGACTGTCGGAAGCGTCGTCCGGCGAGTACTCCCGCAGCGCGGTGAGTTGTTTCGGATCCGCGGGTGTGGAGAGATAGAGCAGCGTCCGGCCGGCGGGGGCCCAAAGCGCCTGTCCCACAGCGGCGTCCGGCGCAAGCTTCAACTCGTGGTTCGCCTTGTCCGTGAGATCTACCATGCGCACCTGGGCGCCTGCCCGGTACGAGATCTGGGAGCGTGCCGGCCGCAGTTGCGGGTCGCTCAGAATACCCGGCGCTTCAACGAGTGTTTCGACGCCCCCGGATGGTGCGTTCCGAAGCAGTTGCAAACGCGATCGATCCTCGCGCTTTTCCACCCAGGCGGCTCTTGAGCCATCGAGCGAAACGGTAATGCCAGGCAGCCGCGTCCAGCCCTGTTCGACGCGCGCCACTTCGCGCTCCCGAAGATTCGAAAGGCTCATATGCCGTAGCGAAGGGCCGTCGAAGAACAGGAGCGTGCGGTCGTCGTTGGTCATCGCCAGGGTCGCGGGGTCCAGTTGCGCGCTGGCCGTGAGCTGGCGCGACTCGCCGGTATGCCAGTCCAGCCGGTACGCCTGCATGGAGCCGGTCCGATCGCTCCCATGCAGCAGAAAACGGCCTTTCCGCGAAATGCAATGCAGGTCGGGCGCGGGCAGCACCGCCGTCTTGGCTGGATCGGTAAGCCGGTAAAGGTCCAGTTCGGTCGCGGGATCCAGAATGTGCTGCGGCTTCACGGGCAGGCTGATGCCCTTGCCGGATTGCGCCCGGAGGGTCGCAAGGGTGCCGCTGATGGAGAAGAGGAGCGCCCGGCGGGCAATTTGTCGCGGCGCCAAACTTCAGCGTACACGACCGCGCGCACCGTGCCTTGCGATCAGGTAACCTTATAAATTCCCATGACCGACATCAAGACGCTAATACGCGAAGTTCCGGACTTCCCCAAAGCGGGAATTCTCTTTTACGACATCACCACCCTCCTCAAGGATAAGGACGGGTTGCGCGCTTCCATCGACGGGTTCAAGAACCACTACGAGGGATCGGGCGTCGATACCATCATTGGCGTGGAAGCCCGGGGGTTCATCTTCGCTCCCGCGCTGGCTTATGCCATGCACGCTGGCTTCGTTCCAGTGCGCAAACCGAAGAAGCTTCCCTCCGACCGCGTCACCGTGAGCTACGCCCTGGAGTACGGAACAGATTCTCTCGAAATGCACAGCGACGCGCTTTCGCTCGGCAAGCGCGTGCTGATTATCGACGATCTGCTTGCCACCGGAGGGACCGCCAAAGCCGTCACCCAACTGGTGGAGCAACTGGGCGGCGAAGTGGTGGGCATCGGATTCCTGGTGGAGCTGACGTTCCTCGGCGGCCGCGAGAAGCTTGCCGGATACGATATCTTTTCCCTGCTGCAGTACGACAAATGATCACGGTGGAAGCGCGCGCCAAGATCAACATCGATCTGCGCGTGCTGGCAAAACGGCCGGACGGGTACCATGAGCTGCGCACAATTTTCCAGACCATTTCGCTGGCGGATTCGATCGGCATCGAATACCAGCCAGGTCTTCGCTCCGAGATCGAGATTGAAGGCAATGTCGTCATTGAAGAGAATCTGATCGCCCGGGCGGCGAGGCTGGTGTTCCAGGAGACCGGGCTTTCAGGCCGCGTCCACTTCACTTTGGAAAAGCGCATTCCGATGGGTGCGGGCCTCGGTGGAGGCTCGTCGGATGCGGCAGCCGTGCTGCGAGCCTTACCGCGTGCGATGGGTGTCGCCATCGCGCCGGACCGCCTGCATGAGATCGCCGCATCGCTGGGCAGCGATGTCCCGTTCTTCCTCTACGGCGGCACGGCCGTGGGACTTGGACGGGGCGAAGAGGTCTATCCGCTTCCCGATTTACCCGCGCTCTCCGGTTTGCTGGTCACCCCGGAGATTCATGTTTCGACACCCGATGCCTATCGGGCTTTGAGTGCGCGGCTAGAACCGGGCTCAGCAACCGCCAAGCTGGCCGCCTTCGCGCGTGTGGCGTGGACGGAGAATCTGGCCCTCGCCCGCAACGATTTTGAAGAGGTGGTTTTCGAGGTGCATCCCGAGCTGGCCGGGATTCGGACGGCGCTCGACAGCGCGGGTGCGGTGTGCGCGCGGATGACCGGGAGCGGCTCGGCGGTCTTCGGATTGTTTCGGGACAAGGCGACGGCAGTTGCTCTGGATCATCCGGTGCACGCGTTTTCTTTGGTGGGGAAGACGGAGTATCAGGCGGGTTAAGGTTGCTCTACCACTCCCACCATCCGCGAGCTCGACTGATACTTCCGGTAATCGCTGAATGTGATGTCCTGCTGCATGTTGAACCGCTTGACCAGTGCACGGCCATTTATCTTCACCGTCACCACCTTGGGGAGCCACACTTCATTGTTCACGCGCGACAGCTCATAGAGGAACGAGGAGCCCTTCGATAGCCGCGCGATGAACAGACCGAACGAGATATCGTTCAGGGCCTGCGATTCCAGCCGCACCCATTGATAGTCCGCCTGATCGATCCAGATTTTCCCTTTCAGATTGCGCAGGATGCCGGCATCTTTACCGCGATATCCGGGCTTGGGGTCGGCCAGGATCATCCAGCAATTGCGCCCGTCGAGCTGGCCGTCGCCGAGTAGCTTGAAATCGTAGGCATCGGGAACCCGCTTCAGGATCTCGCGTTCCTTCTGGCGCTGGCGCTCGTTATCGGCCAGACGTTTCTCGCGTTCCGCGTCGGTGAGCCGGGCTGCTTCCGCGGCCGCCTTGTCCAGTTTGGCTTGCTCCTTTTTCGCCTGATCCGGCGGAAGCGGCTTATCGTCTTTCTCGATCAGATGCTCGTAGGGTTTGCCGCCGAGGAACAGGAATTCCTGCGCGGTTTCCTTGCTGCTCTTCGCCCGGCCCGTCGAATCGAATTCCTTCTCAACGAGGCGCTCGCGAAACGTATAGTGGCTGGCGAGCCGCATGTTGTTGTGGTCCGCGCTCACCGACTTCACCACGATGTCGCGAGCCGATTCCGCCGCACTCGCCGAGGAAATGACGAGGAGGCTGACCGCTGTGAGGAGGATCCGGCTCATCGCTAATCCTGAAGGATGGGGATCATCATGTTGGCCTGGAATTCCTGGCGGTCGAGAAACGGGTAGAGATCCTCGAGAGGGCGTGACACCATGGAACCATCGGGGCGCTGGACGGAAGCAAGGCGCGGCTCGCGGCTTTCATCCGGAATGACGTGAACATCGCAGACCACAGGCCCCGGCATATCGAGCACGCGGCGCACCTGGCGGCGAAGATCGGTCTGATTCTCAATCACCACCGAAGGAATGCCATAAGCGTTCGCCACCTTCGAGAGGTCCGGCACGGTGAGTCCGGTGGCTGCATCGCAGCCGATGCTCGCACGGCCGAACCAGTTGGCCTGCGAGGCGCGAATCGACGCGTAGCCGTCATTATTCAAAACGAAGAATTTGATGGGAAGATTCAGGCGCCGCACGGTTTCCAGTTCCTGAATGTTGAATTGAAACCCGCCGTCGCCATCCACGCAAACGGTTTCGCGGCGGCCGCCGCCGAGACAAACCGCAATGCTGGCAGGGATGCCGAAACCCATGGAGCCGAGGCCCGCCGTATGATAAATGCGCTGCCCGGTGCGTAGCGGGCAGGCCAGCAGGAAGATTTCGATGGCCGCTCCCGAACTGCCCGAAATCAGAAGATCGTCGGGCGATGTTTCGGTTCCGATAATCTCGGCGAGGTTGAAGATGCTCACCTGCGTGTTGGGGTCGCGGTGCTTCTCGGTGACCAGGGGGTAGCGCGTCTTCCAATCGGAGCAGCGCCGGTCCCACACCGAGCGGTCGCGCGGGCGAATGGAATCGCGCTGGACCAGCATTTCCCTGAGAAATACGCGCGCATCCGCGCACACAGAAATTTGAATGTATTGACTGAGTTTCGTAAGCTCAGCGGGGTCGATATCGACCACTACTTTCGTGGCTGCGCGGGCCAGTTTATCCGGCGCGTAACCGGTGATCGCAAAATCCAGGCGCACACCGATGGCGAGAAGAAAATCTGAATTCTGCAGGGCGAAGTTCGCGCCGCGCGAGGCGACGGAACCGGGACGCCCGACGAACAGTGGGTTGTCGCTCGCGATGAAATCCGCCGCGCACCAGGTGGCGGCGATGGGAATGTTCAACAGCGCGAGCAGTTCCTGGAACTCGTCGCCGCCACGAGCGAGACGGATGCCGTTGCCCGCGAACAGCAGCGGACGTTCCGCACGGTTCAGGGCTTCAATGGTTTCGCGGACCTTGTCCTTGAGGTCAGTTGGTTCGATTGTTTCCGGCGTAAATGCGGCGAGATCCGTCTCATCGATGGTCGCTGCCTGCACATCGAGCGGGATATCGATCCAGACCGGCCCCGGCCGTCCGTTGCGCGCCAGGAAAACAGCCTTTTCGAGATGTGTCCGAATGGTTGTGGGGTCGAGCACAGTGACGGCGTACTTGGTAATTGGTTTGACGATCGAAACGATGTCGACTTCCTGGACCCCCAGTTGGCGCATCCCGAGAGGCTTGCCCCCGGCGTCGAACATCCGGTCCGGACGTTTCACCTGTCCTGAGAGAACGAGGACCGGTGTGGAATCGAGCCACGCTCCGGCGACTCCGGTTACGGCATTGGTGCCGCCCGGCCCGGTTGTCACGAGCGCCACGCCGATGTTCCCGGTGACCTTCGCGTAGTTCTCCGCCCCGATGGCGCTCGCCTGCTCGTGCGAATTACAAACGGGCTCGATTTCCGGTATGCGCCCCAGCGACTCGTTGAGGTGCATGGCGCCGCCGCCGGTCACCAGAAAGACGTGCTTTACGCCGAGGTCCCGAACAAACTGGAACACGTAATCGGAGAGTTTCATTTGGCGAGTATCTTGTCAATCAACTCTCGCACCGCACCATTTCCCCCCGGGCAAGTGGAGATGAAGGAAACCGATTCGAGCACGGCCGGGCGGGCGTTGCAGGGAGCCGCGCTCATGCCGGCAATACGCATGGCTTCCAGATCGTTCACGTCATCTCCCATGAAGCAGATGGCCGAGAGGTCGAATCCGCGGCGCTCAGCGAATTCCTCGAGCGCACGGGCTTTTTGCTTCGACCCCTTCCAGACGTCCGTGATTCTCATTTTGGCGGCGTAGCGATCGATCAGTGGACTATCTTCGCCGGAGATGAGCGCAACCGCAATGCCGGCCTTCAGAGCGAGGGAAATGCCCATGATATCCGCGAAACAGAAGCGCTTCCACTCCTCGCCGTCTGGTCCCCACCAGAAACCGCCATCGGTAAGAACGCCATCGACGTCGAGTGCGATGGCGCGAATGTTCTGGAAGGCGATGCTCCCGAAAGATGGCGTTATACGCTGGCTCCCACGCGGCGCAACTTCTTGATGATGGGCACTTCACGTTCAAAGACGCGCTTCACGCCGTCGCCGAGAGATTGCTCGATGAGACGGATATCGCGCACGACGCGGCCGATACCGTTGGGTTCCAAAGAGGCCGCTTGATCCGACCCCCACATCGCGCGGTCCATGGTGATGTGCCGCTCCACGCAGCATGCGCCGAGTACCACCGACGCCACCGTGGACGGGATACCGGTTTCGTGGCCGGAGTAGCCGACGGGAACACCGTAGCGCTCGCGCATAACGGGGATCGCCCGGAGATTGAGTTCCGAGTAATAGGCCGGATAAGTGCTGCAAGCGTGCAGAATAATGAGGTCTTTCTTGCCCAGCACGTCCACCGCGTGATCGATCTCGTCAAGCGTGCTCATCCCCGTGGAGAGGATGATGGGTCGGCCCGTCTTGCGCGTGTAGCGCAGCAGGTTATCGTCGGTCAGCGAGGCGGAGGCGATCTTATAGCATGGCGGGTTGAACTGCTCCATGATGTCCACCGACGGTTCATCCCAGCAGGAACTGAACCAGGCAATCTTCACCGCTTTGCAGTAGGCGTCGATGTCCTTGAAGTCTTCTTCGCCGAACTCAAGCGCGCGCTTCAGGTCGCCATTGGTTGTGCCGAAGGGACTTTCGCGCGGCTTAGCCAACTCCTCCGCTGTGTAGACCACTTCTACCGTGCGCTTCTGGAATTTGACGGCATCGCAGCCGGCTGCGACCGCAACGCTAATCAAGCGTTTGGCCAGATCCAGGTCGCCGTTATGATTGATTCCAATCTCGGCGATGATGTAACAGGGCTGCTCGCCGCCCAGTAATTTGCTACCAATCCTGACTATCGGGTTCACCATTTGTCCTTAAGTGAAAGCTACTGAATTCGAGTTACACGGGTAACATCGCAAACCACAGTATGGCGCGAAAGAACGATGAAAGAAAGGGGAATCTGGGTAACATAGAAGGTATGCCTGCAACATTTGCCGCCGACTACAAAACCGCATTGCTGAAGGCGCTCGATTCGGTGGATCTCGATCTGGTCGCGCAAGCGATAGAAATCCTGCGAGAAGCGCGCGAGCGCGGCGCGACTATCTTCGTGTGCGGAAACGGCGGCAGCGCCTCAACCGCCTCTCATTTTGTGTGCGACATGGTGAAAGGCGCGAGTTTTGGCCGCGACAAGCGTTTCCGCATCATGGCTCTGACGGACTCTCTGGCCACCATCACAGCCTATTCAAACGACGTAGGTTACGACTGTATATTCGCGGAACAGTTACGCAATTTTGCACGTCCGGGCGATGTACTGCTGGCGATCAGCGGCTCCGGCAATTCACCCAACGTGGTGCAGGCGGCTGAGTACGCCAACCAGGCCGGATGCCGGACGATCGCGCTCACCGGTCGCGATGGAGGAAAGCTGGGCCGCGCGGCGCAACTGGAGATCCGCGTCGCCGAGCCGCACATGGGGCGCATTGAAGACGGACACATGGTGGTATGCCACATGCTGTGTTATCGGTTCATGGAACAGGTTGACTAACAAAATGACCGACCCGGTCTGCGGCATGACCGTCGAGCCCGCCACCGCGGCCGCCAAAACCGAACACAAGGGGCAAGCGTTTTATTTCTGTAGCGCCGGCTGTGCGGCGAAGTTCCGCGCGAGCCCCGACACTTATCTCAAGCCGAAAAAGTCCGCGCCAGTGGCGGCGGGCGAATATACCTGTCCGATGCATCCCGAGATTCGGCGCCCCGGGCCGGGCGCGTGCCCCATCTGCGGAATGGCGCTCGAACCGCGCGAAACAACGGCGGGCGCCGAGGAAACAAACCCCGAACTGGTGGACATGTCGCGCCGGTTCTGGATCGGCCTCGCGCTCACCGTGCCCCTGCTGCTGCTCATGTTTTTCCCCGCCCTCGCAGGGAGACTTCTCTGGCTACAGTTCGCGCTGGCGACGCCGGTGGTGCTGTGGGGCGGCTGGCCTTTCTTTCAGCGTGGATGGATCTCGCTGGTGCACCGCCATCTCAACATGTTTACGTTGATTGCGCTCGGCAGTGGATCGGCTTACGGTTACAGCGTGATGGGTCTCTTGTTCCCGCAATGGATTCCCCCTGCTTTCCGGAACATGCATGGTGACCTGGAGCTCTATTTTGAACCTGCTTCCGTGATCGTCACGCTGGTTCTGCTGGGCCAGGTGCTGGAATTGCGCGCCCGCAGCCAGACCAGCAGCGCGCTGAAAGCTCTGTTGGGGTTGGCGCCCAAAACGGCTCGGATGGTGGAGGCTGATGGGAGTGAGAAAGACGTTCCACTCGAAGACGTAGTCGTCGGCAACCGGCTCCGGGTGAGGCCCGGAGAGAAAATCCCCGTCGATGGCGTGGTGCTCGAAGGGACCAGCAGCGTGGACGAATCCATGGTCACGGGCGAGCCCATTCCTGTCGAAAAAACGACTGACGCGAAAGTCACCGGGGGCACCGTCAACGGAACCGGAACCTTTGTCATGCGCGCGGAACGCGTGGGGTCGGAAACGCTTCTCGCGCGAATCGTGCGCATGGTGGGCGACGCGCAGCGCACGCGCGCTCCGATTCAACGGGTGGCCGATGTAGTGGCATCCTACTTCGTACCCGCCGTTGTGTTTGCGGCCATCATCACTTTTGCGGCGTGGGCAAAATGGGGACCGGAGCCGCGTTTAGCTCACGCTCTGGTCAACGCGGTGTCGGTGCTGATTATTGCCTGCCCGTGCGCGCTGGGCCTCGCGACGCCCATGTCGATCATGGTCGGCACAGGCCGCGGGGCGCAGGCCGGTGTCCTAATTCGCAATGCCGAAGCGCTGGAAAGGCTGGAAAAAGTCGACACCCTGGTGGTCGATAAGACCGGGACGCTGACGGAAGGAAAGCCCGCACTGGTTGCTTTTGAATCGGTCGATGGTCATGAAGATTCGGAGCTGTTGCGTCTGGTGGCGACGCTTGAAATGGCCAGCGAACATCCTCTCGCCGGAGCGATTCTCGCTGGAGCAAAGGAGCGCGGCGTCAAGCTCTCCACCACGGAAAATTTCGCTTCCATAACCGGCAAAGGCGTGACGGGCACGGTGGATGGCCAAGCCGTCGCCGTCGGCAGCGCGGCTCTCCTGCAATCTCTTTCGCTTGATCCGCAACCAGTCGTCAAGCGCGCCGAAGAGCTTCGCAAGCAGGGGCAAACCGTGGTGCTGGTAGCAGTCGACGGGCGCGCCGCTGGACTCATCGGTGTCGCCGACCCTATTAAGCCTTCAACCGAGGAAGCGATTCAAATGCTCCACGCTGACGGACTGCGACTTGTCATGCTGTCGGGCGACAACCGCACTACCGCAAAGGCCGTGGCGAAGGAACTCTCGATTGATGACGTGCAAGCCGAGGTGCTTCCCGATCAGAAAGCCGACATCGTCAGGAAACTGCAATCTCAACAGCACGTGGTGGCGATGGCCGGAGACGGCGTCAATGATGCGCCGGCATTGGCGCAGGCCGATGTGGGGATCGCTATGGGCACGGGTACCGACGTCGCCATGGAAAGCGCGGGAATCACGCTTGTGCAGGGAGACCTCCGGGCCATCGCGCGAGCCCGCAGGCTGAGTCGAGGGACGATGCGAAATATTCGCCAGAATCTCTTTTTCGCCTTCTTCTACAACTTGCTGGGAGTGCCGATCGCGGCCGGCGTGCTGTATCCGTTCTTCGGACTGCTGCTGAGTCCCATGATCGCCGCCGCCGCGATGACGTTCAGTTCTTTCTCGGTGGTGATCAACGCGCTGCGGCTCCGGAACTTGAAGTTATAGGTCGTCCCCGTCCTGGTATTCCAGCGGGACGTCATCTTCAGGAACCTGCTTCAGGTGAATTTCGGAAACGTCCGCGTCGGGCGCTTCTTCGATTCCTTCTATCGCTTCCGCTTCGTAGGACTGCCCATCCTCCACCAGTTCGAGAACGCTCTCCGGCCCGGCTTCGGCGACGTCCGACAGCCCTTGCGTGTCGCCCGACTGTCCCGCTGAATCCGGGCCAGTACCCCTGTCTCTTGATAAAGTTCCGTCTTCTCGTAGTTTCATGTTAGTTGGCTCTCAATGCTACTTTCAGTGCGCTGTGTTTGGCGGCGTTGCCGAATGTGTCGTACGCCTTCAGGATGTCGTCCATCGCGAAACGATGCGTGACCAGTCTGCCGGGCTGGATCGTACCCGACTGAAAAGCCTTGATGAGCATAGGTGTCGAAACGGTGTCGACCAAACGCGTGGTTAAGGTGATATTGCGGTCCCAAAGCTTTTCCAAATGCAGAGTGACGGGCTTGCCGTGGACACCGATGTTCGCCAGATGGCCACCTGGTCCGATAATTCCCTGACAGATATCGAATGTAGCGGGAAGCCCGACGGCCTCAATCGCGACGTCGACACCCGCGCCTCCTGTGAGTTCCATCACTCTCTGAACTGCGTTTCCATCGGCGCTGTTGACTAAAGATGTGGCTCCGAAGCTCTTTGCCGCCTTCAACCGGTTATCGTCGAGATCAATACAGAAGATGGTCCCAGGCGAGTAGAAGCGGGCGGTCATCAACGCCGCAAGGCCCACCGGGCCGGTACCCACAATTGCGATCGTGTCACCAGGGCTAACGTGTCCATTCAAAACGCCGCACTCAAAGCCGGTCGGCAGAATGTCGCTGAGCATGACCGCGGCTTCTTCTTCAGCGTCCGGCGGGAGCGGGTAGAGACTATTGTTGGCATGCGGGATGCGAACGTATTCAGCCTGAGTTCCGTCGATTCTATTGCCCAAAATCCACCCGCCGTCGCGGCAGTGGGAAAACATCTGCCTTCTGCAGAAATCACACTTCCCGCAGATTGTGACGCAGGAGATCACCACCTTGTCACCCTTATGAAAGGCGGAGACCGCCGTTCCTACTTCTTCCACCACGCCAATGCCTTCGTGACCGATAATGCGGCCCACGGTGACCGCGGGCAGATCTCCCTTAAGAATATGGAGGTCCGTTCCGCAGATGGTGGAGGTGGTGATTCGAACGATGGCGTCCTCGGGACTTTGGAGGGTCGGCCTGCGGTGCGATTCCCAGGAAGGTTTCCCTGGACCGTTGTAGACCAGCGCGTGCATCGTTGCCGCGGCGGCGCCAATCGGTGGGGTCTGTAATTCTGTGATCGTCATGAAGCTCCTCTGGGAGCGAGCGCCGCTTCCTCCGTTGAAATTTCGGCGCGCTCCTTCCTCAAATCGAGCCGAATCCTGCCAAAGAGCCCCATGTATACGTTAGCCACCCAAACCAGGGAGAAGCCGGCGATCAGATAACCCCGCCAATCCGGGAACACCAGCTTGAAGCGGGTGATCAAAAGGAAAGCGGCGGTGACGTAATGGCTGAGACAGTATTCGCAGGTAAACAGGTAGAAGAATTTTCGTTCGTAAATGCGCCGGCAGGTCTTGCTTTCTCTGACGCAAAAGTCGCGAAACTCTCGAACCACCTCTTCATGCGTGATGGTCCACGCAACCGAGGCGATGGGGAGCGCAAGGACGAACAGACACAGCACCTGCATCGGTAGGTTCATGGCTCCCAATTCGCTCCAACTCCAAATCAAAGAGAGTAAGATCAACGAGAGTAACTGCGCGCCCGTAATTGCTCGGCGGCCTGGAACCAATCCGATTCGCCCGAGCCTTCCGGGCAGCCTCTGCCAACCCAGAGCTGATGGGCCAGCGCAGCGATCTCGTCGTGTCCAAAAGTCGTAATGCCGTGTCCGCCGTTCGACGCGTGTTCGTGGTGGCCGTCATGGGAATTTTCGAGGATGTCCCGAGACCGTTCATGCCCAGTCAGGTGCTCCTGCATCCCATGCTGTTCGCCAACGTTGTGCGCGTGAGCAGCCACGTCGTGCAGTTCGGCGGCTCTCTGATGATTTTCGTAATGCGATCCATCGTTATAACGTGTCGACATGGCTATTTCAGGCTCTCAATCTGCTGCGACTTGGAATGCGCTTCTTTCGACAGCTTGTAGGCGTTATCGGAGTACTCCATGGCACGTTTCGCATGCCAACTTCCCGATTCGTTCTCGCCCTTCTCATTGTGCTCCGACGCTGTGCGATGGGAGTGCGCGGCAAGTTCGTGCTGCTCCGCGGCTTTCCGGTGTACTTCCTGGAGGGTCTCTCCCGGCGGTTGTTGCATAGTGTCTCCTCCTATTGACCTTTTTCTTATTCTCGTGCACGCCGAGGCCCATTCCAACGCGGTCACAACCGCCTGATTCTGGCGGCCTTGGGGTGGTGCTGCGCGTGCAGTAAATAAGTTGTCGGCATTTCGGCCGATCTTCAAAAAGGAGACTTATGTCTGATCTAAACGCAGTAGTCGCCGTGTATGGCACGCACACCCAGGCGGAGGACGCTGTGAAGGAACTGCAGCGCGCCGGCTTTGATATGAAAACACTATCGATCATCGGGAAGGGTTATCACACCGATGAACATGTTGTGGGCTACTACAACACCGGCGACAGAATGAAATATTGGGGCAAGATGGGCGCTTTCTGGGGCGGCTTTTGGGGGCTTCTGTTAGGCTCGGCGTTCTTTGCCATCCCTGGTATCGGGCCGGTCCTGGTGGCGGGACCCGTGGTCGCGTGGATTGTGGGTGCGCTGGAAGGCGCAGTTGTGGTCGGGGGTTTAAGCGTGATCGGCGCCGGACTCTATGGCATGGGAATTCCCAAAGACAGTGTCCTCACGTACGAAACAGCGATCAAGTCGGATAAGTTCCTCTTGCTGGTTCATGGAACGTCGCAGGAGACCGAAAAGGCCCGGAACGTCCTCGAAACCACAGGTGCGGATAGCCTGACGATGCACTCGGGCGCGGCCGTCGCTTCGGCCGCACGATAGAACACCGTACGAAGGGAGACAAGCAGATGTTAACGAATGCCTCATTCATTAAAGGCCTGGTGATCCACGCGACCGACGGAGAGCTTGGCACGGTCGATCAGTTCCTATTCGACGATCGAAGCTGGGCCATCCGCTATCTGACGGTGGAAACCGCGGGCTGGCTGGGCGGCCGGCGGGTATTACTCTCGCCGATGTCTATTATCCGCACGGACTGGCAGGCTAACCGGCTGGACGTGGCGCTCACCAAAAAGCAGGTAGAGAACAGCCCGGACATCGATACCCATCAGCCTGTCTCCCGGCAGCATGAAGTCGACCTTCTTGGATACTACGGCTATCCCTACTACTGGGGGGGTCCGTATCTTTGGGGTCCAGCGTTCTACCCGATGGGGATTCCAATCGGACAGCCCGTGGCGGCTTCACACCAGAAGGGATCCCAAGACTCCCATCTGCGGAGCAGTAAAGCTGTCCACGGCTATCATATTGAAACCACTGACGGCGAAATTGGACATCTGGATGGCTTCGTCATTGACGACGAAACCTGGTCTATCCGTTACATCGAGGTAGCCACTCGAAATTGGCTGCCGGGTAAGAAGGTGTTACTTTCCCCGGAATGGATCGACCGTGTCAGTTGGCTGGATCATACGGTGCACGCGGCACTCGCGACGGACTCCATTAAGGACGCGCCGGAGTACGTGATGTCAAGACCTCTCACCAGGGAATATGAAAACGCGCTGTACTTCCACTACGGGCGTCCGCCCTACTGGCTTCACGACGTGGAACGCAAGGCGGCGGGTTCGCCGACCAGTGTTTAGGAAACCAGCGTTTAAGGAAAGAAGATAACGATGCTGACGAACACCAAAGAAATAAAGGGTCTCGAAATCCGGGCCACGGATGGCCGGCTGGGCACGGTAGATCAATTCTATTTTGACGACGATACCTGGATGATTCGCTATCTCACGGTGGAAACCGGCGGCGAGATGAATATCCACAGGGTACTGATCTCACCGCTGTCTATCCAACGCGTGGACTGGAAAAACCGATTCCTGGAAGTGGCTCTGACGAAAACGCAGGTTGCGAACAGCCCCACGCTCGACACCCACCAGCCCATCTCAAGGCAGCATGAGGCCGCTTATTCCGATTATTACGGACATTCCTATTACTGGCTGCGGAGTCAGGCCAAGGATTCGCACCTCCGGAGCAAGGAAGAGGTGATCGGCTACCACATCGACGCAACCGACGGGGAAATCGGCCATGTGGACGGGTTTGTGATGGACGACGAAGATTGGTCGCTCCGCTATCTGGAAGTGGCTACGCAGAACTGGTGGCCCGGAAAGAAAGTATTGCTCTCGCCCGAGTGGATTGCGGACGTACGATGGGAGGATTCAAAGGTATCGGTGGGCGTCACCCGCGAGGCCATTCAGAAAGCTCCACCATACGACGATTCCATGCCCGTGACGCGAGAGTACGAGAGCCAGATCTATTCTCATTATGGACGGCCATCTTATTGGAGACCGTACCGGGAAACATCGTCGGCCGGCTCCTTTTAGCGGGGACGTCTTACCGGGGAGATTTTGGCGGGGATATCGTACCCGCTCCCTCCGGAGCGTGTACGATATCCCCATGAAGCAAGACGAGTCGAACCCGCTTTCCCGCCGCGCTTTTGCGGCAGCCGCAGCTACTTTTCTTATCGTGCCCCGTCATGTTCTCGGCGGACAGGGTTTTACCGCTCCGAGCGACAAGATCACCATCGCATCCATTGGGTTGGGACGGCAGGGCCAAGCGATCACCATGGAACTGCTGGCGCGTCCCGATGTGCAAGTGATCGCGGTTTGCGATTGCAACAAAAGCGGGCGCAATTACGTTGAGTACGGCTCGAACGCATTGCTCAAATCCGCGCGGGAACTGCTGGGCGCGGGCTACGAGAATTGGGGCGACGACCTCGCGTCTCCCGGCGGGGCTCAACTCACGCACGACTTCCACACCAGCCTTGGCATGGGAGGCCGCGACCCGGCCAAGCGATTAGTAGAGGCCTATTACGGTTCGCGAAACCCATCTGGTTCCTACAAAGGCTGCGCGGCGTACGCGGATTACCGCGAACTTCTTGAGAAAGAAACAGGTCTGGATGCGGTCTACATCGCGACGCCGGATCACTGGCATGCGCCCATCTCCATTGCGGCCATGAACAAACGGAAACATGTGCTGTGCCAGAAGCCGATGACGCACTCAATTGCCGAGGCGCGGCGGGTGGCCCAGGTTGCCCGCGAGATGAAAGTGGCCGCGGCAGTGACCGTCAATAACCCTTCCACCGAATCGACTCGGGTCATCTCCGAGTGGATCGCGGACGGCGCCATCGGTCCGGTTCGCGAGGTGCATAACTGGTCGAGCCGTCCGTTCTGGCCGCAAGGGATCGACCGGCCGGCGGAAACCCAGCCGGTTCCCGAAGGCTTGAACTGGGATATGTGGCTGGGACCGGCAGCCGAGCGTCCCTTCAACAACGCCTATCTCCCGTTCGTGTGGCGCGGCTGGTGCGACTTCGGCTGCGGCTCGTTCGGCGATATGGGATGTTACAGCTTCGCGGGAGTTTTCAAGATTCTGGGACTGGCGCCGCCTGTAAGTGTCGAAGCAAGTTCCAGCGAATCCTATGCCGAGACGTTCCCCAAGGCATCTATTGTGCATCTCAACTTTCCGGCGCGCCAGAGTGGACCGGCGGTGCGGATGTCCTGGTACGACGGCGGCTTGCGGCCACCCCGCCCGGGTGGATTGCCGGAGCAGGATCAGGCTCTGTTCCAGGGTGGCGAGGATCACGAGGGCATCCTCTATGTGGGCGACAAGGGCTTTCTGCTGGCTGGGTTCAATGGCAATCATCCTCGCGTTTATCCGGCATCGGAAAAGTACAAGACACCAGAGCGGCAGCCGGGTCCACAGAGAGACGAGGCGATTGATCAGTGGGTCGCTGCCTGTAAGGGCGGCACTGCGCCGCTCGCCAGTTTTGAAGCGCAGTGCCCGGTGACCGAAGCGTTCCTGCTGGGCTGTCTGGCGCAGCGCTTTCCCGGAGAACGCCTGGAATGGGATGAGACGAATATGCGGATCACGAGTTCCGAGAAAGCGAACGCATTGGTCACTCCTTCCTACCGTAGCGGGTACGCGATCTGATGACTCGCACGGCGCTGTTCCTACTGGCGAGCGTCCCGGCGCTGCTTGGCCAGACGCGGACGGCCCCAATGAATGCTTCCGAGCAAAAGAACCTCGCCATGGTCCTCACCTGGTGGCGCGAAGTGATCGAGGCGCGGCACACCGAACTCGCCGACAAGTATCAAGCGGAAGACTACATCCAGCACGATCCCAATGTTCTTACTGGCCGAGCGCCTATGATCGCGTACTTCGAGCATGTCGGCAAACCAATCAATCCCATCCCTGAAAAACTAACACTGCCCCCCGTTGTTCAGGGCGCGAAAGGCGACTTTGTCTGGCTCATTTTCGAGGATACGGCCACTCGAACCTACACCTTTGAAATCCTGCGCATTCAAAATGGCAAAGTGCAGGAGCATTGGGATGCCGACCAGAGAATTCCCGGCTCTCCGGCATTCGTTCCTTACCCCGGGCCGCCGCCCTCGACGTGGAATACCGGAACCGTTTCGCCCGCGGAACGAAGGAATCTCGGTGTTGCGATGAAGGGCGAGTCGAGCAAGTCGAAACGGCCGCCCGTGCTGACCCTGGTGAACGGGCCCTACGTCTTGCTGATGTGGGAGCACAAAAACAAGGAAGCCACCTGGAATTCCTTCGCCGCGGTCCGTGTCGAAAATGGACGCGTCGAACAGAAGTGGAATTAGCTCCGCTCGCTTCCTTACTCGCTTCGCAACGTATCCAGCACACTTGCTGAAGCAGCCTTACGCGCGGGTACAAGACTTGCGGCCAGGCAAACCGTCGCCAAAACACCAGCGGCCGCTAAAATGGTGGCGGCATCCATGGGACGCACGCCAAATAACTGGCTCTCGACCAACCGCCCCAGAGCCCATACCGCCGGCAACGCGATCGCCAGTCCGGCGGCTGCCATCGCGGCCGCTTCGCGCACGATCAAACCTCCGGCTGCCCATGGCGGAGCGCCCAACGCCAGTCGTATCCCGATCTCTTTCGTTCTTCGCGCAGCCGAGAACGAGAGTACGCCATAGAGTCCGATCATAGCCAGCAAAGTCGCCACCGCCGCGAAGCCTCCCGCCAAAGTTGCCAGCATGCGCTCCGTTTTCAGCATTCGATCCAGTTGATCATCCACCGTTCGCAACGAGAGAATAGAAAGCCGCGAGCTCACACCGGCAACCGCCGCGCGAATCGCCAGCGCGGCCGACGCTGATGAATTGCGCGACCGGACGAAGAAAGTCCCACCGCCGACGCGAGACTCCCAAATTGGGAAGAACACTTCTGGTTCGGGCTTGCGCAATGCGAAGTCGTGGAAGGTCTTCACCACGCCGACGATCTCCGTTGCCGCTACCGTGGCGGGACTATCCCCGATACCTAGACGAGCACCTAAAGGATCACTGTGTTTGAAATACCTCTTCACAAATTCTTCGTTCACAATCGCCGATCGCGCGGGACCAGCGGTGTCCCTGGAATCGCGCTGATCGAAATCCCGGCCCAGGGTAACCGCCGTTCCCAGGGCGGCAAAGAAATCCGGTGTTACCGAATTCATCGAAATATCTTCCGTTATAACGCGCCGGTGCGTCTGAATGGTGACAGGGTTGTTCCAACCTCCGCCACGAAGCATTTCAAAACTGGAGAGGCCCGCTCGATCCACCTCGGGGAGCGCTTGCACCGCGGTCAGCGCTCGCCGCACGAGCGGCTTGGCGTCCGCGTAGCTGTATCCATCGACCAGGGGATCGATCCGAAACATCAGCAGATTGGAAGTCTGGTAGCCAGGCCCCTCGGCACGCAGATTGGCCAGAGTGCGAGCGAACAAGCCGGCGCCAATCAGCAGAATCAGCGCCAACGCGAACTGCCCCACCACCAACGCCTTCCTGAGGCTAAACCCTCCTGCCACCGCCGTGGACTGCTCCTTCAGAGCGGTCACCGGTTGAACCGAAAGGGCATAAAGCGCGGGCGCAGACCCGCACAAAACCGTTGTCAGCGCCGTCAGTCCGACAGCAAACACAAGGACGTGGAAATCGAGATCGGCGTTCAAAGCGGCCGCAGCCGTTTCCTGGGGGAGGAACGCAAGGATCGAGCGGCTAACCAGCGGAGCAAATAAAAGCCCGGCAAGGCACCCCCCCATCGCCATGAGAAAGCTTTCGATAAACTGCTCGCCTAAAATTCGCGACCGCGATGCTCCCAACGCCGTCTTCAAAGCTGTCGCCCTGCGCCGGGCGAGCGCGCGAGCGAGCGAAAGGTTGGCCACGTTCAAACACGCCAGCAACAGCACCATTCCGGTTGCCGCCAGCAAAATCAGCATGGGCTGCCGGATCGCGATTCGCAAATCCGATCGTCCCTGCGCCGCGGGCAAAACGTCGAGGCGAGACGCCATGTATTCCTTCATCTGCGCATCCGTCACAGCAGGCCATCCCTCGCGTAGCGTATCCGCCCGCAGATAATTCTTAAACCACTGTTGCAGACGGCTCTGCGCCTGCAACGCGCCGATGCCCGGCTTCAGCCGACCAAAGATATGCAGCCATCTGGTCCGGCGGTCAAAGAGAGCATCCCATCCTGGGGTGGCTTCGCGCTTCATCATGATGGGGATCCAGAGAGCCGGCACTGCGCCCACATCGACGCCATGAAAACCCCGCTCCGCCACGCCAACTACGGTCATGGGAAAGGTATTTACCAGGACGCGCTGACCAATAATCGTAGGGTTCGAGTTCGTTCGATTGCGCCAGTAGTCGAACGAAATCACCACCACGGGATCGGCGTTGGGCTTGACATCGTCGCTTTCGGAAAGCAGGCGTCCAAGAGCCGGGTGTACTCCCAACGTTGGAAAGTACGACCCGGAAACAATCTCCGCCGCGGCGGCCTCCGCGGCCTTCCCCAGCGATAGATTCACATCAGTGGGACATTGCGCGAACAAGTCCGAAAAGACCCCGTTCTCCTTACGCAGATCCCGGTAGAAGGGATTTGGAAAAATATTGCCGCCGCCGTAGCCGCCGCCCACGAACCCGCCTTGCCAATCGAGCAGCACAAGCTGCTCTGGTTTCTCCACCGGAAGCGACCGCAGAAGGGTTTGGTCCGTCAAAGAAAAGATCGCCGTGTTGACGCCGATTCCCAGCGCGAGCGAAAACATTACTGTCGCTGTAGACCCCGGCGAACTCTTCATCTGCCGCAGCGCGTACCCAGTGCTTTTCGTCAGCCGGTCGAGCCACATCCACCGGCGAGATTCGTAGAAGCGTTCTCCGGCGGTTGTTAAGTTACCCAGACTGCGGTGCGCCTGGTGGAAAGCTTCGTCTTCGCTCAACCCTTCGGCGCGAAGGCGGTCTATCTCCAATTCGAGGTGCGCGAGCAGTTCCGCGGAGAAATCCGATTGAGCGCGGCTCTTGCGATTGAACATATTCTCCCTCCTGAATTTACTCGGCCCGCAGCGCGACGATCGGCGAGATGGAACTCGCGCGCAACGCCGGAATCAGTGCGGCGATCAATGCCGGAAAAACCAGCGCCAAAGCCGCAATGGAAAGGATCGCGGGATCATACCGGCTCACGCCGAAAAGCTGGCTTGCCAGGAAACGGCTCGACAGCAACGTCAGTGGGATTCCCACGGCTAATCCGCACGCAACCAAAATAACGGCCCCGCGCAGAATCATTGTCACGACGCTCGTCCGGCCAGCGCCCAACGCCATCCGCAGCCCAATTTCATTCGTGCGGCTGCCCACCGTATAAGCCGTGACTCCATAGAGCCCGATGGAACCAAGCACCAGCGCCAATAGTCCGAATAGAGAAGTCAACTGCGCAAGCAGCCGCTGCTGACTGAAATTACTCGCCACCTGATCGCTGAGACTTCTCATCGTAATCACGGGTAGATTGGGGTCGACAGCCGCGAAAGCACGCCGTATTTGCTGGTCACCAACCGTCGCGCCAGGCGTGGTGGAGATCACGATGTCATGCAGATAATGCGACCGGACTTCGCCGGCGTTGTTCGCCGTATCGCTAAATAAGGCGGTCTGCGATTCGGAAAGGAAGTAGAAAGGCTGGTTCTCCGAAAAGTACCGCCCGTCTTTGGCGACGCCGATCACCTCATACTCACCGGCCAACCCTGGTTCAGCGTTTCCGAAATGCCGGCCGATCGGATCTTCTCCCTTGAAGAACTTCTTTGCGAACGACTCATTGACGACTGCGACGTGGCGCGATGCGGCCGTATCTTGCTCCGAAAACGACCGGCCCTTTATAATTCGGTTGCCGATCGTCTCGAAGTATCCCGTTGAAACGCGATCGAACCACGCGACGTTCGTCGCCAGCCGCGGACGCCCTTCGATAAAGATCATGTCGTTCCAACTGTCCCCGCCTTGCGGGGAATACAGGACGGCAGCCTCCGCCGCGACTCCAGGAATTGCCGTCAGTGAATCGTGAAGGCGGCGATAAAGAAGATCCAGTTGTCCGGGCTTGTAACCCGCAAGCACCGGATCGACACTCAAAATCATGCGCCGCTCCTGCTCAAAGCCGAAGTCCCGATGTTCCATATTTCGGAGCGTCTGAGTAAGCAATCCGGAGGCGGAAAGCAGCACCAGCGAGAGTGCCGCCTGCACCACCACCAGCGCTTTGCGCGGCAGCGAACCGGATTGACGCGTGGCCCTGGCTCCGCGAAGCGCCTCCAGGGGATCGACGCGGGTTGCCATCCAGGCTGGCAAGATGCCGAACAGCGCGCCTGTGAACAGAGAAACTCCGAAAGCGAAAAGCAGGACCGGCAGCGACGGTGAAGCGTCTATGGGCGAGGCGGTCCCCGTTTGAAAGGCAAAGTGAAGAATCAAACGCGTGTCGGCAAAGGCAACCGCCAGGCCGGCCGCGCCACCCAGCAGCGAGAGGATCAGGCTTTCGGTGAGCGCTTGCCGCACGATGCGCATGGGTCGCGCGCCCAGTGCCATGCTGAGGGAAGTCTGCTGGCGGCGCTCCATGCCGCGAACCAGCATCAGGTTCGCCACGTTGGCGCAAACAATCAGCAAAACGAAACCGGAAACCATCATCAGGATTTTCAACCAGTGTTCGTAATCGTGCCGCATGCTGGTGATGCCTGCGCCCCCGGGCGTAAGATAGAGCGTCTGCTTTCCAATGTCCGCGCGGCTACTCGCGTCCATCTCGCCCTCGTGCGACCGAATCCACTGTTGCAGTTCCACGCGCATCTGGGCCTGGATCGCCAGGGGCACTGCACCCGGACGGATTCGGCCAATCAGATCCAGCCATGCCCGGTTGGGTTGCCCGATGATGGAGCCTTCGCCGATCAGGAGAGGTTCCGTTGCGATCGGAAGAAAGAAATCGGGCGTCGAACTCCGCAGCGTATCGCCAAAGAAGCCTGGGGGCGTCACTCCAACGACTGTGAAGGCCTTACCGTTCATATTGAAAACGTCGCCGATTACGGACGGGTCCAGCCCAAACTTCTGCTGCCAAACCCTGTAGCTCATCATCACCGCGGGGCTTGCGCCAACTCTGTCGTCTTCCGCCGTCAGCACGCGTCCGGCATAGGATCGAATGCCGAACATGGAAAAGTAGTTGCCGGAGACAAACTCCCCCAAGTAAGGTTCGGCGGCCGATTTTCCGCGTTCCCGGCGCACCCCGAAAGTATGCCCGCCGGCGTCAAACGCGGCTAACTCCTCGAAGCCGGGCGTGTGGTCGCGAAACTGACGGTAAAGTTCATAAGAGACAATCGAGAACTCATCGCTCTGCGTGAACCCGCCCCACACGCAGCAATGCACTTCGTTCCCCAACCGATAAAGCTGACTCGGGTTTGCGACCGGCAGCGACTTTAGCAAAACGGCGTCCACCAACGTGAAGATCGAAGTGGTCGCTCCAATGCCCAAAGCCAATGTCAGGATGGCGGTGATTGTAAAAGCCGGCGTTTTTCGCAATCGCCGCAAGCATTGACGCGTATCCTGCATCGCATGTTCCAGCCACATCCACCGGCTCGATTCGTAGAAGCGCTCGCCGGCAATCGCGAGATTGCCCAGCGCGCGATGCGCCGCGTGGTACGCCTCGTCTTCGCTCAGCCCCTCGGCGCGCAAGCGTTCTATTTCCAGCCCAAGATGGGCCCGCAGCTCTTCGGAAAAATCGGATTGCGGACGGCGATGGAACATGGTCTATCCCTCCAGAACTTCGAGCTTTTCGAGATCGAGAATCCGCGCCATCGCGGTAGCCAGCTTCCGCCACTGGCCGGTTTCCCGCACAAGGCGCCGGCGGCCTTTGGCGGTTAGCGTGTAGAAGCGAGCCTTGCGGTTGTTCGAAGAAACGCCCCATTCCGCGGCAATCCACGCTTGAGATTCCAGTCGCTGCAAGGCCGGATACAGAGCTCCGTGATCGACCAGCAAAACATCTTCGGAATTCAGTTGAATGGCGCGGGCAATGCCCTGCCCGTGCTGTGGACCGAAAACGAGGATACGAAGGATGAGAAGATCCAGCGTTCCCTGCAGAAGCGCGACGCGATTTTTTTCTTCCCTGCTCAGCATAGGCTCTTGGGTAACATGCTAACCCGTATGACGGAGCCTCGCGAATTCAGTTAGGAGAAATTTATTGACTGAGGCATTCCGCGCCGTAGGTCTCAAACGCCGCCGTCGAGCAATAGCCAGAAACGGGCCAATACTTCCCCGCCGCCGCCTGCTGTTCGGACTGGGGAAGCTGGGCGACGTTATAGAACGACTGCGTGAAACTTGCAGCGGCCAGCGTTTGGCGGTACAGAATGCTGTTGTAATACTGCACCGGAGTATTGATGCCCCAAGCCTTTTGCTGACGGTCGTAGACCACATCAGTGGGCAGATCCAGCGCGCCCCAGGCCAGCCACGATGCGTAATATTTCGTCAACGCCGCGGGACTCGGCGCGGAACCGGGGTCGGAGATCACGAAGGTGGCAAATCCATCGGGATCAAGAACTGTGGCGTCATCCGGAACACACCGGTTGACATTCGTCGTGTAAGGATCGTCGGTGCAGATCGACCAAAATCGCACCTGCCGGGACGCATACACGGGAACGCCCGCTCGAGTATTTGGAAAAGTGGCCGCCTTGAACTTCATGACGAACAGATTCTCACTGCTGTTCGGCGCCAGAAACTGCCTGCTGAGCATCGTGCTCATGTAGTAGTCTGCGCCGTTGGGAAAGAAATGCGCGGTCGCAGGATTCACGAGGGTCCAGGCAGGGTCGGCGGAAGCCGTAAGGACTTGCGAACCCGTGGGCAGCGTACCCATCCAGTCGCCCAGGTCAAGCCGGTCCCACGGTGTCGAATTGGCAGGCAAAATCGGCTGGACCGGGCAATTCGTCAAGGTCTTGCTGCCGACGGAGATGAGGGGATCAACCGGATTGGTCGATCCGCCAGCGGGGTCGTTCGGATTGGTCGTGTGATAAAGCCGGTAAATCAAAGAAACCGTGGTCAGAGTTCCGGTATAGATGGTGTTCGGGGCGGGCGTCGCCGGTTGCGGTCCGAAAACAAGGTACGCCGTAAATGTGCCCTGGGCCGTGCCCGAAACGAAAGGGTTGTTCGTGCCAGGGTCGGGATTGATCTGAAAATCGTTGATGAATCCGACTAACTGGTCGCTCGTGTAGATTTCAAGCGCCATGAAACGGCACAGCGGGTATTCCCCATGAATGGTGAATACCGTCCCGATGGGCGCAGTCAGAAGGGTCCCGAAATAACTTGTTGAACTTGCCTCCGGAAAGTTGGTGTTGGCCAGTCCCGCAGCGTCGGTCGGTGGGTTCGTCTGTCCGTTCCAGCCCGTGTATTTTGAACACGCCGGAACCACGCCAAACGCAGCCGCCGGAGATGCAATCGCGCAGAGGATAAACCAGGCCGCGCTCGCCCACCCCAGCGAAACTACAGATCTACTTTTCTCTGACCACATACTCAGTTGCTATTATCCACGCTCCGGAACCGAGCGAATCGCACGGTTCGTCGCAAACATGAACATATTTTAATCTCACACGCCGAAACTTTCTCATCGTTTCGAGGCATACTAGGTCATGTATTGACTTAATATGCCAAACTCAAAACAAGACACGATTGAGCACTTTCAACCTTTATCCCTGCCCATTTTCCACATGCTGTTGGCCTTGTCTGAAGGCGAGCGCCACGGCTACGCATTGAAGCGCGAAATCCTGAAGCGGACTCAGGGACAAATCAACCTGGCCTCCGGCGCGCTCTACGGTTCCATCAACAAGATGCTGAAGGACGAGTTCATCGCCGAGTCGGAGGAACGGCCGGACCCGCACCTCGACGACGAGCGACGGCGTTACTACCGCATCACGCCGCTAGGCCGGCGCGCCCTGCAGGCTGAGGCGGTCCGCCTGCGCCATCTGGTGCGCCTTGCCGAGGCGCGAATCGAACTCCCGGAACTCGCGTGAGGTGACCGATGCCCAACCGTGGAAAAATCTATAGCTGGCTATTGAAGCTCTATCCCGCGGGCTTCCGCGAAGAGTATCAAGCGCCCATGGAGCGCCATTTTCAGGACGAATACCGGGACGCTTCGAGCCGCGGCGCGCGCCTTCTGCTCTGGCTCACGGCCATCGCGGACGTGGCTCTGTCAGCCCCGGCGGAGATGGTTCGCGAACTGCGGCAAGATCTGGCGCACGCGTTCCGCGTATACCGCCGCCGCGCCGTCAGTTCCGTGATGGCGGTAGTTGCACTGGCTTTCGCCATCGGCGCCGGAACAGGTGTGTTCAGCGTACTCAGTGCATTGTTGCTCCGCAGTCTGCCGTTTTCAAACCCGGAACAACTGGTGGAATTACGCAATTCCCCTTTTGGACCGATGAAAGGCCGCGCTGCCTTCACCGAGTGGCGTCATCAGAGCCTCTATCTGCAGGATGCCGCCGCATTCTCGCTGGACGACGCGAACCTGATGTATGGCCGCGATGCTCTGCGTATCAAAGTCGCCGAAACCTCGGCGAATTTCTTCCGGCTGCTGGGCGTCGCGCCGGTGATCGGCCGCACATTTTCACCGGATGAAGACGCGACCGGGCACAGCGGAGTAGCCGTGATCAGTCACGCCCTCTGGCAACAGTCCTACGGTGGTAGCCGCGGTGCGGTCGGCGCAGTGCTGCACATCGACGGCATACCGCTCACCGTGATCGGCGTGGCCCCGGCGCGGTTCGATTACCCTGGAAAGGTCAACGTCTGGACCCCGACGGTTTTCGACTTCGAGACCATCCCAAAGCGCGGCGCTTTCCTATTCCAAACGGTAGGCCGGCTCAAAGACGCTTTATCCGTAGGCAAGGCGAGCCAGATGTTCGACGCGGAGATCCAGCACGTCACTCCCGCTCTTCTGACCGGCGAGCAACAGAACCGAGCCAGCCTGATTTCGCTGCAGGATCAGCTTTCCGGACAGGTTCGCCGGGCCGGTTGGGTGATGTTCGGGATGATCTTTCTGATCCTGCTCACCGCCTGCGCCAACGTCGCGCAGTTGCTGCTTTCGCGAACCACGGACCGAAGGCGGGAATTAGCCGTCCGCGCGGCCCTGGGCGCGGGCCGCGCCCGTTTGATCCAGCAACTCATTGTCGAGGCTTCGGCTCTTACAGTCACCGCCGCCGCGCTCGGCCTGTTAGTCGCCTACTGGATCGGCAACCTCGCGTCATCCGTCGCGCCGCCGGCGCTCGCGACGCAGACCTACACGGTCCTCGATTGGCGCGTTCTCGGATTTGCGGCCACGCTTGCGGTCCTCATGGGCGTCGTCTTCGGCGTGGTACCCGCTTTGCTGGTGGGGCGTCTTCAACCATCCGGTGAAATTCTGCGAGCGCAGAGCGTCGCGGGAACCCGTCGCGCAAGGGCGGTCCTGGTGACCCTGCAAGCTGGACTGACACTGATCCTCGTCGTCAGCTCGATTACGATGGGGCGCACATTTCTCGAACGCCTGCGGAGCGACCTGGGCTTTCAAACCGCGCATGTCGTCACGCTGAACCTGTCGCTCGAAGGCACTCGATATCATGGCGGACCGGCCGAGTGGCGATACTACAGCGCCGCGCTGGATCGCCTGCGCGCCGTTCCCGGCGTGGAAGCCGCCGGCGCCGTCAGCTATCTACCGCTGGCCAACAACTTCTACGCGGCCTCCTCCTTTCAGTTGGATTCCGGCCAGACCGTGAAACCCGTGGTGATGAACGCGACAATGCCGGGCTACTTCCAGGCAATCGGGACGGGGTTCCTGGCGGGCCACGACTTTGGACACGACGGCATCATTGTCAACGCCGCCTTCGCTGAAAGCGCGGGCCTCGGGAACGCGATCCTGGGCCGCAAGGTGAAGGCGCCCTGGACGAAAACGCCCTATCTCATCGTGGGAGTGGTGAACACGGCGCGCGACCCCGGCTTCGCTGAAATCTATTGGCCGGTGGAAGAAGAACCGCCCGCGGCTCTCACGTTGGTAGCGCGCGTCCAGGGACAGGCCGAAGCATATCTGGCTCGATGCCGGGACGCCGTGCGAGCCGCGGACCCTGAAGTTCCCGTCTATGATGTGTTGACTCTCGACCAGAGGCTCTCCTCGCAACTCGCGCGGCCCCGCTTCTTTACCACCGCAACCCTCTTCCTCGCCGCACTGGCATTGCTGCTGGCCGCCGTTGGCATTTACGGCATGGCCGCAAATTCGGTGGCCCAGAGGACTCAGGAAATGGGCATCCGCATGGCGTTGGGCGCGTCGTATCGACGAATCCGGATCATGCTGCTGCGGGAGACGGCCTTGCCCATCGCCTGGGGCCTCGCTTTTGGTATCGCAGGCGCCATCGCGTCGGGCCGATTCCTGGAGCACCTTCTCGAAAATGCGCAACCGGCGCAGCCCGAGATCTTTCTGGCGGCCGCGGGCTTGCTCTTATTCATCGGGTTGTCCGCCTGCTGGGCCGCGTCCGCGCGAGTGCTCGCGATTGAACCGGCGCTTGCGGTGCGCAACGAGTAAGGCTTGCACCGAGGATTCCGGATCCCGCTATGATGACTGACAAGAAACGATGAGCACCACACGCAAAATGCCCGGTGGCCGCGCCGACCGCGAGACGCTCCCCAAAGGCGAGAACGGCCGCGTTCTCTGCCGCTGGTGCGCCATGGAAGTCCCGCCTCCGCGCCGTACTTTCTGCTCGGAATGGTGCGTCACCGAATGGCGCCTGCGCAGCGACCCTGGCTACCTGCGCGAAAAAGTGTTTCTTCGCGATCGCGGCATCTGCGCGGTTTGCGCGGTCGATACCGTCCATGCCCTCCATGTGATCAAACGCGCGCGCGGCGTCCGGCGGCTCGAACTTCTGGCGCGTTGGGGTTTGAAGAAAATGACGCGGCGGTCGCTCTGGGACGCCGATCATATCGTTCCGGTGGTTGAAGGCGGCGGTGAGTGCGACCTAGAGAACATTCGCACCCTTTGCCTGATCTGCCATCGCCGCGAAACCCGCCAACTCCGCGAGCGCCTGGTACAGGCGCGCAAGAGTATGGCAACTGATTTGCTATCCATTTAACCGGAGGCAAAAATGCTGCATTGGACGTTAGTCTTTCTGGTGATCGCGATCGTGGCCGCCATTCTTGGATTCGCGGGCATCGCCGGCGCCGCAGCCGGAATCGCGAAGATCCTTTTCCTGGTGTTCCTGGTGATTTGGATTATTTCGCTAATCAGCCGCCGGCGCGTGGTCTAATCCGCGTGGTCTAATTCTAGACCGCGTCGGAAACGCTGGCCATATTGAATTCAGTCGTCACGAGTGGCGGAACAATCTGGGTACCCGTTTCGCCGCCCGTGACTCGAATTGGCGTGCCCAGTTTCGTTGTTCGCTGCAATACCTCTACCGGACTCTCATTCCAGCGGAAGTTGGTGACGGGGTCGGTCACCTTCCCGTTCTCCACCAGAAAAACGCCATCGCGAGTCAATCCTGTGAACTGCGACGTCTTTGGCTGTAACATCCGGATGTACCATAGCCGGGTGACTAACAACGCTCGATCCGTCGATTTGATGAGATCCTCCAGCGAGCTTCCTTGCCCATCCAGTACAAGTTCAGTCGGAAACGAAGTCGGCTCTTTCCCCGCCTTACTGGCCCAGAACCGATCGTAATACAGGTTCTTGATCACTCCATTCTCAATCCAGCTCATCTTGCGGTTCGGCAGCAGTGAGGCGCCCCACGGCGTCGAGGAGAGTTTCGGATGAAACGGATCGCTGCGCAGAGTAATGAACTCCGGGAACATCTTTTCACCGACATAGGTGCCGCCGCCCTTCTTACTGAGCCAGCTTTGGCCTTGTTCCGCGCCTCTCGCGCCAAAAGAGAAGCCGAGCAAGCCGGCTAAGTCGCCCACCGCCGCCGGTTCCAGGATTACAGTGTACTTACCCGCATCCAGCTTCTTGCGATTCACACCTCGGACGCACTTCTCCGTCGAGATCCGCGCCGCCGCGCCGCCATCCAGGTCTTTCAACGTCACCGAACTCTGCGCGGCCCAGCCCGAACTGCTGCCCGCGCGGTTGCGCACCGTGTGCGACATCTCGGCATCGGTATAGGTGTGGTAGCCGAAAAGTCCTTTTTTGTTTCCCACCGCCGCGGCATTGGCCGTTCGCTCGATGAATCCCGCGGCCACCAGATCCTTTGAACGCGCCTGCTCGATGACAGCCTTCACGTGCGGAATCAGAAGGTCGCCCCGCGCAGCGGCGGTATAGGTGTCGAAGTTCGCCAGCATCGGGTATTCCTGTGGGGGAAGCGCCGGCATATTTTCCGGATTGGGAGGCGTGATCTTCGCCATCTGCTCGGCCTGTTCCACGCCGCGCCGCAGCGCATCGTCGCTCACCTCGGTGACCTGAGCGTTGCCGGTCCGCTTGTCGTCCGTGGAGGACGAAATCGAAACATTCTGCGTAATCGTGTATCCGGATGTGGTAATCCCGTTCACGGCGAATCGGATGAATACATCCTCCGTCCAATCCACCGAAACGAGGCAATCCGGCAGCTTCGAGTAACTGATTACTTTCCCGATGATATTCTTTGCATCCTGCTGGCTGAACATGATTTTCTCCTTAGTCGGTCAGCAGAACATTTACCTGCCGGAATCGCGCCGGACAACATCCATGACTTACGGCATTAATTTGCGCCGGCTCACCCTTGCCATCGTTGGGCGCGCCAAACTGCTGCCAGTAGCCGGGCCCGGCGATACCGTCGCAGGAATGCCAAAAGTCAGTCGTCTTACTTTGATACGCCACGCGCGACAACATGCCGCCCTTCTTGCCATTCTTAATTTCCCAGAAGGCGTCGCCGCCGAACTGGAAGTTATAACGCTGTTGATCGATCGAAAAACTACCGTCGCCCTCGATCAGAATCCCATCTTCCACTCCCGAGATCAGGTCATTCAAATTCACGCCCTCGGGACCCGGCTGCAGCCATACGTTCGGCATGCGCTGGAAGGGCACGCTGGACCACGAGTCCCCATAACAGCAGCCGCGAGACTCCTTCTCGCCAATCAGGTGAGCCTGGTCGCGAATCGTCTGATAATGCTTGAAGATCCCTTTCTCGATAATCGGGAACTTCGTGGTGAGCACGCCGTCGTCGTCGTACTTAACCGTCGCCAGGCCGCCCGCATTCGTGCGGTCGCCGAAGACGTTGATCAACTCGCTGCCGAACGAGAGCTTGCCCAGCTTGTCGGTAGTGAGGAAGCTGGTTCCGGCATAGTTCGCTTCATAACCCAACGCGCGGTCGAGTTCCGTCGAGTGGCCAATCGATTCGTGAATGGTCAGCCACAAATGGCTGGGCACCAGCACTAAGTCCTTCTTGCCCGGCGTCACGGGCGGAGCGGCCAGCGCCTCCAGAACCTCCGCTCGAATCCGCGGAGCATTCTCACCCAGATTCGCCTTCGGAATCGATTCCCATCCAGCCGACTGCGGCTCGATCTTGTAGCTGCGCGACCGAGACAGGCCGTTCTTCATATCTACCGCGGTGGCGCGCAGCCCTGGGTAACTCTGCACAATCAGTTGCTGGATCGAGGAACCTTCGCTTGAAGCGAAGTACTTGTCCTCCGAGTGGAATCGTAGCGAGCCGGACGCCGAAAAAACTTTCGGGTCTTTCTTGATCGAGAGCGCCGCGCCGTGAATCAGGTCCAGTTTCTCGTCGATCGATACCGTGAACGGGTCCTTTTCGAAGTCGGATGTCCAGCGGTCCACGTACGCTTTGGTCGGCGCGAGTTCGAGCGCCTCGGACTGAGCCGCCGAGTTCGCTTTCGCCACGCCTACGGCTTCGCGCGTCATCCGGACAATCTCTTCCGGGGTCACATTGGGCGATGCCGCGAAACCCCACTGGCCATTGGCGATCACGCGCACGCCAAACCCGAAGCTCTGGTCGTCAAACACGAAGGGGACTTCGTCGGTAATATTGCTGCCGCGCTGCGGCGACAAACGGAATCCCGACGATTGGTTCCGATAGCGGCAAATGCGCAGGTCGGCATACGTCGCGCCTTGTTTCCTGGCTTCCGCCAGCGCTACCGCGCCCAGGCGTTCCAGCGCCGGATCGGGCTTCGTGGAACTGCTCCTGGCATCTCCAAAGAGCCGGTCGGCCGCGGCTACACTCGCGGCGGCGGTGGTCATCGCGACAAAGCCGCGGCGGGTCAAAATGTTTGGCGCGTCAGACATGGGTTCACCGGAACCCTGATTGTACTAGGCGTACCCACCCCTGTTATCTTGAACATCATATGCTTCGCTATCTGGTTTGCCTCGCCCTGGCCCTTCCGCTGTTTGCGGCGGACAAAAAGCCCGTCACCATTGACGACCTGGCTGCCGGCCGCCGCGGCGCCGGCTCCCACGGCGTGAACCCCGTCTGGGCGCCCGACGATAAGCGCTTCGCGTTCATCGACGACCAGAAACTGATGGTTTTCGACATCGCCTCGAAGACGCGACGTGAACTGCTCCCCATGGGCGATCTCGAGAAGGCCGCCGTCAAAGTGCCCGATGCGGAAGTCTTCGATTGGACCAATCGCCGGGTCAGCGAAGAACCCATTCAGTGGTTCAACTCCGGCGACCGGTTGCTGGTCACGCATGAAGGCGATCTGTTTGTCGTGCACCTCGACGCATCCGAACCGGGCAAGGCGAAGTTCGATCAGCTCACCAGCACCGCGGAGCAGGAGTACGACCCCAAACTCTCGCCCGACAACCGCTCCGTCTCCTTCCGCCGCCTGCACGATCTTTACGTTCTGGATATCGAATCCAGGAAGGTAACGCGGCTTACCAACAACGGATCGGAGACGCTGCTGAACGCCGAACTCGATTGGGTGTATCCGGAAGAACTGGACCTGGGCACTGCTCACTGGTGGTCGCCCGATAGCCGACACATCGCTTACCTGCAACTGGATACTCACAGCGAGCCCGTTTTCCCGCAGGTTTCCCTGCTGAACTCCAGAGGCTTGCTGGAACCGGAGCGATATCCCAAGGCGGGCGACCCCAACGCGGAAGCGCGTGTCGGGGTGGTGGATATCAATGGGGGTCCGACCAAGTGGATGAACCTGGGCGAAACGCGCGATGCGTTGATCGCCCGCGTCACGTGGCTGCCGGATTCCTCCGCCGTCGCCGTGATGCGCCTCAACCGGATTCAGAACAACCTCGACCTGATACGCGCCAACATCAGCACCGGAGACGCCGACGTGTTGATCCACGAAAGCGATCCCTATTGGATCAACGTGCAGGATGCACCCTATTTCCTCAAGAGCGGGAAAGGCTTCCTTTGGGAAAGCGAACGCGGCGAGGGCGGCTATCGGCATTTCTATTTCTACGGAATGGATGGAAAGCTGCGCCATCAGATCACCAAAGGCGATTGGGTGGTGCAGCGGTTGCTCTCGGTGGATGAATCCGCCGTACGCATCTACTACATGTCCAATGAGGGCTCACCCGTTGAATCCCATCTGTACGAGGTGGACCTCAACGGCAAGCACTCAACCAGGCTCACCGCCGGCGCGGGCGTTCATGGCGTTTCCCTGAGTCCCCATGGCGCGTACTTCACCGACAGCTTTTCGAACGTGACCACGCCGCCGTCGCAATCCCTGAGGGGTGGGGATGGCGCCGAGTTGATGGTCTGGTCGCCCGTTGACAGGACTGCCTCCGAGAAGTATGCCTTGAGCACTCCGGAGATTGTCGAGGTGCCGGCGTCGAATGGCGACATTATGTATGGCCGCCTGATCAAGCCCGTTCCCTTCGATCCAACGAAGAAGTATCCGGTGATCGTCCAGGTTTACGGCGGCCCCGGCGTTCAGACCATCCACAACCAATGGAGCGGGGTTGGTCAGGATCAGTTATATGCCTCGTCGGGTTACATCGTTTGGTCGCTCGACAATCATGGTTCCATGGGGCGCGGCCATAAGTGGGAATCCGTTATCTTCCGCGACATGGGGCGCCATGAGCTGGAAGATCAGAAGACGGGTATTGAGTACCTGAAAAAATTGGGCTATGTGGACCCGGCGCGCATCGGGATCACGGGTTGGAGCTATGGCGGCTACATGACCCTCTACTCTCTGGTCAATGCGCCGGGAGTATTCAAAGCCGGTCTCTCCGGAGCGCCCGTCACCGATTGGCGGAATTACGACAGTATCTACACGGAGCGCTATATGGGGATGCCGCAAATCAATGCGGATGGTTATCAACATAGTTCCCCCAAAACGCACGCCGGGGACTTACAGGCAAAGCTGCTGATCTTACATAACATTGAAGACGACAACGTGCATTTCCAGAACACCATGCAGATGGCCGAAGCGCTGGAGAAGGCGGACAAGCAATTCCGCATGGTGGTGTTCCCGCAGAAATCGCATGGCGTTTTCGGAATGTATTCAAAGAGCTTGTATACGACGGCGCTGGACTTTTTCAACGAGAATCTGAAGTAAGGGACGGTCCCTATCGGGCCAGCAGCACGATCCCGCAGAGCACCAGGAACGCGCCGAATCCGCGGCGCGCGCTGATGTGTTCCTTCAGCAGCACCTTCGCCAGGATCGTTTCCACAATGAAGCTGCCGGCTGACGCGGGCACCGCGAAACTCAGCGGGGCTGTCTGAATCAACGCCATGAAGGAAAAGAAAGAAAACGCCAGGCAGACGATCGAAAGAATCAAATAGCGATTGCGCGAAATCCGGCGCAGCAATTGCATCAACCCGCGCGCGCCGGCGGATTGCTCGCCGCCGCGCTTCATCTGGTAGCTCTGCAGCAGATCGCTCGCGGTGGTTGCCGCCACCACGATGCTCAGGAGAATCCACTTCACTCGGTCGTGTCCATTTCCGAGGGAGTCTTGCCGGATGTGGTTCCCACCATGGCGACGCCGCCAAGAATCAGCGCCACGCCGAGCCAGCGCAGTGGACTCACGTCTTCGTGCAGGAAGACTTTTCCGAACAGAGCCGAGATGGCGTAGCCCACGGCCGTCATCGGCAGCACGAAGCTCAAGTCCGCCAGGCTCAACAGAGCCAAGCGAACCAGCAGCGCCACAATCAGCATGGCGATGGCCAGCGCCACGAAAGGATCAGCCAGTGCACGGACGTAGGTCAGCGGATTCGCGGCGAGCGCGCTCGACAGGTGCTTGGTGCCCCATGCGAGAGAGAGATTGCCGAATGCCCGCAATGCCAGGAAAACCGCCAGCAGCGCGTAGGCCCGAAATACTTTGCCCTTGAACCTCAAGCGAGAACGCGTAACCTACACAAAATAATGAGCGTCAATGCAGCATGCGTCCTCTCGTCCCGGCCTCTATTCTATAATGCGATGACACGGATAAATATGGAGTTTAGGGGAATACATGCGGATTAGCGTGCTCGGAGGGGACGGGTACTGTGGTTGGGCGACGGCCCTGCATTTGTCGGCGCGGGGGCATACGGTCTCGATCGTCGACAACTTCACGCGGCGTCTTTGGGACTACGAGCTGGGCGTGCAGACGCTGACGCCGATCCGGCCGATGCCCGAAAGGCTGCGCGCGTGGGAGCAACTGCGCGGAAACCGGATCGACCTCTTCACCGGAGACGTAACCGATTATGACTTCCTCTGTTCCGCGCTGAAGGAATTCCGGCCGGACGCCATCGTGCATTTCGCCGAACAGCGGTCCGCGCCGTATTCGATGATCGACCGGAAGCACGCCGTTTCCACGCAGGTGAACAACATCGTGGGCACCATGAACGTGTTGTTCGCCATGCGCGAGTTCCTGCCGGATTGCCACCTGGTCAAGCTGGGAACCATGGGAGAATACGGCACTCCCAATATCGATATCGAAGAGGGTTACATCACCATCGAGCATGAGGGGCGCAAAGACACGCTGCCCTACCCCAAGCAGCCCGGGTCTTTCTACCACCTCTCGAAAGTTCACGATAGCCACAACATTCTGTTCTCCTGCCGCATCTGGGGACTGCGCGCGACGGATCTCAACCAGGGCGTCGTTTATGGCACGGTCACCGATGAAATCGAGCTCGATGAATGCCTGATCAACCGCTTCGATTACGACGAGGTTTTCGGCACAGTGCTGAACCGTTTTTGCGTGCAGGCCGCCATGGGGCATCCATTGACGGTTTACGGCAAGGGCGGACAGACGCGCGGGTATCTCGATATTCGCGACACCGTTCGCTGCGTTGAGATCGCCTGTTTGAATCCAGCCGCCCCGGGTGAGTGCCGCGTCTACAATCAGTTCACCGAGCAGTTTTCCGTGATGGAGATCGCCCGGCTCGTGCAGACCGCTTCGAGGAAACTTGGCCGTGAGGTGGAGATCGATCATATTCCCGACCCTCGCGTGGAAGCGGAACAGCATTATTACAACGCCAAACACTCGAAGCTGATCGACCTTGGTCTGGAGCCTCACTATCTCTCTTCCTCGCTTCTCGACACGTTGATGAACATCGCGTTGAAGTATCAGGACCGCGTGGATGTTTCGAATTTCATGCCGCAGGTGAACTGGCGGAATCCGCATAATGACCGGCGGAAGAATTCATTTGCCGCGGTTCGAGCCGCGGGAACGCCTGTCGCCAGATAATCTCAAAAGCAGCTAAACGCAAAGCCGCTTGACAACCCCGCCGGGCAGTGCTATTTTTCTAGCATACGTGCTAGAGAAATAGCATTTGCTTATGGCGACCACCAAACTTCCTCAACTCACCCGCCGGGAACGGCAGATCATGGACGTTCTCTACCGGCTGGAGCGCGCCACCGCGGCCGAAATCCAGGCGGGGCTTCCAGGAGAGCCCAACTACTCCACGGTTCGCGCGCAACTGCGTGTTCTGGAGGAAAAAGGCCACGTCGGTCATGAAGAGGAAGGTCTCCGGTATATCTACGCTCCGACGCTTCCACGAAGCGCGGCTCGCCGGTCGGCATTACGCCATCTGATGGAAACCTTCTTCGAGGGCTCCACGGAAAAGGTGATTGCCGCCTTGGTGGGAGGTGAGGTCTCGCGGCTCTCGCCTCACGAGCTGGAGCGCCTTTCGCAGTTGATCGCCCAGGCCCGGGGCGAGGCCAAGGACGAGGCCAGAGAAAGGAAACAGCCATGAGCGTTCCATTCCTTGCGGCGTGCGCGATAAAGGCCGCGGTGATCTTCACAGTAGCGGCGCTGGCGGTTCGTTTCGCGAGAGCCCGGTCCGCCGCGCTGCGCCATCAGATCTGGGCTGTCGGGATCCTTTGCACCCTTCTGCTGCCCGGTCTTACTGCACTCATTCCGGGCTGGCATGCGATCCGTTCCAGCGCCGCCATCCACCTCTGGCAGTCGGCTATTCCAAACCCAGCAACTGCTGTGACGCCGGCGCTTCACGGGATATCGGTGAACGCCACGGACGCTCGATCCGCCAGCGTCGCTGTCCGATGGGTTGTGGCGATCTGGCTGGCAGGGTGGGCCGCGCTCACGGCGCGGCTTCTGATCGGACTCGTCCGATTGGTCCGGATGTCCTCGCTGGCCACTCCTTTCTCCGATCCTCAGTTCCTTCTGGCGCTCGGTCGCCTGGCGCGCCAACTTGGCGTGAGGCAGGCACCTGCCTTGCTGGTTGCGCGGGATGCATGCACCATGCCCTGTACCTGGGGCTTTCGGCGGCCCCGCATTTTGCTTCCAGCCGATTGTGAGAGCTGGCCCGAGGAACGCCGCCTGATTGTGCTGGCTCACGAGCTCGCCCATATCCGGCGCGGCGACTGGCCAGTTCGCTTGATGGCCGAATGCGCGCGTAGCTTCTATTGGTTCCATCCGCTCGCGTGGATCGCCTCCGCAAGTCTGGCGGAGATGGGCGAACGCGCGTGCGATGACGCCGTGCTCGCCTCCGGCGTACTTCCCGACCGTTACGCATCCGAACTGCTGGATCTGGTCCGTACGGCCGCCAACTCAAACCGTTCCTGGTCCATGGCGCTCGCCGTGGCCCGCAGCACCAATCTCGAAAGGAGATTTACCGCCATGCTCGATTCCACACAGGACCGGCGCCGCACCACTCGCAGGTCGTTACTGTTCACAACCACAACCGCCGTGCTTCTGCTGCTTCCTCTAGCGGCCCTGCGCGCGCCGGGTCAGGACGTCTCGGGACGGTTCACGGGGACCGTGCTGGGACCAAACGGAAGCGGGCTGCCGAACGCAACCGTCATTCTGACCAGTTCAGCCGCGCACATGCGCTACATGACAGTGTCCGATGCCGGCGGCGCATACGAGTTCACCGGGCTTCCTTCGGGCGACTACCAGATGACAGCGATCAAGCCGGGTTCCGCAGACGGCCGCATTCCCGACGTTACCCTCGACGCCGGACGCGATACAGCGTTAAACATCACGCTGAACGAAACCGGCGAGCCCGCGGCAGCCCCGAAGCCCATGGGATTGCAGGCGAGCGCCGCCGAAACGAACCTGGTTCATCAGGTGCCTCCGCACTATCCGGCCGCGGCCAAGGCGGCGCGCATGCAGGGCGCCGTCATTCTGGATGCGGTGATCAGCGCCGAAGGCGTACCAGAGTCTTTACGGGTGATGAATCCGCAGATCGACCCTCGCCTTTCCCGAGCGGCCGTCGAGTCAGTAAGTCAGTGGAGATATCAGCCGGTTCTTCTCAATGGAAACGCGGTTTCGATACAAACGACGATTACAGTCAACTTTACGCTGGCGCCTTAAGGCAGCGGGTGGTTGGTGAGGACGAGCTTGCCGCCGGCTTGCGCCACGATAGTCAACTGCTGGGAAGTGACTAACTTCCGCAGGCGCGGCAGGGCGGTGTCCGCCGCCACCAGATAGCAGCGTTCCGAAGCCAGCCACAGACGCCGCCAATCCGCGTCGTTGATGAAGACTTCCGGCGCGCCGGGAGCATAAGAACCGTATACCAGATTATTGATGCGCCCGTTCAGCAGCAGAGCGTCCCGATTGGTGTAGAAGAATACCGACGAATAGGTGTAGTAGGGGTGGTCCACAATCAACTTACCCGCGGGTGCGTGATTGAGCGCCTCCGCTAATGGGCGCGACGACAGGTACGGGTCGAACACCACCAGCGCCAATCGGGCGGCGTGAACGAATACCACCATCATCACGACAGATGCCCAAAACGCTCTCTTGCCCGTGGCGAGCGCGTTTCCGACGGCCCCGATGAAGAATGCGATCGCCGCTACCAACAAGGGCAGCCTTAAGTAAGCGAAGGAGGAAAGGGTGAGATCCTCCATATGGTCAAGCGATGACAAATAGGTGCCGGGACGGCTGTTCAACGCGACTGAGATATCGCCAGGGTGCGCCACGCCCCTGGTGAACCACCACAATCCGAAAGTGATCAAGGCGGCGCACGCGGCAATGAGAGCGATGATTCGGGCGCCTCTCGAAATCCATACCCCACCCGCAGCCATCGCAGAACCCAGTAACAGCGCCAGCGCCGGATAACAAGGCATCGAATAGTATTCCTGCGTGGTGGAGAAGGTAAAGAAGACCAGGATGAAGCCGGTAACGCAGAGGGCCAGCAGACGCGTGCGGCCGGCGCGGTCAACGGGTTTGAAGGATAGCTTGAAAACCGCGGGAAAGTAGACGCTCCAGGGAAATAACCACAGAAGATGAAACAGCCAGAAGTAAGCTCGCGGGACCGTGTTGTAGTCGCGCGGATAGCGCAGGTTCAGGAAACGCAGAAGCTGTTCATTGATAAAGAAGAACCAGAAGAAACCATGATATTCGCCGGCGGCGCTATGCATGGTGAAGTCAAAGGAAGGCGGGTTGCGCAGAGTCGCCAGAATGTGCCAGGGCGCGGCGATCACAATAACAATCAGGATCCCGAAGAAAGGTTGCAGCCGTTTCCACGTCGCGGCGGAAAATAACCGGCCAATCAGCAAAAGATAAATGGCCCCGGCAGCAAGAGGAAAGAGAACGCCGATGAGGCTCTTGAGCAGCAGGCCGACTCCGAGGCTGGCAGCTAGAATCACGGCCCACAGACGCGGGTGGGGCTCGCCGTCGTCCAGCGCGCGCAGTAAAGCCCACAGCGCCAGGGTCACGGTAAACGTCAGCATCGCGTCCGGAATCTGGACGCGCGTAAAGAGAAACAGGCCGACACAGGTGGAGAGGCACAGCCCCGCGTAGAGCCCTGCGCGCTTCCCGAAAGCCCACGCGCCAAAAGCGGCGGTGAGCCAGCAGAGCCCGACGGCGGAGAGCGCGAGCGGAATCCGCGCAGCCCAATCGGAAACGCCAAAGATCTTATACGAGATGGCGATCAACCAATAGATCAACGGCGCCTTTTCGAGATAAGCCACACCGTCGAGGCGCGCCGTCACCCAATCTCCCGAAGTGATCATGTTGCGGGAAATCTGGGCCTGGACCGCATCCACATCGTCCATCAACGACGGAGGGGAAATGATGCAGCCGAGAAAGATGGCGCTTGCGACCAGAAGTACCGCTAGGTAGATGTAAGCGCGGTCACGGCGGCTGACATCCTCTGGTCGCACTCCGCCGTCGTTTGAATTCGCCATCTCTTCATCCATAGAAACAGGTTCATTAACCCCCATAAGTGATAACCGACGTTCGCACGCCGATCGAGATGCCGGTCGACAAGGTTATCGACGGCTCCGGCGCGGAACAGTTCCGGGTAATTCGCGCGTCCCCACGCCATGGTGTCGAGCAGCAGAGGACGCAGCGGGCCACGCAGCCAGTCGTGCGCCGGGAAATCGAATCCCATCTTCTTACGCTTCAAGATCGAATCGGGCAGCTTGCGCTTCATCAACTCCTTCAGCACAACCTTCTGATAAGAGCCGCGCACCTTCAGGCGATCGGGCAACGCGGCGGCGAATTCAACGATTCGGTGATCGAGGAAAGGCGGCCGCACTTCCACCGAATGGGCCATGCTCACGCGATCCACTTTGATTAAGATGTCGTCCGGCAGGAAGACCTTCTGATCAAACCAAAGGTAAGCCGGCAGACGATCGCCTTTCTCGCGAAGTTCCGCCAGAATGTGATCCAGCGCGCGCGGCAAACCGGCTCGCACCAAGTCCCGCTTCTCCTGGTCGGAGAACGTCCCGGTCCAGTAGACATGGGCGCGTTCGGGTGACATGCGGCAGCCTGTGAGAAAGCGCTTCAACATATACTCCAGGCTGATCTTTTCATCCGAAACCGGCCAGCGCCGGGCGACCGAAAGCGCCAACTTCAGGGCGACATCCGGCAGCATGCGAACGCGCCGAGCCAGATGATCGGCACGGTAAGTCAAGTAACCACCGAATACTTCGTCCGCGCCTTCCCCGCTGAGCGCCACGGTTGCGGATTTCTTCGTGAGCGCCGAAAGGAACCAGGCGGGCAGCGCGCCCCCATCGGCGCAAGGCTCGTCGAAATAGTAAGGGAGCTGTTCGATGGCTCCGGCTAAGTCGCTTTCGGGACTGACATCGTACTCTTCGTGATCGGTGCCATACTGCTCGGCCGCCTGGCGGATATAAGCGGTCTCATCGAAACTGCGCCCCTGGAAGGATATCGAAAACGTCTTGAGACGGCGGCCCGCCGCGCTCGCGGCGTAGTGCAGGACGGTCGAGGAATCGACACCGCCGCTGAGCCAGACGCCCAGGGGAACATCCGAGACTAAATGCTCCTTCACGGATTGCCGCATCAGCGCATCCAGTTCTTCACACGCCGAATCCAGACTGCGATTGGAGGCCTCGACGAAGGGCAGCTTCCAGTAAGCCTCGGACCGCACGCGCCCTTGACGCCACTCCAGCCAATAACCCGGCTGGAGCTTTTCAATTCCCTCGACCATGGTCCACGGACCAGGCACGTAATTCAGGGCCAGGTAGCAATCGAGCGCCTCGAGGCTGAGACGCCGCTCAATCTCGGGGTGCCCGAAGATGGTCTTCAGCTCGGAACCAAAATACAGGTCGCCGTTCCTGAGCGCGGTGTAGAGGGGCTTGATCCCCATCCGGTCGCGAGCCAACACCAGCCGGCCGCTCGATTCGGTCCACAACGCCACGGCGAACATCCCGCGAAACTTTGAGAAGCAAGCGACATCCCATTCGCGAAAGGCTTCGAGGACGGTCTCGGTATCGGTATGCGTCCGGAAGCGATGTCCCTTCCGCTCCAGTTCCAGGCGCAGTTCCGCGAAGTTGTAGATCTCGCCGTTGAAGGCGATGACGGAGTCGCCGTCCTCAGAGACGATGGGTTGGTCGCCGGCCTCCAGATCGATGATCTTGAGGCGCGCCGCGCCGAGCGAAACCACTCCCGATTCGAAAACGCCCTGCTGATCGGGCCCGCGATGCCGGAGAGAACCGACGAGTTCCTGAATGCGGCCAGGCTTCGGCGAGGATTGAAGATGCGTGAAACCGCAGATACCGCACATGAATTCCCATTATGCACGCTGAGTCAGATTCCGTTGACTCAGTAGTTACTGCTTCAAAATCCAGCTTGCGATTTTGTCCAACACGACAGGGGCGATGGTTTCTTCGATTTCCGAATACTCGCTGGGTGCGCCCGTGGGGGCCGTCTGGAAAAGATGGTTCAAGCCAGGGAGTTCCTCGACTTCAAAGTTATGATTCCCGCCATCTTCCAGAGCCTTTCGGATGGCAGGCAGGTTTTGGTTCGGAGGAACTTGCAGGTCCTTCGATCCGCCGATGGCCAATACGGGGCATTTGACTGTGCGAAGCGCGGGGGCTGGATCGTAGGTGACGAAATAGAGGTACCAGGAAGAGGCAATCTGCTTGAGAGTGGCATCCATCTTCTCCTCCGGAACCTTACCGGCCAGATTCTCCCGTAGCTTCTTCTTCAGTGCGACCACGTCTTTTTCCGACGCCACGATATCGAGCATGGCGCGCTCTTGAGCCGCACCCTTCCCGGCGTCCGCATGGGTCGCACCGGCGGCCTCCGCAATGAGTTGAGTTTGGGCTACCAGGATCTCTTCTCCGTTGACGCCCGAGCCGGCCATCATGACGATGAAGGCGATATCCGGATTGCGGGCCGCCACCATGGGCGCAATGATTCCGCCTTCGCTGTGACCGACAAGTCCGATCTTGCGCGGGTTCACCTCCGGGCGCGACTTCAGGTAAGCGACGCCAGCTTCCGTATCGGTGGCGAAATCAGCCGTGGTGGCCGTTGCGAACGTGCCGCCGGACTTCGCCACGCCGCGGTCATCGGTGCGCAACACGGCAATCCCCCGCCGCGTCAGATAGTCGGAAAGAACCAGGAAGGGCTTGTGTCCGAGCAACGCCTCGTCACGATCCTGCGGGCCCGATCCGGTGATCAACACAACCGCGGGGAACGGCCCCGCGCCTTTCGGGATGGTGAGTGTGGCGGCAAGTTTGATGTTCGCGACAGGGTTGGAATATTCGACATCCTCGGAGCGGTAGGGGTAAGGGGGAACGGGATTCTGCGGACGACGACGCTCCAGTTCGGCGGAGTCGTTGACGCGCGCCAGCACAAGTGGGAGACTGGCCGGACCCTGGGTCCAGGTTCCGTCGATGGAACTGAGGCCGGGATTGATTTTACCCTCGAACTTGCCCGCCATCTGCTTCATCTCAATCACGAGTGACGAGCCGTTCCGAGTTGCGGAAGTGGCTGGGATTCCCTTCACGTTTTGATCGGGACTGTCCATGGTCGCCGTCAGCCCGTCCGCCGTTGCGGCTAGATGGAAGACGATTCGCAGCTTGACTGCGCCGGTGTCCAGATTGCCTAGCCATGTTCCGTCAAGGGCTCCGTCGAGGGTCGCGGCTATGTGGGAAGGTTTCGGAGTTTTCATCGCGGAACCCACGCGTTTGAAGTCAAGCGGAAGCGGCTGACCCTGCGTCCAGGTTCCGCGAACGGTTGCGCCATCAGTCGTGAACTTGCCCTGGTAACTTCCATGAATTGCAGCCGAAGTGAAGGCGAACTTTGCGCCTTCGAGCGAGATCGAGGTAACGGCGATGCCATTCGAGCCCGGCTGGTCGATGCTATCGAGCGTGGCTTTCAGGGCGCCGTCATCGTTTTTCGAGACGTGCAAAACCAGACGTAATTCCGCGCTGCCTACGTGGAGCGTGCCCTGCCAGTCACCCACCGGGTTTGGCGGAGCCTGACCGAAAACGCTTCCCAGAACACCCGCCATGACGATCAGCCCGAACGCGATCCGACGATTCGACATTCTCGATATGATGATGACATGGAGCGGAAGAGCGCATCGGATTTCCCGCAAGAATTGCTGAACCTGTTTGATCGCTACGTGCATGGCGAACTGGCGCGGCGCGACTTTCTAGAGGGTGCGAAGAAGTTCGCCATCGGAGGCTTGACGGCCACCGCAATTTTTGAAAGCCTGCGTCCGAATTACGCCTGGGCGCAACAGGTGCCGAAGGACGATGGGCGGATCAAGACGGAGAAAGTGACGGTCCCTTCGCCCGAGGGAAACGGAAGCATCAGCGGGTATCTGGTTCGGCCCGCGCATGAAACCGGCAAGCTTCCCGGGGTGCTGGTGGTTCATGAGAACCGGGGTCTGAATCCATACATCGAAGATGTGGCGCGGCGTTTGGGCACGGCGAACTTTATCGCGCTCGCGCCGGACGGGCTCACCAGCGTGGGTGGCTATCCCGGCGACGACGAGAAGGGCGGTCAGCTATTCGCCAAGGTAGACAAACCCAAGATGACGGAAGATTTCATCGCGGCCGCACGCTGGCTGAAGGCGCTGCCCGATTGCAACGGCAAGATCGGCGTTGTCGGTTTCTGCTTCGGCGGCGGCATCGCCAATACCCTGGCCGTGCGAATGGGCGCCGATCTGGCCGCCGCGGTTCCGTTCTATGGCTCGCAGCCGGCTGCCGCGGATGTCGCCAAGATCAAAGCACCGCTATTGATTCACTACGCGGGGCTCGATACGCGCATCGACGGGGGTTGGCCGGCGTATGAGGAAGCTTTGAAGGCGAATCACGTGGTCTATACGGAGTATCTCTATGATGGCGTGAACCATGGATTTCATAACGACACGACGCCGAGGTACGACGAGGCGGCGGCTAAGCTGGCATGGCAGCGCACGCTGGATTTCTTTAACAAGTATCTGAGAAGTTAGGGCATTACCTGGAGCACAAGCTTCGATCCGCGATAGACGCGCTCGGTGGCTTTGTGGAAGTCCGACGCTTTCGCCTGGGGGATATCCAGAAACGTTTGCGGATTCCGATCCACTAATGGAAACCAGGTGCTCTGTATCTGCACCATAATGCGATGGCCCGGCCGGAAGGTATGGCAGACATCGGGCATCACATATTCGACATGCGCGGGTTCGTTGGGTACGAAGGGTTCCGGTTTCGAAAAGCTATTGCGGAACTTACCACGAATGGGCTCGCCGCGAACCATCTGCTGATAACCCGCCATGTGAATCTCCTTCGGATTCGGTTTGGGATCGGGATAGTCATTGGGATAGACGTCGATGAGCTTGACGATGAAATCCGAGTCTGTACCGCTAGTTGAAACTTTCAGCGCCGCGCGAATGGGGCCGGCAATGGTTACGTCCTTCTCCAGCGGCTCGGTCTGATAGACCAGAACATCGGGGCGCTGCGAAGCAAAGCGCTGGTCGTAAGTCATATAGTCGCCGGGCATGCCGTCGCCAATTTCGCCGATCACGGGGACGGGCTTATCGGGATCACTGACGTATTCGTCAAAAGCAGAGTCGGACGGCGGCGCAGACCAGGACAACTTACCGCCGGCATCCAGATAGATCGCCTTGTCAACAGCCTCCTTCGGCGGCCATGCAGCAAAACGATCCCATTGGTTCCTGCCCGTCTCAAACACATACGCTTCGGGGATGGCGGCGTCAGCGGAGGCCTTCAAGCCATCGCCTTTGCCTTTCAGATTCTGCATGAAGAAAGGGAACTCGATGTGTTCACGGTAGAAGTCACCCGTCTTGGAAGCGAAGTTCAGGTTGCCAAGAGTTTCGTCGTCCCCTCTCGACCAGCCACCATGCCGCCACGGCCCCATCACCAATGAATCGGCTGCCTGCGGACCGGTGGCCTTGACGGCGCGAAAGAGCTTCAGCGGACCGGAAAGATCTTCGGCATCGAACCATCCTCCGACGAACATTACAGCCGGCGTGGTGTGGTTGATGTCCGGGGATTGGGCGCGCGACTGCCAGTATTCGTCGTAGGTATCGTGCTTCAGAATATCGTTCCAATACTCGTTCGAGCTCTTGAGGTACTTCTCGTTGGCGTTGGCGATGGGGCCCATGCGCAGGTAAAAATCGTACTCATCGGGCGTTCCATATTCAAAAGAAGGAGTGCGTTTAGGGCGCTCCGGATCGGGCCCTCTCGGTTTGAAACCCACATAGAAACCGAAGTTGGCGGCCAGGTGGAATGCACCGTTATGGTACGCATCATCTCCATTGCCCACGTCTCCCATAGGAGCTTGCGGGGACACTGCCTTCAGCGCCGGATGGGCATTAACGAGACCATACGCGGCATAGAACCCGGGGTAGGAAATGCCCCACATTCCCACGCGCCCATTGTTATTCGGGATATTCTTCACCAACCAGTCAATGGTGTCGTAAGTGTCGGTGCTTTCGTCCGCATCGGTTGGGCCGGTGAACTTCATCTTATGAGGAGGCACGTCGACGAAAGTACCTTCCGAAAGATAGCGGCCGCGGACGTCCTGATAGACGACAATGAATCCTTCCTTGGTGAATAGATCCGATGGGCCGAGCGAGTTGCGATAGTTATCGATGCCGTACGGCCCTACCGAGTAAGGCGTCCGCTGCATGATGATGGGAACCTTCTGCGAGGTGTCTTTCGGTAAGTAGACCGTGGTGAAGAGCTTGATACCGTCGCGCATCGGAATGCGGTACTCGTACTTGGTGTAGTGCGCGCGGGTGTATTCGAGCTGTTTGCGGGCGGTGTCTTCCGGGGAATCGGGAGCTTGCGCGTAAGTGAGAGCGGCGGCCAGGAACAGGAGTATCAGACGCATGGTTTTCAGTTGACTTCTATAGTCCTTTCAAGCACTCCGCGACCTCTTTTTCGGGGATTGCGCCTTCACGAATCATCCGCCAATACGGTTCGGTAATATCCACGGTGCTGGATCCGGCACCGCTGCAAACGCCGCCGTCGAGCACCAGGTCCACGCGGCCATCCATGGTTCCGAATACTTCGATGCCGCTGGAGCAGGTTGGCTGGCCGGAAATATTGGCGCTGGTCGCGATGACGGCCTGGTTCATCCGCGTGACGATGAGCTGGGCAATCTTCGCGCTGCTCTGACGCACGGAAAGACGTCCGGTCATACCCGTCACCTTGAGGGGAACTTTGGAAGGAGCGGTGAGAATGATGGAAAGGGGGCCGGGCCAGAATTTTCGGACCAACGCGTGGAAGCGTTTGGAAAGCTCGCCCGTCAACTCTTCCACCATCATGGCGTCGGCCACGAGGAGCGGTAAGGAGCGCACGGATTCGCGCCCTTTGGCTTTGAAAACGCGGGTGACCGCGTGCAGATTCATGGGGTCGGCGACGAGGGTATAGAGCGCCTCGGTGGGGATGGCGATGACCTTTCCGCGCCGGATGGCATCGACAGCGCGATCGAGCGCCGTCTCCGATGGGTTCTCGCGATCGATCTCAATTAGATCCGTGGCCACTCGGAGTCAGCGTAACATGTTCGTATTTTGGTGGTTCGGGTTGGCGGCTTCGAGGGTCTTCGCGGACCAAGACGACGCGCTCCGAAACCTCGTCACCGTGAAGAGCGGTGGGATTCATTCCACCTCGTTCAAGTCTGCTGAAGCGTTAGACCTGACGGCGAGCGGAAGCGTCAAGGTAGGAATGTACATCTGGCTGGTTATACTCGCCACGAACTTCTAAGTAAGTCGCCCGCAAAACGGAGTGCGCGGGCCGCTTTACTTGAATGCAATGAGGGTGCCCGACGCACCCTTTGCGGGCTTCTAAGTAAGTCGCCCGCAAAAGGGAGTGCGCGGGCCGCTTTACTTGAATGCAATGAGGGTGCCCGACGCACCCTTTGCGGGCTAGCTAGCGGTGGCCGAGGTGCGCGGGGGTGATATTTTCTTCTTCGTGGGCATCGTCTTTCCT
>Ga0182012_10000314_pt1 | contig 55173 bp, 48 predicted proteins | sample 612S2SmetaG_FD_120486 | JGI IMG/M metagenome (GOLD analysis project Ga0182012, IMG submission 120486) | Permafrost microbial communities from Stordalen Mire, Sweden - 612S2S metaG | ecosystem: Environmental > Terrestrial > Soil > Wetlands > Permafrost | place: Sweden: Stordalen | collected... | reverse complement strand
CGTCCGGCGGTAATGGTCGACGTAACGCTGCGCCAGGGTAGTTCGGAGCCAGCCCAGCAGCGAACCCCGGCCGGAATAAGATGACAGCGGAGAGCGCCGCACCCCATCAACCTGGCGAAGGCCGTACAGTTCGGAGTAAAGCGAGTCGGCGAGTTCCTGGCCCAGCGCGGCGGCGCCTGTGATGGCGATGGCGGCCTGCGTCAGAGGCGCACGGTAGAGCCGAAGAAACCGTTGCCATGCGGCTTCACGACCCAGGGCGCATCCGCAAGCCAGAGCAAGGTCTTCCAGATGGAGCGACCGCAGAAACCTGGCCCGTTGGCCGGCATCCGGATGAGCGACTGGCGGAAGGCCATAGTTGAACTTTGCGCCCACCAACCCGAGCGCACTCCCGAACTCATCGGACATTACCTGGCACGCTTCTGCCTTTGCAAGAATCCAAAGCTGCTGGACAAGCGCGAGATCACCGGGTTGTGGCGAAATCGTGTCCACGATCTTGAAGATACTGCATTCGTCAACGAATTATTGACAAAAAGAGAGACAATTCTGGCGGAGGAAGAGGGATTCGAACCCCCGGACAAGTTTCCCCGTCAACGGTTTTCAAGACCGCCGCCTTAAACCACTCGGCCATTCCTCCATCAACTATGTTACCTGATATCTTCATCTTACGGGGGGTGTCACATCGCAGTTTTGGGCTTTTTCGCCTTCCGGGGCACCACTGTCACAGTTTTGTCACAGGTCGGCAACTTGGCCACCGCGCGCGCCTTCGTGTCGTGATTGGAGTGCGCGTATTCAGATGGTTTTACTGATCCTGGAACACCCCAGGAGTTCCTTCACCGTCACCAGGTCAACGCCGGGCGTGTCGCAGGACCCCGCCGAAGCTGTCCGGTGGTACCACCGAGCTGCGGACCAAGGGTATGCAGCCGCAGAGCCTATCAGATTGAATCGCAGCGAGCCGTGAAGAGGCTCAAGGCAGGGCCGCCCAGGGGAATGCGACGGTTCAAATGGCGCTGCCGGCGGCCAAAACCGTGGGAGGGCAGCGCTATGCCGTCAATGCAAAAATCTGGTTTAGAGTTCGACCCTTCGAAAGATGCGCCAGCAACCAACTGAGATCGCCACGGCGATTCCAAAATGCAGTGCGATTCCAAGGACGGACGGCGTATAGGTAAGGGGCGATAGTAGAGCAGCCAGGGGGAGATAAGCATGTTGGATTCCTAGAGACAGTTACCGCGGTTAAATTTCGAAGCGAGCGGAAAGACGCTCGGCGAGGTAGAGCAGCGCCACCAGGCACGCGAGAGGTACAAGTGCGTAAGTGTAACGCTGTGGCAGGGCTTGTGCTGGAAACAGGAAGAGAACCTTCCCGGTGAACGTTGTAAGAAGAAAACGGGAGACCTGAACGAACTGCGAACCGAACGTCACTCCGAGGAAAACGGGAAGAAACTTCAACTTGCCGGTCATCGACCAACGGAGAGGTAGAAACGCTAGAAAGACAAAAATGCTAAATATAACCGCGGTGGCGAAGAAGCGTGTCGTCACCACTCCGCCGCCGCGCTTGCAATAAGGCGCGGACGAATTCATCGGATGGTTCTATGAGGTTGCCGACTCCGGCTTCACCGAGAGTGAACGCATCGCGCGCGTGGCTGAGCCAGACGTCATGGCGACGAACAATCTGCCTGCGGCATCATCGCTGTGCTGCTCGGCCGGCCCGGCGGTGCATCGTGGATTGATACGGGAAGCACAGGCCCGCGCGGACCAGTAGCGATTGACGCCTAGACCGCGCGGGCGCGCGCGACAGATGGATTTGTGTCCGGCCTTGTGAATGGCGCGGACAAACTTCAGGGCTATGTTTATGTTCCTGGCATCGCGCTAACGATTCCGACGGACTCGCTTGCGCGACAGCTTCGGTTTCGCCCAACGACATCGCGCGAGCCTTCTACGGACTGACAAGCATCAAGCCGTCGGCTTACTGCCCCGGCAAAAAATGACAGACCCAAGCGTTTACTGACTCGGAGGTGCTCCGCCGTTGCCACCCATGTGTTCCCGGCGCTCCTGCATCTGTTTCTCGATCATCTGGCCGTATTGCGCTTTCTGAGCGTCGGTGAGCACCGCCTTGACGCGCGCCACGGAATCCTGCCGGATGCTCATCATCTTCGACCGTCGATCGTCTTGTGACATTGTCGTGTCGCTCCGCAGCGCCATCATCTGTTTCTGCGAATCGGCCAGAATAGGACGAATCTGGCTCACCTGGTCGTCAGTCAAATTCAACTGCTGACGCATCTGCGTGATTTGCCGTTCCGCGCCCATTTGGCCGCCGCGCCGTCCGGCCGGCGGTGCCTGCTGATCCTGTGCCTGAGCGACGCTCAAGGTGAGTCCCAACCCGAGAACTGCCGCGGTGGAGAACTGAATGAAATGTTTGTACATGAATACCTCTACCAGCAATGACCAGTCCGCCAGCCTGGGAGTTACCACACCCCGTTAAAGTTCTTCCGCAAAATAGTACGGTAACCATCATTTGAGAAATCTATTTTCTTTGCTTTCAACGAGATAGCAAAAACTTTGCCTCCGCGCGCAATTTCGGCTTGATAAACCTAAGTCAGGAGAGGCTGGTTTGGCGGCCAGCCTCCATTCGGTACACGCCTCTGGGGAGAGGCGTTGCATCGACAGCGTCGCGGGGTTGTGGTGGCCCCGCGACGCACTTTTTCAAGCCGGTTGATCAACCCGGTTTATCAACAGGGATCCGATTCCAGCTCGATCCCGTCTCCAGCCCGCACAATTCCCTCAGACAGAACCCGCGCATACATCCCGGAGTGGCCCCAAACGGGAGATTCCGGATTGCCCGCTTTCACCTGCGCATCGTAAATCCTCTTCCCAATCGTGTCACCGTAAACCTTGATGGTGCTGCATGGGGTCCGCACCTTCGTCAGTTCCACCCGCGCGGAGCCGGCCCTCCAGATCTGACCGGACCGCCAACTCCGCGGGTCCACGTCACGCGTCGTTAGGTTCTCCCCGAGAGCCCCCGGGAAAACCGGGAACCCCTGCTTCCTCAAATTCTCCAGTACTTCTTCCGCGATCAGTAGTACCGACTGCAGGGGTCCGCCGTGAAACTCCGGGTGCGCCCAGGAATCTCCTTCGATTCCCGTGACTTGGACGCGCCCCACTTCGATGGCGCGCTTCGGCACGCCTCCCCGCGAAACACTAATCTGTACAATTCTCCCGCCGCCCATCCCCTTAGAATCCCCCATCCTCGTCCTGTTTTAGCGATAATCTTTCAAGCTACTTTGAAAATCGACATGATTCCACACTCCGCCGTTACCCGCCCGCTGCTGTTTGCAGCACTCGCCCTTGGCCTCGCAGGCACTGGATCTGCCGCGCAGCCTTCGTACTCCATCAGCGTATTCGCGACAGGCGCCGCCGTTTCCGCCTCCACTCCCACGGGGATGACCTACGATGGCACTTACATCTGGACAAGTTACGCGAATACCGCCGCCGTGAATGGCTCCAGCGGCTCCAGCACCATCGTCGAGTACGACACCAGCGGAAACGTCCTCAATACTTACGTCGTCGCCGGATATGTCGAGGGGCTTCGTTGGGATTCGTCAAGTGGCGTGGTCTGGGCGATGCAGAACCCTGGTGGCTCTCCCACTGTGACAACCATCAAGCCCGGTTCCGGAATTGTGGCTGGAGCGCCGATCCCCTTTGCTGTGGAAGCCGCCACCCGCGGCTACGCGAACGTGGACTTTTCCGGGTCCGACATCTATCTCAGCTACGCCAACCCTGTTAACCCGACAGATCCCACCATCCAGCAAATCCTCAGCGCGAAGTCTCCGCTAAAGGTCGGAACCATTCTGGAAATGAACGCCACCGGCACCAACATCGCCACCGGCGCCACCAATCAGCCCACTCTTCAAAACGACCCGCATGCCCTCCGCAACACCCCGACCAAGAATCAAATCGTCATGTCCAGCGCCAGTGACGGACAGTTGATCTTCGTCTCGAATGTGGGAAGTGAAACCCAAAGCGTTTCCTTCCTCAATGTCGTGAACGCGATTGGAGCAAACGTTTACGGGTTGAACGATCTGCTCTATAACAACGCCACCAGCGGAACGTTCTTCGTTGCGGATGTCGGAGGCAACGAGATCATTGCCATCACCGCCTCGGGGCTCACCAAGAACACCCTCTACGCGACCATCGCGAGCCTCACCGCGTTCGCGCAAGTGGACCCCACCGATGGCACCGTGCTCCCCATCATCGCCAACCTGGTGAAGCCCACCGGCATGATCTTCGTCGGAAACTAAGCTCGCCCCTAAATATCGTAATAAAGCGAGAACTCATACGGATGCGGCCGCAGGCGTACCGCATCCGCTTCATACTTTCGCTTATACGAAATATAGGTTTCAATCAGCTCGGCCGTGAACACGTCGCCCTTCAGAAGGAAGTCGTGATCCTCCTCCAGGCAAATCAGAGCCTCCTCTAACGAGGCCGGCATGGAAGGCACGTTCTTCATTTCTTCCGGCGTCAGGTCGTAAATATCCTTATCCAGCGGCTCGCGTGGCTCAACCTTGTTGGCCACTCCATCAAGGCCCGCCATCAGCATTGCCGCAAATGCCATGTATGGATTTGACGACGGGTCCGGCGGCCGAAACTCCACGCGTTTGGCTTTCGGGCTCGCCGAATACATCGGAATGCGGCATGCCGCGGAACGGTTCCGCCGCGAGTAAGCCAGGTTCACCGGCGCTTCATATCCCGGCACCAGCCTCTTATAGCTGTTGGTCGTCGGCGCGATGATCGCGGAGAGAGCGCGCGCATGCTTCAACAGTCCCCCGATGTAGTAGAGTGCCATCTGGCTCAGCCCGGCATAGAGATCGCCCGCGAATAAAGGCTGACCCTCCTTCCAGATGCTTTGGTGTGTGTGCATTCCGCTGCCGTTATCTCCAAACAGCGGCTTTGGCATGAAAGTGACCGTCTTGCCGTATTGCGCGGCCACATTCCGCACAATGTACTTGTAAAGCATCATGTTGTCGGCGGATTTCAGCAGCGTATTAAAGCGTTGATCGATTTCGCACTGTCCGCCCGTCGCCACTTCGTGATGGTGGCACTCGATGTGGAGTCCACACTTCACCATCGTCTCCACCATCTCGGCCCGCAGATCCTGGTAATGATCGGTCGGCGGCACCGGAAAATAGCCTTCCTTATAGCGCGGCCGGTAGCCCAGATTGTTGTCCTTGCGTCCGGAGTTCCATCGCCCTTCCTCGGCATCGATAAAGTAAAATCCCGAGTGCGCGTTCTGGTCGAAGCTCACGTTATCGAACACGAAGAACTCGGCTTCCGCGCCGAAATAGGCCGTATCGCCCACCCCCGAGTTCGCTAGAAACAACTCCGCCTTTGCCGCAATCCACCGCGGGTCCCGCTCGTAGTTCTGCTTGGTGATCGGATCCTTCACGTCGCCCAGCATCACCAGCGTCGGGATTTCATAAAAAGGGTCCATCAGCGCCGTCCCAGGGTCGGGAATCAACAGCATGTCGCTTTCATTGATGGCCGCCCACCCGCGAATGCTGGAGCCATCGATGCCGAACCCGTCCGAGAAAGAATCCTCGTTCAATTCGCTGATTGGATACGTGATGTGGTGCTGCAGGCCCGGTATGTCGGTGAACCGCACGTCCACTTGGCGCGCCCCATGCTCCCTGGCAAATAAGAGTACTTCTTTGGCGTTCATCCTGCCTCCGGATTAAAGGTAGAACGATAATGGTCCCATGAGCAAGCTCGATTTAATCGACCATGTCGCCATACCTGTGCGAAATATCGCCGAATCTGTCGAATGGTACACCCGCACGTTTCAATGTGATGTACGCTATCAGGACGAAACATGGGCGCTTCTGGGCTTTGCCAACATCCGCCTCGCGCTGGTAATCCCGGAACAGCACCCGGCTCACATTGGTTTGGTCAGTGATGAGGCAGAGCGGTTCGGCCAGTTGAAAACTCACCGAGACGGAACCCGTTCCTGCTACGTCAACGACCCGGGAGGAAACGCCGTCGAGATTCTGGCCAGCGCGTCCATGCCGGCCGCCTAAGAAGACCATCCATGCTGGAACCGGAAAAGCAGCAGTTCCTGATTCACCATCTCGCCCAAAGCGCGGCCGACTTCGAGACGGCGATTGCAAGCGCCGATCCAGCCCACTGGACCACCCGCCCCGCACCGGACGCGTGGAGCATCGCCGAAATTGCCGAGCACGTCCTCATGATCGACGGAATCGTCGTCCAGCTATGTGCCAAATTTGAGGAGTGGCCGGAAGAGCATTACGACCTGGAGCATTGCGCCCGCAAAGATCAGTTGGTGATCAGAGTAGCGGAGCAGAGAGAAACGAAAATTCAAGCGCCCCCGCAGGTTCTGCCCACTGGAAAATTGAGCAGCGCAGGCGAATTCTATCCAGGCTTCCGGGCGGCTCAGAAGAGCCTGACAGACGCGGCCTCACGGAATCCGGAACTGCTACGCGGTCGGTTTCGCGAACACCCCATACGCAAGAAGTTAGACGGCTACCAATGGCTGCTCGTCTGCTCATGCCACCGCAGACGGCATATGGGTCAGATTGAAGAAGTAAAAAAGACGCTTGCTCGATAGCTGGCGGTTTACTTGACCGCGGTGAGAGACTCGGCCCGCGCTGGTGCGCCGGCGCGTACAGCCTCTCCCACGCGCATTTCTTTCCAGTTGTAATCAAACTCTTTGCCGCAGTCGAGACAAACGACATAAGTACCGTTGCGCTTCGCCCCGGTAAAGTTACTTGCAGTAAGCGCGGTCCGGCGCGACGGTGTCATCGGGAAACTCGTTCTCCGATGGCTGCACCCGAACAGCGAATTCATTAGTTCACCCAGCATAAATCTCCCCTGCCTTCACCTATTCGATCCGGTGCAAGGCGCTTTGGTTTCACAAGTGTTAAGCAGTTTTCGGTCCATCCCGCTCATCCCTCTAGGGGATACGCGAAAATCGTGTCCTGAAGATGGACCGATTCTCGAAAATTTAGGCCCGAATCCGCGCCGCGATGCTCTCCGCGATCTTGAGACCGTGGAACCGTCCGTTCTCGATAAATACTTCATTCGTATGCATCCCGGCCACGATAACGCCCGCCAGATATACCCCATCCCGTTCACTTTCAAGTGTTTCCGGATTTGTGCGCGGACGTAAACTCTCCGGTTCCAGACGGATCCCGGTGGCCGACAGAAACTCCAGGTCAGGCCGGTAACCCACTAGCGCGAATACGAAATCATTGGGTAGTGACACGAGACCTTGCGGCGTTTCCACGGAAACAGAATCTTTACAAATCTCCGTCACGCGCGAATGAAAGTGGGCTTTGATTTCGCCGTTCTTAATTCGGTTCTCAATGTTGGGTTTGATCCAGTACTTAACGTGGTGATGTATCCCTGGTCCGCGATGTATCAAAGTGACTCGCGCACCCGTCCAGTTGAGCTCCAGCGCGGCGATTGCGGCGGAATTCTTCGCCCCAACCACTATCACATCCTGGTTGTAGTAAGGGTGCGGCTCCTTGTAATAGTGCAGCACCTTCGCAAGATCTTCCCCCGGAACGTTCAACCGGTTGGCGACATCATAGTATCCCGTGGCAAGTACTATCTTTTTCGCGCCATAAACCTGTTGCCGGCCATCCCGGTCCGTCGTCTCTACCTCGAACGCATTGTCCGCGCCGCCGATGCGCTCTACTTTTTCATACTGATGAACATTCAGCCCGAAGTGGTCGGCTACGCGCCGGTAGTATTTGAGCGCTTCTGTCCGATTCGGCTTTTCATTCAAACTCGTCATCGGAATGTCACCGATCTCGAGCAGTTCCGGCGTGGTGAAGAACACCATGTTCGTTGGATAGTGATAAATCGAATTCACTACGCAGCCCTTCTCGATCAGCAGCGCCGAGCAGCCGCGCTTCTTCAGCTCGATCCCGCAAGCCAGGCCGGTGGGTCCAGCGCCCACGACGATCGCGTCGTACATCTAAAGGGCCTTTTCCACGAACTCCCTCGCCGCCTTCAGAGCGCCGTCCAGCGCGGCTGCATTTTTACCGCCGCCCTCGGCGAGGTCCGGACGCCCCCCGCCTTTTCCGCCCACCGCTTGCGCCACCATCGAGACCAGCTTTCCAGCCTGTAATTTCCCTGTAAGATCAGGCGTAACAGCTGCGATGATAGAAACCGAATCGCCATCCGCCGCGCCCAGAATGATCGCGGCCGATTTCCATTTGTTTCGCAGCGCATCCGCCAGTGCCCGCAATTGCACCCGGTCCATCCCATCTACCCGCGCGGCTAGAACATTGGCGCCGTTCACCGGAATCGCATGGCTCTCCAGATCATGAGCCGAAGCCTGCGCCAGCCGGTTCTTGGTCTGCTCCAACTCTCGCGTCAGCGACTTGTTCTCGGTCAGCGTGCGCTCGATCTGCTCCACCAGTTCCGGTTCCGCCACCCTCAGCATCTGGGCCAACCGGCTCACCGCGTCGGACGACCTTTGGAAACGCGCCACGCCCTCTTCACCCGTCACCGCTTCAATGCGCCGCACGCCCGCCGAAATACTTCCCTCCGAAACCACCTTGAACACGCCGATATCGCCCGCCCGCGAGACGTGCGTTCCGCCGCACAGCTCCTTGCTGAAGCCGGGGATACTCACCACGCGAACCTGGTCGCCGTATTTCTCGCCAAACAAAGCCATCGCGCCCGTAGCGAGGGCCTGCTCAATCGGCAGGATATCCGTGGTCACCGGAGTGTTCTCGCGAATCTGTTCATTAACAATCCGCTCGATCTCCTGAACTTCTCCGCGGTCGAGAGCCGCATAATGCGTGAAATCAAAGCGCAGCCGCGGCGGTTCTACAACGCTGCCGGCTTGCTTCACGTGCGGTCCCAGCACCTGGCGCAGCGCCGCGTGCAGCAGATGCGTGGCCGTGTGATTGCGCATCGTGGCGCGACGCTCCTGCGCCTCCACATACGCCTTCAATTCGTCTCCCACCCCGATATGCGCCAGCACGCGAATCTTGTGCGAGGTCAATCCCGGCATCGCCGGGTACACCGACTCCACCTGGGCCACGACACTGCCCTCCGAATTGACCAGCGTTCCGCGATCCCCCACTTGGCCGCCCGTCTCCGCATAAAACGGAGTCTGGTCGAGCACCAGTTCCGCGCTCGCGCCGGCTTCCACGGAATCCACCTGCTTCTGGTCCACCACCAGCGACACAACCTTCGAAACTGCATCAAACTGTACGTAACCCAGAAACTTCGTACGCCCGTTCTTCTCCGCCAGTTCCTGCCACACCGGCGCGCGTGCACCTTTATCGGCGCCCTTCCAACTCGCCCGCGCCCGTTCCCTCTGCCCGCGCATCTCTCGCTCGAAGCCTTCGAGATCAATCGCCAGCCCACGCTCCCTGGCCATCTCCTGCTGCTCATCGAGCGCCAGGCCGAACGTGTCGTAAAGACGGAAAGCCACAGGCCCAGGCAGCACGCCATCCACAACCGATTTCGCTTCGTCCTGGAACACCTTCTCCGCCAGCAGGAAGGTGGTCGCGTAGCGGTGCTCTTCCTCTTTCACCACCCGCGACACCCTGGCCACGCTCTCCATCAGTTCCGGATAAGCCGGCCGCATCAGTTCCGCCACGAAGCCGGTCAACTCATACAGATAGGGCTGCTCACGCCCAATCAGCCTGGCATTGCGCATCGCCCGCCGCATGATCTTGCGCAGCACATAACCGCGCCCTTCGTTTGAGGGAATCACGCCATCATGAATCAGAAACTCCGTCGCGCGCACATGATCCGCATTGATGCGCAGCGCCGTGTCGATCCGGGGATCGGTTCCAAACGCCACTCCAAACATCTCCGCCGCCCGATGAATGATGGGGGCAATCAGATCCGTATCGTAATTCGAAAGCTTGCCCTGCAGCACGGCGGCCACGCGCTCCAAACCCATCCCGGTATCGATCGAAGGGCGCGGCAAGGGCGTCAGCGTGCCCGCCGTATCCCGGTCGAACTGCATGAAGACCAGGTTCCAGATCTCGACAAAGCGGCCGCCGCCATCCAGCGGAAACTCCTCCGCTTCGCGCCCCGCTTCCGCCGCTTCAGGACCCAGGTCATAATGAATTTCCGAGCACGGACCGCACGGTCCGGTCTCGCCCATCTGCCAGAAATTGTCTTTTTCGTCCAGCCGAAAAATGCGGCTCTTGGGAACGCCCGCAATCGATTGCCAGAGCTGCTCGGCATCGTCGTCCTCGCGAAAAACCGTGATGTAGAGCCGATCTTTCTCAAGGCCGTAGACCTTGGTGATCAGCTCCCAGGCGAACTCAATGGCCTGCGCCTTGAAGTAATCGCCAAATGAAAAGTTCCCCAGCATTTCGAAGAACGTGTGATGCCGGCGCGTGTACCCCACGTTTTCGAGGTCATTATGCTTGCCACCGGCGCGCACGCATTTCTGCGACGTAGTGGCACGTGAATAATCGCGCCTCTCCTGCCCCAGAAAGACGTCTTTGAACTGATTCATCCCCGCATTGGTGAACAGCAGCGTAGGGTCATTCGCCGGCACCAGCGAAGAACTGGCCACCACGCGATGGCCGCGCTGCGCGAAGAAGTCTAGAAAAGTCTGGCGGGTCTGATTGCCGGTCACATCTAATTATAGAAGTTACCGGAAATGCGGCATCCGCCGCGTCTGACCGTGCGTGAAAAATCGAAATCGGACAGGCGTTTTCCGTAAATGAACACCTCTCCTCGCCCAGCCTACCAATTATCCCCTTCATAATCATTCACTTACCATTTCAACCTTTGGCCGAACACATGCACCACCTAACCCTCGCAAGCCAATGCTCCCACGTCTCCGAGCACTTCTCATCCTGCTGCCGCTGCTCGCTTTTGGCCAGTCCGGCATCACTATCACGAACCCCAAGGAACCGCCCGTTGTCGGCCCTATCCTGCGTCCGTTCCACCTCGAACGCCGCATCGTCTCGCCCCCGCGGATGGGCAACACCTCGCGCCTCGAATCGCTCGTACGTAGCGGCAATCTCTACTTGTCCGTGCAGGACGTCATCGCTCTTGTCCTCGAAAACAATCTCGACATCGAAATCCAGCGCTACGGCCCTCTTCTGGCTCGCGAAGTGGAACGTCGTTCCCACGCCACCCTATTGCGTGACATCAGTTCGCCCATTCTCGCCGGACCCACCAGCGTCAGCACCGCCGGAGTCAGCCTGAACGCCAGCGGTCTCGGAAGCGGCGCGGGGCTTTCCTCGGGCGGCGGCGTAGTCACTGGTATCGGTCCCACCCCGCCGGACCTCGATCCGAATCTGTATGCGGGCGTTCAGCTCGGCCACCAAACCACACCTATCTCGAACACTACGCTCAACCAAACCGACGCCCTCACCAACGACTATCGCAGTTACTACATCCAATACGGCCAAACCTTCATCACCGGTTCCTACGCCCAGCTCACCTACAGCAGCACGCACAGCTTGATCAACAGCCCCACCCCGTTCCTGAATCCCCAAATCACCGGGTATCTCGATCTGTACTTTACGCAAAGCCTGTTGCAAGGATTCGGGCTCGCCGTCAATAACCGCAATATCAAGGTAGCCAGGAACAATCTCAAAGTAACCGACCTGCAACTGAAGCAGCAGGTGATCACCACCGTCTCCGCCGCGCTCAATCTCTATTGGGATCTGGTTACTTTCGACGACACGCTCCGCATCACCGAACAAGCCGTCGCCACCGCGCAAAAGCTCTACGACGATAACCAGTACGAAGTGAAACTGGGCGCCCTGGCTCCCATCGAAGTGATGCGCGCAGCCGCCGCGGTTTCAGCCGCCAAGGAGAATCTGCTGATCGCGCAAACCAACGTAGCCCAGCAGGAGACAGTTCTGAAAAATGCCCTCAGCCGCACCGGCGCCGATAACGCCTGGCTTGATGAAGTGCACATCGTTCCACTGGATCACATCGACATTCCCAAGGCCGAAGCCTTGAAACCGACGCCAGAGTTGATTCAGGAAGCTGTGACGGAAAGGCCCGAAGTCGCCCAGAACCAGATCAATCTGATGAGCAAGGAACTCTTGCTAAAAGGGGACAAGAACGGCTTACTGCCCAGCCTTTCCGCCTTCGCCGAACTCACCAACAATGGCTTGGCTGGCCCCATCAACCCGCTTTACAACGGCGCGAGCGGTGAGCCCGATCCTTACTATGTCGGCGGCTACAGCAACCTTCTGGCCCAGATCTTCCGGCGGAACTTTCCCAACTACGCCGCCGGCATCTCGCTGAGTATTGCGTTCCGCAATCGCGCCGCCCAGGCGGATTATGCGATTGATGCGCTACAGGTTCGCCAACTGGAGCTGCAATTCAAACGAATCGTGAATCAGGTGAGCGTCGAAGTAAAGAATAATCTCATCGGGCTGCAACAGGCCCGCGCCCGCTACGAGACCGCCGTCAACACGCGTAAGCTGGCGGAACAGAACCTGCAAGCCGAGCAAAACCGGTTTAAGTTTGGCGCCGTCACCGACGCCACCCTCGTCATCCAGGCCCAGAACGAGCTGGCGGCGGATCAGACCGCCGAACTGCAATCGATGGCGAATTACACCCACGCCAAAATCGCCTTCGATCAAGCGGTCGGACAGACCCTCGAAGTGAACCACATCTCGATGGTGGAGGCCGCCTCAGGCCGCGTCGCCCGGCAGTCCGTGTTGTCGGAGGACAAGAAATGAGACTCGCAGCTGCGTTGTTTCTCATCCCTGCGCTCTGCCTCTCCCAGACCGAAGCCCCTATCGCTATCGAACCGCGTGGCCCGAAACTCCTGCGCGATTACGAAGCTCCCATCGTTCCGCCCATCCGCGAAAGAAACGGCGCGCATATCAAGACTCTCATCCGCGCCGGCAAGATCTATCTCACTCTCCCGGAAGCCATCGCGCTCGCCATCCAAAATAACCTCGATCTCGAAGTGGCGCGGTACGATCCTCTCATCGCCGATTCCACGTTGGAGCGCCAACAGGCAGGCGGCCCCATTCGCGGCGTCCCCAGCGGCAGCGCGCAGATCGCCTCGGTCGATAATGGCCTCGGCGCGGCGGGTAGTATCCAGGCCTCGGGTCTCACCAACGGAGGCGGCGGCAGCAGCAATGGCGGAAGCGCCAACACCACGATCCAGCAGGTGGGACAGATCACCCCAAACCTCGACCCCACCCTGCAAACCACCACTTCCTTCTCGCACCAGACGCTCCCGTTCGCCAATAGCATCGGCGTCGGTACCGACAGCCTGATTCAGACGAAACACACCTACAGCACCGTCTTCACCCAAGGCCTGATCACCGGTGGAACTTTTCAAATCACGGACTACGAGCAGTATCTGAACGAAAACTCGCCCGCCGACGCCAATAACCCCGCCGTTGGCCCCTACGTCTCCCTGTACCTTCGGCATCAGCTTCTGCAAGGTTTCGGCATCAAACTGAACGACCGCTTTATTCGCATCGCCCGCTTGAACGTGCAAGGCGCACGCGAGACTTTTCGGTCGCAGGTGGCGGACCTGGTGACCAACGTCATCAATCTCTATTGGGACTTGGTGAGCGCCAGTGACGAATTGAAAACCAGGCAAGAGGCGCTGGACAACGCCCGGAAATTCTATGCGGATACCAAATTCCAGGTGGATCTCGGCGTTCTGCCCAAGGTTGAGTTGCCCCGTTCGGAATCCGAAGTTGCCGGTCGCACGCAAGATCTGTTGATCGCGCAGACCAATGTGCAGCAGCAGGAGATCCGCCTGAAGGATGCACTGAGCCGAAACCAAGATCCCGCGCTCGATGCTGCGGCCATTGTTCCGCTCGACCGCATCGAAGTCCCTCAAAACGATGACCTGCCGCCCTTGCGCCAACTGGTCGCCACAGCCATGGCCAAGCGGCCGGACGTGGCCGTTGCGAAAATTCGCGATAAGACGCAGGAACTGAATGCTCTGGGAACCGAGAATCCGTTACTTCCCAGCTTGGCCGTCACCGTCCAAGCGCAGGAACGGGGGCTGGCCGGCGCCTATCAGCCCTCTTCGGGGTCGGCGTACGTCCCTTATTTTTCGGGCGGCTATGGCACGGCGCTCGCCCAGATTTTCCGCCGCGATTTTCCAAGCGAATCGGCATCGTTGGCCCTGGCCATTCCTTTTGGAAATCGTGCCGCCCAGGCCGATTATGGGATCGACCAGTTGCAATTGCGCCAGTCCGCGGTGAGTGGACTCAGAGATTCGAATGCCATCGTGGTGGCCATTTCAAATCAGTTGATCGGGCTGCGCCAGGCCCGCGCCAAGTATTCCGCCGCGGTGAACACACGCGAACTGGAGCAGCAGCTGCTGAAATCCGAACAGCAGAAATTCACGTTTGGAAAATCGTCCATCAGTAACGTCATCGGCGTGCAGCGCGCGCTCGTCGGTGCACAAACCTCCGAGATCGACGCCCAGGCCGCGTATGCTCACGCCCGCGTTTCGCTCGACCAGGTGACCGGCACCACGCTCGAAATCAACCACGTCTCTTTGGACGAAGCACGAAACGCCGCTCCCTAGCGCCGCAGTGGTGCCAAACTGAGGACAGTCGGAACGTAAACCCGCACAATGATGCATCGCAGAGACATGCTCCGTCTTCTCGCCACGGCAATTCCAGCCGCCGGCGCAGCCGTCGCCGAACCCGATTTCACTCTCCGCATCGCCCCAGTTACTGTCGAACTCGCCCCCAAACGCGTGGTGAAAACTACCGGCTACAACGGATCGTCGCCCGGCCCGCTGCTACGAATGCGCGAGGGCCAGATGGTCGCCATCGATGTCATCAATGAAACCGGCTCCCCGAATCTGGTGCACTGGCACGGCCTGCATATTCCCTCACAGGTAGATGGGTCGATGGAGGAAGAGACGCCCATGGTGCCCGCGCACGGAAAGCGGCGCTACAGCTTCAATGCCACTCCCGCCGGAACTCGCTGGTACCACACCCACACCAATGCCGGCCGTGATTTGAAGCGGGCCACCTATACCGGCGAATTCGGATTCCTATTCATTGAACCTGCGCAGAACGCAGCCCAATACGACCAGGAAATCTTTCTCGCGCTCAAAGAGTGGGACCCTTACCTCACGACCGCTGGAGAAGACGAAGGGCTCGACGTCGGCTACAAATATTTCTCCATCAACGATCGCGCCCTCGGCCACGGAGAGCCCGTACGCGTCAAGCCAGGCCAGCGCGTCCTGTTCCGCATCCTCAACGCCAGCGCCACCATGCATCGCCGCATCGGTTGCGCCGGTCACCAGTTCCGGGTCGTCGCCCTCGACGGCAATCCGGTTCCACATCCGGCGGCCACCGACGCACTCGAGCTCGGGCCCGCCGAACGGGTTGACGCCATCGTGGAGATGTCGCGCCCCGGCGTCTGGGTCCTCGGTGATTCAAACGATCATGATCGCGAAGCCGGCATGGGGATCGTCATCGAATACTCCGGGAAAACCGGCGCGCCGCGTTGGATCGCGCCCACCGATCCCTGGGACTACACGGCGTTCGGCAATTCCTCCACGTCCGCGGGCCAGGCCCAGGGCATCCCGGCGGCCATCCCGCTTGTCATTCCGCTTGTTATCGAGAAAAAATTTGCCGGCACCCGCTGGATGGATAAGTGGACCATCAACGGCAAGGAATTTCCCAAGACCGATACCATTAAAGTCCAGCCGAATCGCCACTATCGCCTGGTCTTCGATAACCGCAGCGACGAGGCGCATCCATTGCACCTGCACCGGCATAGCTTTGAACTCACGAAAATCGCGGGGAAAGCCACATCGGGCGTCAGGAAGGATGTCGTCGTGGTTCAGCCGAAGTCCGTCATCGAGGCCGATTTCACCGCCAACAATCCGGGCCCGACGCTTTTTCATTGCCACCAGCAGATGCATATGGACTACGGTTTCATGAACTTAATCGACTACGACAAATCTTAACTTGACGCCGCTTAACACCGTTAAGTAAACTTAACAGTGTTAACTGTGAACGCCTTCCAAAAACGCCAGCGCGACAAAGATACTCTCCGCCAGCAGATTATGGATGCGGCGCGCGATTTGTTCGTCGAACAAGGCTATGAGAATGTCTCGATGCGTAAAATCGCCGATCGCATCGATTACTCGCCCACCGCGATCTACCTTCATTTCAAAGACAAATCGGAGCTGTTAAAGAGCATCTGCACGGCCACGTTCACGGGCCTCGCATCGGCCCTCGAAGGCATCAGCGCGAAGCTTCACAGCGGAAAGCACGATCCCGTTGAGCTTCTGAAAAAAGGCCTGCACATCTATGTCGAATTCGGGCTGGCCCATCCCAATCATTACCAGCTCACCTTTTTGAGCCACAACGACGACCTGCGCCACGAAGACCCCATCTGCATCCAGGCCTTCGCCTATTTAATGGAAGGCGTCGATGCCTGCATCGCAGCCGGCCGTTTCAGCTCGAACCACGCGCAGGAAATCAGCCAGGCATTGTGGTCGGCCGTTCACGGCGTCACATCGCTCCTCATCCAGCACAGCGCGTTTCCTTTTGTCGCGCGGAAGAGGCTGGTCAGCCGCGTGATCGATTCCATGGTGCGGGGATTGGAAGCATAAATGGCGTCCATCGCGATCCGCAACCTCTTCCACGACAAAGTCCGCCTGGTCGTAACAATTACCGGCATTGTGTTCGCCGTCGTTCTCATCTGTATACAGGTCGGTCTCTACATTGGCTTTCGAACCACCATCTCAGACGTCATTCTGCACTCGCGGGCCGATCTTTGGATCATGACCTCCGGCGTTCGCTACATCGAGGAAGGCGTCGCCTTCCCGGATCGCAAAATCTATGACGTGCGCGCCACTCCAGGTGTCGCCGATGCGCAGAACATCATCATCCAGTTCGGCGACTGGACCCGTCCCAACGGCTCGCAGGAAGGCACCGAGCTCATCGGATTGAACCCCGATAGCGATCTCGCCGCGCCTTGGAATCTGGTGGCCGGCTCCGCGCAGGACCTCAAACGCGCCGATGCCGTGATCGTCGATAAATACTACGCCGAAAAACTCGGCGTCGATCACCTTGGCCAGATCTTTGAAATCCGTGGACACCGTGCGCGCGTCGTCGGGTTCACGAACGGTATCCGCACCTTCACCACCGCGGCAACCGTCTTCACTTCGTTCCGGAACGCACTCATTTATCAACAGATTCCGGACGATCGGACGTTATTCATCTTAGTGAAGGCCAAACCCGGAACGGATATTGAAACTCTGCGAAGCGCCCTGCAATCCCGCTTGAAAGACGTTGAAGTCCTCACCACCAAACAGTTCAGCGATCGCACGGTCTACTACTGGATGTTCTCCACCGGGGCGGGTGTAACGGTGATCATCGCCGCCGTGCTGGGCCTCATCGTCGGAATCGTTGTCGTCACGCAAACCATCTACGCAGCCACCATCGATCATCTCCGGGAGTTCGGAACACTAAAGGCCATTGGCGCTTCTAACTTCTATATCTATAAGATTATTCTGAAGCAAGCCACCATCAGCGCGGTCATCGGTTATGCCATTGGAATTGTAGTCGCCTTCATCGCAGTCCGCCTCGCCGGTGAGAGCGCGCCCATCAGCTTGCCTTTACCCCTGGCGATCGGTATGTTCTTCCTGACTCTGTTCATGTGCTGCCTGGCGGCTCTTGTCTCCATTAACAAGGTCACCCGGATTGACCCCGCCATGGTCTTCAAAAACTGAACCATGCCCGAACCCATCGTTCAAGTCCGCGGCCTCACCAAGACCTACGAAAGTGGCGCCGCCGCCGCGCGCGCTCTCGACGGAGTTAACCTCGATGTCCACGCCGGCGAAGTGATGCTCCTGATGGGTCCGTCCGGAAGCGGCAAGACGACGCTTATCTCCATCATGGGCTGCATTCTCCGCGCCAGTTCCGGTAGTGTACGCATCAAGGGCCGTGAAATCACCGGCCTCAAGGAAACACAGTTGCCCCGGATCAGGTTGGACAACATCGGATTCGTCTTCCAGGGCTTCAATCTTTTTCCAACCTTGACATCCTCTGAAAACGTGGAGATCGGTCTCGACCTAAAAGGCGTCCGTGTCCGCCAGAGAAAGCAGCGAGCCCGTGCATTGCTCGATTCGGTCGGCCTCTCCGATAAGTACGATGCTTTTCCAGCCGACCTCAGCGGTGGCCAGAAGCAGCGCGTGGCCATCGCCCGCGCGCTGGCCGGCGACCCCGGTATCATTCTGGCCGACGAACCCACCGCCGCGCTCGACTCCGTGACTGGCCGCACGGTCATGGACATGATGCGCAAGCTTGCCAAGGATCGTGGCCGCGCTGTAGTCGTCGTTTCGCACGATGGTCGCGTGATGGAGTATGCCGATCGCGTGGTCCACATCGAAGATGGAAAGATTTTGAACGGAGGTACTCATTGAATACCCGTCTCTGTATGTTAGCGAGCGCGGCGCTTCTTGCTGCGTGTGGGTCCAACCAGAATACGCCAAAAGCAAGTGATGGCCCGGCTAAGTCGGCGCTCAGGACTCCGGAAGACACGGTCGCCGCGGCCGGCCGCATCGAACCTTTATCGGAAGAGATCAAGGTTGGCTCCGAGATCCCGGGCCGCTTATTGGAAGTGCGCGTCGAAGAAGGTTCCCGCATCAAACGCGGCCAAATCATCGCCGTGCTCGATAACAGCGACTATCAGGCTCGTGTCGCGGAAGCGCGCGCGGAACTCCATCTGCGTCAGGCCGAGCTCGAGCGCCTGAACAATGGCTCGCGCACGCAAGAGCGCCAGGAAGCTCTCGCCGCCACGCGCGAAGCGCAGGCTGTCGTCACCAATGCCCTCGCTGAGAAGGACCGACGCGACCGCCTTCTCAAAAGCGGCGATATCTCGCGCGCCGATGACGAGCAGGCGGACCGCGAATATCAGGTCGCCATCGCCCGGAGTGACGAGGCCAAACAGCGCTATTCCCTGGTGGATGCCGGCCCCCGCAGCGACGAGGAAGCGCGAGCGAAGGCCGCCATCGAACTGGCCAACGCCCAGTTGGCGGAAGCGGAAGCACGTTTGTCGAAGACCGTCATCCGCTCGCCCATCAGCGGGATCGTGCTCCGCAAGAACCGCCGCGCAGGCGAGAACGTTGCCGAGGGCCCTGACGCGCCCATCGTCACCGTGGCTGATGACTCCGCCATTCGCGTCCGCGTGGATGTGGACGAATCCGATGTCGGCCGCGTCCACGAGGGCCAGCGCGCCTATGTCACGGCGGATACTTACGGCGACCGTAAGTTCTGGGGCCATGTCGTTCGCGTCGGAAAAGTGCTGGGGCCAAAGAATGTCTATAGTGACGCGCCCACCGAACACGTCGATACTAAAATCCTCGAAACACTGGTTGAGTTGGACGGTCACCCCAACCTACCCGATGGCTTGCGCGTCGATTCTTACATCTTTACAAAGGACGCGCCCAAATGACGGCGTCGCTCTTAGTCCTGGCCGTGCTTACTGCTCAGGCGCAGACGCAGATGCGGACCGACGACACGCCGGCCCACGCCGGCAACACGTCTTCGCGCGAACTCACTCTCAGCGAAGCCATCGAACTCGCCGTCCACGCCAACCTCGAAGTCGAAATTTCCCGCCTGGATGAAGCCTCGGCCGGCGCCTCCTTGAAAGCCGCCCGCGGCTACACCGACCTCAATTTCAAATTCCAACCGGACTACGCCTCGAAGAGCACGCCCGCTCCCTCATTACTCGAAGCCGCCAACGGCAAGCTCGACGAACATGATGAAACGGGCAACTTCTATCTGCATGAACAGACACCCTGGAACGGCGCTGCGCTGGATCTCGCGTTTGAAAACTCGCGGATCTCTTCGGAAAATCCATTCCTGGGAATCAACCCGTTCTATACTTCGCAGCTTGCCTTCACCTATACGCAGCCCCTCTGGCGCAACCGGGAGTTTGATGCGAACCGCTCCACCATCCTGGTCCGCGCCAGGCAAGCCGATTTATCGCGTACCGATCTTGAACTGCGGCTCATGGACGTAGTCGATCGCGTACAGCAGACCTACTGGGATCTCAGTGCCGCCCGCCAGAACGAAAAGGTAGCCGGCGAATCGGTTGACCTCGCGCAGGCTCAACTAGTACGCGACCAGAACCGGATCAACGCGGGCTCATTGGCCCAAGCCGAGTTAGCTGCGGCGCAGGCGGAACTCGCACGGCGCAGAGACATCTGGTACGCTTCCGCCAGCATCGTCACTGAGCAGGAGAATCTGTTGAAACAGCTCCTTGCCGGTTCACGCGATGCGCCACTCTGGCAGCAGGAACTGGTCCCCACCGATCAGCAGGCCATCTCCACCGCGGAAGCCGAGCCCATCCCCGATCTTGTCAATCAAGCCCTGAAGCGGCGCCCGGAACTGAAATCCATTGCGATTCGCCAGCAGATTACGGGCATCGAAAAGCGGCAGAACGAAAACCTGGTCAAGCCGCAGGTGAACCTGGTCGGCAACTACTCGCTGGCCGGGTTAGGCGGCAAACTGAACACCGCGCCCGATCCCATCACGCAATCCACCCAACCGCTTATCAATCAACTCAACGCCATCCTCGGCCCGCTCGGAGAGCCTTCCGTCACGGCCCCGACGCTCGGCCAGTTGCCTGGCGCCGTAATCGGCGGCTATGGAACGGACTTAGCCACTCTTTTCTCCGGCCGCTACCAAACCGTGCAGGCTGGTTTGCAGGTGGATCTTACGTTCCGGAACCGCGCCGCGAAAGCCGCCATCGAAGAGAGCGTGATTGCCGAGCATCGCGAAAAACTCGAGCAGGCTCGCGAAGAGCAGTCCATCCAGAGCGAGATTCGCGATGCCATCGAAGCCCTCGCCATCGCCCGCCAGCGCCGCGCCGCCGCCGAATCGGGAGAACGCGCCGCCCGCGAAAAGCTGGAGAGTGAAACGCGTCTTTTTGAAACCGGAGAAAGCACCAACTTCCTCACCCTCACACGGCAGAACGAATATTTCGAAGCGCGCCGCCGTCTCCTTATCGCCACTCTGGAATGGAATAAAGCCGTGTGCCGCCTGCAACGATCGACAGGAACCACGCTGACCGAGAATCATGTGGCGTTGCAGTAGTTTCCGGTAACCTCGCGTGGTCCCCTGACGCGCCTAGAATACTTTGAAGTTCTTGCGCCCGAGCCGGCGCTTGCCCAACTCTCCAAAGCGGGCCTTTGCGCGTGACTTTAAGAGCCGGAATTGCGTCTCGGAGAGCTTCATCTCGGAACAGATCTGCTCCTGCGTCTGTTCCTGCAGATAAAACCGCGTCAGAATCTCGCGATCGCGGCGAGAGATTCCCTTCAATACAGAAACCGCGAGTTGCTCTTCTTCACTCGTCATGGCAGCGGCCTCCGGGCTCAGGTGCGAATCCGGCAGCGGAGCGCCCACGTCCAGATCCACCTGCTGCTTGCGCTGCTGAACGGCAATATCGATATGCCCCGCAATCTGACGCCGCACAATGGTGCGCGCAAATCCCATCAGCCGGTCCGGGTCGCGTAGTTCCCCCCGTCTGATGGCCTGAATCACGATCAGAAAGCAGTCGTGAACTTTATCGTCCAAGTCCTGCGGCCCCAGTTGGCGGCAGAGATAGTAACGCATGCCCTTGGAGAAGATCCGATAGAGCTCCTCGAGCGCGGAAGACTCATCGCGCTGGATTCGATCAACCAGATCCACCCAATTCGGGTGGTCGGGGGTGCCTCCGGACTGTGTCAAAGATTGTTCGAGCACGTCAGCAAGTGAGGACATTATGTCAGGTAGTGTGAAAATCTGAGAAAAATCACACCTTTCCTACAAGGAAATAGCTCGCCCAGTATGCGGGTCTACTCCTGTACGAGTCGGAGTGAATCATTTCGATCTGCGCTGCGCGCAAAGCATCGGCCGCGCCGCTTGAGGGATGCTCCTTCAAATGCCGGTAAAAGCTAGCAAAGAAAGGACCGCTGTCGTCGAGTACCGGCCACCGCGTGGCAAGGACTTCGGATGCGCCAGCGCCGAGCCAGGCGCGCGTCAGGCCCATGAGTCCGCTGGCTGCCAGCGCGGAGGCATCGCCGGATGAGCACCCGCTCATCACCACTAGACCCAGGTTGACGGGTCGAAGAAGGATGTCGCGCATGTCGAGGAAACCGGGCTGCCCGGAGCGATCAATGCCCAAAACAATGAGGCCAGCGCGCGAATTGCTCGCCGTCGTGCCGCCTCCAGGTGAGGAGAGTTGAGGCGCGGGAATCACGTGAGTCGCCAGATGAAGGATGCCGGTTGAGGAGTTCAGATCTTGCGTAAGCTGCTCGCGTGTGGCATTCTCGCCCGTCAGTACGGCTCCCGAACCCCAGATCGAAAGGGCTGTGCGCACTTCATCCCCGCTGCCGGAGAGCCGTGCCAGGCGCAATGGAGTGTCTTGGGGCGAACGTCGAAACCAACCGCCCGACCAACGCGAATCGGCGCGGTTATAGATCGCGTCGCCCAAACCCAACATCCGGCCACTGATGCCATCCGCCGACCCAGCCGCCTCCAGAAGGCGAACGGACGGCGCCAGAAGAATCGCGTGCTGTTCGGTGAGGTATGCCCCGTTCAAGCGGAGCGCGGCGATGGGCAGACCGAATAATTCCTGATCAAGAGCGACGATCCACCGCCGCCGCACTCGGACCTCCGTCGGGATCTGATCGAATAGCTGACCCGAGAGCGATTCGGACTGGGCGACGACACCCTGGTTGGCGCGAATCGACTCTGTCAACCGCGTTGCGGACGCGGCCAGAGCGGATTTGGACGGCAACTGGTACACGTCGAAGCGGCCGCCCGTAATGGTCCAGAGCCAGGAAGACCGGGGCCCGAGGTGGAACGTCAATATGGCCGTGTCCGGATCCAGCGCACGCCGCGCTGTGGCGAGAGCCGTTGAGCCGCCCGTTTCCTTTTCCGACCCGGCCTGCACCTCGTCGTTGTGAAGAGACGCGCGCAGCCTGCGGACCCTCCGCTGGGTGTCTTCATCGGACCGCGATAACAAATCGCGCTCGGCGGATTGCAGGCTGGCGAGCAAGCCTGCGTAATCGGCCGGCAAGCGGGAACGCCATCCGTGCGGCTGAGGGACGAGAGCGCGCAGGCTGGCGGCGCGGTTTTCCTCCGCGGCTTCGAAGATCTCCGCCTTCAGTGCGGGGTCGTGGTTCTGCAGATAGAGCCGGTTCCCCGCATCGATAAAAAGAGAGTAGAGTTCGGCCAAGCCCGATTCGAAGGTTACGCGATCGTCATCGGTGGGGACCACATCGAGGCGGCGAGCCAGTTCCAATGCGGAGCGCAAGTCGGGAAGCGCCTTCGCGAGATCGCCCTGTTGAACGTGCAGCCATCCCCGCCAGAAGAGAAAGAACCATAGGGGCGCGCCGCTGTGCGGGTCGGCCATCAGGCTGACCGAACGCCCCATCAAGACATCCGCCGTGTGAAGGTCGCCCAGCCCTGCGTAAATGCGGGCCAGGTCCCGATAGGTTTCGTCCAGCCCCGGCAGGTGATGGAGCTCCCGCAGCCGAAACGCTTCCGTCATCACGGGCAGAGCCCTTCGCAACAGCCGGGATTGCTCCGCGGGCTCGGTATCTCGCGACGCCTCCAGGTAGCCGGAGCCGAGGTAGTACCAGCCCGTCGCGGCGGAAGCCAGGTCGCCATGATCCAGCGAGTAAAGGATAGCCTCCGAGAACAGGGATTCAGCGTGCGGAAAATCCTTATTGAGGGCGTAGATGAAAGCACGGGACATAATCGGGCGTGTGTTGTAATCGTGTGCGGACTTTTCCGCCATCAGCGCCTGGTCCGAAAAATTCCCCGCCGCCTCCAGGTTATTCATTTCCAGGTAAACCCAGGAGATATTACTGTCAATGGCATACAAATCACGATAATCGTGATACATCATTGCTAAATCGCGGGCGGGAAGAAATGTTCTCAACGCCGACAAATAGTTCGATGAGCCCAGTTGCGCGGACCCGGAATAGCGGAGAACCTGGATTTCCAGATCCGGCCGTCCGAACTTTCGGGCGGCTTCGAGAAGGCTGGGAGACACCTGTTCCGCAGCGAGAAACCGGCGTTCGCGGACGCTGTCCCGGAGTGCATTGAGGTCGCTACGGAAGCTGGCAAATGATTGATTTGAATAGGATAAGTTTTGGCTTACGCTCCGGCCGGATTGTACCGTAGCGAGTAAAGTCACTGCCGCAAGACCGGAACTGCAAAAGTTGAGGGATGCAAGAGGCATAAAACAGGAGCCACTCTCTTTAGTGATATTTCGTACAGTTTACCACCAAAGAGAGATGGCCGGATCGGCTTTTTTCATTTGACTAGAATTGTAGTTGAATTTTGGAGCACGCGCGCCTGGAACGCGACGAATTACGGATTAAATTACCAGGGCCAGCTGAAGAGATGGAAAATCGCTGTGATGATCGGATCGTGTCCCATTGTCTGATTCCTTTCCAGTTTCGGCCTGGTTTATGTCCACGGCCTTCCTGACTCGAAGCTATCGTCAGAAACTCGGCCCGAGGCCATAATTAACCCGTAAGTTATTCAAAGGAATAGGAAAAGATCTCCATTTTCATGGGCACCGGCCCCGGATGAAGCGCGGAAACGGGCCAATGCGGTAGGATGCGGACGTGCCCGCATATGCCATTCCCGACAACGTTTTGGATCTGATCGGCAATACACCGCTGGTTGAGTTGACAGGCTTCGACACGGGCGTTTGCCGCCTGTTTCTGAAGCTGGAGAACGAAAACCCGGGCGGTTCCATTAAGGACCGCATGTCGGTGAGCATGATTCGGGCGGCCGAGGAGTCAGGCGTGTTGAAGCCCGGCGGCACGATTGTGGAGGCGACGGCCGGGAACACAGGACTGGGCCTGGCTCTGGTTGCTGCGGCCAAAGGCTACAAGCTGATCCTGGTTCTGCCCGATAAAATGTCGGCGGAAAAGATCGCGCATTTACGCGCCTTTGGGTGTGACATCCGGCTGACCCGGTCGGACGTTGGCTCCGATCATCCGGAGCACTACATGAATATGGCGGCGCGGATCGCGGCGGAAGGCCACGACATCTACAACGTCAACCAATTCAAGAACGAAGCCAATCCGCTGGCGCATGAGCTGACCACGGGGCCGGAGATCTGGGAGCAGATGGGGCACGACGTGGACGCGGTGGTGTGCGGCGTGGGCTCCGGCGGGACCATCACGGGGCTGAGCCGCTTCTTTGCGCGGGTGAGTCCACATACGGAGATGGTTCTAGCCGATCCGCAGGGGTCCGCGCTGGCGGGCTATGTGAAGGACGGGATGCCGGGTAAGCAGGGGCCATACGCGGTGGAGGGGATCGGGCAGAGCTCGATTCCGGCGATTGCCGATTTTTCGAGGGTGCGGTACGCGTACTCCATCCCGGATGCGGAGAGCTTCGAAACGGCGCGCGATCTGCTGCGTCGCTTTGGCATGCTTGGCGGCTCGTCATCCGGTTGCCTGGTGGCGGCGGCGCTGCGCTATTGCCGGGAGCAGAAGACGCCGCAGCGCGTGGTGACGTTCATTTGCGATACGGGCAATAAGTATCTCTCGAAGATGTACAACGACTACTGGATGATGGATCAGGGCTACGTGGAACGGCCGCGAACGGGTGACCTGCGGGAACTGCTGACGCGGCGCTATGAAGAGGGCGCGCTGATCACGGTTACGCCGGACGATCCTCTGCTGACAGCGTTCCAGCGCATGCGCGTGGCGGATGTTTCGCAGGTTCCGGTGATTGAGGCGGGGCAGCCGGTGGGCATTCTGGATGAATCCGACGTGTTGCTGGCGGTACAGGAGGACGAGTCGCGGTTTCGGCATCCAGTTCGCTCGGCGATGACTTCGAAGTTGGAGACCGTGCCGGTGTCGGCGACTTTGGAAACCGTGCTGGGTGTGCTGGACATGGGATTGGTGGCGCTCGTGATGGATGGCGGGAAGTTTTTGGGATTGATTACGAGATCAGATTTACTGGCGCATTTGCGGAGGCGGTTGAAATAGGAGGACGGAAAATGAAAATCCCCGACATAAGAGGACTGTTCCCTGGGCCTGAGGACTCGATTACTCCGACGCGTACCTTCCCGACTTCATGGGTGGGCGGCAGGGCATTGGGGAAATGCGGCAGCGCCACGTCGAGGTGCTGAAGTCTGCGCCATGCGATTTAGCGGTCACGGAATTGCGCCCGCTGGGACACGAGGCCGTAACTTCAGTCGATGCAGGAAAAGCAAATCGCGCCGTGCCTGATCCTGAAGTCCTGGCCTTTGCGCCCGGAAGCACGAGTCTTGTTGACGAACAATCGCCGACATTTCCTTCGGCTCCATCGGCACCGAACCGAGGACCGCGCTGGCTCAGCGAATCAACAGCGCGGTTACGGCTGAGCAAGACATGAGGAACAAGCTGATTCGCGTGAATCGAGTTGGATGAGGCAGGTGTCTTGAGAAAATTGGCGCGGCCCGGCGAAGTCACTACGCCAGCAGCGCGCGCCGCACAGCGCCGGCGGTTATCGCACTTGGCTGGCTCGGTATCCGGATCAGGCGGTGTCGGTCGCGGTGCTTTGTAACTCCGCCGCGGCGAATCCGACAAAACTGGGTCGGGATACGGCGGCCCTATGGACCGGCGCCGCGGCAATCAAACCATCGGCGACGAGCTACGTCGCCGACCCGGCAACGCTGGAAAAACTGGCTGGCATGTATCGAAATCTGCGCGATAACACGGTCACCCGAATCAACTGGCGCGATGGCAAACTTACGACCGATCCCGGCAAAACAGGGCTCGTGCCCGTAGCGCCAGGCAGATTCCTGCTAAGCGCGGATCTGTCGCTAATTGTCGACGGCGGCGCGCCACTTCGCTTGCGGTTCATCTCACAGAATGCGGAAGTACTCTATGAGCGCGTCGAGCCCGTCCAGCCCACCTCAGCCGAACTCGCGACCCTGGCTGGTGAGTACGAGAGCCATGAAACGGGAACCACGCTGAGGCTCGAGCCCGGCAACAAACCCGGCGAGATGACTTATCGGATTGGGACGAATAATCCAGTGACGCTTCGGCCCACTTTCCGTGACGGGTTCGAAACACCCTCCGGCGATTCGATTTATTTTGTCCGAGGAGCGTCTAACAAGGTCGTTGCCCTCAGAGCCGGCGACGATCGCGTCTGGGATTTGCGCTTCACCCGCGTCCACTAGCTGGGACAACCTACGTCTCACGCAATTCGGCGCGGGCACCGCGACTTTGGTCATCATGACGGACCCCTGATGGTTCGCGGACGCGGTGGTTTCCGTCGCGCGCAACGGCGACACTTCCAATGATTTCGCCGATATCGGCGGATGAAGGGGATCGCCAAACGCAGCCCATATTCGACGCTCGCCCACCCTGCCAAGGAACGAGCCGATATTCAGCCTGGCCGGACGGACCACACGGCCTATGACCACACCCGTGATAGCGTAATACGGTCTCAATGAAATTCCTGACTCTGCTCGCCCTACTCGCCAGCACCTTACTCGCCGCCGACATCGGCACTCGAAACGACTGGCCAAGTTACGGCGGCACCCACTCCGCCTTACGCTACAGCGCGCTCGACCAGATCAACACCTCCAACGTCAAAACTCTCGCGCCGGCCTGGATCTTCCAGACGGGTGATTACGAGAACGGCCTCCAAGCCACGCCCATCGTGATCGATGGCATCATCTACCTCTCCACCTCCAACGCCTGGGTGTTCGCGCTCGACGGCGCTACGGGCCGCGTCATTTGGGAGTATCACTTCACGCTTGGCAAGGCCCTCCCCTACGGGAAGCAAAATCGCGGGGTCGCTGTGGGCCACGGGCATGTCTTCCTGGGCACGGCGGACAACCACATCGTGGCGATCGATCAGAAAACGGGCGCGGAGCAATGGCGCGTCAACGTGGAGGATTCGCGCCAGTGCGGCTGCAGCATCACGGGAGCGCCGTTGGTGGTGAAGGCCATTGTCGTCGCGGGCGTCACGGGCGGCGATTCCGCGCATCGCGGCTATCTCACTGCTTTCGACGTGAACACCGGCCGCATGCGCTGGCGCTTCTACACCATCCCCGCTCCGGGCGAGCCGGGCCATGAAACGTGGCCGGGAGATAGCTGGCGCCTGGGCGGCGGTTCCACATGGATGACCGGCTCATTCGATCCGGAATTGAACCTGCTCTACTGGGGCGTCGGCAACGCTTCATCGGATCTGAACGCGTCCAAACGCCGCGGCGATAATCTTTACACCGCCAGCATCGTCGCCATTGACCCCGATACGGGCAAGTTGAAATGGCATTACCAGGAAGTCCCGCAAGATGTTTGGGACTACGATGCGGCTTTCGAGTTGTACCTGTTAGATCTGCGCCTGAAGGGCCGTACCCGCCAGGTGGTGATGCAGGCCAACAAGACCGGGTATGTGTGGATGCTCGACCGCACCACCGGCGAGTTCCTGAAGGCGTGGCCATTTGCTAAAAACATCAACTGGGTGAAGGGGATTACGGAGGACGGCAAACTGGTGGGCAGGCTTGATCCGGAACTGGGGACTTCGAAGCTGGTGTGCCCCAGCGCAATCGGCGCCAAGAACTGGAACCAGGGTGCCTATTCACCGCGTACCAGATGGCTGTATCTGCCCGTTCAGGAAATTTGTAACGATCTGGTAGCGCGCGACGAGGAAGTTTCAGAGGGAAAGGACTTCATTGGAGGCAGTTGGGTCATGAAGCCGCCGCCGGGTGGGAAGCAGGAGGGCTATGTGGCCGCCTATGATCCTCTCACGGGAGAGCGTAAGTGGATCTTTCCGGTAACTACCTGGATCATGGCCTCCGTATTGGCCACGGCCGGCGATCTGGTCTTCACCGGCGACCCCGAAGGTGACTTTTTCGCATTGGATGCCAGGACCGGAACGCGTCTCTGGACGTTCCAGACAGGTGCAGGGCATCGCGGGTCGGCGGTCACTTATGCAATCGGCGGACGCCAATATATTGCGACCCCCACAGGGTGGGGTTCCATTATCGCGGGAGCGCAAAAGGCCCTTTGGCCGGACGCGCCAACGGCTCGGCCTGGGTCCGCGTTGGTGGTGTTCGCGCTGCCGGAGGTGAAGTAATGAGGCGCGTTGCCTGGGCGCTGCTGAGTGCGACATTGCTCCGCGCGGAAAGTCCCCAGGTGAAGCGCGGAGCGGAGATTTTCCGAACCACTTGCTCGGTAGCCTATTGCCACGGCGCGAATGGGACTGCCGGGCGAGCTCCGCAGCTTACCGGGCGCGCTTTCAAAGCCGGAGACGTTTTTGCGCTCGTCATGTACGGAAGGGCGGGTACTTCGATGCCGGGTTTTGCGAAGCAGTTGAAATCCGAGGATGTTGAGGCTGTCGCGCAGTATGTGGTGTCATTGTCTGGTCCCGCGCCAGCCGAGGCCGCGAAGCCGGGCGCGCGCGAAATTCCGGCTTCGGTTCGGGAAGGCAAAGCTCTGTTTTTCGACGCCGTTCGTATGGGTGGTTGTGGGAAGTGTCATGAACTGGAGGAGCGCGGCTCGGCAGTGGGGACGGATCTGAGTACCCTCGCGCCTGAGAGATTTCGCAACTTGCGGGCGATTCAGGCGACGCGCATCGTCACCGCGAAGCCAGCCGATGAAGAACCTTTTCCTGGTTTGATCGTGGAGCAGTCGGCGGATACTGTTCGGGTTCACGACCTCAGTTCCTCTCTGCCCGTGCTGCGCACCTTCCAGCCAGCGCAGGTTCACATCACGCCGGGTGGCGCATGGTCCCATGCCGACGCCGTACAGAATTACTCGGATGCTGAGTTGGAGGCCATCTCGGGTTATTTGGTATGGCTGGTGCAAACCAAGCCCTAGCTGGATGCGGCAAGATAGCCAGTTATCGAGTTACTGCCGATACCGGTAATCACCAATCTACGTGTTCTGCCATCAGAAGCACCATAAATCATCTGCGGCGTTTGGTTGTGAAGCCAGATAGTGCGATGTTCCGCAGCCAGCCATAGCCATCCGTTCAGTTGGTGATCGGCGATATTGGTGTCAGTGAGCCCGATGGAAACTCCAGGGGCCAGCTGCCGGCTGTGGTTCGTGCTCAGCGAGAACATCGTTCTGCCCTGAGCAGGCATTGGTTCCTTCAGGCGGCTGATGGCTTGCGGACTGGCTTGCGGGCTGGCTCCAGGCTGTTCGGTTGTAGCCGCCGGAGTCACTTCTCGCGCCCGCACGATGTATCGATTGGGCGCGGGTCCCACATAGTAGAAGGGATAGCAGGTCACCAGCGTGAGTTCCGCGTGGGGGCCGGGCTTCAACACACCAACGTCGCGGGGTGACACGATGTCGGTTCTCTCGACACGATACGAGTATGTTCCAGATAACGTCTGAAACTCAATCAGGTCGTTATTTTGAATATTGCGGAGTCCGCGAAACAGCTTGTCCCGATGTCCGGCGACTCCCACGTTGCCTTTCTCGCCTGGAATCGCGGTCCCCGGAATGTGACCGAGGGCAATCGCCAGCGTGGTTTCGCCGGATCCCTCTCGAACCATGGAACTGAGATGCAGACGCGGAATCGCCAGGCGTCCGATCACAGCTCCAGTCTCCAAAATGCGCGGTGCCTGCGCAGGCACCGGGATAGCCGGTTTATCTGTGATGTGTGGCGACGGTTGCCGCCGGATCTTCGAGCTCAGGTAGGCCGCCACGCCCGCAGGCTCGCGCCGGAGCTTTTGATTAAACGCCCAGTTTCCCCAGTCCTGGTAGACCGCGGTGCCGGCGACGGAGAATATCCATATGCCGACGCACCCTAATCCGGTGAGAAGCAGGAATCGCTCGAAGTGAATCCTGCCTCTGGTTCGCCGTCTCAATTGCATTCTCCTGTTAGAACGATCTCTTCAAACGTAGTGCGCTGAATGCTCCGATAAACAGAAGACCACCCAAACCGACCAATGGATAGGGGCTGCTAGTCTTTGGCAGAGTGGTGGTTTCTGGCGCCGCAGGCTCAGGTTGCGCGGGAGCGGGAGGGGCTTCGTCCTGAGCGATTTGCTCAGGTGCCTGTTGCTGGGTGGCCGTTTCCTGCCGCATTTCCATCTGAGGGGCCGCCGCTTGTGGTTCAGGCGCCGCTTGAGGTTCAGGAGTCGCTACCTGTGGAGGCGCAATCGCCATCGCCAGCGTCGCCAGGTGCTTCGGGTAGGTAAATTCCTGGCCGTAGTTATCGCCGGGATAATACCAGGTGCGGAGTGCCTTCACATATCCGGAGGGTGTTTCCCAGAACGCAAACTGCGACTTACCCGTCGGTTCCATGCGATAAGCCGGTATGGTGAGGAGCGTGTTGATCAAGTGCGTCTGATCGGCATTGAAGATTTGGACGACGTGCCGGTCCGCTACGGTATCGAGCAGCTTGAAGACATAGGTACCGGGGTCCAGGACCTGGTCTTTCACTTGTATCCGTTCATGGACAGTAAGCGTGGTCCTTTTGTTCCATTCATCGGCCTGGGCCGCAAACGGAAGTAATCCCACTGCCGCGGTTAAGATACTGGTGGTGATTAGTGATTGCAATTTCATTGAAGAATAGTGCCTTTCCATTAGTAACTTGGGGCGTCATCCGGGTAAATTGCCCGAAGCGACTCACCCTGCAAATAGACAGGCATCTTCCGGGCCATTCGAGGTTATGCTTCTCCGCATCAATCGCTTAGCAGGAAGGTGAGCAAAGACACACCGTACGATGCGATAAGGCATTCTATTGTTTATGACCCAACGATTCGGCACGCGCGCGATCCATGCAGGTCAGGAGCCCGATCCCTCGACCGGCGCGATCACGACGCCGATTTACGCCACATCCACCTACGTTCAGCGAAGCCCCGGCAAACACAAAGGCTTTGAGTATTCCCGCAGCCAGAACCCCACACGCTTCGCCTATGAACGCTGCGTGGCGGACCTTGAAAGCGGCACGCGCGGATTTGCCTTCGCCTCCGGCGTGGCGGCCACCGCGACGGCGCTGGATCTGCTCGATTCCGGCGATCATGTGGTGGCGGGGAACGATCTCTATGGCGGGACATTCCGGTTATTCGAACGCGTCAGGAAGCGCTCGGCGGGGCTGTCGTTTACCTTCACCGATCTGGCGAACGCGGATTCATTACGCGCGGCGCTGACGCCCCGAACGCGCATGGTGTGGGTGGAAACACCCTCGAACCCGCTGCTGAATCTGGTGGATCTTTCGGAGATCGCCCGCGTGGCGCGCGATGCGGGCTTGATCTCAGTTTGCGACAACACCTTTGCGAGTCCGTGGATTCAACGGCCCATCGAACACGGGTTCGACCTGGTGATTCATTCCGCCACCAAGTACCTGAACGGCCATTCGGACGTGGTGGGCGGCATCGCCGTCGCGGGCGGCAACGCGGAACTCGCCGAACGGCTAGGGTACTTGCAAAATGCGGTAGGCGCGATCAGCGGACCATTTGACGCGTTTCTGGTGATGCGCGGCGTGAAGACGCTGCATCTACGAATGCAGCGGCATTCGGAGAATGCCATGGATCTGGCCACGTGGCTGGAGAAGCAAAAAGGGGTGGAGCGCGTGATTTATCCGGGGCTGGGGTCGCACCCGCAACATGAATTGGCGAAGCGTCAGATGCGCGCGTTCGGCGGCATGATCAGCGTGGTGCTGAAGGGCGACATCGAGAATGCGCGCCGTTTTCTCGAAGCCTGCGAGTTATTCGCGCTGGCCGAGAGCCTCGGCGGTGTGGAGAGCCTGATCGAGCATCCTGCGATTATGACCCACGCCTCCGTGCCCGCGGCGCAGAGACAGGCGGCGGGTATCGGAGACCAACTGGTGCGCATTTCCGTGGGCGTGGAAGACGTGGAAGACTTACGGGCGGACCTGGCGCACGCACTGGCCGCGGCGTTCTAGAGTATGCTCCATATCGTTCTATTAGTGCTGGCGGCATTTGCGGGCGGGGCCCTCAATGCCATCGCGGGCGGCGGTAGCTTTCTCACATTCCCCGCTCTGGTATTTACCGGCGTGCCATCGGTGATCGCCAACGCCACGAATACAGTGGCATTGTTTCCGGGCTCATTCGCCAGCGCCTTTTCGTACCGGCACGGGTTGGCCAGGCTGGAGGAAATCAGTTTACGCACGCTGATTCTGGTAAGCATTGCGGGGGGTACGCTGGGCGCGATCGTTTTGCTGAAGACGCCGGAGAATACCTTTGTCGCGCTTACGCCCTGGCTGCTCTTGTTCGCCACCGTGATGTTTGCCGCCAGCAAGCGGCTGGGCGCGGCACTGAGGAGCCGCGTTACCTTCAGCTTCGGCACTCTGCTCGTGACGCAGTTTGTGATCGCGATCTACGGCGGCTACTTCGGAGGCGGCATCGGAATCCTGATGCTGGCCGCGCTGGCGGCCTTCGGGATGACGGATATGACGGCCATGAACGGCATCAAGACCATTCTTGCCGGATGCCTGAACGGAGTGGCGGTGGTGGTGTTCGTGGCCGCGGGGAAAGTCTACTGGACCCAGGCGCTGATCATGATGGCGGCAGCCATCGCCGGTGGCTACATGGGCGCGCACTACGCGCAGAAACTCAAGACCAGCGTCTTGCGGGGCATCGTGATTTCGACCGGCGTGGCGATGACGGGTTACTTTTTCTATCATGCCTACTGGCGATAGTTGAGCGATGCCGTGTTCACCCATTTCTGCGAATCGGTGAGGTTATCAATCAGGTCTTCGAGTTCCGTGACGACGCCGGGCATTCCCACCTCTTCCCCAACGTAATCGACAATGCGCTTACTTCGGCCTCCGACCCGGACGCCTATCTCATAGGTAGGGCAGTCCGTTACCATCATTCGGTAGCTATCGGATAGCGAGAAAAAATCCGCTGCGCGGAAAGCCTGAAGCAATTGCTGGACCGACTCGGCGCTTATTCGATCGGTGCGTTGGCCCACAACGGCTACGGAGCTCTTTCCTTCGTACCTGACCACTCCGTCACCAGTAATCCGCAACTCGTAGGAAGGGCACGCTCCAAAGCAACGCGACCGGCTGAGCGAGAACTCCACGTCCTTGACGTCGGCCACTCCTGGAAAGGGGTTATGAGTGGCGGGCAGCACCTCCATGGGAAGAATGCGGATGTACTGCTCAACCTCCGCTTCCACAGCAACGCCATCCTGAAGAAATGGTCGGTACCGTAGCCTCTTCGCTATCTCGACGGCGCGGGATGCGAAGCTCGACGAACCCTCCAATTCGGCGCTCCGCACATTTCCGGCTGGATCGACGACGAGCCTGAGGACCACGCTTTCGAAACGATTTTGATAAGGGGAGCGCTGAGCGCGGATCACGGGCTGAGGCGTGATGAGGTGACCGCGGGCTTCATCGACCGATACCTTGCGCGTGGCGGCGGTAGCGGGGAGAAGAGCGGATAAGAGGAGTAGGACGAGCGCGCGGTATCGTAATTTGTACGGGTTCTGTTCCATGACAGCTTTCTTCTATCACACTTATGGGCGGTAAAACGCGGCCTCTCCTCTGCGGGCTTCTGGTGCTGATCGCCAATATCGCCATCGCGGCGAAGTTATTCGGAGTCGAGTACTCGGCCTATCACGGCTCCATCGAGAGTACCTTTATCGCCATGGCCCGCATTCAAGCCAAGTATCTCGGCCAGTGGTCCTGGTGGCCATTTTGGAATGGTGGCCTTCCTCTTGAAACAGTCTATCTACCCTTTACGCATTGGTTAGTCGCGGCGTTCACCTTGCTCAGCGGCCTGTCTGCGGCGAGATCTTTTCACATCGTCAGCGCGGGCATCTACGTACTAAGCGCCGTCGCGCTCTTCTGGATGGCGCTGGAGTTCAGCGGGAAGTTACTGGTCAGTCTATTTGCAGCTCTCGCTTACTCGTCAATTTCTCTATCCGCGCTGATGATCCCTGTCATCACGACGGACGCGGGCGGCGCATTGAACCTGCGGCGATTACAAGACCTGGTGGTCTATGGAGAAGCGCCGCACAGCGCCGCGCTCGCCCTGCTGCTGGTCGCCATGGTATGCTTCTCCCGCGCGCTGGTCCGGCGCAGCGTGACCTATACGATTCTGGCCGGAGTGATGTCTGCCACGGTGGTGCTGAGTAATGCCTTCGGCATTGTCGACTTAGTCATCGCGCTCGCCTGCTGGCTCATGGCCTTTCCAATCGCCAAATGGTGGGCGCGTCCGTTGCGCGCCCTCGCCATCCTCACCGTGACTTATTCGTGGATCTCGCCATGGTTCAGCCCCACGATGGTAAGGGCCATTCGCGCGAACTCCTTTACGGTCGGCGGCGATTTCCGTTACCGGTTTGCTACTTGGGCGGCACTGGCCGCCGTGGGCGCCGCCTTCCTGCTCCTGTGGCTGGCGATGCGTCGCTTCAAAGCTTCGTCCTCGCTTCAGTTCTTCGTGTTGTTTGGGTACGTTCCCACGGCCATCGTGATGACCTCGCGGCTTTGGGACATTCCGTTGGTTCCTCAGCCCGCGCGGTACGAACTGGAGATGGATATGGCGCTCCTTCTGGCGATCGTGTTTGCCGGGGCGGCCCTCGTCAACCGGCTTCCTTCCCGAGCGCGCATGGTAGTTGCCGGCATTTGCATCGCCGGTCTCACGGCGCAGCTGATTCATGCGGTGGTTTACGCGCGCGGTTTGATCCGCGGCGTCGAACTGAGCAGCCTGGGCGAGGTTCGTATTGCCAAATGGCTGGACCAAAACCGGCCTGGACAGCGGGCGTTCATTTCCAGTTCCGCCTGTTTTATGTACAACATGTTCACCGACAACCCGCAACTCACCGGCGGGCACGATCAACATACGGTCAATCGATTCATCCCGATCGTCAGCTTTGTCATTTACACGGGGATGAATGCGGGCGACAGGGATGCCGCTATCTCGATCTTATGGCTCAAAGCTTTTGGAGTGCATCAGATATCGGTGTCCGGGCCAGAGAGCAGCAACGAATACAACACGATGGTTCATCCCCGCAAGTTTGACGGGGTTCTTCCTCTCCTGTGGCGCGACCACGGAGACGCCATTTATGAGGTGCCGAGCCGCTCGCTGTCACTGGCGCACGTGATTCCTAGAGAGGCGGTCGTGAAACGCGTGCCGGAAAATGGCCTCGACACCGCGCCGGCCGAGGCTTATGTGGCGGCTCTTGACGATCCCGCCTATTCTCCGGCTTCCTTTGAGTGGAAGAATTTGAGCGAAGCCGATATCCGCACCAACGTCGATCCTGGGCGGGTGATCGCGGTTCAGGTCACTTATGAACGAGGGTGGGAAGCATGGGCCGGTGGACGGCCGCAGAAGGTGATCGGCGACGCCCTCGGACAGATGGTGATCGAGCCGGATTGCAAGGGCCCTTGCGAGGTTTCGCTGCGGTACACGGGAGGAACTGAGCGCGTGGTCACGAGAGCGATGAGCTTGTCGGCGTTATTGCTTGGCCTCGGCTACGGCGTTACTGCAGGTGTTTCGAGCAGACGGCGGTCGTGAAGCGGTTATCGCTCGACTTAATCTGTTGATCCACTTTCAACCGGCCCTGGGATTCCAGGAGCCAGCGAAACGCCTCGGGCGTGAACAGATAGCGGAAATTCATAAAGATCCGCTCACCGCGCGCCATGCTGATTTCCGACGCGGCCAGCGGGATGCGCAGGTCGCGGTCGGACTGGAAGTGCTTGGTGACCATGGCCAGGCCGGCATGCCGGGAATCTTCCTTTCGTTCAAAGCGAATGCGGCCGTCCTCGGGCGTGACGCCGACACTTGCGAGAGGCGCGAATGCAAATGCCCGCGCCGCATCGGAGGAAGCGCTCTCAAGAGCTTCGGGCGAGTCGAGTTCCGCATCGATGACCAGCCGGTCGCCGGGACGCATACCATCCGAGATATTGCGGATCTGGTCCAGCGGATCGAATCCGCCGAGCGTGTTGCCCGCCATCAGAAACAGGCGCGGCGCTTCGGCGGCATCGGCGGCCAGCAGCAAATGCATGCGGCTTGAAATGTCGCCTTTGATTCCGGTGACATCGAAGTCGTCATCTTCGGCGGCGGCGCAGGCTGCTTCGAGCAGAGTCTGGCTGGCATCGACCGGAAAATATTTCACGTTTTTGCCAGCGGCGCGAATTTCCCGCAGCAGCATTCGATCTTTGGAGCCATCCCCTGCTCCGAAACTGACCACGGGCACTTCGCTATCGAAGTGGCTGACCAGATCGCGCGTGTTCTCCCGGAGAGTCTCCCAGGTGCTGCTCAGCCCGGAAAACGCCGGGCTGGCGGCAAGGATGCGCCACGTCTTTACCGATAGCGGGAACCAGTAGAGGAACTTCTCAGGCAGATCGCGGGCTTCCAACGACTCGGTAAACTCTTCCGCAATTTCCGCCTCGGTCAGCAGGATTTCAACATTCATGTCGGTCTTTTCAGCTTAACGTGCTAAGAAAAGAGAAGACGTGTGAATACGAGCGTACACGAACCGTATCAATTCGTACTATGGCACCGGAAACGCACATCCCGAACTGGAGGAGAAAGACACAAATGAAGATTTTTAGCTTGGTGGCAGCCGGCGTTATCGCGATGGCTCCAGCAATGTTTGCCGATGAAAGTGCCGCGAATCGCCTAAACGACGCCGCGGACGTAGTGCATTCCATGATGCATATGGACGACAAGGGCGTTCCACAGGACTTGATCGACCAAGCCCAGTGCGTGGTGGTGGTGCCGGGAGTCAAGAAGGCGGGATTCATCGTGGGCGCAAAATTTGGACGCGGCTACGCGGTTTGCCGCAAGGGCGAGGGAAGAATGGGATGGAGCGCTCCGGCCGCGATGCGCATTGAAGGCGGAAGCGTTGGATTTCAGATTGGCGCTTCGGAACAGGACGTGATCCTGATCGTCAAGAATAAGAGCGGCGAGCAGAAGCTGCTGGAAGACAAGTTCACGCTGGGCGGAGACGCGTCCGTGGCGGGTGGTCCGGTGGGCCGCGATTTGTCTGCCCAGACCGACGCACAAATGCATGCCGAGATTCTTTCGTATTCGCGTTCGCGCGGGTTGTTTGCGGGGATTTCGCTCGAAGGCGCGACGCTTCGCCCCGATCATGAAGCCGACAAGGAACTCTACGGTCGCGATGTGACGAACCGGGAAATTCTTGAGACCGGCATTCCTGCGCCTGCCGCGGCAGCGCGTTTTGAAGGCGTTCTCAATCGCAATTCGATGCACAAACAGGGCGACTAACTCCTGGGCCTTAGTTGTAAAAGGGCGGGCATCTTGCCCGCCCCTCTTACACTACCCAGTCGACCTGATCGCCCGTCGCGACGGTCAGCCAGTCCTGAACGGGGACGGCATCCACGGGAAGTCCATCGTTCCAGAAAGAAGCTTGGAATTTAACCTCTTTGGCCGTGGCCGGAAGAGGGACGCCGACCTCTAGGATGTTTTGGTAAGCGCAGAGCACCCCTCGCGGACCAGACATTAGAGTGGCTACGCCACCGGCGATCGCGATGTAGAGAGTTTGGTCATCCTTCGTGCCTTGGGTGCGGATCACGATGCGAATTTCCAGTTCATCCAGAATGTCTTCGGAGCCTTTCGCGAAGTCGAAGCGTAGGAAAAGCCTTCCCTCGCTAGACCCGTAGCGAACATCTTTCACTAGGAATCGCTTGCCGTGCATCGCTCCACCGCGCGCCGATACCTGATACAGACCCGCGGCGAGCCATTCGAAATAAGAACTCACAATCCCATCAACTGCTGCATTCACCGGCCCAGTAGGGCTGGTTTGCGTTTCCGCGACATCCACACGAAGAATGGGCCGGGAAAGATCTTCCGGGGCCTGAAGACCCAAGGCGCGGTACACATTGGCAATATGAGCGCGAAATAGCGCATCGAATTCCTCGCGGTTGGCGGTTTCGTGTTCCGGTCCATACCACCAACACCAATCGCTGCCCTCGGCGATGAGGAGTTCCTCGAAAGCCAGCTTGCGCTGCGCTTCCGTCGCGCCGGTGTGCCGGTCATACGTCTGGCGCGCGGCCAGCAGGAAATTCCATGCGCGGTTGTCTTCGTCGTCGCCAATCCAGACATCGAAATTGGAGTTGATCCAGGAGCCAGGGAAGATGTGGTCGAGCGTGGTGGGTTTGATCTTTTCAAAGGCCTCGCAGACCTTGATGGCTTCCATTTGCGAATCGGCCAGGATGCCGGAATAGAGCTCGCGGAAGAACGGACGGCCGCTGCGGTCGTAATATTCCCAGGCATTTTCGCCATCGAGGATGATGGGCACCAGGGCATCGCGTCCGGAACTGAGGATGCCGCGGCAATTCTCCCGGATGCGAAAGAGGAAGTTCTGGGCTGCATCGCGAGCCGGCATCGCGGAATAGACAAAGCCAATGAGATCGCTCATGAGGTGGTCGCGAAACACGACTCCCATTTCCCGGGAACCTTGACGCCATGTCCATGGGCGGTAGGTGTTGTCGACTCCGGCTCCGTAACCCAGCGTCCGGTCGAGAATTCCGTTATCGGTGGCGGCCCATTTGAAACCTACGTCGGCGGCAAGGGCGAAGACCTCATCGGAGACGGAGCCTTCGGAGGGCCAGAGCCCCACGGGAGCCACGCTAAAGACGCGTTCGGTGTATTCGCGCGCCATGGTGAGTTGGACGCGCGCGTCCTCCGGATAGCGGAATTCACCAGGGAGGTTGACGCCGGGATGCGAGACGCGGGCGATGGAGGAATCGCAGAGAAGCGGCAGGATGGGGTGGTAGAAGGGGGTGGTGGAAATCTCCACCTGGCCGGTAGCGGCCAGCTTCTTGTATTCGGGTATCACCAGGCTGACCAGTTCCTGCTCTTTCCCGCCCACCACAGCTTGATCATCGAGGGTGTAGTGGCGGCCTTTGGCAATCAGCGCGGCCGTAATTTTGTCGTTCTCCTGGTAGTATTCGTCGAACCAGGCAAGTTGGGAGAGAACCTGCAGATCGCGGTACTCCTGCGGGCCGAAGAGGCCGATGCCAGTGGCGCTTCCCTGTTGAACGCGCGAGGCGTCATACAGCTCCTTGTAACGCGGATAGCGGAAGATCATACGGGCGGGATTGGCGTGGAAGAAGTGGCGCAGGACCGATGTCTGCTCTTCCGGGGTGAGTGATTCGGCGGGTTTCAATGCAAGGTCGAGAAACGGATCGCGCGCCTGGCCGGAAGCGTACTCCTCAATCTGCACCATCATGGATGGAACCAGATTGAAGGTCTGGCGAATGCCGGGGAACTCCTCCAGGATGCGCACCATTCCGTAGTAGTCCTTCAACGCGTGCATGCGCGTCCACGGGAGTTTGTACTCGCCCGAGATCAGGTCCTTATAAAAGGGCTGGTGCATGTGCCACAGAAAGCACAGATAGATTCTGGGCATTAACGCTTGAGAGGCTTACCCTTAATCGCCTGCCACAGCTCAGCGTTCATTTCGTCATCGTCCACGCGATCGGCGTCGCGCAGGTCGAGGTGGGCGTGGGTTCCGGCACGCGGGGGATTGCGGTCATCGAGCGGGGTGCGTGGTTTGTCGGCGTTGAACGGTTCCAGACTCGGATTGCTCTGGAACACTGAACTCATGGCCCGCGCGTTGGCGTCGAATTGGGTCATCGGCTTCATCCCGAGCAGAAGTTCCATTGTGCGGAGCATGGAGACGGTATTGTACATCGTACTGTCTACCGTATGGCGCTTGGTGTACGGCGAAATTACATAGGCCGGAGAGCGATGCGAATCGACGTGATCGGGCCCATTCTGGGCGTCGTCTTCGACGATGAAGATGGCGGTCTCGGGCCAGAATTTACTGTGAGAAACCGCTTCCACGAGGAGCCCGACACCCTGGTCATTATCGGCGGCGGCGCTGAGCGGGGCGATCTTGCCGCCTTCCAAACCGGAAGTATGGTCGTTGCCCATGCGCACAAAACTGAGCTGCGGCATCGTTCCCGATTGCTCGAAGCCATGCAGTTCCCGGACAAATTCCGCGGCGCGGGACACATCCGGATAATCGAGATCGAAACCGCGATAGTCCCGATCGGTGTTGGGCGCGAGTTGAGGATCGCGAACAGTGGCGATCTGTTCGCCGGTGGACTGGATGTCGGGCTTATTGGCAACCCAGTAGCCGTAATTGCGGATGGTGACGCCGGCGAGCCCCGCATTCCCCCAAAGGTAACCGGCGGGCGGAAGCGCTGCCGGTTCTCCGCCTTCATAGTCGTAAGTCTTGCGGCGCTGGCCATAACTGTTGGGCCAAAGCTTTTCGACATAGTCGCTCGCGATAGCGGCGGTGGACCAGTTATGTCCGTCGGCGCTTACATCGGCGTTCACGTAGAAGTTATCCAAGAGCACGAACTCCCTGGCCATCTTGTGCAGGTTGGGGGTGACGTTTTCTCCAAAAAGAACCAGGGATGCGTCCCCATTGCCTTCTGGGATATCGCCCAGAACCTGATCGTAAGTGCGGTTCTCCTTCACGATGAAGACAACATGCTTGATGGCGGTGGGAAGAACCGGCGGACCGAGGAGATTCGCGGCCCTGTAGGGAGCATTGGAAACCGCGGCTTCGGTGTACTTGATGAGCTGGCTATCGGATGGATGATCGATAAAGGAAACCGCGCCTTTCTGGATGAAGGCGACATATTGATAATCGGGGTTGTCCGCACTATGCGCGCGCTCGACTGACTTGGTTGGGTTAGGGCCTTTGGGATTGGGGAAAGAGCGGAGGCCGCGGCCATCGACGACGACGAGGCGCCCATCGGCCAGGGGTTGAACGGCAGTGGGATACCAGCCGGTCGGAATAAAACCGGAAACAACGGCGCGCTCCTGCGAAAGATCGATCGCCGCGACGGCGTTGGCGTTGGAGCAAACGGCGTAGAGCGTTTTTGAATCGGGGCTGAGGCCGAGGGCGGAAGGAGTCATCCCGAGCGCCTGCTCCACGAAGAAGCCGACGTTGATGGTGCCTCCACGTGAGAGTTCGCCATTTTGAGGCGGCACCACGATAGAGTAGACCGAGTTCGTGTTGGCGGCCGCGACGTAGATCATATCGCCCTGCTCGGTGTGCCGCCAGACCATGTCGGTGGGATGCGGGCCCAGGCGGACGGTGCCCATGGCGGCGCCGTCCGGTGCGTAGCGGGTGACCGAGCCATCGGCCCAACTGGAGACGAAGAACGATTTGCCGTCGGGGTTGAAGAGGATGCGATAAGGTCTGCGTCCGGTGGGGATGCTTTGGAGGGAGCGGCCGGTGACGGGATTGATGGAGACGAGTGCGTCGCGGTAAAGGTCGGCGGCGTAAAGAGTTTTGCCGTCGGGGCTAAAGGCGAGGTCGCCGATGAAATCGCGCGCGTCACGCTCGGCTGCGCCTACCACGGCGAAGGTTCGGGTTGGCGAGAGCTTACCCGCGGCAAAGGCGAATTCATAGACGGCGGCGCGCGATCCCCCGCCGACGTAGAGTCGATCGCCCTGGGGATTGAGGGTGAGACCGAGCCATGCGTCGTCCACCGGGACTCGGTTCACTTCCTTTTCGGCATGGAGATCGATGACGCTGATGGAGGGTGGCGCGACGCCTCCGTTGAGGACGAAGAGAAACTGGCCGTCCTTCGAGAGCAGGCAGGACATGGGGAAAGTGCCCACCGGGACCTGTCGGCCGGCGGGAGTGAGCTTCCAGCCGCTGTTCAGGAGGAACGCGCCGGAGGGCAGCAGGCCCACTTGTTCACGGACCGCTGGCGCGGAAGGGAGGAGATTGGTCAGGAGGCAGATGGCTGCGATGCGGATGATGGTCATGCGGGTTAGGGTTCGCGGTAGCGCTGGGCGATGGGGAAGCGGCGGCCGATGCCGAATGCCTTGGTGGTGACTTTCAGGCCGGGCGCGGCTTGCTGGCGTTTGTATTCGTTAAGATCGACTTTGCGGGCGATGCCCGCGACCAGGTCAAGAGGCAGATTCAGGTTCTCGGCGATTTCGCGGGGCGCCATCATTTCCTCGACATAAGCGCGGAGGATGGCGTCGAGAACGTCGTAGGGCGGCAGAGAATCGGAATCCTTCTGGTCCGGACGCAGTTCGGCGGATGGCGGTTTGGTGAAGACGTTTTCCGGAATGGCGTTTGGGAAGCGGCGGTTGGCCACGCGAGACAGCGAATAGACCAGCGTCTTGGGCACGTCGCTGATGACGGCGAGTCCGCCACACATATCGCCGTAGAGGGTGCAATATCCAACGGCCAGTTCGCTTTTGTTGCCGGTGGTGAGCACCATCGCCCCGAACTTATTGGAGAGTGCCATCAGCGTTGCGCCGCGCAAGCGGGCCTGCAGATTTTCTTCGGTGACGTCGGGCTTGAAACCCCGAAACACGGGAGCGAGGGATTCGCAGAGGCGGTCGTAAGCGGGTGTGATGGGGATGAGTTCGAAGCGGATTCCGAGGCTTTCGGCCAGGGCTCTTGCGTCGGCAATGCTGTGATCGGAGGAATAGGGGCCGGGCATGCCGATGCCGATGACGTTCTCGCGTCCCGCCGCTTCGACGGCGACGGCGGCGGTTAAGGAAGAGTCAATACCGCCGCTCAAACCGATGAGGACACGTTGAAACCCGCACTTGGACAGGTAATCCCGAACGCCCATGACGAGGGCCTCGAACACGGCTTCGCACTCATCGGGCAGGTCGGCATGCATGTCGCCCACTCCCGTTCGAACGTCGACGTAGATGAGGTCTTCGGCGAAAGAACGCCCTGCGGCGATGGGATCGCCGTTGGCGTTCATGGCGAAACTGGAGCCATCGAAAACGAGTTGATCGTTTCCCCCGGTCTGGTTGACCATCACGATGGGGAAGCCGTAGTGGCGGGCGGCAGTGGCGAACATGTCGCGCCGCAGTTCGCGCTTGCCCATGGAGTAGGGCGAAGCGTTGATGCTGACGAGCAGGTCCGCGCCCATCTGCGCCATCTGCTCGATGGGATCGATGGGGTAGAGGCGTCGATCCCAGAACTGCTTGTCATTCCACGAGTCCTCGCAGATGGCGAGGGCAATTTTGCGTCCGCGGAAGGAGAACAGCCCGGGCTTCTCGCCGGGCACGAAGTAGCGCGCCTCATCGAAAACGTCGTAAGTGGGAAGCAGGGACTTGGTTTGGCGGAAGAGGATTTCGCCGGCTTCGAGCACGGCGGCGCGGTTCGCGGCGTGTTTCCCGGTAGGGGATTGCGATTGGCCGACGTAGCCGGTGACGATGGCGATGGGCAGATGCCTGGTCTCATCCGCGAACCGGCGAAGCGCATCTTCGGAACCGACTAGAAAGCTGGGTTTCTCGACGAGGTCGCGCGGGGGATAGCCGGTGAGGGAGAGCTCCGGAAAGACGATGAGATCCGCCGCGGCGTCGCTGGCCTGGCGGGAGAAATCGACCATGCGCGCGATGTTGCCGGAGAGGTCTCCCACGGTGGGGTTGATTTGGCCCAGCGCGATCTTCATTCAGATTTTAGTGTAAAGGTTCGCCGGACAAAGATCGGCTTCGACCGGAGAACAGCGGCAGAGCGCAATAACTCGCCTACCACGCGGCGGGCACGCTGTTGAGCAAAGCGCCATTTCATCTCGGGCCATAAGCTTTGGGACGTAGGACACTACCGAGCAAACCATTGGTCCGCCAGGCAGTCGCTATCATTAGATCCTTGAGGATTGCCGCTTGACCAGTTGGAATGACCGAATGGCGCAGTTCCGGCAGATGCCACGATCGTCGATCGTGATCTTCCTTTGCGGCGTGGCTTTCCTTTTCGCAGGAGTCGGAACCGTGACCGATTCGTTTGCTCTCGAACAATCCACTCCGCCCCGGTTGGTTGCCACGATCCTACTCACGGCGGTCACGTCCATGCTGTGGGCCTTTGTCGGCTCCCTCAGGATGTACAAGTGGATGATTGCGGTAGCCGTTGGACAGTTTGTCGCGTTCTTTCTCATGGCCCAGGTTCTCCCACCGGTGGGACACGTGTTATCCGCTCAACAGTGGCGCGACGAAATCGCGATCCACAGCTTGCTTGTTCTGTGCTTTATCGTTGGGGGTTACGCACTGTTCGTCGTATTCATCCGTCAGGAAGGCAGACGCTTTTTCGCCGCCCACACCGAAATCGAACTCGCCTCGGGCATCCAGCGCCGGCTGGTGCCGCCGGTGGCATTAACGGCTGGCGGTTTCGAGTTCTATGGCGTCTCCCTTCCCAGTGGGGCCGTCGGCGGCGACCTGCTCGATGTCGTTGAATCCGGCGGAGTCACGTGCGCCTATATTGCTGACGTGGCCGGACACGGCGTCCACGCCGGGGTGCTCATGAGCATGATCAAGACGGCGGTTCGCATGCATATCGCCTCCACCGTTACTCGCTGCGACGGCCTGCTGGAATCCATCAACCAGGTTCTGGAACCTCTCACCGATGCCCGTTCGTACGCCACGTTCGCCTATGTGCTGCTCACGCCCGAAATGGATCTCACATACTCGCTGGCGGCTCATCTCCCGCTCTTTCATTTTCAGGAACAAACCGCAACATTGGAGCGTTGTGCGGTTGAAAATTTCCCTGTCGCCATGTTTCCCGCCGCGCATTATGTTACGGGGCGTCTTCGCTGCCTGCCGGGGGATGTGATCGCCATGGCGACGGACGGCCTCACCGAGGTTTTTAACCGGGCGGGAGAGGAAATCGGCTACGCGCACATCGAAGCTGCCTTGGTGGAGTGCGCGGGGCGTCCGCTTGCGGAAATCGCCGGCCGGATACTTCAAGCGGCCGCGAACTTCGGCAAAATCACGGACGACCGCACGCTGCTTCTGATCCGGCGACTTTAACAGCATGGTTGATTCCTTTCAGTCATTGGATAAGCAGCGCCTGCACCTGCGGGTTCATGCGGTCAATATTTATGTTCGAGATCAGGATAAGAGCCTGCGATTCTTTCTGGATCAGCTCAAATTCGATTTGGCCTTCGACGCAAAGCTGGAATCCGGTGAGCGATGGGTGGCCGTGGCTCCTCCGGATGGCAGCGCCCTGCTTGCGCTGATCGCTCCTCAGCCCGAATCCTGGGAATACAGGCTGATCGGGCGGCCGACCGGCATTGTATTCGTCACCGAGGATGTGCCCGCCAAGTACGGCGCCTGGCGACGGCGTGGCGTCCGGTTTCAATATGCGCCGCGGCTGAGGCGGGTGCAGTACGGCCGGCAATCGTCTTCTGAAAACGAGCAACAGCTTTGGGGCGGCGTGTTCACACATTTCATCGATCCGGACGGGAATTCATTCGCTCTTACCGGGTTCGACGCGGTGAGCAGGGAAATCGACGAACAGCGCCGATTACTGGCCGAAAGGGCGGAAGCGGAACAGCGCCGGGCATACGAGCTCGAAATCGCCAAACAAGTTCAGGCCCGGCTTTTTCCACAGACGCTGCCGCCCATCCAGACACTGGAGATCGCCGGGATGTGTATTCAGGCCCGCGAGGTTGGCGGAGATTATTTTGATTTTCTTGATCTTGGAAGCGGAGATTTCGCGCTGATCGCCGCGGACATTGCCGGGAAGGGAATGGCCGCCGCTCTTCTAATGGCGAACCTCCAGGCGAATCTGCGGATTCAGTGCGAGAACCCTTCGCATGCATCGCGCGAAGAGCTTCTGAGATCCGTCAATCACGTGTTTTATAGGAACTCAACCGAGAGCGCCTATGCCACTCTGTTTTTTGCCGAATACAACGACCAAAGGCGGCAGCTGCGATACACGAACTGCGGCCACCTCCCGGCTCTTCTTCTTCGGAGCGACGGCAGCCTGGAACGCCTGGCGTCGACCGGTACCGTAGTCGGACTGTTTGCCGAGTGGGATTGTGTCACCGAGGAACGGACGCTATTCGAGGGGGACACCTTGGCGATTTATACCGACGGGGTGACCGAAGCATTCAACGAGGCGGGCGACGATTACGGAGAGGAGCGCCTGATCGATTCTTTCCGGCGGCACGCGCATTTACCTCCGCACAGCGCCGTGCTGGCGCTGGTCGATGACGTTCGGCGCTTCAGCCCGCGGGAACAGAGCGACGATATCACCTTCATCATTGCCAAGTGCCGCTAGCCGGGTGTCCGGCTCACTCGTATCGCAGAGCTTCCAGAGGATCCACTCTCATCGCCCGGCGAATCGGCACCCAGCACGCCAGCAAGGCGACGATCGCGAAGAGCAGGCCGACCGCAATTAGTGTCAGCGGATCATTGGGTTCAACACCAAAAAGAAATGCTCCTAGAACGCGTGACAACAGCAGCGCAATGGCGATGCCGGCGACGACACCGCCCGCGACCAATCGAAACCCCTCCTCGAGTACAAGGTTTCGAATATCACTCCGCCCTGCGCCGACGGCCGATCGGATAGCAATCTCCCGCCGGCGGGAAGCAACTGAAAGCGAAAGTACACCGTAGATTCCAACCAGCGTCAGTAAGCTTCCGACAACCGAAAAACCGACGAGCAGTTGCATCGCAAAGGTGCGGGATGCCAGGGAATCGCCGCGTATCTGGTCCAGTGTCTTCACGTTTTCGATAGCGACGGTGGGGTCGACAGCGCGCAGCTCCCGCTGCACGGCAAGCATGATGGAGCGCGGGTCTCCGGCCGTGCGGATCACCAAATGCTTGGAAAACGCCTGCATTTGCCAGAGCGGGAGATAAATCTCCGGTTCAGCCGCGTGGGTCAGGTCGTCGGTCCGCCCGTTGGCCACCACGCCGACGATCTCCGTGGGCGATTCCTTCCGCCCGAAGAGCCAGAGTTTCTTCCCGAGAGGAATGGTCTTCTGGAAATAGTGATCCACAAGCGACTGATTGACCACCGCTACGCCCGGTGCGCCGCGCGTGTCTGTGGAGCGAAAACCGCGGCCACCCGAAATCACCATGCCCAGTGCATTGAAGTAGTCCGGGGTGACTGCCCGAAGCGGAAGGGAAATCTGCTCGCTCTTCTTGCTGGCCGCCCGGCGTCCCTCGATCTCCACCGTGTCGGGCCAGTTGTTTCCGGTCAAAGGCACACCCCAGGCGAAAGCGGCGTTTTGCACGCCGGGCAGCGCCGCCACGCGCTCCAAAGCCCGGCGATGGAAAACGGCCCAGTCCCCCTGGACCGCGGTCACGCTCATCGTCAGGATTCTCGCGGTATCGTAACCGGATTGCACATTGGAGAGGTTCACCATCGTTCGAATCAAAAGCCCCGCGCCCACCAGCAGCGCAAGAGTGAGGGCGGTCTGCACCATGGTGACCGCGCGCAAAAGGCGGCGTTCGCCTCGTCCGGCGCTGCTCTTGGGGCCGGCGCTCTTGAGCACGTCGACCGGATCTAGCCCCGACGCTCGCATCGCAGGGAAGAGTCCCGCCAGAATCGCAGCGAAGACCGCCGAGCCCAAACCGAAGGCGAGCACCGGCCAGCCAGTTGTCACCGCGTCGAGACGCGGAATGGCGTGCCCCCCGATGAGCTTAAACAGTTTCACCGCTCCCCAAGCCAGAACAATGCCAAACGTCCCCCCAACAAGAGCGAGGAGTAAACCCTCGGTGGAGACAAGACGAAAAAGACCCATTCGGCCGATCCCGAGAGCGCTGCGTACGGCGTATTCCTGCTGCCTTTGGATCCCGCGCACGAGCAGCAGGGCGGCGGCGTTCCCGCAGGCAATGAACAGGACGAGCGCCGCCGCGCCGAGTAGCGGCAGGAGGATGCGGCCGCCGTCCCGGTTCATCTCGGTGGACAACGATTGCACCTGGGGAACCATGCCTTCGAAGTCTCGTTCGGCGCGGCCCTGCCTTTGGCCCAACACATCGAGTTCGGCCTGCGCCTGTCTGAGGGCGACGCCTTTTCGCAACCGCCCGACGACGTCAAACATGGGGGACTTCCGGTTCTCCGGGTTTACGATTGCCGGAACCCAGAAATCCACCATGCCATTGATGTTGTAGTTGGGTTCCTGGGCATTCGCCGGGGAAGGAAGGAAGCGGACGCCCTGGGGCATCACGCCGATCACGGTAGGAGGCGTTTCCGAACGGCTGATCCGGACGGTCTTGCCCACGATATTTGGATCTCCGCCGAACCTCCGCTGCCGGTCTCACTCCCGTCTCGGAACTGCCAAAAGTCCGCCCAAGCAACGGTTTCAGGCCCATCACGCCGAAGTAATTCGGCGTGACCCACATTCCCTCGACGGATTCGCTGCCCTCCGCCAGCATCAGGAAATTGAAGGTCCAGGAGTACCCGGCAATGTCCTCGAATGATTTTGCTTCCTTTTGCCAATCCATCCATTGCGCAGCCGCCCATGTCCGCGTGTGTCCCGTCTCCGGGTTTCGCGTGGAAGGGATCAGCGCCAGCCGCTCTGGTTGGCGGTATGGCGGAGGAGACAACAGAACTCCCTGGATCAGGCTAAAGACAGCCGACGTAGCCCCGATGCCCAGCGCCAGCGTAAACACGGCAATCCAGCTGAACCCGGGTTGCTTCAGAAGCATTCGAGCGGCGAAACGAAAATCCTGGAACATTCCCTATCTCCTTGTTGAGAAATCTCAGTTTGGACGAGCAGGACAATGGGAGGTTAGCAGAAACTACCGCAGCGCCAGCGTCACCGCCTTCTAAAAAAACAAATATTTTTTTTTGAGACTTTTCTAAGCCGCCACAGACTAGCCTGACATAAGGGTTGGGAAGCCCATTCTGTTTCGCAATTGGAGTTGCTGCATGTCCTACAAATTTGAACAGCATTTCGACGAAGAGTCTCTCGAACTGTACGCATTCGGAAGGCTTGCGGAGGCGCGCGCTGAGTTGCTCGAAGAGCATCTTCTCATCTGTGAGGAGTGTCGCGCACGTCTGGACGCAACAGAACAATACATCAAGGTGATGGCCCGAGGGAGCCGGCTCCTTCGAAAAGAGTCCGCCAATCCGCGCCTTTCTCAACACATTTCCGACTGGTTCCGCCTACCTGCCATGGTTTGGGCGCCGGTCGCAGCCGCCGCGCTTTGCGTGGTTTTATTTGTCTCCACGGCAAATCTGCGGCGCGGCGGAGAGCGCCTTCTCCCGCCCGTCGCCGTTTCTCTGATGGCGAATCGCGATGTGGCGCAGGTGGCGCCCGCGCACCATCCCCTGTTTCTGCATCTCGACACAACTGGTCTGGATCTGAAGTCGCCATCCGTCCAGCTCGCCCTGGTGGACGCCGCGGGCCACCAGCTTGAAGAAGAAACGGCCGCGCCGGCTCCGTTTCTGGATTTCAAGACCACGAGGCCCCTGAAACCAGGCGTTTACTTCGTCCGCATTCTCAAACCAGGGTCTTCCGATCCGGCGCGTGAATTCGCCTTGGACGTGCGATGACGTTCGATAAGGTCGCGCGTTAGAATTCGCGGCGATGCAGCCGTCCGATATTGAACCGCGCCGTATCGGCAATCGCCATCACCGCCATCACCCCGGCCTGGACTGGATCGGTAACCACCAGGTCGGCCGCGTCGGGAACGCTTCCGGCCATATTCAGGCTGATCACCAGCATGCCTTTGGCGCGAACTTCGCGCACCGCCGCTTCAATGTCGCCTCCCATCAGCGCGCCGGCCAGCACCAGCGCCTTGGCTCGCGGTAAGCGGCTGACGGCCCTTACCGCCTCGGCCAGAGCTTGTTCTCCCACCAGCGGAATGGTATCCACGGAGATGTGTTCGCCGCGAATGTTATGCCGGTCGGCCTCCGAGACCGCGCCGATCGCCACTTGCCCCACCTGCGCGCCGCCGCCCATGATGATGATCCGCTTGCCGTAGATCTTTTCGAGCACCTGCACCCGCTCCACCGTCCGTACGATGTCGAGCCCTTCCAGGTCCTGGATGAGTTGCAGCGGCTCCTCAACATGCACCTCGAAGTAAATGCGCGAACCTTCGACTTCGTCCTCCAGAATCGCCACCGAGGCAATGTCGCCCTGGTTCTGCGCGATCACTCCCGTCAGCCGGTGCAAAATTCCCAGTCCGGAATCCGCGTGGATGACCAGCCCCGTTTTGTCAGACGTCACGATATCATCAGTTTAGAATGAGCAAGACTTTAGCCATCGGGTTCGGCGTCGGCGTGGTCGTGCTCGGCGTCGCGCTCGCGTTTATCGTTTACGGCAATCGCGCCAGCTATCTGCAGCCTACGGGTCATATCCTTCAAATTCGGACCGCCCCGCTCGACGATTCGAGCTCCATTCTGCTGGTGGATTTCGAAGCCACCAATCCCAGCGGCCGCGAGATGACCGTCCGCTGGGTCACGCTCGGCATTCACAAGGCCGATGGAACCGCGCCCGACAACATGGCCATCGCTGGTTCCGACCTGCCGTTGCTCTTTCGGGCCCACCCCGAACTCGGCAAACTTGAACACCCGCCCGCGCATGAAAGGGAGCACATCGAGCCCGGTCAAACCGTGGATCGAATCATCGCCGTGCGGTACGATTTGCCGGAGAGCGAACTGAAACAGAGAAAGGACCTGCAACTCGTTGTCGAAGACGTTACCGGACCGAAGCTGGAACTTACTGCGAAGTAGCCTGCTATTCCTGTCCTTTGTGCAAGCCGGCCTCGCCGACCAACTGCCCGCAGGCACGGAACTTCATCTCCGGCTGACCGATCCAGTGGGTTCGGCGGCATCTAAATTGAAAGACCCGGTTCATGCGGTGGTGATCGCGCCCGTTTTATCGGGCGATCGGACGCTGGTCCCCGCCGGAGCGGAGGTTACGGGTGAAGTGCGGGAAGTCTTGGCTTCCGCCGCGCAAGGCAACGACAGCAAACAGGCCAACCTGCTGCTGGTTTTCACTCGTCTGAACGCGTTGCCAGTTTCTACCAGGCTCACCTCCGTCGACAACGCCCGCGAGACCGTCGATTCCGAAGGCCACATCATCGGCATCGACCCCTCCAAGACGCTCTCCTCGGAAGCCGATCGCGGCATCAATAAATTGTCCGAGCGTTTTGGTTCGTTCGGCTCCATCCTCGAAGCCGCGAAAGGGGCTATCGTCAAGCCCACCGATCCGGAAATCACCTATCCGGCCGGGGTTGAGTTTTCCATCACGCTGCTGAAGACGGTCACCGTTCCGGCCCAGGCCACGCCGAAGCTCGGCTCTTTCAATGAAGCCGATTTGCAGCGCATGGTCGCCGACCAGCCCATTCGCGCCAACGCCGCCAAACCGCCCAAGCCATCGGACCTGACCAACATGATTCTGATCGGCACGGAAGACAATATCCAGGCGGCTTTCACCAAAGCGGGCTGGACCGCCGCGGCTACTCTGAATGAAAAGTCCAAGCTCGAAACAGCCCGCGCCATTATCGAAGACCGAGGCTACAAGGAAGGTCCCGTTTCCGTTCTTTATATCGATGGCCGCCCGCCCGATATTGTGCTCGAGAAGGCCAACGACACCTTCGACAAGCGCCATCATCTCCGCATCTGGCGCCGCCCCGGCACGTTCAACGGTCTGCCCATCTGGATCATGACCGCGACCCACGACACGGCCATTCAGTTCTCTGAAGCCGACCACACGTTCATTCATAAGATCGATCCGAACATCGATTTGGAGCGCGCGAAAGTGGCGAGCGACCTCCTGTTCACCGGCACGGTGCGCTCCATCGCGCTGGTCGAGCGTACGGCGCTTCCACCGAACCCCACCAACGCCACCGGCGACCAACTGCTCACCGATGGCCGCATCGCCGTGCTTCAAATTGATTGAATTCACCGGGCAGGCGATCCTCATCGAGTTCCGGCCGCGCCTTCGCGCGCACCGGGGCAAACTCGGTGAGCATGGTTCCGATGAGCGTGGTGCGGAAGTCCACGCGGCCAGCTTTCTGCACCGCCGTCTGATCATCCTCGATTCCGCGCTCCTCCGTAACAAGCGCGAGTGCGAACGCATCCTGGCGCATGAGATCTTCCACTTCGTCTGGTGGAAAGCGCCGGCTATTCGAACGGAATACGGCAGCCTGATCGGCCGTGAATTCATCACCGCAACACCAGGAGAAATGGGCTGGTCGGCCGACTGGCGCAAGCAGGCATTGCGCGCGGGCGACGTCGCCAACAACTCCCGCGCCTTCAGGGAATACCTGTGCGAAAGCTTTTGCGATTCGTGCGCCTGCCTGCTTCTCGGGATCTCGCGGCACGAAGAGATCACGCTGCCCGCTTCCGCCCGTAAGATTCGCCGCCATTTCTTTGAAGCGAATCTGGCTGGCAGGCGTCTTAAGGTGTAGGTCGTAAGATATAACTAGAGTGTTGAACCGCGTATCCAAAGCTATACCCGTCGTTGCCGCAGCCGCTCTGCTGGGGTGGGCCGCCTGCAATACGCACCGCGTTCATACCGATTCCGGAAAGAACGCCTCGGGCCGCAAGATGGCGCCAGACTTTGCTTTGAAAGACGTGGATGGGCGCACTGTGCATCTCTCCGACTATCGCGGCAAAGTGGTGGTGCTCGATTTCTGGGCCACGTGGTGCGGTCCGTGCCGCCTCGAAATTCCCTGGTTCACCCAGTTCGAGCAGCAGAAGAAGAATCGCGGATTCGCCGTGCTGGGCGTCTCCATGGATGACGACGGCTGGCCGGTGGTGAAGCCCTTCCTGAAAGACCTGAAAGTGAACTACCGGGTGATGCTGGGCGACGATCACACCGCCGATATGTACGGTGGCATCGAAGCGCTGCCGACCACTTTTATTATTGACCGCGATGGCCGCATCGCCGCCACCCACGTCGGACTCGCCGGGAAGGAAGAATTTGAGGATGCCATTGAAAACCTACTTGCGTCTGGCGGCTCTGGCGCTGCCCCTATTACCAGTTCTCCTAGCCCAGTCGCCCCGACTCACGGTCTCTGATCCGCCCGCGCTGACGCTGAAACACGGCGCGGCCGGCGACGTGAAGATCACGGCCACGTTGAACGAAGGCTTCCACGCGAATAGCCACACGCCCAGCGATGAGAACCTGATCCCGTTGAAGCTCACCTGGGAACCCGGCCCGGTAGTCGCGAAGGACGTGATCTATCCCAAGCCGAAGATGGAGAAGTACGCCTTCTCGCCCGATCCGTTGAGCGTGGTTTCAGGGTCGTTCGACATCACGACGAAGTTTGCGCTCGCCCCCGGCGCGGCTTCAGGCATGTCCGTATTGACGGGCAAGTTACGTTACCAGGCGTGCAGCGATCGCGCGTGCTTCCCGCCGAAAACCGTGGAAATCAAGCTGCCGGTGAACATCCAATAACCGCGATGGAAACGCTTGCCACGATTGCTCCGAAGATATGGCGCCATGCCGTGGATACCTTTGGCACGGAGGAGCGTGCAATGCGCTGGATGCGTCAACCGCTTGCGCAATTGGGAGAGCGAACGCCCGAGCGTGTTCTCGTCGAGGACAGCGGCAGCGATGCGGTGGAGGCTGTTCTCTCGCGAATCGATTATGGCGTCTATTAATGGCCGGCTCGGCGCGCCTCCCTTGGGAGCAAGCCGCGAGCGTTTCAATTCGATCCAAGGCCGATCTTAACGCGGTCGATAATGCATACTTGTATTCGTGGAATGGCGAAGCCGCATTCTTATTGCCCCGTCGATTCTCGTGGGCAAACCTGTCATTCGCGGGACGCGTCTGTCCGTCGAATTCGTCGTGGGTCTGCACGCCGCGCGGGTTTCGCGTTTTCGCCGGATAGGAGATAGGATGCACACGAGATTGTTTTTTAGCGCCTGTTCATTGGCGCTGGCATCGACCTTTGTGCCAGGAAGCGCCCCTGGGCAGGTTTTCACCACGATTTATTCGTTCAACTCATCCAATGCGGGCCCGTACGGCGCGCCGGTCCCTGGGCCAGCCGGAGTGCTCTACGGCGCTACCGCCGGGGGAGGCTCGTCGGGCTTGGGCACTGTATTTGAGCTGGTGGCGCCGCCTTCCCCCGGAGGCACATGGACCGAGGTCCCGCTCCATAACTTCAGCGGTCCGGACGGGGCCAGCCCGCTCGCGACGGTCACGCTTGCGCCGGACGGCACACTCTATGGCACAACGTCCGCTGGAGGCGCATCGAATCTTGGAACTGTATATCAACTGACGCCGCCCGCCACGCAGGGCGGTGTCTGGGCTGAGAAGGTATTGCACAGCTTCGGTGCGAGCCCGGACGGGAACGAGCCGGCAGCTCCAGTAGTCATCGGAAGCGGCGGGGTGTTGTATGGTACTACCGTTCAAGGGGGCAAACATAATGCCGGTATCGTCTTTGCGGTGCGGCCGCCGCCGAGCGGTTCTGGCGCCTGGACCGAGGAGGTTCTTCATCCGTTTTTGTCTGGAAACCCTGGCGATGGCCTTGAGCCCCTCGCTCCCGTTGTGATCGGCAAGAGCGGCGCCCTCTATGGGACGGCGCCCAGTGGTGGCGAATACCGCGATGGGGCAGTCTATGAGG
>Ga0182012_10000312_pt1 | contig 55356 bp, 52 predicted proteins | sample 612S2SmetaG_FD_120486 | JGI IMG/M metagenome (GOLD analysis project Ga0182012, IMG submission 120486) | Permafrost microbial communities from Stordalen Mire, Sweden - 612S2S metaG | ecosystem: Environmental > Terrestrial > Soil > Wetlands > Permafrost | place: Sweden: Stordalen | collected... | reverse complement strand
CGTATTGGCCGCCGTTTCCGCCAGCACCACCGTTACCCCCGGCCGTGCCGGGGGCAGCGGTCGGGTCGCTGGCAGCGTTATAGCCCGCACCGCCGACACCGCCATTACCGCCACTAGTCACCGCGATGCCAGCCACACCGGCCACACCAGCGGTTGCACCGGCACCCCCTGGCCCGCCACCGTTACCACCGGTGGACACACCGCCAGGGTTACCGCCAGTGCCGCCGATACCGCCATAGGGATTGGCGAAGGTACCGGCGGCACCGGCGCCGCCGTCACCCGCCACCCCGGCCGTCCCACCGGCACCGCCGGCCCCGCCGTTACCGTTGGCCCCCGCCTGGCCGAAGGCCGAGCCGTGGCCACCCACCCCGCCCACACCACCGTTGCCACCTAGGCCGCCAGTGCCACCGTTTCCACCCAGCCCGCCAGTACCGCTGTTGGTGCCGAACACGCCGACCGAGCCGGTGGCGCCCGCCCCGCCGATGCCACCGACGCCCCCAACACCGCCCTGACCGCCAGTCCCGCCATTGCCGAACAACAACCCGGCGCTACCGCCCGCCCCGCCATAACCGCCGACCCCGCCCGTGGCGCCAGTCGCACCCGCAGAACCCACAGTGCCCATGGCCCCGGTGCCGCCATGCCCACCCAAGCCGCCGTTACCGAACAGGAAGGCCGACCCGCCAGCCCCGCCCGCACCACCGTTGGGATTCGCGGCGGTACCGGCCACCCCGGACCCACCATTGCCGCCATCACCGAAAAGCCACCCACCAGCCCCACCGGCCTGCCCCGTACCCGACGCCCCATTGGTGCCATTGCCGAACAGCGGACGCCCCGTCAAATCCTTCACCGGCGAAAACGCCGCCAGACTCTGCAGGTCCTGCGCCGCAGCCTGCAACGGAGACGCATTCGCCGCCTCCGCAGCCGCATACGAACTGCCCGCCCCGGTCAGCGCCTGCGCGAACTGGGCATGAAACGCCGCCGCCTGAGCGCTGAGCGCCTGAAACTGCTGGGCATGGCTAGAAAACAGCGACGCAATCGCCGCCGACACCTCATCACCCGCAGCCGCCAGCACCGACGTCGTCGAGGGTGCCGCCGCCAAGTTGGCCGACCTGATCGCCCACCCGATCCCGGTCAAATCCCCCGATGCTGTGGACAAAGCCTCCGGCACTGCGAGCACATAAAACGACATCTCTGATTCCGATCTCTAATTGGATTTCGTAGGCAGTTCCGCGAACCTTGAGCCGTAAAAACTGGGAGATCCTGACCGCCGGCGGTGTCCCGGTCTGCTGTGCAAAAGGACCCGCTTCAAAGCGGAGTCATTGACCTGGGCCGGGTGGGCCGCCCATGCCGAGGTTGCCCCAGAGGAACCCGCCGGGTCCCCCGAAGCCGCCGTAGCCGCCGTAGCCAACGGTCCCGAATTCGCTATTCGTCCCCCCGGCGCCACCGGCCCCGCCGTCCCCACCGTTACCGATGAGGTAGGCCCTGCCGCCATAGCCGCCTTGGCCGCCGGGCCAGCCGGGTATTGCCGCGCCGGGGCTACCGGCCGCGCCGTTGCCACCGGCCCCGCCGTTGCCGTACAGCAGTCCGCCGTTACCGCCACCCTGCCCCCCAGCGCCGCCGGTACCGCCATTGCCGATCAACCCCGCCGAGCCGCCCCTGCCGCCGGGCTGCCCGGGCGCGCCCGACCCACCGTTGCCGCCGTTGCCAGCCAGATTCCCGGCTGCTTCCACCACCATCTCCGGAGCTGCAAGTACATACGACATCAGACGACTCCCGTAACCGCAGCCAACAAAAGCGGGGGCGCTAATCGACCCCTACCCGGCGTGGAGAAAATGGCATCGCCCGGCAGGCCACACGAGTGTGATGATGTGTCGGTCATGGTGATCCAACGGTGCGGACGATCACCGGAATGTCAGGGCTCGGAGCCAAGCTCCTTGGGTTGAGCAGCGTACGGCTGCAACCCGTCCCAGACCAGCTGAATTCTCAGCAGCAATTGATACTACGCCGTTTGGATAATTCCGCATAGGTGATCAGCCCTATGTCCAAAATCAGGAGCGGGCAGCCAACCCGCCTTAAACCAGCCAGCCGATTTCGCCCCAGGATGGAGTCATCTCGTGGCGAGTGCGCCCTGAGTGTATGGCTGGTCGCCGGTGATGTCGGGCTCCAGCAGGATTATGAAGGAGGTACCGCTCCTCCTTACGCTTTGGGTGGGCAACCGTCCGTTACGAACACCCAGAAACTTGCCGGCACGTGCCTCCTTCGTAGTGACGCTGATTGACAGATAGGTCGCCACCGTGCAATTGATGGCAGTGTTAAATGGAGTCGATTAATTAACGATTCCGCCAATTCATATACAGTGCGCTGGGCATTGAGGGCAGCCTTAATTTCAAAACGACCTCGCCCACATCGTCGAAGTTGTCGGTTAGACGATCCAAGTCGCAGGTAAGCATCCGCACGACTGCATGCGGACCGGCGCTAGGTCTCTTCGACCTAGTACGGTCCGGGGGTGTCGGTCTGCTGAGTGAATTGCCGTCGAAGTTTGGCCGCTGCTTTGCATGTCGCGGTCGACAACGAACCCGCTTCAACTGAAGCCGTAATGCAAAGTGGCGGTGGGGCTCAGCTCGCCCAGTACTCGATCATTGGCTCTGAGAACACTTGGCCGCCAGGCGAAGTGATTGAGATGCCGGTGGGACGTATCAGGTATCGGGTTCCGTCGATTGGATTGGTGACGTCGAATCCGTTGGAGGACCGCACCGCGTTGGCCAGTTCGATGCCGGCTCCGTCGCTGATCCGAAGTCCGCGGTAATAATAGTTCACAGGCCCGATTTCACAGACCACGAGCAATGATTGGGTGGTGCGCTCCATAACCGCTGGCGTGCTTTCAGGGTCGCATCGTGCCGATGGATAACCCACAAACCCCTGCGCATCGGTACCTGGCAAGCCGGGTTGCGCTTGCTCCGTGGTCGAAGGCAGCCGGGTAGTCGGAGATGCCGTAGTCACATCGCTGGCACTTCGATTCATCGCGTCGGAACCGTTCGGCGACACTACCTCGGAGCCGCTCGGTGACGCCCGGTTCTCACGCAAGATTAATACCGTTGCGATTAGCGCTGCCGCTAAAAATGTCGCCACCGCTGCAACAACCAGCACTAGCCGCCCATGCCCGACTTTGTGGTCCGCCGGTTCCGGGATGCGAACGTGTTCTGGGTATGGGGTGTCTCCTGTTCCGTCTGGGTTCGGCCACCGCGCAGAGAACTGACGGGTGCCGGGGAGCGACGATGCTGCGGCGCTCGCTGCCTTAGCGAGGTCGCCCGCTGAGGAGAATCGCTCCCCTGGCTTCTTTGCCATGCCTCGGGCGATGACATCATCGAACGCGACTGGAATGGCTGGATTGGCCCTGGAGGGTTTCGGTGGTTCGAGGTTCAGGTGCCCGGCGATCTGTTGTTCGGCGCTGTTACCCGGATAGGGCTGCACGCCGGTCAAGCATTCGTGCAGCATGCAGGCTAACGAGTAGACGTCGGCTCGGGCATCTGCGACGCCGGTGGTGAAACGCTCGGGCGCCATGTAGGCCAAGGTGCCGATGATGGCACCGGTTTTGGTCACTTGGGTTGCTTCAGAGTCGCGGGCGATGCCGAAGTCGATCAAGTAGGTGAAGTCGCCGTTGGTCATTAACGCATTGGAGGGCTTGACATCTCGATGCACCAACCCGGCGGCGTGGGCGGCGTCGAGTGCGGCTGCGAGCTGCTCGATCACGTGAGCGGCCCGTTGCGGATTCATCGGACCGTCACGCTGAAGGAGACTGTGTACGTCGATGCCGCCGATGACCGGCATCACGAGATACAGTCGGCCGTCGATTTCGCCGGCCTCATATATTGGAATGACGTGCGGCTCGGTCAACCGGGCCGCAGCGTAGGCTTCGCGCCGGAATCGTTGCTCATACGCCTCTTCGATCGCCAGTTCCGGCGGCAACAGCTTGATCGCCACGTCGCGATCCATCAGGGTGTCGCGGGCCTTATACACCTTGCCCATGCCGCCTTCGCCGATCAACGACAGCAGCTGGTAGCGTCCGAACTCCACCTCATCCACCGGCTGGCCTCCATCCGTGCACCGTGCGCCCGCCCAACGCGCAGATCAATAAGAACGCTATGACGGGAAGTCGTTCGGCCATCAATTCATCCTCAGACACCAGGGTCAAACATCGCACGGTATCGCTGCCACATAAGCGGAACCATCAAACCCGTCCGTCATGCCAGCGGGCTTGCAGGTGATCAGATAGCCGTCACTTGACCTAGCCAATTGCGGTTTGCCGACCTCGCACGACGAGTACATCATGTGGACCCCGGTTACATCGGACGGAGTCGCTTCCCATTCGCCCCCGCTTTCCTCTGCGTGACAGAAGATTTCCTGTCCGGTGCCCTGGGCGGTCGTTAGTTTGGCGTGGTCATGCCAACTGCATGGGCTGCCCATGACTGGTCCGGTCGCGGCGATGGGTGTGGTTGTTTGCGTGGTTGTTTGGGTTGTGGGTGTGACGGTTACGGTCGACGGCGGCGCTGGTGCTGCAGTCGTCACCAACACCAACTCCTGCTCCACGAATTAGGCGCGGGCGTATCGGCCTCGGAGTAGGGCGCGGTACGCGACCAGGAGAACCGCTGGACTGCGGGATCACGGAGGGCCATGACTTGCCTGGCACGTCCGTCTCGCGCCACGGGCGTGCCCGGTACTAATTCCGTCCTGGAGGCGGGCGTGAGTACTCGACGTCAGGCGGTCGGGAGCAGCACGTCTTTAACTGAGTACCTGCCGTCGGTGTCGAATTTCGACCGGTTCGAGATCACATACTCCTCCACGGTCATCGGCTTGCTCCCGCTGATGACCTCGACGAGGTTGTTCATGCCGGCGAAGATACCGTCGCGGTAGTCCTGCGCCACACTGCTGAGGTGTTGCACCAGGAACGGCGTCGCGCCGTGCGCGGTCTGGGACGCAGCGAAGACGGGTATGTCGATCGGTTCGTAGCGCACGGGGACTCCCAATGCGTGCTGCACTTTCTCGGCGATGCCGTAGTAGTCGAGTTCTTCAGCACCGAAGAGGGGGTAGATCTGGCGATCGTGGGAATCCGGATTCTGCAGGATGGCAGCGATCACCTTGGCCTGGTCGCGGCCCCCGACGGACGGGGGCGTGGCGACCGTCGCCGAACGGGAGTCGCAGGATCCCCTCGTTGCCGCGGCGCACCAACGTCCAGTTGATCCATTCCAGGAAGAACGTGGGCCGCAGATGGGTGGTGACCAGTGCTGTGCGGTCGAGTAGGCGTTCGGCAATCCAGTGTTGGCGGGCGGCGTTACTGCCTGCTTCGCGGCGCGCGGAAATCTGGGACATATTGACCACCGCGTGAACCCCGGCTTCGCTGGCGGCCTGCGCGAAGAACGCGGTCGCCTGAAGAAGACCGCCGGGCGAGATCGGATAGCAGAAGTGGGCCGCCGTGACGCCGACCATGGCGGAGCTCACCGCGCCAAAGTCCTGCAGGTCGCCGTCAACGACTTCGGCCCCGAGGTCCTCGAGATACCGAGACCGGGCGTCGCGTTTGTGTGTGTGGCGGCGACGGTCACCGAGCCGGATTCTCCCGACCTATTCCCCATCGTGCCCAGATGCGAGGGGGCCGTGGCAGGTGCGATGAAGTTGTGCAGCCGGCGCACACGACTGTGCAGAGGGTGAACACTCGGGCCTGACGCCATGTGCGGCGGAGAAAACCCGACTTGTGCAACAACTCCAGACCTTTGAAGACCTTCGTTGCGACGAACCTGGCCGAATTCAGGAATCATGTCGAGCGGCCCACCACAACTCGCCGTCGTGCCCAACCAAGTGGTCAAACCCTTTGTCGCGTCTCGACTCGCACGGCGTCCGCATCCGTAGTCGCAATGGAGTGTCGACGACAAAGGTCAACGCCGTCACCACAACCGACGTCGGCGGCATCTACGACGTGGCGGTCATGGCTGTGCGCAGCGATGCCGTCGGATCGGCGGTCGACGACTTTCGCGCTGCGGTCGGAGTCGGCACATGGATCATTCCTTTGACGAATGGCATGGCTCATCTATCCACGCTCACAACGTCGTTCGGCGCTGCTGCGGTGCTGGGCGCGGTGGCCAAACTGGCCACGTCGCTATTGCCTGACGGCACCATTGAGGAGGTGCAGTCCGGTGCGGCACGCGAGATCGGCTCGCTCGAAGGCGGTCACGGCAGCGACCTCAGCACGATAGCTACGGAACTCGCCGTCGCTGGCGTGACCGTCAGCGTGACCAATACCGTCCTGGCAGCAATGTGGCAGAAATTTGCTTTCATCACAGCGACTGCTGTTCTCACCTGCCTGGCCGGCGATGTCATCGGGGCCGTCGCTGGCGCCTGCGGACGGATCGGCCTGGCAGGCCGCGTCCTCGACGAGGTCGACTCGGTCGCCGCCGCTGAGGGACACCCGCTCGGCGGCCCAGCCAAGAGCGCACTGCTCGGGCTGCTGACCGACCCGGAGTCACGCTTCGCGCCATCGTTGTTCCGGGATCTGCAAGCCGGGCGGCCGGTGGAAGTCTCTGTTCTGAGTGATCTGGCCGCCAGGGCCCGACGGCACCACATCACCACCCCACTCCTTGACGCAACTACTGTCGTGATTGATGTCCGCGCCCACGACGTCACACGCAGGGTACCTACCTCGGTTCAGTCCGAGTGACTGTCGTGTGTTCATGAACGTAACGACGGCGATGCCCCCGACCTCAGTCCGCAACAGTCACCGCGGGCTTAATCCCGCAGAGGCCGGGAATCGGTGTCAGCGTAGATGATCGAAGGGACCCACAGATGGCGAACACGGTGGACCATGCCGTTCCGTACCTCGTAACCGGTGCCGGCGGAGGGGTCGGAGGTGTGAGCCGACTCGTCGCCCACCTGCTCATCGCGGCCGGCGCTCCGCTGAGGGCCATGGTCCATCGCGACGATTCCCGAGCCGAGGCGCTGCGAAGCATCGGGGCCGATGTCGTCGTCGGCGACCTGACCAAGCCTGTCGACGTCGCCGCAGCCATGACTGGGGTGCGCCGCATGTTCTTCAGCATGAGTGTGTCGCCGGACTACCTGGAAGCAACCGCCGTCGTCTGCGCCGCAGCTCGGGAACTCGACGACGGACTTCGTGTCCTGGTCAACATGTCGCAGATGACGGTCGGGCAGATGACCGCCACCAGCACCGCGGAGTCACGGCAACAGCGGCTGCAATGGCTAGCCGAGCATGTCATCAACTGGTCGGGCATTCCCACCGTCCATATCCGGCCCACCGTCTTCCTCGACAACCCTTTGTTCACGGCCCTGGCGGCACGATCAATCGCCGAGAACGACATCCTGGCCTTGCCGTTCGGCACAGGCCGAACATCACCGATCGCCGCCAGCGACGTGGCCGCCGTCGTTGCGACCATTCTGCAGAATCCCGATGAGCACATCGGTCACGTCTACGAGCTGACCGGCCCCACGACTCTCAGCATCGACGAACTCGCCGAGCAATATTCGCGCGGGCTGGGCCGCCGGATCGACGGCGTCTCGATGCCCTATGCCGACTGGGTCGAGCAGGTTCTGATCCCGGCCGGACTCAGCCCTCACGTGCAGCAGCACATCGCCACGATGGCTCGACTGCACCGCGACGACCGCTACAACCGGTTCACCGACGACGTCGTCCGCATCACCGGCCGACCACCCCAATCCGTCGAGCAGTACATCACCGACCACACGGATCTCTTTTCCCGCGCGCCCCGGCCGCCCGACTCCGCCAACGGGCCGGACAGGGGACGGACCTGATCAGGCCGAATATTCACCCGGTTTCGCAGTGCTGCGTTCAACATTCACACAAAGGGCAAGCACCGGTCGACGAGGGCGAAGACGTGCGCATCGATCTCGACCAGCCCACCGCGTTCTTCAACCGGTTCCCGGAAATGAAAGATTCAAAGGTGCCCGGAATACTGGACCGGGACTTGGTCAAGCACCTGATCAACTTCGCATCCTGACCGGCTGACGGCGTCAAACATGTCTTCTGGTAGGGACTTTCGCAAGTGCCCTTCCCGATGGGGGTGCAGCCTGCGACGGTGCAGCGGATCCTGCGCCACAGTTCGATCACGGTGACCACTGGCACAGACGTCGACGTGATGGAGGCGGTGCAGCGTGATGCGATGGACTCGATGAGCACGTTGCTCGCACACGCGGCGACGATTCGGGACGCCCATTGTCGTCAAAACTGTCGTCAAACGGCTCTGAGTAGCCTTCCGAGATTCGAGTCTTCCCTAGCGGGGCTAAGGGTGTGTGAGCTAAGGGTGTGTGAGCTAAGGGTGTGTAAGTTAAGGGTGTGTGAGTTAAGGGTGTGTGAGTTAAGGGGACTCGAACCCCTGGCTGACCAGGCAAAATAGCGGCTTGCCTGCAGGTTCGCTCCTACTCGTTCCGATTCAGTCCCGCCCGTTACCTGCGGGTTCGTTTTGGGTCTTGACGGCGTCAAGACGGATCAACCCGCGCTTCGGCGCGAGACGAGTGGCGCAAGCGGCAGGCGGCGACGGTCGGTCGGTCGGTCGGTCGGTCGGATATCAGGCGGTCGCACCGCGCAAGAGCCCTTCGGTCAAATGCGCCCGTGAAGCTCTTAGAACGGCCGACGGTCGACCATGTGGAGTCAAGGAACTGTCCAATGCCGTACGCGGTCGAGCTGGGATTTTGCGCGGTGGGTTATACCCCCATCCGTGGGTGATTAGCTGGTCCAACGCTTCCATCCGCCTGCGGGCATTCCGGCATGCGCGTAGAGCCGTTAGGCGAAACCCCGTTAACGATCGTATTCGCTGAAACCTAGTCAGTTAAAATAGAGGCGAAAACGGATTGGGCCCGGCAAGCTGGATGCCTGTGCCTGGGATCCCAATACCTGCCAAGTCCTTGCCGGTGACCCCAAATCCGACGTTGCCAAGGCCAGTGTTCCCAATGCCCCAGTTGAGGAAGCCGGTGTTGCCGATGCCCTGGTTCCCGAAGCCGCGGTTGAAGGCGCCGATGCTGCCCCCATCGCTGCTCGGCCCGTACCACTCGCTTGGGAAATCCTGAGGGAGGTTCTGGAAGTTGAAAATGCCGCCATTTCCGTTGCCGTAGTTGAAGGCGCCGAAGTTGACGCTGCCGTGGTTGAAGGCGCCGACGTTGCCGTTGCCAAAGTTGAAGGCGCCGATGTTGAAGCCACTGTCGACAGTGTTGGGGGTGCCGATGTTGTTAATGCCGAAGTTGTTGTTGCCGGTGTTCCCGATGCCGATGTTGCCGGTGCCGGTGTTGCCGTAGCCGATGTTGGCTTCGATGCCGAAGATGTTCGCAGCCGCATTCGCCGCCACGGTCGGTAGGTTCTGCAGCGCCTGCGCTGGCGACGTCAACTGTGTCGCAGCCGCCTCAGTCGCCGCATATGCTCCGGCGCCCGTGCTCAACACCTGCACAAATTGGGCATGAAACAACCCACCTTGCGCGATCACCGCCCGATACTGCTGAGCGTAGCTGCGGAACACGCCCGTGATAGACGCTGACACCTCGTCCTGCGCCGCAACCTCCACCTGCGTGGTCGACACCGACGCCGCCGCATAGGCTGCGCTGAGCGTCGAACCGATATTCGCCAGCCTTGTTGCCGCGTCCGTCACCAATTCCGGCACCACAGTCACAAACGACATCCGACACCTCCCGCGAGGGCTTTCTCCGTCTGCGCGCTGGTCGCGCGATAGCAGAAGAAACTATAAGACAAGTACGGAAAGCCATGGAAGCACTTTGTTCAGAGTTTGTCCCCGCGACATTCGGGCGCCAGACGACGCCTCGACTATGCGCAGCTCAAGGGGTGGAGCTAAGGGTGGAGCTAAGGGGACTCGAACCCCTGCCTTGACCATGCAAAATGCATTCTGAACTGCTGTTTCGTTACGTCTCGTTCCAGTTCAGTCCCGTTCGTTACCTGCGGTTTCGTTCTCGGGTCTTGACGGCGTCAAGAGTGCACCAACGGCGCACGGCGGCTTCAGATTGAAGCGACGCCGATGCGCGGGCCAAGCCGTCCGCGTGCTGATCGTGAAATGCGAGAATGATCGCGTGAGCGACGGGCGCGTGCGGTACGCGCGCAACGGAGATGTCCGGCTGGCGTACCGCGAGTTCGGGGATGGTGACACCACCCTCGTTTGGATCCCGGGTTGGTTCAGCAACGTGGAGATGTATGACGATCCCCTGAGCCCGTTCACAGCCGTCATCGAACAACTAGCTGAAGCGATGCGGGTCATCGTGTGGGACAAACGCGGCACGGGCCTTTCAGATCCGGCCACCCAGGTCCCTCCACTCGATGAGCGCATGGATGATCTCCACGCCGTTCTCGACGCTGCCGGGGCAGATTGTCCGGCCCTTTTCGGCCAGTCTGAGGGTGGTCCGATGAGCCTTTTGTTTGCGGCGACATATCCAAAACGGGTCCAGTCACTGGTGATGTACGGCACGATGGCACGGTTTTCTCAAGAATTGCCCGACCATCCATGGGGATTTACCGCCGAAGAGAAGGCCCTTCATCTAGGAGCAATCGAAAGTCGTTGGGGTGAAGGGGCGATGGCTGAGGTGTTCTTCAACGAGATTGCCGATATACCGGGATTTCGCGACCTCTACGGGCGGTACCAACGGACAAGCGCCAGTCCGACGATGGCGTCGTGGCTATGGCAGGCGCTCTTGGAGTTGGATGTTCGTGGCGTTCTGGGTTCCATCCGCGCCCCGTGTCTCGTCCTGGCGCGGCCGGGTGATCAAATGGCTCCGATTGACGGCGTTGCGGCGTTGGCCGCTGCCATACCTGGGGCAGAGTTCAAGACCTTGGCCCCAGGGCCGCACGGGATGATCGATGACACGCTGGGTTCGGCCATCCTCGACTTCGTCACCGGCAGGCCGAGCGTTGCCGTCGACGAACGAGTGCTCAAGACGGTGCTGTTCACCGACATCGTCAGCTCCACCGAACTGCTTAGTGCTCGTGGTGACGCGCGGTGGCGACATCAGTTGGACGCCCATGACAAGCTGGTCGACAGCGTTCTGATGAAATACAGCGGCAGTCGTGTCAAGCACACGGGGGACGGCGTGTTCGCGCTGTTCGACGGCCCCACCAAGGCGGCGCGCTGTGGGCTCGAACTTGCGCCCGCGTTGGCTTCGCGCGGCATTTCTATTCGCGCTGGTATTCATGTGGGCGAATGCGAGCGGCGCGGTGAGGAGTGGAGCGGCATGGCGGTGCACATCGGTGCCCGGATCGGCGCGATGGCGGGACCCGACGAAGTGCTCACGAGTCGCACGGTGCGCGATCTTTCAGCGGGCTCGGGGCTGCGGTTTGAAAGCCTCGGTCTTCGCCAGCTCAAGGGTCTTGCCGAGGAAACGGAACTTTTCCGCGTCACTACACAAACAGGCGTTCGGTTCTAACCCCCGCGCCCTGCCACCAGTAGTGCGACTGTCGAGTCCGACGGGAGAGGTGAGTCCGCTAGATGAGGGTCATCGTTACAGGTGGCAACAGCGGCGTTGGTAAAGCAACCGTTGCCGCGCTCGCAGCGGCCGGTCACAGTGTGGTGATGGCCTGCAGAACCATCCCAAAAGGCGAGCAGGCCGCTGCCGAGATGTCAGGTGACATCGAGGTGCGTCACCTCGATCTGGCCGACCTGAGCAGTGTGCGTGCCTTTGCCGATTCGATAGAAACCGTTGATGTCCTGGTGAACAACGCTGGAGTGCTGGGTCTGCCGCTCACCCGCACCGCCGATGGTTTCGAGGCGCACCTGGGAACCAACCACCTTGGTCACTTTGCGTTGACCTGCCAGCTCGGCGACAAGATCACCGACCGGGTGATCTCGGTGAGTAGCGCGCTTTATACCTTGGGCCGTATCCATCTCGACGACTTGAACTGGCGGACCCGCAAGTACTCGATGTGGGCGGCTTACGCACAGTCCAAGCAGGCCACCATGCTCTTCATCAACGAGTTGGCTCGACGTGGTGTTCGGGCCTACGCGTCCGATCCGGGGATGGCAGACACTGACATCACCCGCGACAGCAACGGTGGGCTGCACTGGCTGGGCGAACACTGGCTCGGACACCTCGGTCAGAGCCAGCCCAATGCCGCGCGGGCCACCGTCGAGGCCGTCACGACGGTCCTGCCCAGCGGAACTTACCTCGCGCCACGCTTCAATCAGTGGGGCAAACCTATGCTGACCGCGCCCCGCAAGAAGGCTCGCGATCCGGCGATAGCCCGTCGATTGTGGGAGCTTTCCTCCGACCTGACCGGCTGCGACTGGCAAGGGCATCCGCGCATCCCAGCCAACCGGCCGGGCACCTAGCAGTGGAAGACAACCTATCGACGTCGTCGACCGCGCGTGTTGGGAGGCGCATGATTCGCCATGTACTGCTCAGGACCGCTTAAGGATGAAGGCCTCGATCTGGCGGTCACCGGCCCACGCGCGCTCCTTGGTTAGACCAGGGAAGATGTCGACACCTTTCGCCCAGATCTTCTCGCGCTCGCCGGGTGTGGCGATGTGGGCGGTGGCATCCCAGGTATCTCCGTCGATCGTCACGGTGACCGCCGGGTGCGCCTTGAGGTTGTGATACCAGCCCGGGTGTTTAGCATCGCCGTAGTTGGTCGCAACGACAGCCACGCCGTCGGGATGCGGGATTCCCAACAGCACTACGGTGCGGTGCTTCCCCGACTTCGCGCCGATGGTGGTGAGGACGACCGCTGGCAGGCCAGCCGCGATCCGGGCGAAGCTACGCTTGCCCCCGGTGAGCTTGCTGACCAGCTGGTCCAGGCGGTGTGCCGTCGGCCGGAAGAGCACCCGGCCCGCCTTCGTGGCGGCGGAAGCGCGCATTGCTCGATGAAACACATTGGCATCGTCGAAAGAGCGGACTCGCATAGCGGCATTCTGCGCAGTCTGGACACCACCGCCAAATTTACTGCGAACCAGCGGCGGGCAGTATGCCCTCAATTTGACGATCAGCTAACTTAAAAATATCATTCTAGCTGGTACTTTAATAAGTGGAGCTAAGGGGACTCGAACCCCTGACCCCCACACTGCCAGTGTGGTGCGCTACCAGCTGCGCCATAGCCCCAAGTCGTGCCAATCGAAGCTACACCACTGGCAACCGTGCTTCAAAGTTGCTGCTCAGGCCGCCTCAACGTCTGGCTGACACCCTAAGAGATCGGGCTCCGCATCGAGCATCGGCCGCGTTTCCGGCGCCAGCACCCAGCCTACGGCAGCGATCAGCAGAATCACCCCGCTGATGGTGAAGTCCCAGCTAAAGCTCAAGTGCTCGGCGACCCAACCGACCGTCATGGAGCCGATGATGGCACCCAGATCGGCCATCATCTGCACCGCCGCCACCGGAGTGCCCGCGCGTGCCTCACTGCCGAGGATATCGGCGACCGCGGCCTGCAGCGGTGACATGTAGATGCCCGTCGTCACGCCCGACACACACGCAATGGCCACGAACGCGGGCAACGACGTCACGTTGCCGAGCGCGACAATCGCCACACCGGACGCCGCCAGACCGACGATCAACAGCGTGCGCCGGCCCATCCGGTCAGACAGGTAGCCACTGGGGATCACGGCCAGAGCATTACCGGCCGCGAATGCCGCAAGCACCGCGCCGATAACTCCGACGCTTCGGCCCATGACGTCGGAAATGAACAGTGGGACAAGCGCGATGCGAAGGCCAAAGGCCGCCCAGCCAGTCGCAAAATTGGCGAATAGCACCGCCCAATAGGCACGGAACCGCAGCGCCTCGCGCATCGTCTCCGTTGATCGTGTCAGCTCCCGGGGCGCGCCCAGCGTCGAATGCCGCAAGCCGTGAAGCAGCACCACTGTCACGCCCAGCAGCGCAATGCCGTAGGCGATGAACGGCGCGGTCAACCCCCAACCCGCCGTCAGGCCTCCGACCGCTGGCCCGCCGACGGCGCCGATCATGAACGAAGTAGTGAATATGCCGGCGATCCGTCCGCGCGCGTCGGCCGGGCTGATGTGGATCATCAGTCCCAACGCCGAGACAAAAAACATCGTCGACCCAATGCCGCTGAGGACACGGAAAAGCAGCAGTTGCCAGTAAGTCTGGGCGAGCGCGCACGCGATGGTGGATAACGCCACGACCAGCAAACCGCCGATGTAGATCCGCCGCTCACCCAACCGCTGTACCAAAAGGCCGCTTATCGGTGCAAAACACAGCCGGCTCACCGAAAAGACGGTGATCAAGAAAGTCACCGCCGTGATGCTCACGCCGAAGGTACGCGCAAAAGCCGGCATCACCGGTGAAACGACACCATAGCCCAGGGCGATCATGATATTCGCCCAGCTGAGGATCCAGACTTCGCGCGGCAGCCCAGCAGAATCCAACCCACGCCTCCCCGGGCGGGCAAGGCGGAGGGAAATAGTCACCCGATGACTTTATTCACCACCTGTCGAGCAGCTTCCTGCACCTCCGCCAAGTGAGCCGGCCCGTTGAAAGATTCGGCGTAGATCTTGTAGACATCCTCGGTTCCGGACGGTCGGGCGGCAAACCATGCGTTAGCTGTCGTCACCTTGAGTCCGCCTAACGGCGCACCGTTGCCGGGCGCGGTGGTCAGCTTGGCGGTGATGGGCTCGCCGGCCAACTCGGTGGCGGTCACCTGTTCGGCCGACAACTTGGACAGCCGCGCCTTCTGGTCGCGATCTGCGGGCGCGTCGACCCGCGCATAGAACGGAGTGCCGTATTCGCCGGCCAGCTCCTGATAACGCTGCGACGGCGTGGCCCCGGTGACGGCCAGGATCTCCGAGGCCAGCAACGCCAGGGTGATGCCGTCTTTATCGGTGGTCCACACCGATCCGTCGCGACGCAGGAACGACGCCCCCGCCGACTCCTCACCACCGAAACCGATGGTGCCGCCGATCAGGCCGTCGACGAACCACTTGAACCCGACCGGCACCTCGACCAGCTTGCGGTCGATACCGGCGACCACCCGGTCAATGATCGAGGAGCTGACCGCGGTCTTGCCGACGGCGATGCCCGCCGGCCAGGACGGCCGATGGGTGTAGAGGTAGTCGATGGCCGCCGCCAGATAGTGGTTCGGGTTCATCAGCCCCCCGTCTGGGGTGACGATGCCGTGCCGGTCGGAATCGGCATCGTTGCCGGTAGCGATCTGGTAGCGATCCCGGTTGGCGATGAGCCCTGCCATCGCGTCCGGCGAGCTGCAGTCCATCCGGATCTTGCCGTCGTGGTCGAGCGTCATGAACCGCCACGTCGCGTCGACCAGCGGATTGACCACGGTCAAGTCGAGGTTGTGCCGTTCGGCGATCGCGGCCCAGTAGTCCACGCTGGCCCCGCCGAGTGGGTCGGCGCCGATTCGCACCCCAGCTTTGCGGATTATGTCGAGATCGACCACGTTGGGCAGGTCGTCGACGTAGCTGTCGAGATAGTCGTGGCGCTGGACCGCCTGCAGCGCCCGGGCCAGCGAGATGCGCTTCACCCCCGAGCCCCCGGCACGCAGAATCTCATTGGCTCGCTTGGCGATTGCGTTGGTCGCGTCGGTATCGGCCGGGCCGCCGTTGGGCGGGTTGTACTTGAAGCCGCCGTCGGACGGCGGGTTGTGCGACGGCGTCACGACGATCCCGTCGGCAAGCGCCTCGGTACGCCCGCGGTTGTAGGTCAGGATCGCGTGGCTGATCGTCGGTGTCGGCGTGTAACGGTCGGCGGAGTCGACGACGACCGCCACCTCATTGGCGGCCAGCACCTCCAGTGCCGACACCCATGCCGGCTCGGAGAGCCCATGGGTGTCACGGCCGATGAACAACGGCCCGGTGGTGCCGTGCGCGGCCCGGTACTCGACGATGGCTTGGGTGATCGCCAGGATGTGGGCTTCGTTGAATGCCCCGTTGAGCGCTGAGCCTCGGTGACCCGACGTGCCGAACGCCACCTGTTGAGCGACGTCGTCGGGATCGGGTTGGATCGAGAAGTACGCGGTTACCAGATGGGGCAGATCGACAAGGTCTTCGGGCTGGGCCGGCTGACCGGCACGCGGGTGGGCCATGCCTAGCAATTCTGCCCCTGCCCGCATCGCATGTCGCCCTATGCTGCAAAGCGTTCACCGGCATATCGGAAGGATTTGACCTGTGGCGAGCCACGACTATCGCGAATTGGGCGCGATCTTCGCCGGCGGGGCGCTGGGTTCGTTGGCCCGCGCAGCTCTGAACACTCTCACGGTGCCGGACCCGGCACGGTGGCCTTGGCCGACGTTCGTCGTCAACATCGTCGGCGCCTTCCTGGTCGGCTACTTCACCACGCGCCTGCTGGAACGGCTGCCGCTGTCAAGCTACCGGCGGCCCCTGCTCGGCACCGGCTTGTGCGGCGGATTGACGACTTTCTCGACGATGCAGGTCGAGACATTGCGGATGGTCGAACGCGGCCACTGGGCCCTTGCGGCTTGCTACACGATCTCCAGCATCGTGTTGGGACTGCTGGCGGTACACCTGGCCACCGCTCTGGTGCGCCGGGTGCGGGTGCGGTTATGACCGCGACGACGGTCTTGTCCTGGGCCGGCGTCATGCTCATCGGCGGCATCGGGTCGGTACTGCGTTTCATGGTGGATCGCACGGTTGCGCGGCGATTGGCGCGTTCCTTTCCGTTCGGCACGCTGACGGTGAACATCAGCGGTGCCGCGCTACTTGGGTTCCTCGGCAGCCTGGCCTTGAGCAAGGAGGCGGCCCTGCTGGCCGGCACCGCGTTCGTCGGCGCTTACACCACCTTTTCCACCTGGATGCTGGAAACCCAGAGGCTCGGCGAGGAGCGCCGGACGTGGGCGGCGGCAGCCAATATCGTCGTCAGCGTGGTACTCGGTATTGCCGCGGCGTTTCTCGGACAATGGGTTGCGGAGCAGCTATGAGCGAGCCGTGCTTGAAGCTGACCAGCTACTTCGCCGAGCGCCAACGCGCAGTCGGCAAAGGGAACCAGGAGGGCCGGTTTCTGGCCGACGCGATGCTGGATCTGTTCGGCACCAGCAATGTCGCAACCAGCGTGATGCTGCGAGGTATCGCCAGTTTTGGGCCGAGCCACGAACTACGCAGCGACGTATCGCTGAGCCTGTCCGAGGATCCGGCGGTAGCCATCGCCGCGGTCGACACCGAACCGAAGATCCGATCCCTGGTCAACGACGTCGCCGCAATGACGGGCAGCGGACTCTTAACCCTGGAGCGGGCGCGGTTGGTCACCCCGCAACTGGGCAGTAGCGTATTGCGTGACCTCATCGACCAGAACGGTGGCCACAACGGGGACGCCGCCAAACTCACCGTCTACGTGGGCCGCCAGGAGCGCGTCGCAGGCAAGCCGGCACACTACGCGATATGCGAACTGCTGTATCGACACGGATTCGCCGGTGCCATAGTGCTTCTCGGCGTCGACGGCACCGCGCATGGTGAGCGCCGCAGAGCCCGCTTTTTCGGCCGCAACGTCAATGTTCCGGTGATGATCATCGGCATCGGGTCGACGGTGCAAGTTTCAACCACCGCAACGGAACTCACCGCCGTGATCCCCAACCCATTGTTGACCGTCGAACGGGTGCGACTGTGCAAACGCGACGGCGAGCTGTTCGCGCGCCCGCAGCAGCTGCCGGCCACCGACGACCAAGGACGCACCCTGTGGCAGAAGCTGATGGTGTACACCGCTGAAGCCACCCGGCACGACGGGCTGCCGATCCACCGCGCGCTAGTCCAACAATTGCTGCGCTCCAGAACGGCCCGCGGGGCGACGGCACTGCGCGGCGTGTGGGGATTCTACGGCGATCATAAACCGCACGGCGACAGGTTATTTCAGGTTGCAAGGCGGGTTCCGGTGGCAACCATCATCGTCGACACACCGGAATCCATCGCGCGCAGTTTCGATATCGTCGACGAGCTGACAGCGCGCCACGGGCTGGTGACCAGCGAGATGGTCCCGGCGGCGTTATCCCTTGATGAGAAACAACGATTCGGCGACATCACGCTGGCACGGCACGACTACTGACACACGCCATCGAGCAGCGCGTCGAGCAGTCCGTCAAACTGGCCCTTCGCCCCTGGGCTCACGCGCGTTAGCGCGTGGAACAACAATGTGCCGATCAACGCGTCGGCGACGGCACCGATGTCCGTGACGGCGCGGATTCGCCCCTCGTCGACGGCCTGGCGAAGTCGCGTCATCAAGCCTGCGTGCTGGGGTGCGCTCAGCTGCTGATACAGGGCCGCGCCATCGACTGGGCTGGCCGCCGCGGCGGTGATCAGGGCCCGCACCAACGCCGCGTTGGGCGGCTCGGCGAGGAATTCGGCGTGCTCGTTCAGCCACGAGCGCAGGTCGTCCCGGATGTCTCCGGTGTCGGCGACGGGGAACGATCCCGACCCTCCGTAGGCCTGCAGGACCGCCTCGGCGACCAGTGGCGCCTTAGACGGCCATCGCCGATAGAGGGTCTTCTTCCCAACGCGAGCGCGCGCCGCGACGCTTTCCATCGACAGCTCGGCGTAACTGCCCGTTGCCAAAAGTTCGCGCGTGGCGGCCAGGATCGCGACGTGCAACTGAGCATCGCGTGGGCGGCCGACGCGGTCTACAGTTACCGTCATTTAGGAAACGATACGTGTCGTTTCTCTCACTGTCGCGTTAGACGAAAGGGCAGCCAGTGACGACCACCGCCCGGTCAGTGCCCAAGAGCTGGGATGAGATCACACCCGCGTGGATGTCGGCGGCACTGGCTGCCGACCACCCTGGCGCCACGGTCGAGGCAGTAACGGTCGAGGGCCGCGACGACGGAACGAATCGACGCGCCCGGTTGGGCGTGACCTACTCCGCTGGCGACGGACCGGCAACCGTGTTCGCCAAGGCAGCCGATCCCGCGCACAAAGCACTGATTCGCATGACCAGCGGCATGTTTCATGAGCCGCGACTATTTATCAACGAAGTGCCGCTGCCGCTGGAACACCCCATCGTCTACAGCGCAGCGATCGACGAGGCTGATTACGAATTCGTGATGATCATGGAGGATCTCACCGCCCGCGGCGCCGATCCCCGCGATGGCACCCGACCCATGACCGTCGAGCAAGTCGCCACGGGCGTGCGTGGCCTGGGGCGCATGCATGGCAAGTATTGGGGCCAACGTGTGCTGCGTGAGCCGGCCCTGGGATGGCTCGAACCGTTCCTGACGTGGGAAGGCATGCGGGCGGCACCCCTGCCGTCCGCGCTGGAACAACTGGGCGACGACGCGCCCGAAGAGGTCCTGTCGCTGACCATCGACCAGCTGATCGATTCCATCTGGAAGCCCTACATCAGCACGCTGACGACGTCGCCGCAGACGCTGCTGCACGGCGACCCGCATATCGGTAATACCTATCTGCTGCCGAGCGGTGAGGTCGGCTTCCTCGACTGGCAAGTGGCACGCCGGGGCAATTGGTCGCTGGATGTGGGCTACTTCCTGCAGGGCGCCTTGACGGTTGAGGATCGGCGCCGCAGCGAACGCGACCTCCTCGAGGAGTACCGTGGCGCGCTCGGGCTGCCCGCCGGCGAGCTGCCGAGTTCGGACGAGATCTGGCTGCGCTACCGGGCGTCGGCGGCGCATGGGCTGATGTTGTGGCTAGTCACCGCCAGCGCCGGCGCATGGCAGCGGCGCGATATCGCCATCTCGCTGGCGCAGAAGTATTCGTTCGCCTACGCCGACCTCGATACGGCATCAGCGCTGGAAGCGATCACCCGGTAGCCGGCGGCATCCACCGGTCGGCCAGCGCCGCGACCCAGCCCGATACGGCGTCGGGATCATCCGGCGGCGCCTCGACGAGAACCAATTCGTCGACGCCTAACTCGGCGAGCGCCTTGAGGTCTTCAACTTGGGGAGCACTCAAGGCCACGGCCAGCCGCAGCTCGGCACGATCGCGCCCCGATTCAGCACATAGCCGCTCGAGCCTCTCGATGATGTCGTGCACCGCGGCGACGCCATCGAGGTTGAACCCGTACCAACCGTCTGCCCAAGCCGCCACGCGCCGCAGCGCCGGATCGCTATTGCCCCCGACCACCACGGGGATACGGCGACGGCGAACGGGCTTGGGGTTGACCCGGATCGAGTCGAAGCCGACGAACTTCCCGTCGAAGGAGGCGACGTCGTCGCGCCACAGTGTGCGCATCGCGGCCACGTATTCGGCGGTGCGGGCCCCGCGATGCGCGAACGGCACGCCGAGTGCGTCGAATTCCTCTTTGGACCATCCGACGCCCACGCCGAGCGTGAGCCGTCCGCCGCTCAACCGATCCAGGCTCGCGGCCTGCTTCGCCACCACGACCGGGTTGTGTTCGGGCAGCAGCAACACGCCGGTGGCGAGGTTGATCCGAGACGACGCGGCGGCCGCGAAGCTCAACGTGATCATCGGGTCGAGCCAATCAGCTTCGGCTGCAACGGCGATGACGCCGTCGTCGGAATATGGGTACCGCGACTCGGATCGGTCGACCATCACGACGTGTTCACCAACCCAAAGGGTGGTGAAACCACAGCCGTCCGCCGCGGACGCGACGGCGTCGATCACCGCCCGGTCGGCACCGGCACCGATTCCCAGCGCATGCAACCCCAGGTGCATCCGACGATCGTCCCACGCCCGCCGGCGGCTGCTGAGCAGCTTCGCCAGTCTCCACAACAAGCGACCCTGCCAAAAAGTATGAGTCAGTAGATTCTGATATAGTCGAACATATGTTCGATTCTTTGATGTCCATCGACGTTGGCGCCGACGAATCCGCGTTGATCGACTGCATAGCGGAGCTGGAGAGGGTCAAATCCGCCGCATCGGCAGGCCAGGCTAGAGCGGCGGCCGCTCTGGACGCGGCACGCCGGGCCGCCGAAGCGGCCACCGGTATGCCGGCCGCCCGGCGCGGACGAGGCGTCGCCAGTGAGATCGCGCTGGCGCGCCGGGACTCACCTGCCCGGGGCGGGCGGCATCTCGGCTTTGCAAAGGCTCTCGTGCACGAGATGCCGCACACATTGCGCGCGCTGGAATCCGGGGCACTGTCGGAGTGGCGTGCCACCCTGATCGTCCGCGAAAGCGCGTGTTTGGAGGTTGACGACCGGCGCACGCTAGACGCCGAGATGTGCGGTGACCCGGCAGGCCTCGACGGGATGGGCGATGCGCGGGTGGCCGCCGCCGCCAAGGCGATCGCCTACCGGCTGGACCCGCACGCCGTCGTCGACCGAGCGGCCAAGGCCGAGGAAGAACGCACCGTCACCATTCGGCCGGCACCCGACACCATGACGTATGTGACTGCGCTCTTGCCGGTAGCCCAAGGCGTTTCTGTGTTCGCGGCGCTGCGTCGCGAAGCCGACACCCGCAGCGACGGGCGATCCCGCGGACAGGTCATGGCAGACACCCTGGTCGAACGGGTCACTGGCCGCGAAACGGCTGTTCCGACTCCGATTGCGGTCAACCTGGTCTTGTCGGATGCGACGCTGCTGGGCGGCGACAACACGCCGGCTGATATCTCCGGCTATGGTCCGATCCCCGCGGCTGTCGCCCGCGAAATGGTGGCGCGCTCCGTCGCCGACAGGCGGTCCCGGGCGACGCTGCGTAAGCTCTACACCCATCCCCGGACCGGGGCACTGGTGTCGATGGAATCACGGGCGCGCGCGTTTCCTCGCGGCCTGGCCACCTTCATCGAGCTGCGGGACCAACGTTGCCGCACTCCATACTGCGACGCACCGATTCGACACCGCGACCATGCTCAACCCTGGGCCGAAGGCGGCCTGACTACCGTCGAGAACGGGCTCGGGTTGTGCGAGCGCTGCAATTACGCCAAGGAAGCCGCCGGCTGGCGGGTCAGCACAAGCGTCGACGAAAATCACACTCACACCGCTGAATTCACTACCCCAACGGGTAGGCGATACCGATCTGGAGCCCCGCCGCGGGGGCCGGAGATCACGATCAGCGATATCGAGGTCCGAGTCGGCATTGCGCTCGCTCAGCACGCCGCCTAGAACTCAGTAGTGATAGGTATCCGACGGGGCGGGCGTGTGAACCGACTCGTCCTCAAAGTCGGACGCCGCGATGCCGTACGAGCGAGCAAGCTCGAGAATCTTGGTGGCCCGGGCGATCCGCGGCAGGTCGGAACCGTTTCGGATCTCTCCCCCGTCACGTTCGAACTCGGCGAAAAACTCTTTAGCCCAGGAGATTTCGTCCTGCGACGGCGATAGTCCCTCGTTGACCACCGAACATTGGTCCGGTGAGAGGCAGATCTTGCCAGTCATACCGAATTCGACGGAGACAGCGGTGGCCTCGATGAGCTTCAACGCGTTGGAGCCGATGGTTGGCCCATCGATCGCACTGGGCAGGTTGGCCGCCTTGGCGGCGATGGTGAAGCGGGACCGTGCATAGGCCAGGGTAGACGGGTCGTCGCCAAAGCCGGTGTCACGGCGAAAATCACCGATGCCGAAGGCCAGGCGGAAAGTGCCCTTGGTCGCGGCGATCTCTGCGATGCGCTCAAGCCCCCGGGCCGTTTCCACCAGCGCCACGATCGGCACGTTGGGCAGTCGTTTCGCCGTCTCGGTGACATGGTCCACCGATTCGACCATCGCCAGCATCACACCGCCGACCGGAGTATCGACCAACGCGGCTAAATCGTCGGCCCACCAAGGCGTGCCGAAGCCGTTGACGCGAACCCAGTCGGTGTTTTCGGCACCAAGCCAACGAACTACATTGTCGCGGGCCGCGTCTTTGTCTTTGGGCGCGACGGCATCCTCGATGTCGAGAACGACGATGTCGGCGCGAGAGTGCGATGCCGACTGAAACCGATCGGCATGCGCGCCGTTGACCAGCAACCAACTACGGGCAAGAACCGGATCGATGCGGGAACCGACGTCCGCGGGATCATCTGTCGTCATGTTCAAACCGTAGCGACTTCACGAAATGGGTGGGGCCGGGACCTCTGGAATCAGCAGATGCGCTGGACGATCCTGGCCCCAATGCAGGGTGACTGTGCCACGAGGCGACCGCGCGTAGCGCGATGGAAACGCTCCGAAGAGCGGATTGACGGGTGCCAGCCATCGCGCCGCGACAAGCAGGCGCAGTTGTTCTCCCGCGCGGAACAAGGTCGCCGAAGGGCCCAATGCGACGTCGACCGCGACGATCTCGCCGGGGCTCAGCGGCTGCGGGTCGGTAAAGGTTGGTACCGGCTCCCAGGGCCGGGACTCACTGGGGTCAATCCGCCGCAGCGCCGCACGCTGCCATCCGGTGGCCACCCGGTCGCGACCGTAGCCGAACGATCCCTCGAATGGGACGAACTTGCCCGCGCGCCATTTCTCCACTCCAACAAACAGATTAGCGTCATCGCAGTCGGTGGCTTCGACCCATAGCCGTGCACCCATCGGACCGGTCAACTCGGTATCCTCGGCGAAGGTCCAGGTGAACGCCGCCGCCCGCGATCGGGTAGGAAACGAGATGTGCCCGCCCGCCGTCGGCGGCTCGTCCGCGAGTGAACCGGGTGCGGTCAGATAGAGCGGCCGCCATACCGTCCGAGCCAAGGGCCACTCGGATTCCTCGCGGACGGTGGTGATTGTGCGTCCGTCCTCGCGCACCTCGAGGCGCACCGACCGTCGAGCGGGCGCCGAGCCGTCGAGCACACCTCGGACAAAAGTGAGTTGTTCGTCGAGCGCTTCGTCGGAATAGAACGTCGACCACTTGCCGCCGCGGTGGGTATACAGACGCGCGTGCGCGGACCCGGCGGTGGTGAATAACCGCACAGACCCGCGACTGTGCAGCGACTGATCGGAGAAGCTGCCGCACACGAGCATCGGCACCTCGATCTTCGACAGGTCAGGCGTCAGCGACTCCCAGAACCCATCGCGAAGAGGATGTGCTAGCTGCATCGCCAGCAGGTCATACGCTTGCCGGATAGTGCGTCGCAGCACGGTGGCCCAGACGCGCATAAATCCTTTTTCGCGGATGCCTCCCGGCATTGCGAAGTCACGGTAGGGGTCGGAGAAGCCCTCCCAAGGGACGATCGCGCGAAGTGCCGACGGTCTCAGAGCCGCGGCACCGTACTGGCTGATTGCCAGATAGGACACGCCGATCATCACGACCCGACCATCGCTCCACGGCTGCTCGCCGGCCCACTGCACGACGTCGTAAACGTCACGTCCCTCCTGTGGCGACAGCAGCTGCGCGGTGCCCTCGGAGTGGCCGCACCCGCGCAGGTCGGCGTTGACCACGGCAAAACCCCGTTCGACCCACCAGGCCGGGTCGGGCGCCTCCCAGCCCGTCAGTGACGAGAACCGCAGCGGTTCCGGTTGCCGCATGATGCGGTACTGAAACGAATAGGTCCACCGGCCGCGACGGCGCGTTGGCAGTTTATCCTTCCCGTACGGATGAATCGAGAGGATCACCGGCCGGCGATATCCCTGCGCCTCGCCCTGCGGCCGATACACGTTGGCCCGCAACGTCGTTCCGTCTCTCGTTAGGACGGGCAGGTCGCGCTCGATCGCTATGTCTGGCGGCGCCTGGTACACCGTGATCGGCGGACGGAGCACGCCGCGCACCCGCTTGATCTGGTATGGCAGCACCCCCGGGCGCCGCCACGGTCGATCAAGGATCGGTAGCATGCCGTTCACTGGGAAAGCTTCGCCAGCTCGGCTTGCATCAGATCGAGGATTCGAAGCGTCTCGTCGCGAGGCTCGGTCGGCAGTTCCAGCAGAATTTCTTTCACTCCAAGCTCTGCGTATCCTGCAACAGCCTTCGCCGTCAGTTCCCCCACATGGATGTTGATGACCGGAACGTCGTGCTCGGCGACGGCGTGCAGTGTCGCGAGTTGACCCGCAAGGGCCTTCGGTGACGGGGTCATCGACAGCCACCCGGCCTTCAGCCGCACAATGCGCGGGTAAATCGCAGGGCCGCCTCCTATATAAAGCGGCGGATACGGCTTCGTCACCGGCTTCGGCCAACTGTAGATCGGGTCGAAATCCACAAATTCCCCATGGAATTCGGCCTTCTCCCGCGTCCAGATCTCGATCATCGCGCGCAGCCGTTCGTCGGAGACGCGTCCGCGCACCGCGGGATCGACACCATGATTGGCGATTTCTTCGCGCAACCAGCCCACGCCGACCCCGAAGCAGAACCGTCCCCCTGACACCAGGTCCAGGGATGCAACCTCTTTGGCCGTCAGGATTGGGTCGCGTTGCGGGAGTAGCGCGATACCGGTGCCCAAAACCAGTGTCTGGGTGGCGACCGCCGCGGCCGTCAACGCCACGAAAGGATCCAGGGTGCGGTAGTACTTCGATGGGATCGGGCCACCCATCGGATACGGAGTCTTCGCGTCGACCGGGATGTGGGAGTGCTCGGCGACAAAGAGCGAGTCAAACCCACGCTGCTCGAGTGCCTGGCCGAGCTCCACGGGGCCAATGCCCTTGTCAGTGACGAAACTCAGGACACCGAGACGCATGCTCAACTTGCCGGAACCTCAGTTGTCTTGGTTCGGCGCGTCGCGCCCCACAGCCCCACGCCGACACCGACGATGGCGCCACCAACGCCGATGATCTGTTGTGAGCGCTTCAGCTCGTGATGAACACTCAACCCACCGAGTAGATCGGCCGCGTCCGCGCCACCGGAGGCCAGGAACCAGCCGCGGGTATTTTTGCCGCGCAACCCCGCCGTCAGGAGCAAACCACCAATCAACGCGTCCCGGTATCCCATCGACCGCAACAGCAGTCGCGCCGTCGGCGTCGGCACTTCCGGATCTCCCCAGAGCCGGTTCGCACGCAGCGGGTCGACGAGAAACTGAACACCAGAGGCGAGTCGGATGCTGCCCGCGACGAGCGCGGCACGGTCGATCGACATGGCCGCAGCCTAGTACTGCCCATCACTCGTTCTGCTGTTTTCCAACGTCTGCATGACCTGAGGCTTGGCGCAACACCCTTTTGCGTGCCCGTTGACTAGGCGTGTACGCTAGCGCGAAAATATGATTCTCGAAATTTGCCCTTCGCAGCCAAGACGGGAGGGGCCGTGTCTGACGACAGCCCACATGCGTGCAAGAACGCGCTGCCGTGGCTGTCGCACTCGATCGCTGAGGCTGCCCTAGCAACCGACCTGCAGACCAATCCAGCGAACACTGTAGCCAGAAGCTATGCGCAGCTTGGGGTTACGGACTGGGCTGGTGGCCACAAGCCTGGGCACCGCAGCACGCACGCATACGACCTTGCCGACTGTGGACTGACACCAGGACACGTCCGCGAGGCGTTCAGTGAATATCCGGGCACGTACGATCGCTCGGCTTGAGGCGGGAAGGATCAGGGCTAACGACATGGAAGCCGTCCATAGGGGCCGCCCCAAGCTCGAACCGAATCCACAGGTCAAGGATGCAATCCTGGAGGCTGCACTTGCCATCGTGCATGAAGACGGGCTCGACGCGTTGGGCGTCGCACAGGTGCTCGCTCGGACGCAACTGAGCACACGAGCGTTCTACCGACATTTCGAGTCCAAAGAAAAGTTGGTCACGGCGATGTTCCTGGAAGTCGCCCGTACCGAGATGGTGCAGCTGAAAGAGAAGATGGCCGACCAGGGACCGGTTGGCGCCGTAGTTGCCTGGATTGAAGGGCGCCTGGATTTGGCCTTCAACCAACCAGTCGACACCCGCGAGTTGTCGCTCGAGGCGTCCAGCCACATCTTTGCCTCACCCGAACTTTTCTCGCCCGCATACGGCGAGGTTGTGCGCCCGCTCATCGAGCAGATCGAACGCGGGACGCGTTTGGGGCTCTTCGCCGACGGGTATCCGGTCGAGCAGGCAATGTCGATCCACGGCGTCGTCTGGACGAGTGTCGTACGCCATTGGGCGACAGGGGGTTGCGACCCAAACGACGTGCGAAAGCAAGCCCTACGCTTCTGCCTGCGCGGCTTGGGCGTCGCTGACGTGAGTGCTGCGATCACCTCCGACAAGTAGAGCGTCCCGTCATAGCGCAGACATTGGCCGCCGACGGCGGCAGCGACTTCATCTAAGGACAGCCCGTTCACACCGAGCGGCCCAGAGCCATCGATCGCACGGGATTTGCTTCGACGCACACCAAGCGGTTGCCGAAACCATTAGCCTTATGCCTGGCACGCGCGCGGTTGGCGGGTTAGGAGTCGGCGATGGGTGACACGACCGCGGGTTCGCGGGAGGGTGAGCAGTTCGGGCCGTATTTGCTGCGACGACTGGTCGGCCGCGGCGGCATGGGCGACGTCTACGAGGCTGAAGACACGGTGCGGGAACGGATCGTGGCGCTGAAGCTGATGTCGGAGACGCTGTCCAAGGATCCGATCTTCCGTGCGCGTATGCAGCGCGAGGCCCGTACCGCGGGGCGCTTGCAGGAACCGCACGTCGTGCCCATTCATGACTTCGGCGAGATCGACGGGCAGCTCTATGTGGATATGCGCCTGATCGACGGCTCAGATGTGGCCACCATGTTGAGCCGGTATGGGCCGATGTCCCCGCCGCGCGCGGTGGCGATTGTGCGCCAGATCGGCGCGGCACTCGACGCCGCGCACGTCGCCGGAGTGCTGCATCGCGACGTAAAACCGGAGAACATTCTGGTCAGCGGAGACGATTTCGCATACCTCGTCGATTTCGGGATCGCCAGCGCCACCACCGACGAAAAGCTGACGCAGATCGGCACCACGGTGGGCACCTTCAAATACATGGCCCCAGAGCGGTTCACCGACGCCGAAGTCACCTATCAGGCCGACATCTACGCATTGACCTGCGTGCTGTATGAGTGTTTGACGGGATCGCCGCCGTACCGCGGTGACCAGGTCAGCGTGATGAGCGCACACCTGAACCAGGCGGTCCCACGGGCCAGCACTCTGCGGTCCGGCATTCCGGTCGCCTTCGACCACGTGATCGCCACTGGCATGGCCAAGAACCCCGCAGACCGCTACGCCACCTGCGGTGATCTGTCAGCGGCCGCCTTGGCCGCGCTGGCCTCACCCGACCGGGACACTGCCACCGACATCTTGCAGCGCAGCCAGGTGTCGAACGCGCCGGCCGCATTTATCGGCCAGCCGCTGGGTGGTCTTGGGCCGAATGCGCTGGGTAGCCACTCTGCGCCCCACGGGTGGCCCGCCCAATCGGCTCCGGTGCCGTACCCGACTGGATGGTCTGGCGCTTCGTGGGGTCAACCGTTGCTGCACGCGCCCCCAAAGAGGCGCAAGCCCTGGCTGTGGGTCGGCCTTGCCGGCGGGATCGTGGCGGCGCTCGTGGGCGTGGCCGTCGTCGTCATCCATCCCTGGCAGTCGTCCCGGTCGTCGCACTCGTCCCCGGCGGCACCGCCACCGCCGCCGGACGCGGTCGCGCTCCGTGTCCTCGACGACGGCGTGTATATCGGCAGCTCGGTGGCACCGGTAACGATCGACATTTTCAACGAACCCATCTGCCCCCCGTGCGGCAGCTTCATCAGGTCCAATGCGAGCGACATCGCCACCGGGGTGAACAACAAGAAGCTCGCGGTGCGCTATCACCTGCTGAGCTTTCTCGACGACAAGTCACACAGCAAGAACTACTCGACCCGCGCGGTAGCGGCTACCTACTGCGTCGCAGCGCAGAACAACCCGAAGATCTACGACGACTTCTACTCCGGCCTGTTCGCCAGCGACTTCCAGCCCCCGGAGGGCGGTGCGGAAGATCGCACCGACAGCGAACTGGCGCAACTGGCCAAAACCGTCGGCGCCGACCCGACGGTGATCACTTGCATCAAGTCGGGAGATGACGTCGGCCTGGCCAAAGCGAAGATCGCAGCCGGAAACGAGACGCTGGCCGGGCTCAACGCCAACGGCACGCCGTTCGTGTGGGACGGCTCCAAGGTGGTCAACTATCAGGATCCGGGCTGGCTTACGAAGCTGATCGGGTAACCAACGACAGCAGGTGCATCAGAGCGATGACAACGAGTCCGACGACCAATCCGATCACCGCCGACACGGCGGTGTCGGCCAGCCAGACCAGTACGGCACCCGCGGACTCCACTGCGTGCCCAACCAAGCCCTCCGGCGTGTGCCAGCCCAGCCGATCGCTACCCTCCCGCAGGATGTGACCGCCGACCCAGAGCATCGCGAACACCCCCACCGTGGAAAGCAGCGAAAGCAATTTCGGCATGGCGGCAACGAGGCCCCGGCCGACCTGCTGCCCGACGCGGGATGCGGTCGCGGTGAGGTGCAGGCCTACGTCGTCCATTTTGACGATGACGGCGACGACGCCGTACACGACGACGGTGAGGACCACACCGACAACGATGAGGATGACGAGCCGCGGCACGAACGGCTGGCCGGCCACCTCGCCGAGGGCAATCACCATGATCTCGGCCGACAGGATCAAGTCGGTCCGGATTGCCCCGGCCACCACCTCGTTCTCAGTGGCCGGCTCGGCATGGGCGTGCCGACCACGGATGCTGCCCCAAAGCTTCTCGGCGCCTTCGTAACACAGGTACATGGCGCCGAGCATCAGGATCGGAGTCAGCAGTCGCGGCGCGAACTGACTGAGCAACATTGCGGCGGGCAGGATCAACAGCAGCTTGTTGCGCAGGGATCCGAGCGCGATGCGTTTGATGATGGGCAACTCACGCTCGGCAGCGATCCCGTGCACGTACTGCGGTGTCACCGCGGTGTCGTCGATGACCACGCCGGCGGCCTTGGCGGTCGCGCGGCCGGTCGCAGCGGCCAGCCTTGCGAGAGCCGCGACGTCGTCCAGGAGCCCGAAAAGACCCGCGCTCATTGCGGGGGCGACGTCAGCCGGTCGTATCGGGGGTCGGAGTGGTCCCGGCTCGGTGTCCAGTACGTGGCGTCGTCACCGGGAAGGGTGGTGTCGGGCACCACCCGCCGATATTGGACCTTCCACGCGCCGTCGATGCGCCGGAAGTAGTCGATATAGCGGCCGTAGGACGCCATCGTGTGCCCACCGGCTGTCGCGTGCATGACAAAGAACGTCTCGCCCCAGGCTTCGTCGCCCTCGACGTCGAACACCGACTGGCCGAGCAGATGATGCATTGCCGTTAGACGGCCGGAACCCGCTGACGCACAAATCATCTCGGCGAATTCGCGACCTGACCCTTTGAATGCGCCGTGATCGTCGTACGACTCCTCGGCGTAGCAGTCGGTGATCGCCTCCCGGTCGGCGCGGTCGACGGCCGCGGACAACACAGCCAGCAGGTCGGCAAGCGCCAGCTTGTCGAGCCACTCCTGCAGCTGCTCGGCTTTAGCCGTGAATTCAGTCATAGAGCTCAGAATTTCACCATCGGTGCGGGGTGTAGCGGCGACTCGCGCAGGCCCCGGCCAAAAGCCTTGAACAGCATGGGCCGAAGGCCATCTGCGGGGTACTGGGCGACGAGCTCGCGATAGCCCTCGCGTGACACACCAGGGGCGATCAGGCCCGCGGTGACATCGGTCAGGTCGGCCCGGCGAAACGCTTCCACCAGGGGATCGTTGTGGCGCGCGCGGCGCAGGCGATGGTGCTCACTGATCAAGCCGGAGACCAAACCGGAGTAGGGCTCATCGGATTCGTCCAGCGCGGCAACCGCGCGACGCACCGACGGCGCCAGGTAATCCCAGGTGTCGTCGAACCAGATGCCCGCGTCGTGGAAAAACGCGGCCAGGCCAAGCGGGCCCGCAACCGCGGCGGGCACGTCGCACTGCAGCCCGACAATGCCAATCACCCGATGGACATGGCCGCGATAAGTTGGCAGATCTCTCCCGAAGACCGCGGCGTTGGCCTCGAAGAGTCGGTCGGCGACGTCATGAGCGCGATCGATGGACGCGGTAGTCACGCTCGCCTCAGGCTCAGAGCTTCGGCGGTGGCGGCCAGCGCGGCCAGATGCTCGTCGACCGACGCCAGCCCCGCGCCCATCGTGTTGATGGACAGGTGGGTCGCCCCGGCGCGGCTCCATCGTTCGACGTCGTCGAGCAGTGTCTGCAGGCCTTCAGGCACCCAGATTGCTCGACCTTCCATCCCAATCGTGGCCGGATCCCGTCCGGCTTCGATGGCCGCGGCGTCGACAATTGCCTTGGCCTCGTCCAGTTTCGGACCCGGCGCCGCCATTGGGAACCATCCGTCGCCGAGGCGACCGGTGCGCCGTAAAGCCCGCGGCGACGAGGGTCCGAACCAAATCGGGATGGGCCGCTGAATCGGCAACGGGGCCAAGCCGGCGCCGGTCACGCGCTCACTCGGCCCGTCGTGCGTGACGGTCTGCTCGGTCCACAAGCGACGCAGCAGGGCGACCTGCTCTTCGCTGCGCGTGCCGCGGTTCGAAAAGTCCTTGCCCAGCGCTTCATACTCGACGGCGTTCCAGCCCAACCCGACTCCGAGCCGGAAGCGACCGTTGGTCAGCAGGTCCACCTCGGCCGCCTGTTTGGCCACCAGCGCCGTCTGGCGCTGCGGAAGGATGATGATGCCGGTCACCAGCTCGAGCGATGTGATGGCCGCGATGTAGCCATAGAGAACGAACGGTTCGTGAAACGTCGTGTGAATGTCATACGGGCCCGCCCACCCCTGGTGGATCGTAGGGTCGGCGCCCAGCACGTGGTCATAGGCCAGCAAGTGGGCGTAGCCGAGCTGCTCGACACCCTGGGCGTAGGCGCGGACCGCGCCGACGTCACCACCGAGTTCGGTCTGGGGGAATACGACGCCGATCTGCATCAGGTGAGAGCCACCGGGCCTGTCGAGGCAATTCGCACTCAGAAAACCTACCAGACCGTAAGTCAACACCGGCTCATCACCAGTCGCTGGCCCGGATTCGGTTTGGAGACTGGTCATTTCCTTGAATATCGGCGGAACACGTTGCGCCATTTGTCATCTCGGCGCCCCGATGTCGTGAGTCTGCACCTGCTAGATTGCGGCGTGCGTGACGAGGCGTGCACGCCGCGCGACGCAGTCCAGGATCGGTTCTTGCCGCATTTCGAAATGCCCTACTAAGCTGCGCCGGTTCGCGATACGCTTTGGTTTCGGATGCACCGACAATGACCGGGCGATAGCCGAGTTGGGCTGAACTGGCGGGTGGTTGGTATGTCGTTTGTGATTGCGGCGCCGGAGTTAGTGGCGGCGGCGGCGACGGATTTGGGCAACGTCGGCTCAGCGCTGGGCGCGGCCAACCTGGCGGCGGCGGGCCCGACGACCGGGGTGCTAGCCGCGGGAGCTGATGAGGTGTCGGCGGCAATCTCAGCCCTGTTCAGCGGGCACGCCCGAGCATTTCAGGCGGTCAGCGCCCAGGCGGCGGTGTTTCATGCGCAGTTTGTGCAGGCTTTGAACGCCGGTGCACTGTCGTACGCCGGCGCCGAGGCCGCGAACGCGTCGCCACTTCAGACCATCGAGCAGGATGTGCTGGGCGTGATCAATGCGCCCACCGAGGCGTTGCTGGGGCGCCCGCTGATCGGCAACGGCACCAATGGGGCGCCGGGGCAGGGCGGCGGGGCTGGTGGGTTGTTGTACGGCAATGGCGGTAGCGGTGGGTCCGGTGCGGCCGGCCAGGTGGGCGGGAACGGCGGCAACGCGGGGTTGATCGGCACCGGCGGGGCCGGCGGAACGGGTGGGGCCGGCGCGGCCGGCGGCACCGGCGGCACCGGCGGGCGGCTGTATGGCAATGGCGGCGCCGGCGGGCAGGGTGGGGCCGCGCTCGCGGGCATCAACGGCGGGAACCCCGGGCCCGGCGGCACTGGTGGCAACGCGTTCCTGTTTGGCGACGGCGGTCCCGGCGGGCAGGGCGGCACCGGACTCACCGGGGCCGCTGGTGTCAACCCCACCATCAGCAGCAGCACGGCTGCCCCCGGGGCTAACGGGGTCGCTTCCGACACGAATAATGCGAACGCCGCCGGCAGCAACGCCGGCAACGGCGCCGATGGCGGACTTGCCGCCACGGGCGGCACCGGCGGGCTGGGCGGCGGCGCGTTTGTCGACCCAGGTAGCGGGCTCGCTGTTGGCGCCAGTGGCGGAAACGGCGGTGCCGGTGGCAACGGCGGTGCCGGCGGTACGGGCGGGGACGCCTTTAGCAGCGCAGGGCAGGCGAGCGCGGGTGCCGGCGGCAACGGGACTGTTGGCGCAGCGCTCGGCGGTGCGGGTGGCGGCGGCGGCGCGGGCGGTCAGGCTCATTCACTCGACGGTCTTGCATTCGGCGCCGGCGGGGGTTTTGGCGGCGCTGGCGGCACCGGCGCGTCCGGCGGCGCCGGCGGCACCGGGGGTGCCGGCGGTGCCGGTGGTCACGGCGGGTTCCTGGTCGGCAACGGCGGCGTCGGCGGTGCCGGAGGTATCGGCGGTGCCGGCGGAACAGGCGCCGCCGGTGGCCCGGGCGGCGGCGGTGGCCAGGGCGGGGCGGCCATTAGCTCGGCTGGCGGTAACGCCGCTGGCGGCGACGGCGGCACCGCCGGGAATGGCGGTACGGGCGGCGCCGGCGGCACGGGCGGTGCCGGCGGCCCCGGTGGCGACGGCGGCGCCGCCGGGCTGGTCGGCACCGGCGGTGACGGGGGCACTGCCGGAGTCGGTGGTTCGGGCGGGACCGGCGGCGCCGGTGGTACGGGCGGCGAAGGGGGCGCGGGCGGCGCCGCCACCACGACGGTCTTCGATATCGCAAACGGCGGTTCTGGCAGTGTCGGCGCCGACGGCGGCAACGGCGGCAACGGCGGCAACGGGGGCGGCAGCGGCGTCGGCGGTGTGCACGGCACCGGTGGGTTGCTGTTCGGGCAGGCGGGCATCAACGGCACCGCTGGTCCGGGCGGCTCCGGGGGCGGCGGCGGCACCGGCGGCGGGTTCGGCAACGGTGGGGGCGGCGGCATAGCGACGGGCGGCTTCGGGTCGAGCCCCGGTGGCAACGGTGGTAGCGGCAGCACGGGCGGCACTGGTACGCCTGGCCAGCACGGTTAGGAATCGCTGCCTCAGAACGCGGGCACGCCGTCGCGGTGCGGGTGTAATGCGCCGAGCGGTGATGTCAGTGGCAGGTGGAGCGCGTCGACAATCCCCGCCGGCGCCTCACACACCCACGGAATGGCGTTGACGGCTCTCATCCCGGTCGCCAGCAGACCGTGGTCGTTGGCGCTTTCCCCGTCGCGGTAGCCGACTTCGAATTCACCGTCGAAGGAAGGTTCGCCGTCGATGATGACGCGCCAGATGCCGTCGGTGCCGCCGGTGCGGCCGGTTGGCCATTCCGGTGCCAGATCGTCGGCCATCCGGTCGACGTGTTCGATGGTGATGACTTCTTGTCCGTCGACGACGCCGACACAGCGTGCGTATGTCGCGCCGACCGTTCCGGCTTCGATGACTCCACAGGCGGTATCCAGTTGCCTTGGCGTGGGCAGGAACTCGCAGTACTCGCGTATCTCGTCGAGTTCGACGCCCAGCGCGTCGGCCACCATGGTGACCGCGGCGCCCCAACCCCACTTGAGCACCCCGGGACGTTTGAGTCCGCCCTGGTAGTCCAGTGGCTGGCCGAAGCCGAACAGCTCTCGGACGTCGAACTCGACCGGGTACTGCGAGTAGTTGGTGATCTCGATGCCGCGCACCGAGTACACGCGGTGCGACATGGACAGCAGGGCGATCGGGAACAGGTCACACCCGAAGCCCGGCTCGATCCCGGACGAGTAGATGGAACTGTTGCCCGCCCGGGCGGCTTCGCGGATGGGTTCGAGGTAGCGCTCGGACAGCGAACCCTTCTCGTAGACCAGGCCGGGCAGCGAGGTCGTGACGATGTTCTTGCCCGCGGCCAGGATCCGGCAGAAGTCGGCGAGCGCCTCTTTGGGTCGAGGGCCGGCTGGTGCGGCGTACATGACGCAGTCGGCGTCCCCACCGAGCAGGGCGTCGACGTCGCGGGTGGCGTTGACGCCCAGCGGTTCGATACCTGCCAGAGTCCCGATGTCCTGACCGTCCTTGGTCGCCGAGTGCACCCATGCCCCAACGAGTTCGAGGTTGGGACGGTCGGCGGCCGTGCGGATGGCATAACGTCCCACGCCCCCGGTTGCCCAAACCACGACCTTGTATGTCTTGCCCGTCGTAGACCTCACGGCGAATCCTTTCCCGGGAACAAGCTAAACGATAACAAGTGTAATGTTTTCGCATGGCAGAATCCAAGAACCAATCGATCCGAACAGCCAGCGTTCATCACGTGGTGTTCGCCGTCCCGACGGAGCAGCTGCCCGAAACAGTCCAGCTGTTCTCCGAATTGGGCTTTCGATTCCAGGACATCGAGCTCGAAGACGTGGGCCTTCGCGTGCTACTCGACTGGGACGGCGGACTTGAACTGGTGACCCCGCTGTCCCCCGGGGCTGACGGCGATGACGGGGTGACGCAGTTCCTGCAACGGAACGGGCCCGGCGTGTATTCGGTGGTGATCCGTGTCGGTGACGCCCCGGCCGCCCAGCAGGTAGCGAAACGCTACGGCGCGCACACCCGGTTCCACCAGCATCGCGGCGGCGAGGGTTTCGAGCTCGACGAGATCGAGCTGTCGGTGCTCGGACTCCCCCTGACATTTCTCAACATCGATCTGCCGTAACTCGGTTCAGCCGCCCCGCGATTCGACATAAACGCTGATCACTTCGACCAGCGCCTGCAGATCCCGGGAGGAGTCCACGGGCTCGGGCCACACCATCTGGGCCACCACCAGCCCCCGCAGCGTGGCCCAGATGAGGTTGCCGATCCGGCCGGCATGCGGCGCGGACAGTCCTTCCCCCAGGTGGCGGCCGAGACCCATGAGGGTGGTCATAAGGTCAGCGAGGTGGGTGTTGGCGACGGCGTCGCGAAGGCCGCGGGTCGAGATGAGGATCTCCAGGGCGGCCATCGAGGTGGGGCTGGAGAACGCGTCCCAGATCGTGTCGACGACGAACGCGGTTCGGGTTTTGACGTTGCCTTCACGGACAGCCTGAGCCGGCAGCTCGTCCAGTGCCTCGAGCAGTTCACCGAAACCCCGGTCGACGACGGCCATCAGCAGGCCGTCCAGATTGCCGAAGTGGTACTGGACCACCCCCCAGGTGAGCCCGGCGCGCTCGGTGATGTGCCGGACGCTGGGCGGAGCGAAACCCTCGTCAAGGATGCAGCGCACCGTCTCGTCGATGACGGCCGTGCGCGTGCGTTCGGCGCGAGCCTGGGTGCCCGTAGGCGGACGGCGGGGCGCGGTCATGGCGTCCGGGCTACCAAAGGACGCCCCGAACGTGGTCGGTCGGCCGCAGGTCATGGGCGGCCAGGATGCCGCTGGGGGCCCGGCACACGGCATCGATGACGTTGACGGCGCGGGCTGCCGTGGCGATCACCCCGCCCTGGTTGTGGTCGATGCCCGAGGTGCCGACGTGGGTGTTGATCGTGACTCCTGGGCTGCCCTCGACGACGACGCGATGCACACCGGGATGTCCATCGGGTGGATACGCCCAGTCCGGCGCCGCGACCTTTGTCAGCCGGTTGACGTGTTCCATGGTGATCACCACGTCCCCGCCGCGGACGCCTTCCACCGCAAAGCGAACGGCCGCGACCCGACCGGGCTCGACATTCATCATGGCGCACTCGATTAGTTCGGGCGTGACCCACTTCTCGACCCGCTCGCGGACCTCGTCGAGCTCAATGCCGAGATCGACCGCCAAGCTGCGAACCTGGGCGCCCCACATCGATGAGAGCACGCCCGGCGAGAACATAATCGGTGTGTGATCGGGCGTGGTACCGAAACCGAAACTGACACCGGTGAATTCGGCGTCGGCGTAGCTGCCGTAGTCGAAGACCTCCTGCACGGTGACCGCGGTGGCCCGGGCGGCCAGACTCAGCGCGGTGTAGACCAGGGTGTCGCCGGAGAAACCCGGATCGATTCCGTTGATGTACAGCGTTGCATCACCGTCGGCGCAAGCTTTGGCTAACGGCTCACGCAGCCAGCCGTCGGCCTGGTCTGGTGCCACCAGCCAAACAAACGAGGTACCAACGACATTCGTGCCGGCCCGCAGGAACCTCGCGATCTCGCCCAACGCTTCTTTTGGGCGCGTCTCGGCCTGAGAGGTGTAGACGACGCAATCCGCGCCCAGGGCGACCAGCGCGTCGATGTCGTCGGTGGCGACCACGCCCGTCGCTTCCGCAAGACCACACAAGTCGGCCGCGTCGCGCCCGATCTTGTCCTGGCCGCGCGCATGGAGCCCGACGAGTTCCAGGTCGGGGCGCTCGATGATGGTGCGCAGCGCGTGAATACCGACGTTGCCGGTGGAGAACTGAATGACACGACGCGTCATAGCAGGTCCGTGATGGTCTTGAGGCCCGCTTCATAGAGCACGCCAGGCAGCATGCCGCCGTCGATCTCGATGGTGGTGCCGTTGATGAAGTCGGCTGCGCCGGAGGCCAGGAAGACGCAGGTGCGACCGACCTCGGCCGGTTCGCCGCCACGCTTGAGGGGCAGGGCGTCAAAGTACGTCGAGCCGGTCGGGTCGTCCTTGGGTAGCACGAACGCGCGGAAGTTCTCGGTGATGGTCGGCCCCAGCGCAACGCAATTGACCCGCGCATGGGGGCCCCACTCCTCGGCGAGCGATCGGGTCAGGTGATTGAGTCCAGACTTCGCCGCACCGTAGGACACCAGCGTCGGGGACCCGGCCGGGTGCCCGGCGCCGCTCGAGACGTTGATGATGCAACCCGTCCCGTCCTGGTTCCGCATTTGGCGGTAGGCACGGACGGCGAACCACAGCGGGCTGATGAGGTTCATCTGGATGGCGAACGCATGAAACAGCGCGGTGCGCTCGAAGTCGTCGTCGGAGCGCGGCGCGCCCTGGATCCGGGACACCAGAGCCGGAATGTCCTCCGCGTGGGGGGCGGGCACGGTGCCGCCGGCGTTGTTGACCAGGATGTCAATTCGACCGTGGCGTTCGACGACCTTGCTGACCATCGCGTCGATCGCGTGGTAATCACCTTGGTCGCAGACCATTTGATCGCTCCGCGCCGCCCAGCCCGTCTCAGCGTCGACACCGGGGATGGCGTCCAGCGGTGAGCGTGCGCAGCCCACGACGAAGGCGCCCGCACGCAGCAATTCGTGGGCAATGCCGACTCCGACACCCCTACTGGTGCCTGTCACGATCGCGACCTTGCCGTCGAGCACGCCCATGGCACAGCCCCTTTGCTGTTCGATCCCGACAGTGCGGGATACCTCGCCAAAAAATTACACATGTAATTGTTCGACTGCAAGAGGGCTGCGGCTAACGTGCCGAATTCTGGGGTCAGCCCACAGTTAGGACGAGGCAGCACCGCCAATGCGTACACCACCCGTTCATCCTCGGCGAGGGGCGCGGTGCCTACGGGGGTTGGTTCGGTACTCCCGGGAACAACGGCGCGGTAGGCCCCGCCGTCACCCAGCCGCCCAACTTCGTCACGAGATGCGGAGCGAAGACCGCGCCGTAGAGCACATTTCCGAGGAGCACGACAGCGACGATGGACAGTGCCGCGGATCCGACGCGGCTGGATGACCTCTTGTCGGCCCATGCCTCGATGACGTTGCGTCCCTGGGAATCCGTCCGCCCCAGCAGGTAGGTGAAGACCATCATCTGGATACCCATCGCGACGGCGTCGTAGATCGGGTACTGATGCTTGGACCCCTGCCACAACCCGAGCCCGGGAATCACGCGGCCGTAATAGAAGAGCCCAAGGTGGGCCCCGATTCCCGCGTTGAAGAGCAAGGCCCACAAGAAGCCGACCACCAACCCGACGACGAGGAGTGTGATGGGCCTGCGCCAGTGGAACTTTGCGCTCAGCCATCGTCCAATCCCGGCTGCGATGACGGCTGGCAGCACGAAGTACTGGACGTAGCCGATCGGCACGGAGGACGGCAGGCCGCCACCCCATGTCATGTTCAGCGGCCACCAGGACGGCATCCGCGGGAGGGCGGGAGGGAACTGCGCATACATCGCCCAGTCGTAGGGCGCCTCGATCCAGGAGAACGAGATCGCGGAGATACAAACAAGCAGGAGCGGGTGCAGGCGCCGGCGGCGATACGACAGATAGACGCCGATTGCGATGAACGCGATTCCCCCGATATAGGCGAAGGCCATGGATACCGTCATCAAGGGCGTCAACTGATTGCTCATTGGTCGCGATCTTCGCTGGGAGTGCGACATGCTTCCGGGTCGAAGTGAAGCACCAGGCCGAAGACGAGGGCGATCAGTCCGAGCAAGGTGCCCAGCATGATGAATGCGCCCACGTGCGCACTCCTTTCAAAGGCCCTCAAGGGAGCGCCAGATCGCGCGACAAACCTAATATTTGTCCCGAGGTTAACCGACGCTGTGCAGCCGGTCAACGAAAGTTCGCTCATTCTGGACACCCAAACCACCGATTTTGACCCATTATTTGGTCTTATCTGAGCGATGTGTCACTCAGGGAGATGCTGGCACTAACATGAACCTCATGGCTGAGCCGGACCCGGCTGCCGATGAATTCGTCGCCAACACTCAAAGCGAGACCCTTGCTGCGCCTAGTTCCCCGGCTCCGGATGCCGAACGCCAATCGTGGCGCGCCACTTGGCGTCAGGCCGCCGCGATACTGCTGGGTGCTCTCGCACTGGCGGGAGCGATCGTTCTGGCTTTTTGGGTGCTGACCCCGGAGAGCAAAGGTGTGCGGTCACCGGCCAGTACCTTGGCTACGTCGACTGCAACGGCGACGGCGTCGGCAAAAGCGAGTCCCCCACCGTCCATCGCATCCACACCAGATCAGGACAACGCGTATGTGCAGGCCCTAAAAGACCGGGGCATCTCGTTCGCCAATCCCGGGGCCGCCATCTACAACGGCAAGTTGGTATGCGACGACATCCGTCTCGGGATGACGGTGCCGCAAATAGTCGCGGCATTTCGTGCGAGTAACCCCGCATTAGGCGGCGACGCCGACAATTATGTGGCCATTTCCGTTCACGCGTACTGCCCGCAAAACGGCAATCTGGTTAGCGCTGGGCCCTAATCTTCATCGCGCCGTCAATTGGTTAGTGATGTCGGTTGCGTTGGTCTTGCCGTCGTGATGGTGATCGGTTGTGTTGCGGCACTGGCCATACAGCATGATCTGCCCATAACTGTGGTCGGACGGTATGAAACCCATATTCGCGGTCACACCGTCTTTATTCAGCGTGGTGCCGAAGTAGTGCCGGGCCGGCGGGGGGCCGTCGTTCCAACCGTGAGCGATCATCGCAGCCCGGACGTGCTGGAAATAGGCATCGGGGTCGCCGTGCAACAGGAAGCTCAACGTGACCTCCCCCATATACGGCGGATCTCCTTGGTCATTGCAGGAGGCGAACGAGAACCCCCCGCTGACGCTTTGCAAGTCGGCGGCGGCGACGATCTCTTTGGCCGGCTGGACAACCTGGGCCATGGCCTGGTCGTCGGTCAGTGGGTGCGCGGAATCATCGACCGAGTTTGACGAACCAGCGGAATGGGGTTTATGCATCACCAGCGAACATCCTCCTAATAACGTGACGACGACCATGACCGCGGCCAGCAGTGCTCGCCCCGACCACGAGTGCCGGCGTTCAGTGATGGTGTTGGTCATCGAAGACATGATCGTCGGTAATGGATTGCGGGGATCGATCCCACTCGGGATCAATGCTGGCGGGTACGCCCGGTAAATCAAGGCCAACCGAACCCAGTCCGGGAATATTGACGGTTCCCGGTTTATGCCGGAGTTGGGCCAGCATGCCATCAGATTCCAGCGCGTCACCGTGACCGGAGGTGATGTCGGCCATGCTGTGCAGCGCCTCGCTTCCGGGGTAGTAGTAGTGCGAATGGTCGTGCGCGTTGATGCCATCCGAGCCGGGCACCTCCGCGCGGAACCGCACCGATCCGTATCCGTCGGCGGCAGGGTCGGTTCCCAAACCCGGGTCGGTCCCCAGCAACTGGCCGCCCAGATCGTCGCCGAACAGCTCCTTACTCAGACCGTCGGACTCGCCGATCATGCCAACCGGATCGGTGGAGGCGTCGCCCACGTACACGTGCCCGCCATCAAGGTGAAAGCTCGCGGCGTTCTGGGCGACGTCGGTGCCGGGGCAGCCCACGAGCACCACGTCGTTGGCGTGCATGCCGTCTTGGGCGAAAGCGTCGGCCACCGTCGTCGAGCCGTACGAGTGGCCCAACACGGTGACGTGCTCGCCGCCGCCGAGATGTGTTACCCACAAGCCGTTGACGTCCTGGGCCAAGGCTTGCCCGCCGGTTCGGGCCAGCATCGGGGTGGCGATCCGGGGGTCTTGGAAGTCGTTGGGGGCGTCGTAGCCCATCCACGCGAGCACCGCCGTCGGATCATTCGGATCGGCGAGGTTGGCTTGCTGGTAGAGGTTGAGCGAGTCGTCGTGGCCGTCGTGTAGCCAGCCGCCCTTCACGCTGCTGCTGGTGCCGGGAACGATCACCGCGGTGTTCCTCGCGGTGTCGGGGTTACCGATGGCGATCGCGGCGCGACCCTTGCCGCCGAACGCCAGCGGGTTGTACGCGAACAGGAAGGCCGGGTTGGGGTGGCGGGGATCCGTACCGGCGTCGTGGTCGAGACGTTGCTTGGTCTGATCCGCATTCTGGTAGCGGGTGATGTCGGTGGCCGTCAGGCCGTATTTCGCCGGATCACGGACCACGGCATCGGCGGAAACGCCGCAGCGGCCGGCAACGTCACGCACCCGATCGAGGTCCTGCGTCAGCACAGCGATATTGGCCGCACTGCGCGCGCTGACCGGGACGCCGTTGGTGTTGCCGATCTGCTCGGGATGCTCCGCGATCAGGCGCTGGCGCTCCTCGGGTGTCAAAGAGGTCCACCACTTATGGACGTCCTCGGCGCTGGTGCCCGGCGGCGGGATCTGAACCGGTGCGTCCAATCCCCGGATCGCCTCTGCGTCCAATCCGTCGGTGCGCAGAGTCGCCAAAGACCTCTGCAGGTAGTCCGAGTAGCCGTCGCGTAGCAAATCGAGTTGGCCCAGTGCGGATTTGGTGTCGTCGATGGCGTGCTGTTCAAGGCCGGAGATATGCGCATCAATCGCGGATCTCTCGGCCGCGGTGAGGTGAGGTTGTTTCTCCAGTTCCACCGCTTGGCCGATCTCGCTGTCGAGCTGCTGTAGTTGACCGTCCAGAGTAGAGATCAATACGGCTCCCGTTCGTTGCGCCTGGGCCAGGGCGGCCGCGATGTTCTCCAAGTCGACGCCGATCTTGGGCAATTGCAAGGACTGCGCACCCAGCGACTTGGTCACGCGCTTCACCTCGGCGGAATCATTGATCGGATGGTCGCCGTTCTCCCGATTCCAGGACGCCTCAAAGCGGCGGCGGGCGTCATCGAATGCCGCGCTGGACTCGCTAGTGCATCGGCCGGCAGCCTGAAACGCCTCCGCCAGATCGGAGATCTGCGCTGGGCGACCGTCCTGCAGGCTTTGGTTGATCGCCCAGGGATCGCCGCCGGCTTCGCTGATCAGCGCCGGGATGCTTATGTAGCGGAGCTGCACCGCAATAACGCTACTAGCGCGGATCCCGGATAACGTCGCGGTACACCGCTATGTATTTGTCGATCATGGTGGCGGCCGCGAACCGATCGGCGGCGCGCTGGGCGATCTCGCGCCTGTCGAGCCCGCCGACTGCAGCGACCGCGGCCACCGCCGAATCGATGTCGTCGACCAGATGGCCGGTGATCCCGTGCTCGATCAGCTCGCCCATCGAGCCTCTTGAGTTGGCGATCACCGGCGTGCCACAGGCCATCGCCTCGACGACGCTGTAGCCGAACGGCTCGTCGAAATCGATCAGGTGGAGCAGGGCGTGGGCACCTCCCAGTACCTCGGCGCGCGCGGACGCGTCGACGGCGCCGAGGTAGCGCACCCGCTCGCCGTCGACGTGGGGCGCAACCTGCTCGCCGAAGTACTGCTCGTCCTGGATGATCCCGGCGATGTCGAGCCGGCGACCACATCGGCGGGCGACTTCGATCGCGTGGGCGGTGCCCTTGTCGGGGTGGATCCGTCCGAAGAACAGCAGGTGCTCGCCGGGGCTCGGGTGGACCGCGAACCCGTCGATATCAATGCCATGGTGAATTGTGGCGGCGTAGTGCAGGTTCGGGTGTCGGTCGGCGTCGCTTATCGACACGTAGGCGCATGTGCTGTCGTAACGCTCGTAGACGGGAACGATCCGGTCAGACGAGAACCCGTGGATCGTGGTGACCACCGGGGTGGTGACGAGATCGCTGTACGTGAGCGGGAGGAAATCGAACCCGTTGTGGATGATGTCGAACTCGTCAGCTCGCTCGAACACCGACGCGATATGCAGGCACTCGGCGACCTTGGCGTCGACCGTCGCATCCTCAGACCAGCCACGCGGCGCGGTTGCGTGCAAGCTGGCGGTGGTCATCGAGTCTGCGGTGGCGAACAGCGTGACATGATGGCCGGCCGCCACCAGCCCCTCGGTGAGCAATGAGGCGAACTGCTCCCATGGACCGTAGTGGCGGGGCGGCGTTCTCCAGGCGATCGGCGCCAGCACAGCGATTCGGATCGGACCGTCGGCGGCGCCGGATGTGGGAATGTGGATGCCTACTTATCCGGTGGGCAGGAGCACGTCGTTACCAGAAGCCGTGTAGTAGTACACATCCCACCGGTAATAGCCGGCGAAGGCACCCGGATCGCTTGCAAGCACCGCGGCATAGTCTTCGACCGCCGAAACGTAGTGGCCCGAGTGGTTGTAACCGAAGATGGCGTGGCCGTGATCGTCGGCGAAGCCGTTGGCGGCGAGAAAACGACCGGCCGCCATGATGCTGTCATGGGGCGAGGCGATGTCGCCACCATTGCCATATTTGGCGAACGTCGAAGGTAGGAACTGCATGGGACCTCGCGCGCCGGCCGAGCTGATTCCGGCGATGCGGCCGAGGCACGTTTCGATCAAGTTGATCGCCGCCAGGTAGTTCCAGCCGACGCCGCTCGCCGCCTCCGCGTCGTGGTAGTAGGCGAGCAACACGTCGGCCGGCGCCGGCGATTCGATGGGCCATGCGGGCGGCGTCTCTTTCGCTTCGCCCTGGCTGAGAGCGGTGAGCTGCCGACGCGCGTCGACATTGCGATCGTAGGTTTCCAGGAGCGACGCCGGGATTCCCGGTCGCACGATCGAGTCCCACTCGGGGTGCCGTCCGAGGGCACGGTAAGCCACTTGCTGGCGGTGCGCCGCCGCCAGCAACGCGGCCTCCGATGAGGACGGGTCGCGCAGCGTCTGCTCGTCGGCGACCAAGTCACCGGCGAGCAGCGCCGGGTCCGACGTCAGCAGCGGCTGCGCTGACACGGTAGGCCCTGAGTAGCCGACGAGCGTGACCGCGACAATGACCACTCCAACGACTAAGAGCAGCGTCGCACTCCGAAAACGCATTCCTACATCTTCTCCACCGCCGAGCTAATCCGCTAGGCCGCCGTTAGATCAAGTCTCCTCACCCTCGTTACTCTCAACCCCGACGCCCCTCAGACGTCGGCCGGGAGAAAGGTTGGGCAGGTATGGCGGATCCCGACACCGACAGGTCCTCGCCGGCCGTAGCACCGAGGTTCGAACCCGATGCCGGCTGGGTTCCTGCCGATAAGCGCTTGTTCGGCGTGGATCGGCGCACCATCGCGCCAACACTGGCGGTATTCGCGCTGGTCGTCGTGATGGCGGTGGTCCTGCCCGTCATCAACGCCATGGTGCCCTACGCCGACATCGTCAAAGCCGGTGATGTCATGGCAGTCCAATGTGATGTGACGTTCGCTCCCGAGGCCGGCTGGGGCATCACGTCCGGTGTCCGCGCCGGTAACGCGCCATTGTCCGGCGCGTATCCGGCGACCGCGACCGTCGAGGACAAGGCTGTGAAATTCACGGTCCACACGGCACCATTCGACGGAGATGCCAACAAGCTGCTCGACCAGATCGAGAGGACCTCCGAGGCCCTCAACCACGGTCGCGGCGCCCGGGTGGCCAGCGCGCACACCGGCATCGTCACCGATCAGGGCAAACAAGGCGCGACAGCGCGGATCAGCGGACCGCACACCGGCGGTGTGATCGCCGCCTTCGTCTTCGATGGCTGCGGTGTTGAGGCCGTGGCGGTCGCACCGTCCGATACCGGCCCGGAGCCCACTGCGGCGGTTATCCGGATGATCCGCAGCATCAGCCATTTAGGAAAGGAAAGCCATTTAGGAAAGGGCAGCCAATCCGGAGAGGCAAAGCGGTGACGGCGCCGATGGCCGACCTCGACCGTGCCCGCGACATCGCCCTCGACCTCTCCGGCTGGGGCCGGCGGTTCACCTTCTATCAGCCACGCAACTTCGCGTTCTGGGGGTACCTGGCGCTGGTCGGAACCGGGATGTTTCTCTTCGCCGCCTTGCTCGCCAGCCAGTACGACGCTTACGGCCAGGCGATCGCGCTGGCGGTGACGTCCTTCGCCATTTACGCCGCGCTGTTCTGGTGGTTTACCCAACACATCGATCACTACGCCAAGCTCCCGGCCAAACTCATGGTCGTCGCCTTCCTTTGGGGTGGATTTGCCGCCACCTGGACGATGGCGGCAAACGCCAACGACGCGATCCTCGCCTTGTACGCAAAATTGTTCGGCCAGTCGTGGGCGCTGGACTGGGGTGCCGGCTTATCGGCGCCGTTCACCGAAGAAGTGGCGAAGGGTTCGGGGCTGTTGCTGCTCATCGCGTTGGCGTCACGGCAGGTACGGACCGCGTTCGATGGGCTCATTCTGGGAGCATTCATCGGCCTGGGATTCCAGATCATCGAGGACATCGCCTACGCCATGACATCGGCCGGCTCTGAGTTCGGCGCGAATCAGATCGGGGCGTCGATAGGCACCATCTTTCTCCGAATGGTCAGCGGGGTCGCCGCGCACATCGTGTACAGCGCGATCTTCTGCGCCGGCCTGACCTATCTGCTCGGCCGCCCTGCCGAACCCCGCCGGGTCGGGCGGGGCCTGCTACTAGTGGCGATACCGATGCTGCTGCACGGCACCTGGGACTCACTGGCGGCCATCGCCGGCCCGGGCACGTTGAAGCTGGTGGGCCTGCTCGTCGCGGTGATCGTCATAGCGCTCGTCATCGTCGCGCGCGTTTACGAGTTGACCGTGCGGAGGGAACGCGACTTCGTCCGCGACGTCATGACCCCCGAGGCGGCCCGCAACGTGATCACCGCGGCCGAACTCGAGGCCATGGCCGGCAACCGCAAAGCCCGCAAGGCTTACCGCAAGGCCAGCGGCAACCGTCGCGAACGCAAGCGCCACGGCTACGTCCTTGATGCCGCGTACGACCTCGCCGATGAATTAGCTGCCGCGCGCGGTGCGGACACCGATCGGGTGCGCTTCGCCCGTGCCGAGGTCAGCAGAATCCGCGCGGGAGCCCCGCCGCCCTGGTAGTGGGCCGCGAGCTATCGCAGCTCGAATGGGCAGGGGTGTGGTCTTTGGTCGTGAAGGCCTAGACTCGCCTAGGCTCGCTCAGTCTCGCTAATTCTAAGGCTCCCGAATCCATGCAAAGGAGGCGTGGATGCGTTTGACCCTCGAACATGCCCGCGCGATCGCGAAAGAGGCCTATATCTACGGCTTTCCGCTGGTCGACAACTATCGGGTCCAGTATGCGTACTTCGTCGACAAGGACAACCCGGAGTACAAGGGTGACTGGAACGAGATCCACAACACCGCGCGAACGTACACACCGGCCGATACCGCGATCCAGACGCCGAATGCGGACACGCCCTATTCCGCGTTGGGCGCGGATCTGCGCGCCGAACCGTTGGTGCTGACCGTCCCGAGGATCGACCAGGACCGCTACTACTCGCTGCAGTTCGTGGACGGCTACACCTACAACTTCGCGTATGTCGGCAGCCGCACGACCGGCAACGGCGCAGGCAAGTACCTGCTGGCCGGACCCCGCTGGCGGAGCGACAAACCGGAAGGCATCGACCAGGTCATCCGCTGTGACACCGAACTGGCCTTCGTCCTGTACCGCACTCAATTGATCAGCCCGAACGACCTGGATAATGTGCGGAAGATCCAGGAGGGGTATCGGGTACAACCGTTGTCGGCATTTCTCAACCATCCGGCGCCGGCTTCCCCACCGCCGATTAGCTTCATCCCTCCGCTGACCCCAAACCAGCAGAAGACGTCGCTCGAATTTTTCAACATTCTGAACTTTGCGCTGCGCTTTATACCGACGGAGCCAGCCGAGCAACAGCTCCGCGAGAGGTTCGCCGCTCTCGGTATCGGCCCTGACGAAAGCTTCGACACCGACAAGCTCACACCCGAATTGCGTTCGGCCATCGAGGGAGGCATGGCCGACGCATGGGCCGAGTTCAACACCGTGAAGACGGAGAAGGTCGATACCGGGCAACTCGGCTCGGCAGATGTCTTCGGCACCGCCGAGTTCCTGAATGGCAACTACCTGTACCGAATGGTGGCTGCCGTGCTGGGCATCTACGGGAACACCGCCGCCGAGGCAATTTACCCGTATTTCAGGACCGACGCCTCGCGTGCGCCGCTCGGCGGCGACAACAACTACGTCGTCCGGTTTCCGCGGGGTCAGTTGCCGCCGGTCAACGCTTTCTGGTCGCTGACCATGTACGGGATGCCGGAAAGCCTATTGGTGGCCAACCCAATTGACCGGTACCTGATCAATTCGGCGATGCTGCCCGATCTGACCAGGGATCGCGACGGGGGGTATTCGTTCTTCGTTCAACACCAATCGCCGGGTCCGGGCAGGGAAACGAACTGGCTGCCCTCCCCACCCGGGCCATTCGTGATGGTATTGCGGCTGTACTGGCCCAAACCCGAGGCGCTGGACGGTTCATGGCAATTCCCACAACCGGTGAAGGTATGACAAGAGAGGCCCTAGATGACCACCCCATTGCGGCGCGACAGCCTGCCTATCCCCGACGTCAAACACGTCGGGCTGACGACGTACGACGCAAAAGACCCCAACACGAAGTACCCGCCGATCACGATGCTGCGGCCGCCCGCCGGCGCTCCCAACGTGCTTATCGTCTTGATCGACGACGTCGGGTTTGGCGCGTCGTCGGCTTTCGGCGGGCCCTGCAATACACCGGTGGCCGAGCGGCTGGCGTCGAATGGAGTTAAGCTCAACCGTTTTCACACCACGGCGCTGTGCTCACCAACCCGGCAGGCCATGCTGACCGGGCGCAACCATCACTCGGTCGGGATGGGTGCGATAACCGAGATGGCGACGTCGGCGCCCGGCAACAGCAGTGTTCGGCCTAAGGAGAAGGCGCCGATCGCCGAAACGCTACGGCTGAACGGGTATTCGACGGCTCAGTTCGGCAAGTGCCACGAGGTGCCCGTCTGGGAGGTCTCGCCTGTAGGGCCATTTCACCAGTGGCCCACCGGATCGGGCTTCGAATACTTCTATGGCTTTGTCGGCGGTGAGGCCAACCAGTATTACCCCGGATTGTTTGAGGGCACAACGGCAATCGAGCCGCCGAAGTCACCCGAGGAGGGCTACACGCTGACCGAGGATCTTGCCGATCGCGCGATCACCTGGGTGCGCCAGCAGAAGGCCCTCGTTCCGGATAAGCCGTTCTTCATGTATTTCGCACCCGGCGCCACCCACGCGCCGCACCACGTGCCCAAGGAGTGGTCGGACAAGTACGCGGGCAAGTTCGATGACGGATGGGATTCCTTGCGGGAGAATATCATTGCCAGGCAGAAGAATCTGGGCGTGGTGCCCGAGGACGCCGAGCTGACCCGCCGCCACGACGAGATCCCGAGTTGGGACGACATGCCGGCTGAGCTGAAGCCGGTGCTGGCCCGCCAAATGGAGCTCTACGCCGGGTTCCTCGAGCAGACCGACCATGAAGTGGGCAGGGTCATCGACGCGATCGATGATCTCGGTGTCCTCGATGACACGCTGATCTACTACATCATCGGCGACAACGGCGCCTCGGCCGAGGGCACGGTGAACGGCTGCTTCAACGAGATGACCACGCTGAACGGGATGCCGGGCATCGAGACAACCGAATTCCTGCTGTCGAAAATCGACGATTTCGGCACACCGAAGGCCTACAACCATTACGCGGTGGGCTGGGCACATGCGCTGTGTGCGCCCTACCAGTGGACCAAGCAGGTGGCCTCGCACTGGGGTGGCACCCGCAACGGCACCATCGTGCACTGGCCCAACGGCCTGAAGGCAAAGGGCGAGCTGCGCAACCAATTTCATCACGTGATCGACGTCGCCCCAACCATTCTGGAGGTGGCCGGACTGCCCGCCCCGACATCGGTTAACGGAATCACGCAGGCGCCGCTGGAAGGGGTCAGCATGCTCAGCACGTTGCGCGACGGTGCTGCGCCGGAGACACATGACGTCCAGTACTTCGAGATGTTCGGCAATCGCGGTATCTATCACCAGGGCTGGACCGCAGTGACCAAACACCGCACCCCATGGAAGGCCGACCAGCCTCCGCCCTTCGACGACGACGTCTGGGAGCTGTACGGGCCCGACGACTGGACGCAGGCGCACGACCTGGCCGCTCAAAATCCCGAGAAACTGGCTGAGCTGCAACGGCTCTGGGTGATCGAAGCGGTCAAGTACAACGTGGTTCCGCTCGACGACCGCGGCTTTGAACGCATCAACCCAGACATGGCCGGGCGACCGCAGCTGATCCGCGGCAACACCCAGTTGTTGTTCGACCGGATGCGGGTCAGCGAGAACTGCGTCCTCACCTTGAAGAACAAGTCCTACATGGTGACCGCCAACATCGTGGTGCCCGAATCAGGTGCCGGCGGTGTCATTGTCACTCAGGGTGGCAGCGTCGGCGGCTGGTCGCTGTACGCCCACGAGGGCAAGCTGAAGTACTGCTTCAACTTCTTCGGTATCGAGCACTACATCATCACCGCGACGAAACCGATCCCGCCGGGCAAGAGCCAGGTGCGGATGGAGTTCACGTATGACGGTGGCGGGTTGGCCAAGGGCGGCGACGTAACGCTCTATTACGACGGCAAAGCCGTAGGCAGCGGCCGGGTAGAGCGGACACAGCCAATGGGCTACTCCGCCGACGAGGCTTGCGACGTCGGCTGCGACACCGGGTCGCCGGCCTCACCGGACTACGGACCGACGGGCAACCGCTTCACTGGTGAGATTGAATGGGTGCAACTCGACATCGGCGAAGACAGCCACGACCACCTGATCACTCCCGAGCAACGGTTCAACCTTGCGATGGCGCGGCAATAGCGGTTGGCGACAAGCAGGATGCGGGCGATTTTCAATTCGGCCGTCAAATCTTCCTCGATCTGTCGATAAATGACGCCGTGGCGAGTAGAAACCAAAGGATACGAGGCATCTCGAAGCTCTGCCCGAGCGGGGAGGAAAACATGCACATCATGCCCGCGATGGCCGCAGTCGCGACCTTCGCCACCGTGGCTGTCGGCGCAGCAGTTGCACCCGCATCCGCAGCTCCCGTGATGAGCGGCAACTACGTCCTTACCGTGACCGACCGCGGTGGCCATTCCACTCTCATCGACTGGAACGTCAATTCATGCGGTGAGGGATGCGCCGACATAAAAGCTGGGCCCGGATATAGCCGCGCGCAATTGGTTGATGGTCAATGGGTAATAGACATGTTCGACTACGTGCGTTGCTCGGACGGCACCAGAGTTCCCTACGCAGCGAACGCCCACATAATGTGGGATCCAATTACTCTAGCGGGCACAGAACAGATGGTTTACACGCAGGCTGCGTGCGGCCAACCGCCGGGATACACGCAAGCCAACCAGGTACAACTCAGACAGGCCTAGTGATCTCACGTGGACGTCCACGCCACGTTCGCGTCCGTCACACGAACACCGATTTGGGCATCACGGTGGGTTTGAAACCGTAACGCGGGCCGCCGAAGCCGAGGGATTTCCCGGCCGTGGCCACCGCGGGCACCCCGGCTGGCACCGCAGACACCGGCGCCGCCTCCTCCGGGTCAACGGCCCAGCGCGCGCCCTCGAACGCCGAAGCGCCGGAACTCGTCGCCGGGGCGCCCGCGGACCACCCGGGGGGCACCGACAAACCACCGACCGTGGACGCCCGGCCCAAACCCGCCAGGACCGGCGCCCCGCCGACGCCGGTAGAACCGGCCTGCCCCACCGCGCCCGCCAAACTCGTTACCCCGAAACCACCCGCGACAGTCTGCGTGCTGGTAACTGCGACGGCAGCTGCTGGCGCGTAGTAAATGCTGTGGCCGAGCAGTACTGCCCCCTGGATTGCGTTCATGACCCACCAGGCGGCGGTGCCCGCTACCCCCTCGATGCCATTTGACACGAACGGGTAGTCGAGCGGGGAGGCAAGTGCCGCAACAGAATTAGGCAAGCTGGCGATGGTCTGCGCCAGCGCCGACTGCGCCCCCGTCACGCCACCGGCTTGGCCGGCCAGCCCCGCGGGGTTGGCGGTGGGCGCCGGGGTGGTCATCGGGCTCAACACCCCGGCGATCGCCGAGGAGGCGGCGTAGCCATACATGGCGGCGGCGTCTTGGGCCCACATCGCGGAGTAGTGGGCCTCGGTCGCCATGATCGCCGGGGCGTTCATACCCATTAAGTTGGTCGCCACGAGCGTCGCCAGCTGCGTTCTGTTGGCCGCGATCACCGGCGGCGGAACCATCGCAGCAAAGGCCGTCTCAAAGGCAGCCGCAGATGCCATGGCCTGCGAGGCCGCATGCTGGGCGTGTCCCGCGGTAACTTCCAACCAGGCCACATATGGCTGGACAGCGGCGACCATCGATGCCGACGCCGGGCCCAGCCACTGCTCGCCGGTTAGCTCTGTGATCACCGATTCGTAACCGGCCGCCGTAGAACTCAGTTCGGTGGCCAGGGTGTTCCACGCCGTCGCGGCGGCCATCATCGGTCCTGCTCCCGGACCGCCGTACATGCGTCCGGAGTTGATCTCTGGGGGTAATGCTCCGAAATCCATTTCTGTATCCCTCTCTTTGAGAAAATCCCGCTTTTTGTTGATCGGTCGCGACTGCGGCGGCGCGGCGGCGCGGCGGTGCCTAGACGCCGGCACGCCGTCCCATCACGATGGGCTTGACGCCGTAGCGCGGCGCGCCGTAGCCGGCGACTTTCCCGGCCGTGGCCACCGCAGGCATCCCGGCCGGGATGGCTGTCGCCGACGTGCTTTGCGGCGCAGGGGCGGTCCAGCCCGGGGCGGCCACCGCGCCGGGACTCAAGGCCGCCGCGGGGACAGTCCCGGCGGCCCAACTGGGCGGCACCGATAAGCTGCCGACCGCGGCCGCCTGGCCCAGATCCCCCATGACGGGAACCCCGACTGCGCCCGCGGAGGCAGTCGGCCCCACCGCTCCCGTCGAAACTGCTCCATCCAAGCCTGCCACCCCTCCCGCGGCATCGCCGACTTCATTGGCAGCAGGAAGAATTCCGCCCGTTCCCATACCGAGCAGGTCCGAAGCAGCGGCGGTCCAGTTCCCAGTCCCGACGTTGACGATGTTGGCAAAGCTGCTACCTGGCGGGGCAGTGCTCGCCGCGCTAACTGCGCTGGCGGCAGAACTGAGCAGACCCGAGATCTGTGCCGACATGGGCGACAGGGTGGTCGCCGAGTTGACTGACTCGGTTGCGGCATACAAACCGGCGCAGGTCCCCAAGGTTTGAACAAAAAGCTCGTGAATGGTTGCGGCTTGGGCGTTGATCGACTGGTACAGGCTGCCGTACGCCCCGAAAATCGCCGCCTGCAGCGCCGATACCTCCTCGGCGGCGGCCGGAATCATTCCTGTGGTCGGGGCTGCTGCGGCGGCACTCTCGGCGGCCATCGAAGAGCCAAGACTTTCCAGCCTGCCCGCCGCGTAGGTCAACGCTTCAGGCTGTGTGGTCACGAAAGACATCGATGTCTCCTCATGTTGTTTGTCAGGGTTATGTGACTTCTCCGACGGCAGGACGCCACCGGATTCTTTCCCGCCGCGTGGGCGTGAAAAGCCAATCCAGCCGCAAGGCTGTTGTGTGCGGCATTTTCGTTTGCCGGGGGACGAGGCGACCGCGCGCTAAGCATCGTCCGCTTTGATGAGCTCACGCTCGCGTCCTTTGGTGAGAGGCATTACAAGGGTCGCCTTCATGCTCTAACGCACCGCAAACCGCGCACAAGGGTCTTAGTCCCATATCCGTGGCCGTTTCTCATTTCTTCCGGCGAGGAGATGCGAAATCCGCTCAGGTTGCGGAAGCTTTACAAAGCAGGGTATGTCCAACGGTTCGACAATCGCGCGGAATGTGGCTAATCGCGGCTGGCAGAGAGGCTGTTTAATTCGCTGGCGACTTAGCCCGTGGGGTTCTCAATCCAGCCGCTCCTATTCGATACCAAATAGGGCGAATGTTATCCAGCACGGCGCGCCGGATATCCCACATCGCGTATGCGGCAGGGGTGCCATCCCTGGCATGCGTCCGAGTCAGGGTAGCCTCGGCAACCGAGATTGGCACCACCGTTGGATAGGACCGGGTGTGACCCAGCCACGACCGCTCACCATCCCCGCACTCCTCGCCCACAGCGCCCGCGCCTTCGGCCAGAAAACGTATGTGGCCACCCCAACCGAGCGACTCACGTACGAGGAGGCGGAGCGGCGCTCGGCGCACGTCGCGCGCTGGTTACTCCACGAGGGCGTCGGCAAGGGCAGCCGCGTGGGGCTGTTCTTTGCCAACGGCGCGGAGTGGATCATCTGGTGGCTTGCTGTGTCGCGAATCGGCGCATTGGCCGTCCCGTTGAGCACAATGTATACGCCGGCAGAGATCGCAAAAGTATTGAGACTGGCCGATATTGGGATGCTGGTCGCACCCGGCCAAGTCTTGGACATCAACATCGCCGACCGACTCGAAGCAGCACTTCCGCAGCTTGCCGCTCAGCGAGCTGGCAGCCTGGCACTGCCCGCAGTGCCGTATCTGCGTCGTATCGTGCTCACCGGCGAGCCGGACCGGGAATGGGCGACACGCTGGGATGGCGAGACCGCTGGGGGCGTGCCCCCCGAGCTGCTGGCCGCGGTGGAAGATCAGGTTTTCCCCGCCGATCTGGCCATCATGGTGCACACCTCGGGATCCACCGCGGATCCCAAAGGCGTGCTGCACACCCATGGCACGCTGGTCCGGCAGACCTCGACATGGCCGGGCGCTATCCGATCGGTCACCGGTTCGGACGCGCCGGCCCGGATCTTGTGCGCTATGCCGTTCTTTTGGATCGGCGGATTGCTGGCCGCGATGGGAGCACTGCACGAACCCATCACGCTATTGGTCATGCCGCGGCTCGACGCCGGCACGGCGTTGGATCTGGTCGAACGGGGGCGGGCCACCGGGATCGTCGGATGGCCCGCCTTCACCCAACGCCTGCGGGAGCACCCGACCTTCGCCAGTCGCGACCTCACCAGCGCCCCGATGCTGCGCGACGGGCCGCTCGATCTCGCGATGCTCAACGTGCCCGACGGATTCCCGATCCACCGCAGCATGTCCGAGACCGCAGGTGGTTTCGCCTTCACCGACATCGACATCGTCGACGAGCAGGGCACGCCGGTTCCCACCGGGACCACCGGCGAGCTCCTTATCCGCGGGATCGGGGCAATGCTCGGCTACAACAAGCGCGAGCGCTGCGAAACCTTCGACGCCGACGGCTGGTACCACACCGGGGACCGCGTCTACCGCCGCGAAAACGACCCGCGTTTGTTCTATGTCGGACGGACCAGCGAACTCATCAAAACGGCCGGCGCCAACGTATCCCCCCTCGAGGTCGAGGCGGTTATCGAGGAATTCGCCGAAGTCGCGCAGTGCATTGTCGTCGGGATCGATGACCCCCAGCGCGGCGAAGAGGTATGCGCCGTCGTCGTCGCCAAGAAAGCCGCGATCGACATTTCTTCCCTCGCGGCGCGTGCGCGCGATCAGTTGTCCAGTTACAAAGTTCCCACGCGCTGGGCGATCGCGACAAGTGACCAGATCCCCACCCTGCCCAGCGGCAAACTCAACCGAAAAGCACTGCGTACCATGCTGATCAACGGATTACTGGACTGCATCCAGATCACGAACGCGCGGCGGCAATGACCCGGATGGCCCGGTTGAGGGGCGGTGGGTCAGCGCTATCCGGGGTGACGTCCCGCGCGCTGCGGCAGGAAAATCAGCAACACGACGATTACGCCAGCGATGACGGCCGAGGCCAGCGGGCGGCTCAGCGCTAAGCCGCCGTCGGCTACGGGTTTATCAACGAAGTCCCCTACCGTTGCACCGAGCGGCCGCGTCAGGATGAATGCGACCCAAAACAAAACGACACGCGACACCCCGGTCCAGTAATACAAGGCCACGACCACAATGAGGGCAACGCCGAAGACCAATGCGCCCTGCTCGTATCCAAATCCGCGAGTGTCGGCAAGCCAATCACCAAGCGCGGTACCCAGCGTCTGCGAAAAAGTGATGGTCGCCCAGTAGAACGCCTCTACTTTCGGCGTCGAAACGGTGCTCACCGACACCGTT
>Ga0182012_10000311_pt1 | contig 55382 bp, 50 predicted proteins | sample 612S2SmetaG_FD_120486 | JGI IMG/M metagenome (GOLD analysis project Ga0182012, IMG submission 120486) | Permafrost microbial communities from Stordalen Mire, Sweden - 612S2S metaG | ecosystem: Environmental > Terrestrial > Soil > Wetlands > Permafrost | place: Sweden: Stordalen | collected... | reverse complement strand
TCTCGAAGGATGGCCGCAAAGGCGGTGCAAGCGGCCATCCTTCGAGACGCGCGCGAAGAGCGCGCTCCTCAGGATGAGGTCGGAGCAAGGCTCGATATGATAAGCTTCAAGGAATCGCTGAGCCAGTGTTCTGGTTCTGACGCTTCGTCTCTCATCGGCGTCATTCCGGGGCGCGCCCTTGCGCGAGCCCGGAATCCATAACCCCCAATCGTGGTCATGGAATCCGGGCTCCCTCGCTGCGCTCGGGCCCCGGAATGACGGAAACATTGTTAGAGTCAGAACACCAGATGATGAGGCGATCAGCCGGCGAGACAGAAAACGACAGGCGTTGTCCGGCACGATCCCGCGGTATTTTCTTCCAACCCGTTCGGAGCTCAGGAACCCGGTATCCATTTCCAGACGATCTCGGATACGTTGACCGGCTTCGGTATCAGGCCGATGCGCTCAAAACGATCGGCGACCACCTGCTGTTTTTTGATGACATCGTCATCGAGCGGGACAACGCGGTAAGTCGAGCGATCGACGAAGCGCCGGATGGCCTGGATATCAACGCCGGTGGCGTCCGCTTGGGCCTTGGCGACCTCCTCATGATGGGTATCCGCCCAAACGCCCTCGGAAGCAAAGACCGTGTTGAGCCGCGCCACCAGCGAGGGGTACTTCTCGACGAAATCCGTGCTCGCGATGAAGAAGGAATTGGGCTTGTGCACGTCCTTGTCGAAGACAATGACGCGGACATGGTCGTTGAGCTCGGCCAAGGCGAGATAGGGATCCCAGATCGACCAGGCGTCGACAGATCCCTTCACGAAGGCTGCGGTCGCATCCGCCGGCGCAAGCGGAGCGGGCGAGATATCGCTCCAGCTCAGGCCGGCCTTTTCGAGCGCGGCGACCAGAAGATTATGGGCGCTCGATCCCTTGGCGAAGGCAACGCGCTTGCCCCTGAGATCGGCCAGCGTCTTGATCGGTGAGTCCTCGGGTACGATGATCGCCTGGGTGTTTCCGTCCGATGTGACCACCGCCACGTAGCGGATCCTGGCCCCGCCGGCTTGGGCGAAGATCGGCGGAGCATCGCCGACGAAGCCGAAGTCGACGCTGCCGACGTTGATCGCCTCGAGCAACGGCGGACCGAACTGGAAATCGATCCATTTGATCTCGATACCAAGCGGCGCGAAGGCGTCCTCGACTGAATGCCGCTGCCGCACCGCAGGAAAGAAGCCGCCCTTCTGGGTACCGATGCGGATTTCCGCCGGCTTCTCCTGCGCCCGCACGGGAAAAATCGCAGCCGCAGTGACAGCCAGCGCCGCACCAAACATATGGCGTCTTGAAATCATCCTAGGTCCTTTCGGGTTTGATCGCGCCGGTCAAAATGCTGCAGCGGCTCCGGGTCGGCGCACCAAGTCCCACCGGACGTCAAGCAGTGCCCTGGCCGCGCGCTCGGCATCGCGCACCGTACTGAATTCACGGCCTTCGAGGCTGTCGAAGGCGCGTTCAGAGGAAAAGAAGCGGAAACCATCCTGATCGCCTGAGACGATCCCGGCAGTGCGGTTACGAACCTCGATTATGTAAGCCTTGCTCATGCGTGATCATTGCCGGTATGCTCCGGCGCTCCTGTCTGGGTTGATCGGCTCGTGATGGGGGAATCAGCAAAAGGCTGCGGTAACCGGGCAGACCCAAGGACGGGTGTTGCGTCCGATCCCATCGCCTAGCGTCGGCTTATCATGCGACCTCATGCGGTAACTCCCGGCAGCATCGACTGCGCGACCAAATATCTGACGCTCTGTTGCATTGGTCAATGAAATGGCTATCCAATTTTACTTCGCCGGCGTGTCTGCTTTTCTATGCGAGAGACGCCGGACGAACAGGACCATCTCATCCAGGCTTGTCCGTTCTCTGTCGCCAGATTTGTCAGCGCAAGGCCGAGCAGACGGTGCCGCCCAGGAAAAAGTGGGCGATCGACCATCCGCTGTCCGCCGCCCTGGCGGCGTGACGCGCTCAGATTCCTTCGAACAGGGCGGTCGACAGGTAACGTTCCGAGAATGACGGCACGATCGCGACGATCAGCTTGCGCTCATTTTCCGGTCGCTTGCCGAGTTCGATGGCCGCGGCAATCGCTGCCCCCGATGAGATGCCTCCGGGAATGCCTTCGATCCGGGCCAACAGCCGCGCCGTCTCGATCGCGCGCCCGCTGTTGATCTTGACGATCTCATCGATCACAGCCCGATCGAGAATATCCGGCACGAAGCCCGCGCCGATGCCTTGGATTTTGTGCGGCGTGTGCTGACCGCCGGACAGAACCGGACTTTCTTCCGGTTCGACCGCAACGACGCGAAGCGAGGGCTTGCGCGGCTTGAGCACCTGGCCGACGCCGGTGATCGTCCCGCCGGTACCGACGCCGGCGACGAACAGGTCGATCTCGCCGTTGGTATCGTTCCAGATCTCTTCCGCGGTGGTGCGGCGATGAATCTCGGGGTTGGCCAGGTTCTTGAATTGCTGCGGCATGACGGCGTTCGGAGTCGAACGCACCAGTTCCTCGGCCGCGGCGATGGCGCCCTTCATGCCCTGCGCCGCCGGCGTGAGAACAATCTCAGCACCGAGGAAGGCCAGCATCTTGCGCCGCTCGATCGACATCGACTCCGGCATCACCAACTTGAGCCGATAGCCTTTGGCGGCCGCGACAAAGGCCAGCGCTATTCCCGTGTTGCCCGAGGTGGGTTCGATGAGAATGGTATCCGGCTTGACGACACCGGCCTTTTCCATCGCGGCGACCATGGCCGAGCCGATCCGGTCCTTCACGCTGGCCGCCGGGTTGAAGTATTCGAGTTTGGCGAGGATGGTGGCTTTGACCCCATTTTGCTGCGGCAGCTTGTTCAATCGAACGAGCGGCGTATCGCCAAACGCATCGGCAATGCTGTCATAGACGCGACCGCGCCCCGGCCTGTGGTCCGCCCGCGTGGTCGCGATGGCGTGGGCTGAAGCAGTGACTTGCACGCTCGACATTGTTGCTGACCCTTGTTCAGATGAAGACGTCCGTTCCAACGTACCTAATTGCATAAGTTCGGATCAAATCAATTGCGCAGGATCAAGTAAAATCGATCGGCCCGGCTTCCGGCGCAACGCCCCCTGAGGTTTGCATCCATCCGGCATCGTGCGATTGCCGGCGTAGTGCTCGATGGATAACATCCGCTTCGCGGTCTCGTTCGTTGGCGAAAGGATGATGTTCTCGCCAGGCAGTCGCAGGGAAGGACTTTCTTATTTTGCCGCGGCAATTGACTTGGTGGTCGGCGCGCGTCGTCATGAGAGCAGCCGCGCTCGATCCGCAAAAAAAATTGGTTCGCTGAAAATCGTGCCCTGCAACCAACGCGCGCGCTAGGCTTTGTGACCATGGCAGCCGCCCCTTGCAAGGAACTGAGATCATGACCAACAAGACATCCCATCCGGAAACGCTCGCTCTCCACGCCGGCTGGCGGGCCGATCCGGCGACCGGAGCTGTCGCCGTTCCTATCTTTCAGACCACATCCTACCAGTTTCGAGACACCGAGCACGCCGCCAACCTGTTCGCGTTGAAGGAACTCGGCAACATCTATACCCGCATCGGCAACCCGACCACCGATGTGCTGGAGCAGCGTATCGCGGCGCTGGAGGGCGGCGTCGCCGCGCTGGCGGTCTCATCCGGCCAAGCGGCATCGGCGTTTGCCATCCAGAACCTGGCCCGCGTCGGCGACAATGTCGTCAGCTCGACCGACCTCTATGGCGGGACCTGGAATCTGTTCGCCAACACCTTGAAGGACCAGGGCATCGAAGTTCGCTTTGTCGACCCTTCGAATCCGGAGAATTTTGCCAAGGCGACGGACGATCGAACCCGGGCCTATTATGCCGAAACCTTGCCGAACCCGAAGCTGGCGGTTTTCCCGATCCGGGAGGTCGCCGATATCGGCCGAAAGCTCGGCATTCCCCTGATCGTGGACAACACCGCCGTGCCGATCATCGCCCGGCCATTTGATCACGGCGCCGCGATCGTGGTCTACTCTGCCACCAAGTATCTCGGCGGACACGGCACCTCGATCGGCGGCATCATCGTCGATGGCGGCAATTTCGACTGGGCGGCCTTCCCCGAGCGGCAACCGGCGCTGAACACGCCCGATCCCAGCTATCACGGAGCGGTATGGGTCGAGGCGGTCAAGCCGCTGGGACCGATCGCCTACATCATCAAGGCCCGTACCACGCTGCTGCGCGACATCGGCTCGGCGCTGTCGCCCTTCAACGCTTTCCAGATCATCCAGGGCCTGGAGACACTGCCGCTTCGGATCGAGCGTCACGTCCAGAACGCCCAATCGGTAGCGGATTATCTCGCCAAACGGCCCGAAGTTGTGCACGTCATCCATCCATCCAGACAGGCCGGGGCCGTGCGTGAGCGGGCGGACAAATATCTCAACGGCAAGTATGGCGGTCTCGTCGGCTTCGAGCTGGCCGGGGGGCGCGAAGCCGGGCGCAGGCTGATCGACGCATTGAAGCTTTTCTACCATGTTGCCAACATCGGCGACGCCCGCAGCCTGGCGATCCATCCCGCCACCACGACGCACTCGCAGCTCTCAACCGAGGACCAGCTGGCGACCGGCGTTTCGGATGGCTATGTCCGGCTCTCCGTGGGCATCGAGCACATCGACGATATTATCGCCGATCTCGAGCAGGCACTGGCCGCGACGGGTCGCCTCGCCGCCGCTGCCTGAGCCGCCTCGCATCACCGCAGGAGCGGGCGGCGTGCCCTATGCGCATCCGCCTGCTCTCGCGACTGGGCCCATGCCAAGCCGGTCGAACCCTATCGGCCGCTTCATCCGCTTGTTCGAACTCGGTTTAGCGCCGCCTGAAACCGCAAAAAATCGGCGTTGCGCCCCGCACCCCGCAGCATCATGGCAAGCGTTCGCGCGCCCATGGCTAGAGCCACGCGCATACCATCAGAAGGTTGGCCGCACAGGCCGCCAGCAGCGCCGCTGACAGCGCCATGTGGACCCGCTCAGCCCATGTTTTGAAGGTCGTTGCCATGATTGCGAAATCTTCTGGCGATTCTACCCCGAGAGTCACCCGGATTATTTTTGGCGGGATTTAAGGACTCATTTACGACTCAGGAACAGGAGCCCCCCGCTTGGCCCCGCGGACCGTAACCTCACCAGTGCGTGAATCGCCCGACGGAAACCGCGCCGCCGACGCGCGTTAACAGAAATGACTTTTTCGGGAGCGATCCGATGCCCTACGCCCTCTTCAGCAACGAGGCCAAGCTCAGCAAGGCCTATCCGACCGAGGCCGACGTCTGGAGACATGCCCGCAAAAGCGGACTGGTGGTGGACGTCACCTGCGGGAAAGATCACTCGAAGCTGCGGCCAGTCCTGGATAACGACTACGAAATCAAGCCCTGCCGGCCGGACCCGCAGGAAGATCCCGACCAGAACCAGGCTGATGCGGAGCGCGAGGAAATACGTGATATCCAGCTGAGTTCATAGCGGAAATGCGCCGGACCGGCGCTTGGCGCGCTGGCGCCATCGCGGGCTGCGCTAGGGTGTTGCGACCGCCAAAGAGGCCTGTTCGCCGGCAAGGGCCACGCAGGCCTTTCTGCGCTGCAAACCCCGGATCGCTCCGGTGACCTTGAGAACCTGACCGGCAGGACAGGAGGCATCCTGCACGAAGGCGATCTCATAAGGTGCCAGCACCAGGGGCTCGGACTTCAGCACGGTCTGAGCAAGGCAGGGGAGCGTCGACGCGGATACAATCAAAACTAGAAGAAATGCACGCATTTTTTGTTTTCCACCAACCGGCAACACCATAATAGCGCATCGCACGCAAAAGTTTCGTGCACTGCAAAATTTATTTTTGACTAACGTCTGGGCGCCGATTGGTTAGCTGCCGCCGCGGCGAGTTGGCTGTAATGTTTGCTACCCTGGCGGGAAGCGGGGGATTACCCCCCCTCTTCGGGGCCGAGGCTGCGAACCGTCGTTCAGGCCGGCGGGAGCTCACCTCGCAGCCGCATCCTGGCCGGTGCGCTATAAAGCGGCCAGGCCGGCGCGAAGCCGGCCAAGCCGTATCGATGCAACGAAGAAGGTCAGTACGGCGCGTTGAACATGTTGCCGCCCCAGCCGAAGCGGTAATTCACGCCCACCTTGACGCTATGTTCGTCATTCCGCAGCTTGGTCCCGACCAGCGTCGCGGGGCCGGTGGTGAAGGTGGTGTCGCCGAAATTGTAGTATTGGTACTCGCCTTTGACCGACCAGCTCGGTGCGAAGATGTATTCGAGACCGGTGCCGAGAGTGTAGCCGGTCGTCTGGTTGCCGGTGGTCGTGAAGGCCTTCGGCACGCCTGCCATGGTGACCGCGGTGTTGTAGCCATCGCGGAACGCAAGGCCGCCCTTGGCATAAACCAGTGCCGGGCCAAACGTGTAGCCGATCCGTCCGGTGAACGAGCCGACGTCGTCGTTCTTCCTGGTGACCATGACGTTAGCCGGCAAAAGCACGCTGGTCTTGTCGCCGGCTATGCCGCTGAACTGGACCTCCGAACCGATCACCCAGTTCGTCGCGAACTGGTAATCCGCCCCGGCCTGCACCCCGCCCATAAATCCGTCGGCGCCCTTCGGTCCGAACACGCCGCCGAGATGGCCGCCGATATAGAAGCCGGTCCAGTTATAAATGGCTTGCGGAGCTTTGTAGACCGGAGCCTTGGTATAGGGCGGCGCAGGCAAATCGGCCGCCACCGCGGGGGCCGCAAAAGCCGTCAAGACCGCGGCGCCGATCAGATATTTCTTCATTGAATGCTTTCCCATTGCTTCGGATGCGACAGGAGGCAAACAAGTTGGCCTCAATTGGGTTGCTTGGGGGCGATGCCGGCGCACAAATGGTTCTTTACTGTGACCGCACTGCAACAGTTCTTGTTTGTTTCCCATCGTGCCCGCCACCTCCTGATCCCTCCCGCTCCAGCCTCGACCTTTGTCAACGCCGTCGACTATCCCGTACGATAACAGCCGAACTCGGGTTTCACCCGCGCACCCCCAGCCCAGAAGATCACGGAGAGGACACATGACCGCCACTCTGATGGACGACTTTCCGCCGGCCCCCGATCGGCTGGTGACGCTTGCCAACTGGCGCCAGGCTCCGTTTTCCACCTGGGGCTTTCGCAACGTGCGTCAGCTGATCCCGACGGCGGAGATCGCGGCCTCGGGCGCGGCCGTTCCGCTCGAACTGGCGCTGGAAGAGATCGGTCACATCGCCTTCACCGGCCATGACGGCCACCCGACCACGGTAGACCAGGCGCTGCGCGCCACCCTGACCGACGCGTTGATCGTGCTGAGGCGCGGGCGGATCGCCGCGGAGTGGTATGGCAGCGGCATGAGCCCCGTCACGCCCCATATCATCTTCTCGGTCAGCAAGTCGATTTGCGGCACGCTTGGCGGCATATTGGCCGATCGCGGCCTCATCGATCCGGACGATCTTGTCATCGACTATATCCCCGAACTGGCGTCCTCGGTCTATGCCGGCTGTGCCATCCGGCATCTGCTGGACATGAGTGTCGGCATTGCCTTCACGGAGGATTACGAAGACCCGAAGGGGGACGTCGCGCGCTATCGCCATGCCGGCGGCTGGGATCCGCTGCCGCCGGGCGAAACTCCAAGCAACCTGCGCAGCTTCTTTGCCTCGCTCAGGCCTGACGGACAGAGGCATGGGGAATTGTTTCACTATGTCTCGACCAATACCGATGTGCTCGGCTGGGTCTATGAGCGCGCCTGCGCGCGGCCCTATGCGGAGCTAACGAGCCACTATCTCTGGACGCCGCTCGGGGCCGAGCGCGATGCCTATATCACCGTCGATGCCCATGGCTGCATGCGTGCTGCCGGCGGCATCTGCGCGGCGCCGCGCGATCTTGCCCGCTTTGGCGAGATGATCCGCCGCCGCGGCGTCGCCGGCGGCAACCAGGTCGTGCCGGGCGCCTTTATCGACGACATCAACGAGCGCGGCGATCCGGCCGCCTGGGCACGCTCGGAGTTCGCCGACATATTTCCACAGGCCAGCTACCGTAGTTGCTGGTACCGGATCGACCGAAACAAGGGTGTGCTTTGCGCGCTCGGCATTCACGGACAATGGATCTACATCCACCCCGAGGCCGAGCTGGTGATCGTGCGCATGGCTTCGGAAGCAAGCCCGCTCGATCCGAATGGCGCGCGCGGCTGGCGGCGCGGTTTCGATGCGATCGCCGAGCATTTCATGTAGCTGAACGATTCGCGCCTCCCGCTTGGGGAAGCGCGGGCCGTTCGAGGCGGACGCCGCGGCGGCGTTACGTCATGCTGCCCGGCATGAAGCAGCGGATCGAGATCTGATTGTCGAACCGAAGCGGCCACACCATCGTGCGTCCGGCCCGGTTCGGTTCGGTGATCACAGCATCATCGGGAACATCAACCCAGGTATTCTCGATGCGGACCCGATAATGGCCGTCCTTGGACTCCCAGTCGGGGTCAGCGACGCTTTCCCCATCCGCCATCGAACAGCACAGTCCCCTGCCGCTCGCGAGATGATCGAACCACGGCTTCAACGGTGAATCCGCGTAGCGGCCCTCAAGGTCGCGAGCTCTCACGCCACCAACGATGCACGCAACAATCATACAGAGGGTCAGACCAAACACGATGCGCTTCATGTGCCACGCTCCTGAATGTCAAAACCAGCCCGTTCCCGATCCTGTCCAAGCAATGTTCATGCCGCCTATGCGAATCGCGGCGTTGTGATGCCCTGCAACCGAGGATAGCAGAGTTTGTGGCCTCTGGATGTGCCCGAATATTACGGCATCTTGATGGGCCGCAATGCAGGATCGGTGGCATAGGCCGCCGCGGCGGTGCATAAGTCGACGCTACCGCGTCAGCTTTTCCAGATCCGGAAACGGCGCGTAGGTCGCGCCGGCGCAGGTATCGCCGGGTTTCTCGGCCAGTCGGTCGAGCCGGCCATTGACGTAGATGATGGCACGCTCGCGCGGCTCGCGATAGCTGCCATCGGATTCGCGCGGGGTAAAACGCAAGCAGGTGACATAGCGCAACCTTCCACCGACGGTACGCTGCACCGGTTCGGCCATCGCCGCATCATGTATGCCAACGGGATTATTCAGATAGGTCTTCATGAACGCCAGCAATTCGGCACGGTAGTTTTCCGGAAACGGCTGGTTGGCCCCACCGTTATCGATGTTGACGACGGCTTCCCTGCCCTCTTCGCTGCCCGCGCAGGCCGCGAGCGCCATCGGCAGAACCAGAATAGCCGCACCCTTTGCCAACATCCTCAAAATGCGATCCATTTTCCTATGCCCTGGCGAATCCTAGACCGCCAGCAGGGTAAATGGAATTCGGATCTCGGCGATCGAACTCAACTTTCACCCGATCGGGCGCCCGCTCCGGCCCGCGGCCACGTGAGAATCCCAAGCATGCCCCGGAGGCGACCCCGGGGCATGCGTCGTCTGGAATCCGGTCAAGCGCCAGCCGCCCAACCTCGGCATCAGCCGCGCTTGGTGGAAGCCACCGTGTGCTTGATCGAAAGTCTGGTGAGCCGATGCGTCCTGAGCGCGCTTATCCGCTTGTGAAAGCGATGGTGCCTGTGATGGCGGATCATTTTGTCATTGGCGCCGCGCGGATCCGGCTTTGCCTGCTCGGTCTTGATGACCGGCGCTTGCGCTGTCTTGCCTGAATCGGCGGCAAGCGCGGGAGCGGCGAGAACGGAAATGGCGAGCAGCGCGGCGGAAATTGTCTTCAACATGGTCGTCTCCTGGGCTCAAGGGGATCTCAAGATGGCCGGTCGGACGACCGGGCTCGTCGATCATGTCTGCGACCTTACGTGCGGTGCGCTGAACCTGGCCTGAAGCACAACAACGGACTTCGTTCATGTGAATGACATGCGCGTCATATTGCGCCTCACTCGCTCCGCAAAGGCTCCCGCCTCGTTCCCTCAAATAAACACGATTGCCCGGGAATGTCGGAGCAAGCCGGGGGTTATAACCATCGTGGTCCCGGTGTAAAACAATCCATCAAAATCGGAGAGATGCATGGAAAAATCTGCAAGCAGGCTTGTGACGCTGTCGTTCCTGTCGATGGCGCTGATCGCAGCGCCCGTGCTTACAAAGGCCTATGCCGCAGGCAGCGACACGCCCTCGCCGCCGGCGTCGGACTCCACCAAAGACAAGAAGAAGCACGACAAGAGCTCCAGCATCGAAGATCCCCGTTTCCTCGCGGGTTATCGCACCGCCTACACCACGATCTACGAGCAGCACGATTACGCCAAGGCGATCGAGCAGTTGAAGGCGCTCGGCCATGAGGACCGCGCCGACGTCGCCAATCTGCTCGGCTACTCCTACCGCAAGCTTGGCAACTACCAGGTCTCGCAGGTCTACTACCAGCACGCGCTGCAGGACGATCCGAACCATGTGCGGACCTGGCAGTATTACGGGCTGTGGCAGCTCGAACAGGGCAACCGCGATCAGGCCCAGTATCACCTGAGCCGGATCGAGCAGATCTGCGGCAAGGATTGCCCGGAGTACCGCTCGCTGCAGGCGGCGCTGGAGCAGCCGGCCGGCACCGGTCTGGTCTACTGAGATCGTTGAACGACTGAAAGGCCGGCGCAACCTGATCCGGTTGCGCCGGCCTTTTTTTAATCAGCCTCTCACTTCATCAGCGCCTCGGCCTCGGCGCGAAAAGCCTGCCGCGAGGCGTCGCGCGAATAGAACATGTGGCCCCCGGGATAGACCACGAGCTTGACGCGCGGCGGGGCGGCGTAGCCGGGCAGCTGGTCGAGCAGGATCTGGGTGCCGAAATAAGGCGTCGCCAGATCGAACAGCCCCTGCCCCACCAGCACCCTGAGATTGGGGTCGAGCGCGAGAATCCGCCGCAGGTCGGACATCGATTCCGCGGGGGTCAGGCCGCGGCCGAAATCCCAGGCTCGCTCGACCGCGCCATTGAGGAGTTCGTAAGAGCCGTCCGGCCGCCAATTGAGCTTGTTTCGGGTGAGATCGACCGCGGCACTGGTCAACGGCGCAAGCAGCGGGTCCCCGGAGGGATCGCCGAAATGTGAGAAGCTGGAATCCGGATCGGGATCGAGCCCCTCGACCGAGGCGTCGTAGCGTCCGGTCACCTTGCCGTTCCTGCGATCGAATTCGCGGCGAAACTCGATGGCGCCGAACCGCCCGGCCAGCCGGCGGCTGATCGCCTGATCGATTCCCGTCAATGCCGCCACCTTGTCCGCAAGCCGCGTGGTGGCCTCGCTGTCGGCCTCGCCCTTGACCAGATCGGCAAGATAATCGCCGCGCGCATAACGCTCGACGTCGGCCATGTCGGCGCGCGTCACCGCGCCCTTGGCCTGGCGCGTCACCGCCGCCATGGTCGGCAGGCTTGCGACGTATTGCAGAAGGCTGGAGCCGGAAAAGTCGCGGAAGTCGAGCACCGGAGAGAGCAGGATCAGGCCTTTGACGCCCACGCCCTGATCGAGCTGCAATTCGCGAACCACCTTGGGGCCGCGGATGCCGCCATAGCTCTCGGCGACGACAAATTTCGGCGACAGCAGACGGTCGGACTTTTCCAGCCAGCGACGGATGGAAAGAGCGATCGAGGCGACATCGCCGTCGACCGAGTAAAACTTCTTGCGCACCTCCTCGCCGGAGGCAACGAAGCGGCTGTAGCCGGTGCCGACCGGATCGATGAAGACGAGATCGGTGAAGTCGAGCCAGGTCTCGGCGTTGGGCCGAAGATCGGGCGCGGAGGAGGAACTGAGCGGCGCGGTCTCGAAGGGAAGCCGCCATGGTCCGGTATTGCCCAGCTGCAGCCACGCCGACGACGCGCCGGGACCGCCATTGAAAAAGAAGGTCACCGGCCGGGTGCGCGGGTCGCCACCATCGAGCTGATAGGCGGTGTAGGCGATATCGGCTTGCGGCTCGCCCTTGTCGTCGAACAGGCGGATCGAACCCGCCGTGGCCGCGAAGGCCAGCGTCCGACCGGCCACCGCCAACGTCTGCTTGGTTGTAACATCCGGCGGCAGACGATGCTGCTCGGTGGCAGCCGGCGAATTGGGGTTGGCGGCGCGTCCGCCAGATCCTTCTGATTTCCGGCCCGTCGCGGCGGATGGCGGCGACGGCGCATCTTGCGCGCGCGCGCCGGCCTGGATCGCAAACACCAGCGCGGCGACCAAAAAAAGCGCAGACAGAAAGCTCGCATGGCGCAGGGACGCGAGACCGTTGGCCATGTCCTGTTCTTCTCCCTGTTGCCCGACTGGTTGGTGCGCGGTCGACGCTGACAAACCCGGGTCCGGCGCGTGTTCATCACTGCGACAGCCGGGCATTATTGGCAAGCCAATAGAGCTCGGTTCCATGCTGGGGCTGGTCACACGATCCAGTGACCGGCTCATCTGTCTCGACAACGACCGCAGAGGTCGTATAGACGAGCCCGGCGCAGCCAATTCCGTCAGCGCCACAACGAGCCCGTCATCCCATGACCAGCCCCAAGCGATATGATCGCATCGCCTTTGTCGCGAGCGCCAGCGCGGAGGCCCAGCAGGCGCTGACCCAGCTGGTCGATCTCTACGGCAATCGCGAGCCTGACGATGCCGACGTCGTGGTCGCGGTCGGCGGCGACGGATTGATGCTGCAAACGCTGCATCAGAACATGCGTTCCGGCAAGCCGATCTATGGCATGCATCGCGGCACCGTCGGCTTCCTGATGAACGAATTCAGCACCCAAGGCCTGCACGGCCGTCTTGATGCCGCCAGGGAATCCGTGATCCATCCGCTCCTGATGCGCGCCACCGACGTGCACGGGGTGGTGCATCTTCACCACGCCATCAATGAAGTCGCGTTGTTCCGCCAGACCTACCAGACGGCACGCCTGAGGATCCTGATCGACGAGCGCGAGCGCATGGCCGAGCTGATCGCCGATGGCATCATCGTGGCCACGCCCGCCGGATCGACCGCCTATAATCTGTCGGCGCAGGGGCCGATCATACCGATCAACGCGGCGCTGCTCGCCATGACCCCGATCTGCGCGTTCCGCCCGCGCCGCTGGCGCGGGGCGCTGCTTCCCAACACCGCCTATGTCGTGATCGAGGTGCTCGAAGGCGACAAGCGGCCGGTCGCTGCGGTCGCCGATCACGACGAAGCGCGGGACGTGCGGCGGGTCGAGGTACTGTCGGACAAGACCATCTCGATGCGGATGCTGTTCGACCCCGGCCACAGCCTCGAAGAGCGCATTTTGAGCGAACAGTTCGGGTATTGACAAGTCTCCGGCAAGGGACCCGGCGCGCGCGCTGCGCCGATCCGGCGTTCGCCATCCTGATCGCAACCTTTCCTTAAGGGCGAGGGGATAGGGTTAACGCGCAGTATACCGACATTCGGTAGGCGTTCAGAGCCGGGCCATGTACCGCATCGACTTCAATAAGCTGCGATTTCTTGTCTGCGACGACAATCCGCACATGCGCCGCATTCTGCGGACGCTGTTGCATTCGTTCGGCGCGCGCGAGGTCTATGAATCCGAAGATGGCGCCACCGCGCTGGAAATGTACAGCCACTATGTCCCCGATATCGTCATCACCGACTGGTCGATGCCGATTTTCGATGGCCTGGAGCTGGCGCAAATGATCCGGCAGCCGGAATCCAAGGGCAATCCGTTCGCGCCGATCATCATGCTGACCGGCCACTCGGAAAAGCGGCGCGTTACGGTCGCGCGCGACGCCGGCGTCACCGAATTCCTCGCCAAGCCGATCTCCGCCAAGGGGCTTTATCAGCGTATCCTGAACGTCGTCGCCAATCCGCGTCCTTTCATCAAGACCAAGACCTATTTCGGCCCTGACCGAAGGCGCAATACCACCAACACTTATATCGGCCCCGAGCGTCGCGTCGGCGGCGAGGTGGAAGTCCTGCAGCAGCCCTCGCTGCTCGATAAGGCCCGCTCCGGCATCTGAGCAGCGCGCTGCCAAGGAACCCGTCATGGCGAAAGACCCGTCCAAAGACCTTCAGATCGAGACCTTCAGCGACCATCATGTGATCACGCAACCCAATCCCTTGCGCAGGGTGCTGCGGCGGGTTGAGGAAAAGGACAGCGACGATCCGGTGGCCCGCGCCGAAAAAGCTCTGGCCGGATTGTCCAGCGAATTCAAGAACTGGATGACCGTCGAAACCGACCGGCTCTCGAAAGCCCACGCCGCCATCCTCAAGGACGGCTTCACCAAGACCAACCGGGAAGAGCTGTTCCGCGCCGCTCATGACATCAAGGGCGATGCCGCGACGTTCGGTTACCCCTCTGCCGGCGCCGCGGCCGAAAGCCTTTGCAGGATTATCGAACATGCGCCGGATCTCGACCAAGTGCCGTCTGATCTGATCGCCCATCATATCAATGCCATTCAGGCGATCGTACGCGAGCGCACCAAGCTCGATACGGTCAAGATGGCCGGCGAACTCAGCCGGCAACTGCGCGGCGTGGCGGATGAATACCTCGCTTACGCCAACCGTGACCGTCCCGAGCACCTCGAAGCGATCCTCGCGCCAAGCCTGGTACCGGGCGATTAACGCATATCCCTCTCACGTTGAACCGTCACTCCGCGCCTTGTTCTGACGCGCCCTCTGTTCTCGACGGAGATTACAGCGGCGGCGGCAATGCCGCCGCCGCTGACTGATCCCGCTCAGAGCGAGCGCAGGAAGTTGACAATAGCCTGCTGGTTGGACGCCGACAGCAGGTTGAAATTGCTGACCACCTGATTGGCTTCCGAGCCCGTGCTCGCATGGGCTTCGATCGCCGCGACAATGTTCGAGGTGCGGCCGTCATGGAGGAAGAAGACCCGCTGGCCGACCCCCCACAACGGCGCCGAGCGGAATTGCTGGCCGTTGGCTGTGCCCTGGCTGACCTGGTCCTGCAGGCCGCTGCCCATGCTGTGGAGGGCGAAGTCGCTGAAGGGCGAGATGGTGACATTGGTCATGGCCGCGCCGAACGTCGATTTGGCGGTCACGTGCTGCGGGATATGGCAAGCGCCGCAGCCGATATTGACGAACTCGTTGTTGCCCTGCACCGTGTTGGTCGTACTGTTCGACGGGATCGGCGTCGGTGCCGCCGACAACCGCGAGAAGGCCGCGAAGTTCACGATGTCGGAGGAAATGTCCGATGCCGGACTGTTGCTGGCCCCGTTGTCGCTGAGATTGGTGAAATCCTCGGGGATGGTATTCAGATTGCAGGACTCATGGAGCGCCGTGGTGTCGTCAGGGGTGTCGTCCCGCTCTTCCGGGAATAGCTCGTTGGTGACGCCCATCTCGACATTGTAGGCCTCACCGGCGAACAGCAGCAGCGACTTGTTCTGCGCCTTCCAGCCGAACCGGGAGATGGTGCCGTCGTTTCCGTTCCGGTTGAAGTTTCCGGCTGTGATGCCGAGGCTGGCAACCGTCGAGGGGTTGTTCGCGGCATCCAACAGCAGCGTCTGCTCGTCGACCGCCTCGACCAGCCCCAGCCCAAACACCGGCGTCGGAATCCGGAAGATGATGTTGTTGGCCGCGATCGCCGCGGCGAAATTCGGCTGCTTGATGTTGCAGCCCACGGCGTCGGCGCGGCCCGAGATCACGAACAGGTCGTGGACGCCGCCGTCCGGGGTCCCGTTCGGCAGGTTGATGAAGCGCGCCTCGCGCGTCGGCCCGTTGGGTGTGATGAAGGGCGGTATCGAGTTGCCCGAGCCCGATACCATGTCCAGGTTGGCGATCCCGATCTGCGGATTGGCCGCCGGGCTGGAGCCGCCGATCGCCGGCTGCGCATGACACAAGGCGCAGCTGTTGCCGTTGAAGCGGGGACCGAGACCATTGCCGTTGGTCCCCGGGGCGGTGCCGGCCACGGAGACGATCTCCTGGAACACGGTCTGCGCCGCGTTGAAGAAATTCAGTTCAGCCGTCGGCAACCCCGGCACCGGGCCGCCGGCGCCGGCGGGGCCGCCGCGAACGCCTGGGTCGGTAACGCCCGCGGCCTGACCGAACGCGGCCGGCGGCGCGGCCAAGAGCGTTGCGATCACCGTGCCGATCGCGGTTCGTCTGCTGAAGCGAAGCTTTGTCATGTCCGAGAACCTCCCCAGTTGTGTTCGGCCCGGCCCCAATTTCTTCGCCGCGCAAGCGCCATCGACGGGCGCCCCAGCGAAGAGCCCGGCCGCGACCGGTCGCCATGTCGGCAAACCGGCCGTGGTGAAAATGATGTCGATCGGATTTCGGATGTTACTCTACGCCAATACCACCTAACGTAGATGCAATCTAAAGATGTTGTCAAGCACAGCGTCGCAAAAAAGCGCGGCGCGGTTTTTTCCGCATAGTGATAGAGCGACATGTAATATCTTGAAGCGATCCAGTTGCCGCGCTTAGAATGCAGAATGAAGAATTCATCTTCAGGTTGCGTCGTGAGCCGAGGGAGATACGAAATGGCGAAAGCGCTCCACACCCTGGCATGGGTGCTGCTGCTGAGTGCGGCCTGGATGGCCGAGGGCGCGCGCGCCGACAACCCGGCGCCCCACGCCGAGGGACCGGTGACGCCGCCATCGGCGGCCTCGCCGCCGCTGGAAAAAGCCGCGGTCATGCCGCGCAGGGATGCCGATCCGGAGTCCGGGGCGATGGCCGGAAATGTCTACGGCAATCCCTATTTCGGCCTCTCCGTGCCATTGCCGCCGAATTGGAGCGAGGGCCTTGCCGGACCGCCGCCCTCGCCTCGCGGCCTCTACGTGCTTTCCTCGATGGATGGCATCAAGGCCAGCCGCGCCACGCTGCTGATCGTGGCCCAGGATCTGTTTTTCAGCGCCAAGCCGTTTGCGAATGCCGCCGACGTGGCAGCGGACCTCCGCGCTTCCATGGCCGGCATTCCCGATCTGTCGATCGACCGGGAGCCGGCCAGCATCACGATCGGCGGCAGGCCCTTCCTGCGCCTCGACTATCATGCCGGCGGCCTCTACCGGGGTTGGCTCGCCACAGAATTGCGGTGCCACGTCGTCATCTTCAACATCACGGCAACCGATCAGGCGACGGTGGACCACGTCGTCGACTTTCTCGGCGGGATGTCGCTGCCTGCCTCATCCGATGCCGCGACCGATGCCGATGCCGGGTACACCCCTGGATGCGTCAAGGACTATGTGACGGCGCAAACCACGGTCCGCAGGGTCGATCCCGTCAAGGTCGATCTCAACGGCCTGACGGTGCCGGTCCGGATCACCGTTGGCATCGACGGCAAGGTGCGGCATGTGCATGTCATCAGCGCCACGCCGGCGCAGCGTCAGGCGATCGAACTGGCCCTGGCGCAGTGGGAATTGAAACCGCTGGAAGTGATGGGGCATGCCGCCGAGTTCGAGACCGGGCTCTCCTTCGACTTCAAGCCTCGTCGGCCATGAGGAGCGCGCGCCGTCGCAGGGCTTGCATCAAGCCGCGATCAGATCATCCGGGATCGGTGCGAAACAGTCGTCGGCGACCAGTTCGTCGCAGAACAGACGGGCTTCTTCGCGCGCCGACTCGGTCGCAAAGCGCCGCAGCAGGATCAACAGCGGTTCGGCGGCCGGGCGGTCGATTTCGCAATGCGTCAGCACGCGTTCGACCATCCGACGCCGCAATCGGGTGGCGCCGCCGATGCTGTCGGCAAATCCGGTTTCATGGCTGGCTTCGAGCGCCACCCGGAATGCGGCGAAAGTCGATTCCGGCAATCCGGCGCGGGACAACAGCGCCTCCAGACTGGCGCGGCCGCGGTCATGCAGCAACGCGGACACCCGCCCTTGCGGCAGGCCGGACAGCTCCGCCAGCGCCGTATCGAACAGTTCGAGATTGCCCGACAACAGCGCCCGCAGGATCAGTCCGGCGGTGAGCTGACCGGTGGCGCGCAGGTGCCGCACCAGGCCGCGCATGTCTTCGCCGCGCGAGCGGCTGGCGATCGTAACGGTGGAACGCTCGCGGGCTTCGCTCGCGATCCGCAGCGCCCGGTCGGAACTGAGCCAGTTCCGGGCGATCACGAATTGCGCCAGCGTGTCGGACAGCTTGGCGACCAGCGCCGCCCGCGTCGCAGCGGGTAGATCGTCCAGCACCAGCATCGCTTCCCGGATCGCGGCGAGATGGCCGTGGCGCTCGACGATGCGATCCCACGAGAACGGCGCCAGTTCGGCATAGGCGTTTTCGATCAGCTCAAGCGCCGCTGCGGCGCTGCCAACTTCGGCGATCGCCGCGCATACCGAGGCCGGCACACCGACGCGGCGGGCGATGGCGCACTGCACCTCGCTGTCGCCGGTCGCAACGATGTCGACGAGGTCGGCATCGATCAATAGCGGTGAATGTTCGAGCACCGGGAGGGCGACCGACGCCTGGTCGAGTGACAGCGCCTGCACAATGGAAGCCGGGGCCTCGGCGCTGCCCGCGAACACCTCGGCCATGGCCTGGCGCACCAGCGGACTGGGATCGTCGAGCAGCATCAAGAGCGCGCCTTCGGCCGCGGCGCAATCGTCCTCGGTCAGCTCGGAGAAGAGCCAGGCCCGCGCCAGCGACCGCGTCGCCTCCGCCCGCTCGCCCGCCGAAGCGGTTCGTACCCAACTGATAAACTGCCGAACGATCATGGCCCTGCCGGCTTACGCAACTTGAGAGGACATCGTGACGAGATGCCACTGTCAAACAAAATAAACCATGACGCTTAACAAAGCGTTCAGCATAAACGGCTGGTTTTGTTGACGTTTTATTAAGCGCGCGACAACGCCTCATTAAGCTTTTGAACGGATCGGTCGGCTGCCGCGCGGTCTTGAACCGGCTGAAGGGCCGTACGGATGTGGCGGCATCGAGCGCGCTTCGCGCCGACAGGCTAGCGTCCGGCCGGGTTTCGCCAATGGCCAGGAGGGACTAGCTGAAGGTGCCGCTGCGGTCACTGAAGAGGTCGAGCGGCTGCGGCGCGCTGACGCCTTGAGTTGGCGGCGACGCCACCGAGCTCACTGACGTAACCGAGGTCCCTGTCGCGACCGAGGTTGCTGACGCGACCGAGGTTGCTGACGCGACCGAGGTCAGCGAGGACGAATTGCCCCACAATTCTTGAACGGCAGGCGAGACCGGCTGGGTTCGCTCGCCGACCTGAAACAGCGAGCGGAATACTGGGCCGGATGGGTTGCTATTCGCCGTCGATGCGTCGGATGTGTTGCTGGCCGGCGTGACCGCGTTGGCCGCCGGAAAACTCGACAAGTAGGTCGCGGTGTCGCTCGGCGCCGCCGTGGCAGCACTGGCTACTGCCATGGTGGGTTGGACATCGCCGACCGCAGCCATCGCCGTGCGCGTCGCGGATGAACTGGCGGCGCCGGCGTAGCGCGCCGACAACACCGAATAGACTTCGGAGACGCTGCGCGCGCGCCCGGAATGGTCGTAGAAAATCGAACGGTTGGCGGCGGCAGCGTTCGGGAACAGCCGCGCGCCGGAGGCTTGCGGATTGTCCTCGGCATTGTTGATCAGCTTGGCCGCCCCGCCGACGCCCATGAAATGCGCCATATAGAGTTCGCCATCGGTCGGGCGGCGGCCGATCATGCCGGTGAGCTTGAAACTGTTGGACTGGGTCAGAACCCCGGCCATCGCCGATGCGGCAACCGGATCGTCGCGCAATTTCAGGATCGCGGTTCGCGCGGCTGGATCGCTGACGGAGTAGCTGCCGGAGGAGGATTTGCTGATGGCGTCGGCATATTGCCCATAGCCGAGCTGCGCGCCCGCCTCCTTGACGGTGCCGAGCCAGGTCTGGTCGATGAATTGATAGAGCCCGTGCGCCGACGAGGTCGAGGCGCCCGCCGTCGGATTGAAATCGGATTCCATTTTGGCGGTGGAGAGCAGATATTCGAAGCTGGTGCCGGTGGCAGTGGCCGCCTGCTTGATCGCGCCGGCGATCCGCAGACGCGAGGGATCGACACCTGCCGTGGCCGTGGTGTTTGACGTGTCGACCGACATCCCTTGGTGCCCCGCTCCCCGCGAAACGCCTGACGGAAGCGCAAGATCGCGCCCCAGCCACGGTTCACCCTGCGGTAAGCATGGTTAAGGGAGGGTTAATTTTCATCCACCGGTGATTTCCGGATGGGTCGAGGTGCTTGAGCAGATGCGCAGGCCCAACGGTGCGGTACGCCCTCATGGCGGCGTGACGGGCAATGGCGTCATACGGGCCGAGGGCAACAAGCACGGAAGCAAGCAGGCATCGTGCCGCCCTGCTTGAGCCGTCACCTGCCGGCGAATGGCCGGACGCGTGCTCACGCCCGTTGCGTTCGCCGCCACAGCCATCAACGCCGCAAATCGCGCAGCGGCCGCCAGAAGGACTGTCGTATTTCATAGTTGACCATGCTGGGATCGACGCCGATATCACGCACGGTCCGCTCGTCGAAGTTCGAGAGCTCGCGGCGCGCCACGGTGCGGCGGCGCCACTCGCGCAGCGTTTCGACGCTCAAGGTCAGGATCGCGCGCCAGAATGCGCGCGGCCTCTCGACCGGGCAATCGGGAACAGGGGCTGCCGGCTCGCGCCTGACCGAAACCAGGGGGTTGGCCGGTTGTGCTTGCGCCTGCTCTGAAAGCCCGGGCGCTCTGACCGGCTGCTGACGCTGCTGCACGAGTGTCGACATGATCGCCTCCACTTTCTCTCTGCGTTGCGACGACTGAACAAATATCGATTTTACTTCAATGTCTTATTTCAGTTTCCTGCGGGGCCGTGACAGCCTCGGCGCTGGCTGCACCGGTTATACGCCGCCATACCTGTCAACTGCTGTCAGGTATTTCTGCTAGGCTGCGAAAATGCGCGCGAGCCGGCTGTTGTCGATCCTGTTGCTCTTGCAAGCCCGCGGTCGGATGACGGCCGAAGCGCTGGCGAGCGAGTTCGAGGTTTCTGTTCGCACCATCTATCGTGACGTCGAGCAGCTCAGCGCCGCTGATGTGCCGATCTATGCGGATCGCGGCCCCTGCGGCGGATTCCAGTTGCTCGACGGCTACCGCACCAAGCTCACGGGCCTGTCGCCCGCCGAGGCCGAAACGCTGTCGCTCGCCGGCCTGCCCGGACCGGCCGCGCGACTCGGACTCGCCGACCTGCTCACGGCGGCCCAACTGAAATTAAGCGCGGCTTTGCCCGAACGCGCGCGCGCGAATGCCGGCCGCGTCGCCGCCCGATTCCACCTTGATCCCGTCGGCTGGTTCCGCAGTGCCGATGACGCCAGGTTGCTGCCGACGATCGCCAATGCGGTGTGGAACGAGCAGTGCCTCGACATACGCTACCGGCGTGCCGAGGCGGTGGTCCTGCGCCGGCTGCAGCCGCTTGGCCTCGTGCTCAAGGCAGGCGTCTGGTATCTGGTCGCGCAGGTCGGCGATCAGCCGCGCACCTATCGTGTCTCCAATATCATCGACCTCGCGGCGACCGAGCAGTCGTTCAAACGGCCTAAGGATTTCGACCTGATGCGGTTCTGGGTCACCTCATCGCGCGCGTTCGAGACCGGCGTCTACCATTCCATCGCGACGCTGCGCGTGACCGCGCGCGGCCTCGCCAAACTCGACCTGCTCGGCTCGGCGGTCGCCCGGGCAGCCGCCGAGACAGCGACGCCGGTGGGCGTCGACGGCTGGCTGTGCGTGACGATCCCCATTGAGTCGATCGACCGCGCCGCCTCCGGTCTGATCGCGCTCGGCGCGGACGCTGAGGTCGTCGAACCCTCGGACCTGCGCGATCGGCTCGCCACGACGGTCCAGGAACTCGCCCGCCTGTACGCGCCCACCCAACCGACGGAGCGCCGTCCGCGACAGCGCAAGCAGCGCTGAAGGCCGCCCATCGCCCCAGGGTCAGCCGGTCAGTTGGGAAAATCACCGGATGTAATATGGCGGACGCGCGCGCTGCATCCCGTCGCCACAGCGAAGGTCCTCATGGACCGGGGCGCGCAGAAATGAACCAACTCATTTGCGGTAGACCGCCTTCGGATCGAACAGCCGCTTCGCATCGATCAACGACAGGTGCGCCCCACCCTCGCCGGCCTCGATCCGGCGGTAGAAACAGGAGCGACGGCCGGTGTGGCAGGCCGCGCCGGTCTGCTCGACCCTGATCCAGACCGCATCCTGATCGCAGTCCACCCGCAGCTCGATGACGCGCTGGACCTGGCCCGACGTTTCGCCTTTGCGCCACAGCGCCTGGCGCGAGCGGCTGTAGTACCAGGCCTCGCCGGTCGCGATGGTTCTGCGCAAGGCCTCGTCGTTCATATGCGCGACCATCAGCACCTCCCCGGAGGCGGCATCGGTGGCCACGCAGGTCACAAGGCCCGCGGCGTCGAATGTGGGACGCAGCGTCAGCCCTTCCTCCAATTCCGATGATGTGGTCACGGGACGCAACCCTCGCCTGTTGCAGCCGGGGTCAGCGCTGCGAGCCTCGGACCATGGACAGGAATCGGGCCTGCTCCGCGGGATTGTCACGGAACATGCCGGTATAGCGGCTGGTGAAGGTGAGCGCGCCATGCTTGGCGACGCCGCGCACCGACATGCAGGTATGCTCCGCCTCGATCACCACCGCGACTCCGCGCGGCTTCAGCACCTCGTCGATCGCCGCCGCGATCTGGGCGGTGAGATGCTCCTGGGTCTGTAGCCGGCGGGCAAAGATGTCGGTCAGCCGTGCCAGCTTGGACAGGCCGACCACCCGCTCGACCGGCGTATAGGCGATGTGCGCCTTGCCGTAGAACGGCATCATGTGATGCTCGCATTGCGAGGTGAATTCGATATCGCGGATCAGCACGAAGTCGTCATAGCCCGCGGTCTCGCCGAAGGTGCGGTTCAGCACCTCGGCCGGACATTGATGATAGCCCTGGTAGAGTTCGTCGAAGGCTTCTACCACCCGGCGCGGCGTGTCCAGCAAACCCTCGCGCTGCGGGTTTTCGCCGATGTAGCTGAGCAGGGTCTGCACTGCCTGCTCGGCCTCGGCGCGCGATGGCCGCGGCTGATCGGCGCGGACGGCCGCGGCTAGGAATTCGGCAGGGTCCAGCTCGGCGGCACGGGCTTCCGGAACCTTCGGGTCCGGGCGGAGGGATTTAATCAATGCGTCCATGTCAACTCCGTTCGACCGGTCTTTGGTGAGACCGGAGTGTCACCGGCAGACGGGGCGGCTTGCCGCCGGACGCCTGAGCCTCACTCTATATTACAGTCTATAATCTTTGCTGCCGGCTTTTCGCCGTACGCCTCTTCGCCAAGACCCTCAGGTCGCGGCGGCCGATTGCCTTTGCTTCTACCACTACGACCGATGGCCGGGCTGTCTTTCCGCCATCCGCCCCCCTATATAAGACTCGCACTCCCGGCCGCCAAGAGCGATCGTAACGGGAGCCCGAGACCTCGATCCTATGCTGAACGACATCTATAATAAGCGGATCATCGAGTTAGCCGGCAACATCCCCCGGCTTGGCCGGCTCGCTGCACCGGACGCCAGTGCCACGGCACATTCGAAGCTGTGCGGCTCGACCGTCAAGGTCGACCTTAAAATGAACGGTCCCGTGGTCACCGACTTCGCCCATGAAGTAAAGGCCTGTGCGCTCGGCCAGGCCTCCTCCTCGATCATGGCAAGGCACGTCGTCGGCTCGACGGCAAACGAGCTGCGCGAATTGCGCGAGACCGTGCGCAGGATGCTGAAGGAAAACGGCAGCCCTCCGCAGGGCAAGTGGGCCGATATCGCGATGCTCGAGCCGGTCCGCGATTACAAGGCGCGACATGCCTCGACCATGCTGACCTTCGATGCCGTGGTCGATGCGATCGGCCAGATCGAGGCCCGGGCCGAACAGCCGGTATCGGCACAAGGGTGAAAGCAACTACCCAAAGTTGAATTGGTCGCGATTGGCCCGCGCGGCTACTTTGCTGCCGGTGCTGACGCCACGCCCCCCGCCGGAACGACAGCCTCGGCGGTCTTGGTCGATTTTGGCGCCTGCGGATTGGTCTCGCTCTCGCCAGCACTGCCCGCAAAGCGATCCTGCACCGGCTTGGTCTTCAGCTCGGCGACCGGCGCGACCGGCAATCCCGTCTGCGGCAGTACCGCGGCCACCGCATCGGTGGTCACGAGATTGGTCAGCCGCAATTCTTCCCGAGAGAGTTCGTGCAGATCCTCCCAGGGTGGCACGTTCAGCGCCAGTGACAGCAGATCGCCCGTACCGCCCATATCGAAGGTGTATTTGGCGAGCCGCCCGACATCGCGCTCGACGATCATCAGGTCCTGAGCCGAGTAGCTCGCAGCTCTGGCGTCTTCGGCGCGGTCGCCCATCCAGATCTGGTGCACCCTGACATGCGCAGCCTCGGGCACGTAACGCGACTTGCCGGACAACAACAGGAACACGCACATCGATTCACAATAGGCTTCGGGCACAATGCTGGCGCGGTCACCCTGGGCGCCGTGGGTCAGCACGCTGGTGCCGACGGTGGTCTGAAGTCCCAATTCCCGCCATCGCCGTCCGAGCGCGATCGAGTCGTTGACCGACCCCCCACTGGAGTCCAGCACGATGGTCGCACCGACCAGCGGGCGTCCCCTGGCGAATTCTTCGAAATCCTTCGGACTGTCGGCGGTCACAATGCCGACAGCACTGATCCACCCGCGGCAATGCGGCTGGCACGCGACCCAGCTGAACCGCATCGGCAATTTTCGTTCTTCCAGGCTGGCATCGGCATGGGCCGGACCGCCGGGAGCGGCGATGACGCCGGGAACCGCTATACCAAGGGCCACGGTGCTCACCAGCACCCAGCCGCGAAAATCCAGCGACTTGACGAGCCTCAATTTGGTTCCTTTCCGGCCACCCTTGCGGCACGGTGGTGACGGCCCCAGATCAACTGAGGCCCAAAGTTGGCGCACGGGCGTTTTTAAAAAGGTAACGGTGCGCCCCACCCTCGTCTACAAAATCTCGGCGCGTCGCAGCAATAGCATGCAATATCTTCAGAGGTGTGGCGCAAATGCCTGCAACGGCAGGTTCCATCTGCCACAATCCCGCAGAAATACGGCTCCAGACTGCGTCGCTCCGCTCATGAAACCTACCTCGTTCAATTTATCCTCCAGCACGAACCACTCCAGAACGCTGGTGCGGCTGCCCCGCCATGCCGGACGCGCCCTGATCTGGATCTACCGGCATACGCTGTCGCCGCTGGTCGGTTACAACTGCCGCCATCTGCCGACCTGTTCGCTCTATGCCGACGAGGCGATCGAGCGCTTCGGACTGTGGGGCGGCGGCTGGATGACGCTGGCCCGGCTGCTGCGCTGCCAGCCCTGGGGCAGTCACGGCATCGACAACGTCCCGCTGACCCGGCCAGCGGGCGCCCGCTGGTACAGGCCGTGGCGCTTTGGACGCTGGCGCGGGGTCAATTCGCCGTAGCGGCGGATCAAGCTTGCTTGGGTTGCACCGGATCCCGATCTCTCCTTTCTGGGTGAGCATGGTTCGAACGATCGCCTTGAGCATGTCCAGGGCAAAAAGTCCCATCCTCGGGCAAAGCCCCAGGGCGTTTCTTTCCGGATCAACTCGTCGTGCGCTCAGGGCACCTTGACCGCCAGCAGCAGATTCGATTCGAACGACCGCCAGCGATAGCCAATGCCGAAATCCATCGGCTGGCTCCGCCGGAACAGCTCCGCATAGGCTGGCTGGTAGCGTCCGGGGAACTTGTCAATCGGACCGGCATAGCGGCCGAACGGGAAGAACCGCCATTTCCTCGGATCAAAATCAGCGAGCGGAATTCCCGAATCATCCTGGATGATGGTGGCGCTGTTGGCGAGAATGAACTCGCGCACCGTGGAGAAGTTGCCGGCATGCAGCAGATAGGAGGCGCTCTTGATCAGGCTGTTGCCGGGCGCCAGCCTGGCGCAGAACTTCAGGAAGCCCGAATTCCTGACGCCGCTGTTGGAAAGATCGGTCGAAAAATAATACAGGGTTCTTTCCGCGCCATCGCCGCCCGCGAAATGGATGCGCACGCCGGGTGTGGGGTTTCGGCCGGCATTTTCGTTGCCGGAATGGACGGCGCCAGTGTCGTCGAGCGTGACCGGACTGACATCGCGGATGGTTTTGCCCGAGCGAGCCAGGAACACATAGAGGATCGGCAAGGTGCCATCGAACTCTCCGGCGCGCAGATCCGTCTTCATTTTCTTGGTAATGAAGAAGCTGAAGCTCAGGATGGAACCGAGCGAACGTTCGACATCGGAGAGCCCGGGTCCAAGACTGCCGCGCGGCAATCGCGTCAGATCGGGAACCTGGCCGACCGGCTCGAGTGCGCTAAGTACGTAAGTCGTTGCCTTGGAATAAAATGCGTTGGCGTAGAGAAAGTCCGGGCCGCTGAACATGTAGAACATCGTTGGCCGGGGCGCGGCCAGATTGACGGCCGCCCAAGCCGCAATCTTGGAGGTCTGGCGCTTCTCGAGCTGTCCGAATGCCGCATCGAGGAATTTCTCGTGATGCTGCCAGGCTGGATCTTTGGTCAGTGGCGTCAACGGCGATTGAACTGACGGCGGCATGCCGGCAAGGAATCGCGCGGCGTCGTCGGCGCTCACGGCGTCGGTGGCCCGGCCAGTCTCGGCTGCCGCGAGCAGCATGATCGCAGCGGCGGCTGCCATTTTCGCAAGCGGAAGCGCCTTCATTTGTGGCTTAATTCGCGGCTTGGGGCTGCAGCCATGGCGCCAAGATCGGCCCGCTTGCGGAAGACCGCGTAAATCAGAAGCCCCGAAATCATAATCAAAGCACCGAGCGCCGACTGCAACGGCCGTTGTGTCAACAGATAGTACATCATGAAGGCCGTCACGAGCAGGAAAACCAACGGAGTGAGCGGGTATCCCCAGGCACGATAAGGCCGCGGCAGATCGGGGTCAGTGATACGCAGCTTGATGACACCGAGCACGGTGAAGAACGAACAGAACAACAGCGCGAACTGGATGAAATCCAGCACCGCCTCGAAACTCCGGGTGAACAGCATCAGGCTGGCGATGGCGAGCTGCAACAGGATGGCCGAGGTCGGCGCGCCCTGGGCCGATTTGCGCGAGAACAGGGCCAGCGCCGGCATGTCCTCGCCCATGGTCATCATGACGCGGGGACCAATCCACATCATGGCGCTGATGGACGACACCAGCCCGATGCAGATCATGGCCGCGACGATACGGCCGCCGGTGGCGCCGAAAATGTGCCTGCCGGCAATGCTGGCGACGTCGAGTTGCCCGGCTAGTTCCGAAATCGGCGCGGTGCGCAGAAACACCGCATTGAGCCCGAGATAGAGCACGAGCACGATCAAGGTCCCGGCCAGCAGCGCCCGCGGCAGGTTCCGCTGCGGCGTGCGCATCTCCCCGATGATATAGGTGGCGGCGTTCCAGCCCGAAAACGAATACATCACGAACACCAGGCCGATCGCGAATGGAGCGCTGGTGACGTGGGCGAAATCGGACGCCTGCGGCATGAACGAAACCGGTTGCGGCATGCCCATGACAAACCCGGCGACCAGGAAGGCCACCAGCAGAACAACCTTCAGGACCGTCGAGATCAGCTGAAACGTGCTGGAGTGCCTGATGCCGCCGAGTTGCACGATCGACACCAGCCAGACCACGCCGATGGCAAGTGGCAGCGGCGGGGCGCCGGGCATCACCGACCTGCCGTATTCCCCGAACGCCATCGCCGCCAGCGCCACCGGGGCCGCGAAACCGACCGTGGCCGACACAAAGCCCGCCACAAACCCAAAGGCCGGGTGAAAGGCCCGGCTCAGAAAATTGTACTCGCCGCTCGATCGCGGAAACATCGCGCCGAGTTCGCTATAGGAGAACACCCCGCACATCGCGACCATGCCGCCGACCGCCCATAACAGCAGGATGGAAAAACCCGAGGGGATGTCCTTGACCTGAAAGCCAAGGCTGGTGAAGACGCCGACCCCCACCATGTCGGCCACCACGATGGCGGTCGCCACCACCACCGAAACGGCGGATCCGCCAGCGGACAGCCGGCCGGTCCATGCCGCACTTTCCGTGTCTGATGCCGCCATGCCGATCCACGCCCTGAGGGCGCCATCCTGCAAGTTGCACCTGCACAGTTCAAGCGCGTTAACCTTTGTCAGACATTTCCCGGCAAACCTAGTATTGTATTACCAATCCTGGCGCCGATCGGCGCGGCTCAGCCGTGATCTGACGAAAAAGACGTCATCGCCCCACAATCAGGACACGATTTCGTGTTTATTCGACCCTCCCGGGAGTGGGGAATTTTCCCGGAAGCTTAACGTCACCTCAACGCCGGCGAGTGCAATCAACTCACCTGCTGGCGACCTTGGGGCAGAGGGTGAATGGGCGGGGCGAACTTCCAGACGACTGAGCGCGCTTGCCGGCTGACATCCGCCGCGACGGCACGGCTTCGCCGGCGTCTTCCTAAGCCCGGCGGCCGCCGATGGCAGGGGATCGCGAGCCTCCTGGTCGTGGCACCGCTGTCGTTGGTTCTTGCGCAATGCGGACGGGCCCCCGACGCTGGCGCCCTATCGGCCAATGCGCAGGCGTCGGCCGCGGACACCTTCAACGACCGCTTCCCGGCGCCACGGTTCGCCGACCGCTTTCCTAGCGCCGAAGAGAGCTTCGCGCCGCGTCAATCGGCCGAGGCGTCCCCCAACGCCACGGCGCAGGCCGAGCCCGCTCCCTACCGGGTCGCCTCGCTGGCGCCGACGGCACCCTATCAGCGTCCGCCGCGCCAAGATCAGACCACGCTGGTCAGCCTGAAATACTCGGCCTTTCCCTATCTCGGCAACAATCCGCGCACCGACGAACCCTTCCTGAACATTTCCAAGGGCGAGCGCCGCGGCCATAGCAGTTTTCGCGGCCGGGTGTACTGGCAGGACGAGACCTTCAACGACAACCGCGTGCTGATGCACGTGCCTCGGCATTTCGATGCGCGCAAGCCCGGTGTCATCGTGGTGTTCTTTCACGGCAACGGCGCCACGCTGGAGCGCGACGTGCGCGACCGCCAGCTCGTGCCGCAACAGATTTCGGATTCCGGCGTCAACGCCGTGCTGCTGGCGCCGCAGCTCGCGGTCGATGCCGCCGACTCCAGCGCCGGCAAATTCTGGCAACCTGGCGGCCTCAAGCGCTTCCTGGACGAGGCCTCCGGGCACCTCGCCCGCCTCTCAGGCGACCCTGCCGCCGCGAAAACCTTCGCCGACATGCCCGTCATCATCATCGGCTACAGCGGCGGCTTCGTACCGACCGCCTGGAGCCTGGAGGTGGGTGGGCTCGGCAACCGCGTCCGCGGCGTGTTCCTGCTCGACGCCGTCTATGGCGAACTCGACAAATTCGCCTCCTGGATCGAGAACAATCGCACCGGATTTTTCGTCAGCGCCTACACGCATTATACCAAGCGGCACGATCAGGAACTGATGCAGATGCTGCGCGAAAAGGGCATCGCCATCAGCGACGACATCGACAAGCCGCTGCGGCCCGGCAGCGTCGTCTTCGTCCAGACGCCCGATGGCGTGACCCACCGTGACTACGTCACCCATGCCTGGACCGATAACCCGGTCCAGCAAGTGCTGGTCAAGATGGCCGCCTCTCCAGCCCTGACCAGGGTCGCCGTGAGCGACCCGGCTTTCGCCGGCCGGTAGCCTTGCGCGACACCCTTTTGGCGGCCCGTTCCCAGTGCCCATCGGCGCGGCCGACCCGCTGCGCCCAAGAGCCGCGTGCCCTCTATTGCGGAAGCTTGGGTATGCGCTCGGCGAAACTGTTAAAGCATGTCAGCCGATCGTCTTCCTCCTTGCTGAAGCGGCAATCGGCGACAGCCTTTGCGGCCGGCGCCTTGGGCTTTGGTTGCACCGGGAAAATGGCATCGTAGCAATTCAGCCGCTCCTTGGTTTGATCGTCGATATCCAGGCAAGCCTGCAGTCGCGCAGCAATCGACTGGGGTTTTGCAGGTGGATTGTGCGACTTGATCTGCACCAGCGGCTTTCCTCCGACGGTCGGCGGACTGCCCTGCGCGAAGGCTGCGGTCGCATTCAGGACCAGGATCAGCGCAAGTATTCTTCTCATGTCACCCCACTTTCGATATTGCCCGACGCAACGGGCAAGGCCGTATTGGATCGAGCCACGCGGCTTCATTACGGACCGGGAAATACCCTCTCCGCATCGCTCCTGTACAGATAAACCACACCGCAGTCGTATTCAGGGGATTGGGGCCATTTCACGAACAATTCTCACTTGCAAAACTGCAAGGGCGGGGGGCTATTTGGCGCCAAAGTCTTTGGGCGCGTAGGATTGCAACGACGTCATGTCCTGTTGCGGCGGACAGGTCGGGAGCAGCCGGGCCAGCGCGATTGACAAGCCCTCGGTAGAGATTCTTTCGGAACGCGCTACCCGGCGACCGTCCACGCCAAAGCCGCTTTCGACCGTGTCGATCCGCGACAGATCAGCAAGCGCTTGAATCGAGGCCCTGGCGGTGCGCAAGCCCCAGATCTCCACTCCCGGCAGCTTGGCCGACAGATGGGACAAATACAGCGGGTCCGGTCCGCCACTGGAGATCGAAACTGTCCCTAGGGCCAGCGGTTCTGCCTTCTGGCGCTGAAAATCCAGTTCGAACTGGCCCGCGTTCAAACAAACCAGGCGCCACTGCAGCGTGCGGTAGGCATTCCCGGTCTCGTTCTTCGCCATGGACCACTTGTAAACCATGCTCCGAACATTGTTTTCAAAGATCCACGGCGTCTCGACCAGTTCGCGCCGATCGATGCCGAACCGGACCATCTCTTCGCGGGTCAGAACGTGCAGACTTTCGAACTTGACGGTCTTCGCCAAATCCAGCAATCCGCTGTCGATGCCCATCTTGATGAAATAGTTGGACAGCAAGTGATTGGCCCGCTCCAGGCCTCGTTCGGTGGCCGCCGCGCGCATCTGCGGGGTGACGCCAGAAGCCGGCAGAATCACCTTCGGTGTATGGACAGCCAGCACCACATCGGGAGAGATCTCGCGGGTGGTTGCTCCCAGAATAAGATAGGGGCAAGCCGAGTTGCACATCGCGCCGCGCGTCCTGAGATCGCCATGCAGTTCGCGGCCGGACTGCTTCAGCTTGATACAGACCTCGCTGTCCTGGGCTTCGAAGCCGCACTCCTGCACCACCGTTCTCGCGACCCTAGCGACCGCCGGTCGTTCCCGGAGCATCGCACCCATCGCCAATGCCTGATCCAGATTTCCGCCCGGCGAGGAAAAATAGATCGGCAGGCTATGTCCCTTGACCCGCTGCAGGAATTTCCTGAAGCGAGGTGCGGCGCCCGAATCGATCTGGCCTTCGACCGCGATCCAGCTGTCGCAGCCGCGGCCGCATGCATCGGGTCCTCCCCTGGCGACATAGAATACCATCGGCGGCGCCGACGCAGCGAGCGGCGCGGGCCGTAAGATCGGGGAACCCGACGCGGGCCCACAGATCAATACCAACGCTACAATGATAAAGGCAGGCAATGTCATGAGACGCAGCGAGTGGAAAAACGTCGGCCAATGCTTGCATGACAGCACCACGGCTGCAAACTGTTTCAAAGCTTCGCTGTCGGCGACAGCCGGCAATCGTTTGGCCCGCCGGTTGGACTGCCGAATTCGCGCACGATCGCGTAACGCCGGGCGGCCAAAGCCTCCGCCACGATCCGCAGCCGCCCGATCCATGGCCCAGTTCCCTTTCGCGCCGCTTTGCGCTAAAAGCCCCGCTCGTTCCCGCTTACCTGCGCTCGTTCGCAGGAGTGAGCCACAGGAGACCGACATGCCCGACGACAAGAGCAAGCCCGCATCAGGATTCGTATTCGGCCTCAGTAATCTGAAACCGGTCGAATCCATGAAAGTGACCCTCACTTTCCCTGACGGCGCCAAGCGCGAATTCCCAAGGAACTCCACCGGGCTGGACATCGCCAAGGGCATATCGCCTTCGCTGGCAAAACGCACGGTGGCGATGGCGCTCGACGGCGTGGTGGTCGACCTCGCCGACGCCATCACCCAGGATGCAAAGATTGAATTCATCGGCCGTGAGGATCCGCGCGCGCTGGAGCTGATCCGGCACGACGCCGCCCATGTGCTGGCCGAAGCGGTGCAGAGCTTGTGGCCTGGCACGCAGGTCACGATCGGGCCGGTGATCGAGAACGGTTTCTATTACGATTTTTTCCGTAACGAGCCGTTCACACCGGAAGATTTCGCGGCCATCGAAAAGAAGATGCGTGAAATCGTTGCCCGCGACAAACCCTTCACCAAGGAAATCTGGACGCGCGAACAGACCAAACAAGTGTTCCGTGACAACGGCGAGATGTTCAAGGTCGAGCTGGTCGATGCTATTCCAGCCAACCAGACCATCAAGATCTACAAGCAGGGCGACTGGTTCGATCTGTGCCGCGGGCCGCACATGACTTCGACCGGCAAGATCGGCAATGCCTTCAAGTTGATGAAGGTGGCCGGGGCCTATTGGCGAGGCGACAGCAATAATCCGATGCTGACGCGGATCTACGGCACGGCGTTCGCCAAGCAGGAAGAGCTCGACGCCTACCTGAAGCAGATCGAGGAAGCCGAAAAGCGCGACCATCGCAAATTGGGCCGCGAACTCGATCTCTTTCATTTCCAGGAGGAAGGCCCCGGCGTGGTGTTCTGGCACGCCAAGGGCTGGACGATCTTTCAGGCCGTGATCGCCTATATGCGAAGGCGGCTGACCGGTGATTACAGCGAGGTCAACGCGCCGCAGATCCTCGACAAGGTGCTGTGGGAGACCTCCGGCCATTGGGAATGGTACCGTGAGAACATGTTCGCCGCGCAATCGGCCGGCGACGAGGCCGAGGACAAGCGCTGGTTCGTGCTGAAGCCGATGAACTGTCCGGGCCATGTGCAGATCTTCAAACATGGCCTGAAGAGCTACCGCGACCTGCCCTTGCGGCTGGCCGAATTCGGCGTGGTGCATCGCTATGAGGCCTCGGGCGCGATGCACGGCCTGATGCGGGTGCGCGGCTTTACCCAGGACGATGCCCATGTGTTCTGCACGGAAGCCCAGCTCGCCGACGAGTGCCTGAAGATCAACGATCTCATTCTCTCGACCTATGCCGATTTCGGTTTCGACGGCGAACTCACGGTCAAGCTGTCGACCCGCCCGGACAAGCGCGTCGGCACCGACGAGATGTGGGAGCATGCCGAGCGGGTGATGGCCACCGTGCTCAGCCAGATCGAGGCGCGGGGCCACAACGGGCGCATCAGAACCGCGATCAGTCCCGGCGAAGGCGCCTTCTATGGCCCGAAATTCGAATATGTGCTGCGCGACGCCATCGGCCGCGACTGGCAATGCGGCACCACCCAGGTCGACTTCAACCTGCCGGAGCGATTCGGCGCGTTCTACATCGATGCCGACGGCTCCAAGAAAGTGCCTGTCATGGTGCACCGGGCGATCTGCGGCTCGATCGAACGTTTTATTGGCATCCTGATCGAGCATTTCGCCGGCAACTTTCCGCTCTGGCTGGCGCCGGTGCAGGCAGTGGTGACGACGATTACCTCGGAGGGCGATGAATACGCCAAGGTCGTCGCCGCGGCGGCGCGGCGCGCCGGCCTGCGAGTCGAGATCGACCTGCGCAATGAGAAGATCAACTACAAGGTCCGCGAACATTCGCTGGCCAAAATCCCGGCGCTGCTGGTGGTCGGCAAGAAGGAAGCCGAGAGCCATTCGGTCTCGATCCGAAGGCTAGGCAGTGACGGGCAGACGGTATTGCCGACAAATGAGGCCCTCGCCGCGCTGGTCGAAGAAGCGACCCCGCCGGATGTGAGGCGGGCGAAGGCCGCGACTTAAGCCGCCCTATGCGGCCCGACCTTGATCAGGGACTCGGCGGGGATGCCAATTCCCGCGTGCAATTGCCGAATCGTGTTGAGCGTCTCACCTCTCAAAATATCGAAAACAACCCCATGCAAAGTAGCTTGGCGGTCGCGGGCTTGAGCGAGCGATCTCTCGAAAACATTTTGACGCATCGGGCAAATCGCCTCCAACAAACCATCCTCGCGCCGCTTCCGTCACAGGCTCGGTCGCGGTCGGCAGGTGGCGCGATTGACAGACCAAGCTCGATCTTTCGCGCGTAACGCGTTACATATAGCGTCAGAAAATGGAGAGCGCGATGACTGCGGCCGACCGAATGAGGCGTATGCGAGATCGCCGACAGACGCGCGGCCTGCGCGAAATACGTCTTGTTGTTCCAGACCCGCGATCCCCTGCGGTTCGACGGCGAATAGCCAAGCAATTCGCCAGCTTCAATTCGAAGTCGGAAGAGGACGCCATGCAATGGATCGAATCGGTTTCCGAGTTCGATAATGAAACGCGGTGACCTGATTATCGTTTCCGCCTCTGGAGACGACGGAAAGCCGCGACCCGCCGTTATCCTGCAAACCGCTGCGATCCCAAGCAGCCATCAGTCCGTTATCGTGTGCCAGCTAACATTCGAATTGGAACATAATTCCGACCTCAGAGTCACCATCGAACCGCGACCAGAGAACGGGTTACGACTGACATCTCAGATCATGTCCGATAAGCCGGTAACGATCCGACGCAACAAGATAAGCCAGCGGATCGGACAGCTCAGCCGACAAGGGATGGCCAAGCTCAATAAAGCTCTGACCTTTTGTCTCGGTCTTGCCGATTGAGTAAAGCGCTTCAGCCGATCGCGCCGCGCTGCTGAAGGAGGCTACGCCGCCCGACTTGAAGCAGACGAGACAGGGAGTCTGATGGCCGCGCCGAGCTATCCATCCAGAACGTCGCCTACAATAATGTCAGCAGCGCCTTCGGCGCGGTCGACAGCGCGCTGACCGCCGACGCCAGCAGCATTGCGAACCTGCAAATCCAGATCAATTACGGCCAGATCGGCCTGGTGCAGCAGAATACCACCACCCGGGTCATCAACATCGGCGGATCCACCGACGGCACCGTGGTGAATGTCGCGGGCACGGCCGGCAATCGCACCGTCACCGGCGGCGCCGACGGCACGCTGAACGGCACCAGCAGCGATGCGGTCAACGGCAGCCAGCTCTTTGCGACCAACCAGCAGGTCGCCGCGCATCTGCTATCTCTATCTGCCAATCTCCGCGCCGCATTCGCCGACCACCGCGACCGGTTTTGTGCAATACGGCCCCAACATCATCGGCAGCATCAATTGCCTTCCGGCCATCCCGCCGGGAAGCCGCAGGCGATAGCCGGCGCCTCAGGCGAATTCCGCAGGGTGGCAAAGCAACGGGACGCGCGAATGCGCAGGCGAGATGGCGGGCCCACCATTTTTTCGCAACCGAAATGGTGGAGCACGGCGCGCGCCAAGAGCGCGCCTTTGCCCACCCTCAGCGAGCGGCCGCGAGCCAGCGATGCGATCCGCTGCCGGCAGAGCCCTTCCATCCGCCGCCTTGCCTTCCTATCATCAAGGAACGATCCCCTCCGATCTCCCCCTGCAAAGGAAGCGGCATTGCCCGACGCCATCGACCTCCTGAAAACCCGCCGTTCCATCAAGCCGCGCGACATGAGCAATCCCGGCCCCTCGCCGGCCGAGCTCGACACCATCCTGACCATCGGCGCGCGGGTGCCCGATCACGGCAAGCTGACGCCATGGCGTTTTGTCATTTTTGAAGGCGATGGCCGGCTGCGTGCCGGCGACGTCATCGCCGCGGTGTTCGCGGCAAAGCATCCGCAGGCCACTGCCGAGGAGATCGAGGTCGAGAAGCGCCGGCTCACCGACGCGCCGCTGGTGATCGGCGTGGTCAGCTTGACCAAACCGCACCCCAAGGTGCCGCCGTGGGAACAGGAATTGTCTGCCGGCGCCAGCGTTATGAATATCGTCACCGCGGCGACCGCGCTTGGCTACGGCGCCTGCTGGCTGACCGGCTGGTTCGCGTTCGATCGCGACGTTCTCGATCGGCTGGGGCTCAAGGCCGATGAAAAACTAGCCGGTCTGGTTCATATCGGCACGCCGACCAGGCCGAGCGAAGACCGTCCGCGCCCGGCGCTCAGCGAGATCGTGACGCGGTTCTGAGCGCCAGACCGCGAACGCGTCACCGCCAAGACATCTGGCGTCGGACTCTATATGACTTTCTGACCAATCGTGGGCCGCGTTACTGGCTGGGCGGTGTGCAGCGACAATTTCGCGGCCGGCGGCTAACCCTGCGAACAAGCAAATATTCTGACAAACGACTGAACCAACGGAGAACAATCCATGCGACGATTTCTGACGGTTCTTGCTCTTGCGAGCTGTCTTGCGATTTCCATGGCAACCGGCAGCGTGGCTGCCGAGCCAGTCAAAATCAAGTTCACACTGGATTGGAAGCTTCAGGGTATTCACGCTTGGTATTATTGGGCCAAGGCAAAAGGATATTTCACCGCGGAGAATCTCGATGTGACGATCGATCAGGGCGAAGGATCGGCCGCCACCGTGACGCGGGTCATGTCGGGTGCCTACGACGCGGGCTTCGGCGACATCAACGCGATCATCCAGAACGCCGCGACCAGGCCCGGCGAAACGCCTGTCATGGTCTATATGATCTACAACAAGGCACCTTTCGCCCTGCTGACCAGGAAGGATGGCCCGATCAAGAGCGTGAAGGATCTGGAAGGCTCCAAGCTGGGTTCGCCCGCGGGTGGCGCTTCGTTTAAACTGCTGCCACTGTTGGCCAAGAAGAATGGCATCGACTACGGCAAGATCAGCATCATGCAACTGTCGCCGAATCTGCAGGAGCAGATGCTGCTTCAGGGACAGGTCGATTCGATCGCGGTCTTTACGGCAACGAGCTACATGAACCTGGTTTCGCTCAAGCTCGATCCCGACAAGGATTTCCGCTGGATGTATTATTCCGACCTCGGTCTCGACCTTTATTCCAACGGCATCATGGTGTCGCCGAAGCTCGCCAAGGAGCACCCCGAGGCAGTCAAGGGACTGTTGCGCGCCATCAATCGGTCATTAAGGGAATCGGTTGAAAATCCCGATGCTGCGATTGCCCTTTTGGCGGGCGAAGAACCGTTGATCAAGAAGGACATTGAAAAGCGACGCCTGCTTTATGTTTACAAAAACCTGATCGACACGCCGGAGGCACGTGATCTCGGCATCGGAGATGTCAGCGATAGCCGGCTGACATCGGCGATCTCGACGATAGCTACATCTTTCGAACTGCCGCGCGTGCCGGCTGTTTCCGACATCTTCGACCGCTCTTTCCTGCCCGCCAAGGCCGACCGTGTTCCGGCCGCGATCGCGCCATGATGGACGCTGGGACCCGCACCATTACCTGTGCGCACGTCATCGGCCCCACCGGACCGCTGGCAGACGCGCAGACGATCACGATCGACGGCGGATTGATCGCGTCGATTGAACCGGCGCCCAGGCCGAAGACCGATCGATTGCTGGCGCTTCCGGCGCTGGTCAACGCGCACGATCATGGCCGCGCCATCCGGACCAGTTCGATCGGTGCCGACGCCAAGCCGCTTGAGTCCTGGCTGCATTATCTGGCGCTGTTTCCCGCGCTAGATCCCTATCTTGCAGCGGTGATGTCTTTCTCCAATAGCGCGCTCGGCGGTGCCGGCACCGTGATGGTGCATTATACGCGGACGCAGGGCCTCACCGACCTTCCGACTGAAGTCGCCGAAGTCGCGCGTGCGGCCCGCGACGTCGGCGTCCGAGCCGGCTTCGCAGTGTCGATGAAGGACCGCAATCCGCTGGTTTACGGCCCCACCGAACCGATCCTTGCCGCACTGCCGCCGCAAGCCCGCGCCGTGATCGAGCAGCGGTTGCTGCGCAAGGCGCCGTCGACCCGCGACTTCATGGCGCTGGTCGATGCCGTCGCCGCGGCGGCGGCAGGTCTTACGAAGACGGGCCCCGGCTTTGACGTTCAGTACGGACCGAATGGTGTGCAGTGGTGCAGCGACGAACTGCTACAGGCTATCGCCGAGGCGTCGCACCGCACCGGGCGACGCGTGCATATGCATCTGCTGGAGACAAAATATCAGCGGCAATGGGCGGACGCCAACTATCCCCGCGGCGTGGTACGCATGCTCGACGATATCGGGTTGCTATCGCCGCGGCTGACGCTGGCGCACTGTGTCTGGGCACGACCTGATGAATTCGAAATGCTGGCCGAACGCGGCGTTACAATCGCTGTCAACACCAGTTCAAACCTTCATCTTCATTCGGGCATGGCGCCGGTTCTGCTGATGAAGAAAGCCGGCTGCCCGGTCGCGCTTGGGATTGACAGCAAGGCCCTCGATGACGATGACGACTCGTTGCGCGAATTGAGGATGTCGTACTTGTTGCATGCCGGCACCGGGTTTGATCTCGCCACACCACGACATCAGGCGCTTCATTCGGCCGTCAGCAACGGACGGTTCGCGGTGACCAATATCAAAGACGGCGGGGCCATCAAAGCGGGCGGAGCGGCCGATATGCTGCTGCTGGACTGGGCCGCGCTCGATGAGGACGGCCTGCTCGATGCCCCCGACCCCGTCAACATGCTGTTCTCAAGGGCGACAGCTCGCCATATCAGCGAGTTGATGATCGGCGGACGAACCATCGTTAGAGATCGCCGCGTTCTGGGCGTCGATCTGCCGGCTGTCCGGCAGGAGGTGCTGGCCCAAATACGATCAGGCCTGACTGCAAACGGAACGCTGGCCTCCGCGTTGGCGGCGCTCGACCGGACCATCGCGCACCACCACCTTTCCAATCCACCTTGCTGCTGATCAAGTCACCGCGCCACCACTTCGACCTCGCCGTCGACGCCATTGACGACGTTGAAGGAGCGCTCGTAGACCTTGCCCTCGTTCTTGGCGATGGCGCGGTATTCGCCTTCCGACAGGATGACGCGGGGGAAGGCGCCGATCGATTCCTTGACCACGTCGCCGCCCGGCGTCATCACCGACCACGCGGTGTTCGCCAGTGCCTCGCCACCCTTGGCGCTGACCAGCTTCAGCGTGATGACTGCGGCGCGATGGGTGACGGTCACATCGGTCAGCTTGCCGGCCTGAACGCGAATATCCGAGCGGACCACGGAATTGGCGTCGCCATAATTGGACACGATGTAGTAGGTCCCCTCCGGCAGCAGCGAGACATCGCCGGCCGCGACGTTCGGCACCAGCGAAGCGCGCTCGCCGACTTCGAACTGACTGCCTTTGTAGATCGCGAACGCAATCTGGTTCTGAGGAATCTTGGTGCCGCCGACGCGGCCCTCGATCCGCAGGCCGCCTGCCGGAAGCACGAAGGATTCGCGGTCGGTTTCGGCTTTCAGGGTTACCGCCCGCACCGCGCTGACCAGTCCGAACGTCACGTGAATCACATAGCCACCCGGCGGAAGCACGATATTGGGCGTCGCCCCCTTGTCCTCCCGGATCAATTTGAAGGCGCCGCTCTCGTCCGGCCGGTCGGCGAAAACCCGCCACACCAGTCCGCTGGCAATGGCTGGCAGGTCCTTGCCATAGCGCGCCGTCAGCGCCAACACCGCCTGGCCCGGGGTCGCGGTACCCTGGGGTGCGGCCACGGGCGGCAATGCGGCAATGGCGGGTTGGGTCAATGGCGCGGGCAGGACGATAGACGCCGGACCTGACGGCGGGGCAAGATTGAGCGCTGGAACCGAAGGTTCGGGAACCGATGCCGGAGGTACCGGGGGCGGCTGATCGGAGAACATCTGGGCCGCAGCTGGGGCCACGATCATTGGAACCAGCGCGCCAACGAGCATGAGTCCTGCCAGCAGGCGCTTACCCCGCCCCGATTGATCGCTGCCATTCGCGCTGCACGTCATGACCAAGCTTTTCAACGAAAACGCGGCGAATTCAAGCCTCAAGCCCCCAAGGGACACATTCGGAACCGGTAAGGCAACCGAATGTTACCTCGATCCCGTGGCCCAGTCAGTATCCTGCCTAGCTCTGCGCTCCAACACGGCATAAACCATGCTTGTGATACATCCTGGCGAGGCAGAACCTCCGTATATAGCATTGATTAGTCCGGAGAGTTTTCGGTGCTGGATATTTTGATCGGACGAAATTCAAACGGCTCTGAAGGCCGTGACAAGGTAGGGCTTGGCAGCGTCAGGCGCCCGGTGATCGGGCTGGCCCTGGGGGGCGGCGCGGCGCGCGGATTTGCTCACATCGGCATTGTCCGCACCCTGATTGCCCACGGCATCGTTCCCAATGTCGTGGTCGGCACCTCGATCGGCGCGGTGATCGGCGGGGCCTATGCGGCAGGGCACCTCGACACGCTGGAAGAATGGGCGCGCAGCCTGCAACCTCGAAGCGTGCTCGGCTATCTCGATATCCGCCTCAACGGCTCGGGCCTGATCGGTGGCGACAAGCTCGCCGCCCATCTCGAAGCGGCCATCGGCCAGATCCGGATTGAGGACTTGCCGCTGAAATATGCCAGCGTCGCCACCGAAGTGCGCACCGGCCACGAGATCTGGCTGACCCACGGCAGGGTGGTCGATGCGATGCGCGCCTCCTACGCACTGCCGGGGATTTTCGCTCCCGTCCTGGTGGGCGACCGCTGGCTGGTCGACGGCGCGCTGGTCAACCCGGTACCGGTGTCGGCGGCGCGCGCCTTCGGGGCGGAGATCGTGATTGCCGCCAACCTATCGAGCGACATATTTACCCACGGCACGACGATCCATGCCCATGGTGCACCGGCCAATGTGCCGGAGGTCGAGATCGAGCCGGCACCGCCGAAACGCGGCTTGAGCAGGTTGTTTTCTGCCGAACGTGCCATGAAGCGCGAGTTGTTCGGCGGCGGCGGACGGCCGGGCATCTCCAGCGTCATGGTGGATGCCTTCAACATTATGCAGGATCGTATCACCCGCGCCCGCCTGGCCGGCGATCCCCCAGATCTGTTGATCTCACCCCGGGTCGGCCAGATCGGCTGGTTCGATTTCCACCGTGCTGGCGACCTGATCGCCTATGGGGCGCGCGCTGCCGAGCGCGCCATCGATTCCATTCAGGAGGCGATCCACATGCTGTCGCCCGGTGCTTGATCCACCACCGCTAGGGGCGCTGGCTGCGAAGATGAGGTGAAGGGCGCGCGCCGGCCGCGGAATGGTCAGGCAGTCTTGATATATTCGCGCAGCGCTTCCTGCTCGCTCTCGAACTCCCGGACGCGCCATTTGACGATGTCGCCGATCGAGATCAAGCCGACCACCATGCCGTCCTCGACTACCGGCAAATGCCTGAATTTTCCCGCCGTCATCATTTCCATGATCGCGGCAACGGTGTCCGACTGCCTGCAACTGACCACTTTGCGCGTCATCACTGTGCTGACCAATTCGTCGAGCACGCCAGCGCCGCGTTCGCCCAGCACGCGCACGATATCGCGCTCCGACAGAATGCCTTCGATGCGGCCTTTGCTCATCGCCAGCACGGCGCCGATCTTGCGTTCCGACAAGACCTTGATCGCGACCGAAAGCTTTGCTTCCGGATCGACGCTTTCGATATGGCGGCCTTTGGTATCGAGAATTGCACGTACCGTCATTGCTGCCTCCCTGAAGACCAACCCGCCCTGAAACGAGCGCGGTCCTAGTTCCTTGAGCCTTCAATAATCGTTCAGCGCCGGTTGCGTCGCAGCGCCATTGGGCAAACATGCCAAACACTGGGTCGACGGCATGATGGATGAATTCGGCTGCTCCTGCAAGCGAGGATCAATCGCCGGCTGCCTCCGCGGCTATGGGCGGTACCGGGTCGAACAACGAAAACAGTAGCAGGCCGGCGAAAAATCCGCCGATATGCGCCTGCCAGGCGACGTTGGCGCCATCCGCGCCGACCGCAAACGAGCTGGCGCCAAACACGATGTTGACGCCGAACCAGATCGCGAGGAAAGCCAGCACGCGCGGGTCGCGTAGCGCTTGCATCAGCGAAAGCGCCGGCACCTTCGCTGCGGAATCGGCGTCGCCGCGGCCGAACGAAAGGAAGCTGCCTTTCACGAACGCAAACCGCATCGCGGCTGCCATGGTGCCGGAAACCGATGCCGAGGCGCCGATCATCGGCGCCACCGCGTGCTCATGGGTGATGAGATGCGCCAGCGCGCCAGCTGCTGCGGTCACCGCCATGAAGACGAAGAACCTGACCGCACCGAACCTGCGCGCCAGCGCACTGCCGAACGGCAACAGCCACAGCACGTTGAAAACGATATGGGTGAGATTGGCGTGCAACAGCGAATAGGTCACGAAGGTCCAGACTTTCGCGCCGGCGCCTCCCGGAAACGTGATCGCCAGCAGCGTCTGATCGTAACGCTTCGGAATGAATCCGAACACGTCGATGGTCCAATTTTCGATTTCCGGTGGCAGCAGCACGCGCAGATGAATCACCGCCAGCAGCAGGACATAGGCGGTGAGCGGTCCAGGCAGTGTCAGGATCGGTTCGCGCGGGGTGACCTGCGGCAATTCTGTCGGCGATTCCAAGGGCTCAAGACCTGAAGCAAGCGGCTCACGCGAGCGGATGCGCCCACTTAGGCGGCTTGGCCGCGCGGCGCAAGCAGAGCTTCACAGCGCTGCCCAAAGCGATAGCGCCAACAGCTCCGCACCGTCCGTCCTGCTGAATTAAGCAGCTATTCTCATGGGCTTACGAACTGTAGCCAAGCGCGCCGGCCCCGGTTCGGGTGGCGCTGGTTCCCGCCGCACTTTGATGGACCGGACCATCGGCGCGGGTCAGGTTTCGCGCGGTGTTGATCAAGGCGAGATGCGAGAACGCTTGCGGGAAATTGCCGAGCTGACGCTTTTCGCCCGAATCATATTCCTCGGCCAGCAGTCCGACATCGTTCCGCAGCGACAACAACCTGACAAACAGCTTGCGCGCCTCCTCAAGCCGGCCCTGCAGCACATAATTGTCGGCGAGCCAGAAACTGCAGGCCAGGAAGACGCCCTCCCCCGGCGGCAGCCCGTCGGCGACTTCCGTGGTGCGATACCTCAACACCAGACCATCCTGCATCAGATTGCTCTCGATCGCCCGCAGCGTGCCGCGCACCCGCGGATCCGCGGCCGGCAGAAAACCGACCATCGGCAGCAACAGCAGGCTGGCATCCAACGCGGTCGCACCAAAGGACTGTACGAAGGAATTCTGGTGCGCATCGAACCCTCGCGCGCAGACCTCCCGGTGAATGGCATCCCGGATCAATCGCCAACGCGGCAGCGGCGCCTCCAGGCCGAACTCTTCCGACGATCTGATCGCCCGATCGAAGGCGACCCATGCCATGACCTTGGAATGGGTAAAATGCCGGCGGCCGCCCCGGACTTCCCAGATGCCCTCGTCCGGTTGGTCCCAGATGGTGGCGAGATGCTCGATCAAGGCATATTCCAGCGCCCAGCTCGCGTCATTCTCCGCAAGTCCGGCGCGCCTGGCGACATAGAGCGCGCCGAGCACCTCGCCATAGACATCGAGTTGCAGCTGGCCCGCGGCGGCGTTACCGATCCGGACCGGCGCCGATCCCTCATAGCCGGGCAGCCACGGCACCTCGTACTCGACCAGCCGGCGTTCTCCCGCCACCCCGTACATGATCTGCAGATCGTCCGGGCTGCCGGCCACCGCGCGCACCAGCCATTCCCGCCACACGCGTGCTTCGTCGAGAAAACCGCCGCTGAGCAGGGCAAACAGCGTGAACGTCGCATCGCGCAGCCAGCAAAAGCGATAGTCCCAGTTGCGCGATCCGCCGATCTTTTCCGGCAGCGAGGTGGTGCCGGCAGCGACGATTCCTCCGGTCTCGCGATGCGACAGCGCCTTGAGCGTCAATAAAGAGCGACCGACCGCATCCGACCATTCGCCCACCCATTCGCGGCCCGCCATCCAGCTCGACCAGAACGATTGAGCCTCTTCCAGCGCGTCGGTGGCGCGAAAAGGAGCCGGCGCGGGCCGATAGGATGGCGACCAGGTCAGCGTGAAGACAACCTCATCTCCCGCCCCCACGTCAAACTCCCCGACCGTCCTGAGGTTGGCGCCGCGAACCGGCACCGGCGTCTCCAGCAAGAGCCGGTCCGGGCCCGCTGTGAGTTCGAGCCGGCCATCATCGCGACGTGAAACCCAGGGCACCACCGCGCCGTACTCGAAGCGCACCACGAGATCGGTGTGCATGGCGACGCAACCTTTGGTCCCGCGCACGATCCGCACCAGATCGGAGATGCCCTCACGACGCCACATGAAGTCGATGACGACGGCGCTGCCGCTGTCGGTTTCAAAGGTCGTTTCCAGGATCAGGCTGTCGCCACGATAGCGCCGCGTGATCGCGCAGCGCTCAGCCTTTGGGGCGATCAGCCAGCGTCCGTGCTGGGAATCGCCGAGCAGCGCGGCAAAACAGGCCGCGCTGTCGAAACGTGGCAGTCCGAGCCAGTCGATCGACCCATCGCGGCCGACCAGGGCCAACGTCTCACAATTGCCAATGACGGCATAATCCTCAATACGGCTCGCCATGGAATTCCTATCTCTTTAAGCCCCAAGCCGCTGCTTGATCCTGTCGGCCACCCGCAGCGCATTGGCGATGATGGTCAGGGTCGGATTGACCGATCCGATCGATGGAAAGAAGCTGGCGTCGGCGAGATAGAGATTGTCGATCTCGTGCGCCTTGCAGTCGAGATCGAGCACCGAGGTCGCGGGATCGCGGCCGAAACGCGCGGTGCCGGCCTGATGCGCGGTGCCCCCGATCGGGATATTCTTTCCGAGATAGAGGCTTCGCTCCAGCAAAACCGGGTGGGCGCCAGCCTTGCTCAACATCCGCTGCAGCATTTTTTTCAGCCGGTGGTGGGCCTCCATGTTGCCTTCGGTGACGTCGAGAACCACCCGCCCGCGGTCGTAGAAAATGCGATTTTCGGCGCGCGGCAGGTCTTCGCTCGAAAGCCAGAAGTCCATGGAATGCCTGGCCATTTCCTCGAAGGGCATCTTGGGAACCCATTCGAGCCATCCTGGCAGCGCCTCGCCCCTGATCTGCGCGCCATGCGAGGTCGCGCACATCTGGATCAGCCCCAGCGGAAAATCCCAGTCATCGGCGCCGAAGTAGTAATCGCTTACCGCCAGCGTCTTTTGAAAGACCGTATCGTTCGGCTCGCGCAATAGCGCCATCAGGATCGACTGGTTGTGGCGCATGTAGTTGCGCCCGACCTGGCCCGAGCCGTTGGCGAGCCCGTTCGGATGCCGGTCGTTTGCGGACCGCAACAGCAACAGCGCCGATGACAGCGCGCCGCAGGCGACCACGACGATATCGGCCGAGAAACATTCCTCGCGGCCTGCTCTGGTGACCCGGACTTCCGTGATGGCTCGCCCGCCTGCATCCGTCTGCAATGTCGAAACGTAGGCGCCGGTCAAAAGGCTCAGGTTGGGATAAGCCTTCAGCGCCGGATCGACGCACACAACCTGGGCGTCGGCTTTGCCGTTCAACAGGCAGGGAAAGCCATCAAAGGCATCGCAGCGGATGCAGATGCTGGTCGGCGACGGCTTGCCGTCCTTTTCGTCGAGCAGGATACCCAGCGGCAGATGGAAGGGATGCAGGCCGTCCTTGCTCAGGCTTTCGCTCAGCGCGGCAATGCGCGGCTCGTGCGAAACCGCCGGATAGGGAAATGGCCCGCTCGAGGGCGGCTCGGTGGGATCTTCGCCGCGCTGGCCGTGGACATGGAACAGCCGCTCTGCCTCGGTGTAATAGGGCTCGAAGGCATCGTACTTCAGCGGCCATGCCGGCGAGAGGCCATCCTTGTGGATGATCTCGTCGAAATCCCGCTCCCGCATCCGGAACAGGGCCGCGCCGTAAACCTTGGAATTGCCCCCGACATAGTAATGCAGGCCGGGATGGAAGCGTTGGCCGTCGCCGCCATACCACGTCTCCGGTGCCTGATAGGCACCGTCCACGAACACCGTCTGCGCATCCCAATTGGCCGGCGAGCGTGGCAGATAATCGCCGCGCTCCAGCATCAGGATCCGCTTGCCGGTCGGCCCCAGCCGGTGGGCCAACGAAGCGCCGCCGGGGCCGCTGCCGATGACGATGACATCATAATGCTCCGGCATGAAAATTCCTTTAGCCGCCGGTGGCGAAGCCGGGATAGAGCGTCATGCCGCCGTCGACGAACAGGGTGGTGCCGACCACATAATCGGAGTGGTCGGAGGCCAGCCAGACCGCGGCCCGCGCGATATCCTCCGGCTCCCCGATCCGTCCATAGGGCACCAGTGTCATCAGCCGGTCGTAGGCCGCCTTGGTCTGCCAGGCCGCGGTGTTGATCGGGGTCCGGATCGCGCCGGGCGCGATGGCATTGACGCGGATCCGTTGCGGCGCGAGTTCCTGCGCCATGCTTTCCATCAGCTGCTTGATGCCGCCCTTGGAGGTGGCGTAATTGGCGTGGCCGGCCCACGGAATTTCCTGATGGACCGAACTCATGCAGATGATCTTTCCGGCCGCGCTCGATAGCGTTGCAACGACGCCCCGGCGCAGAAACTCCCTTACCGCCTCCCTCGCGCACAGGAACTGCCCGGTCAGGTTGACGTCCAACACCTTGTTCCATTGCGCCATCGTCATTTCATGGAAGGCCTGGTCGCGTTGCAGGCCGGCATTGCTGACGAGAATATCGATGGTGCCGAATTCCCGCATCATGCGCACAAACATCTCGGCGACCTGATCTTCGGATGAAACGTCGGCCCGGTGCGCGTAGGCCCTCACCCCGGATTTTTTGATCTCCTCGGCCACGGCATTGGCGGCATCGTCACCTTCGACATAGTTGACGACGACGTCGGCGCCGGCCTGCCCCAGAGCGATCGCGACGGCCTTGCCGATCCCGGAATTGGCCCCCGTGACCAGCGCCTTCTGCCCCGTGAGAACCTTGTGAACGACAACCGACGGCGCGGTTGACGCGGCGGGTGGCGCAGCTGCGAACGTGGTCATCGTACGGACTCCGGTTTGGCCGATTGCGGCCGGGAGCCGGCCTTGGCGTAGGCATTGACGGTCTGCGAGGACCCATCCTCGATGGAATCGACGATCAGAAGATGATGGCCATCCGGATCGGTCAGACCCCGCTTGGCGCCCGCGCCGGCGGCGGAAGCCTGCCTCGCCTCGAACACCAATCGGGTCGCCGCGACGTCGTTGTTGCGAAGCTCGATTTTCTGGTCCTGCGTAGCAAATCGATAGCGCAGCAATTCGAGATGAGGTGTCGCTTGACGAGGCTCCAGCGCCGTGACCTCGACGTCCGGCCTGCTCACGCCGTCGAGATGTTCCTGGGCGGGGCCAGCATTTTGCGAACGCGCCGCGACCCGCAACCCCAGCCCTTGATAGAAGGCAATGCTTCGGGCGCTGTCGAAGACACTGATCGCCGAATGATCGATGCCGAGAAAGAGCTCGTTCCTGGACCGGGCCTTCCAGTGTGCCGGGACATTCTCCGTCGCAAAGGCCAGCAATTCCAGGGGATGCCCGTCGGGATCGCGAAACTTGAAGGCGGTGACACCGCCCGATGACGCGGGCAGCTGCTGGGGGCCGTCAGTGGAGATCGCCGACCACCGGCCCACGGCCCGAATGTGCTCATAGGCCTGCGCCATGTCGGTCACGACGATCGCACAATGCTGAAAGCAAAGGTCGGAGGCCGAGGCGGAAGCCGGATAGGGCCGTCCGGGGGAATCGAATTGCAGGAGTTCGATGACCTCGCCGCCAAGGCCGAGCGTAACCCGATAGGCGCCACCAGCCGATCCGGAGATTCCCGCCAGTTCCTGCGCCGTGCGCCGTCCCGCCGTCAGCAGGCGAAAACCCAGTGCACGCTCGAAGAAATTGCACAGCCCCGCGGCATCGGGCGTGGTCAGGCTGACATAGGCCAGTCGCTCGATGGCGAGCTGCGAATGCTGGGTCATGGCCATTGAACTCCGCGACGGTTGAGAAAGATCGCATACAGCGTGTGCGAGCCACCGATGAAGAGCCGGTTCTTGAACGCGCCGCCGAATGTCAGATTCGAAACCCGATAGGGAACCAGCACCTTGCCGAGCAGCCGGCCATCCCTGTCAATGCAATGCACCCCGTCGGCGGCGCTGGACCAGAGATTGCCGTCCTCATCGACGCAGAGTCCGTCGGCGTAGCCCGGTTCTATCTTGTGAAATACATCTCCGCCCGACAGCCTTCCGGCCGGGCCAACGTCGAACACACGAATGTATTGCTTGGGATTGTCCCGCGTCTGGTCGCCGGTTTCGGCGACATAAAGCCTGCTCTCGTCTGGAGAGAAGGCAAGGCCATTGGGCCCGTCGAAATCTCCGGCGGCGACCGTGATCCCGCCCTCGTCGGGATCGAAGCGATATAGCGCCGGCGGCTGCTCGGACGGCTGTCGTCCGCCTTCGTAGTCGGTCTGAATGCCATAGAGCGGGTCGGTGAACCAGATGGTGCCATCGGATTTGACGGTGACGTCATTGGGTGAGTTGAGCCGCCGGCCCTGGTGGCGGTCGACCAGGCGGGTGAGCTGGCCGTCGAGCTCGGTACGAAACAGGCACCGTTCGCGGTGCGAGCACGAGATCAGCCGCCCCTGGCGGTCGCGGGTCTGGCCATTACCGAAGCCAGACGGGGCGCGATAAACCGAAATCCCGGCGTTCTCGATCCAGCGCATGGTGCGATCGCGCGGTAAATCCTGGAACAAGAGACAATGCGCATCGCCGATCCAGACCAGACCCTCGATCCATCGGAAGCCCCCGGCAAGTTCCTCAAGCCCGGCATTGGCCAGGACATAGTGGGCAAACCGAGCATCGATGATGTCAATGCCGTCCATGCCTATCACCGCCACTCGCAAGGCGATCGAGGCCCCGCGGCATCGTCCAACTGGATCACCATCAGAACCGCGGCAACGTCGCCGATCGTGCCTGAGCGGTGTCCGCGCTTGCCGTCGACGTCACGGCAATTCTGATCGCCACCGAAGGCCATTTCGCCGGCGCCCATTTCGGCGCGGGTACCGTCCATGGCTTCGACGAACCAGCGACCCGATAGCGGCACGATCCATTGCGGTCTTGGGTTTTCGTGCCAGGTCCCGATCCAGCCGACCGGCAACACCGTGACCATGACGCTCATTTTGCCTTGTGTCTTGCGGCCCTGCCATTGCGGATCGGCCGGTGGCTTGATCGATTTCAATTCAAATTCCGTCATCAGGCAGCGTCTTTGCCGGCTGATGCCATCCGCGTCGGTCCACAAATGCCAGTAGGGAACGCTCGGGTGGTCGTCCATCACGCTCCCGCCTTCATGCTCTGCATGTAAGGATGCGACGACGCCAGCGGACGCGCCAGGAAACTTCGCAAGCCGGCCGAGGTTCCGCCGAAGGCGAGCGCGAGAAAGCCGCCGGCAAGGGCCAGATTCTTCAGAAAATCCCAGAACGTATCCCGGCCCCTGCTGTTGCCCCTGAACCGAAAATCCGGCGCCTTCCAGAATTGCTTCCAAAGCAACGCCGTGACGATGCAATAGACCGCAAGAATGAGCGCCGCCATCCGATCGGCAATTCCCGTCAGGATGGCCGATGACATCAGGACCTCCACGCCAAGCCCTGCGAAGATCATCACGGTGGCGAGAACGCGGTTGGGAAATGCTTCGGCCGCCTGTCCAACCGCTTGCTTGAAGTTGATGATCTTATCCATGGCGCTGAACGGCAGGAACAATAGAACCAGCAAGGCCCGGCTGACAAACACCGCCAATGCATTCAGCAAGAACATCCGGGCGTCCTGATCACAAACGAATTGCAAAGAATCTGCCGTGGGTACGACAGGAGCAAATCAACAAGATACCGGGTCATAACGCCGCCCGGAACTTTAGGTGCCATGCCTGCTCGTATTATTTGGATGGCCGCTGACGACCCCAGGCACACCTGGTGACAGCCGCGAGGGCGGCTGCCTACTAACACGGCAGAAAAGGGCCAAGCGCGAAGCCTGGCCCTCCTCGGATGCCGATGGCGCGCGTCATCCCTTGGCCAGCGGCACCGCGACGAAGCGGGTCGCATCCGACGTCTTCACTTGCATCAGCACGCTGTGCTTGCCGCCGGCCGTGGCCTGCGTCAGCGCCGAGCGTATCTCGCCGGCATTGGCGACCGCCTTGCCGCCGACATCGAGGATGACGTCCCCGGTCTGGATGCCCTGCTCCGCGGCGGCGCCTTCCGGATCAACCGCGGTCACCACCACACCCTTCTGGCCGGCGCCCTCGACCTCCCTAGCCGGCTCAACGCTGAGCCCCAGACGCGGGCCGCCCGTGGTTGATTCCGAGCCGGCCTTTTCAGCATTGGCTTGATGATCGCCTGGCATTTCGCCGAGCGATAGCGTGATCGACTTGGACTCGCCGTTGCGGAGGATGTCGAGTTTGACCTCGCTTCCCGGCTTCATCGTGCTGATGTTGCGGGCGAGATCGCGCGAATCCTTCACGGGATCGCCATTGAGCGCGGTGATGACGTCACCGGCCGCGATGCCCGCCTTGGCCGCCGGACTGCCGGCCTGCGGATTATCGACCAGTGCGCCGCGCGCCTGCTTCATGCCCAGGCTGTCGGCGATACCGGCGGTGACCGGCTGCACCTGAACACCGAGCCAGCCGCGGGTGACGTAGCCCTTGTCCTTGAGTTGAGCGACCACGGCTTTGGCCGTCGCGGCCGGAATGTCGAAGCCGATGCCGACCGAACCGCCCGAGGGCGAGTAGATCGCGGTATTGACCCCGATCACGTTGCCGTTGGTGTCGAACGCCGGCCCGCCGGAGTTGCCCTTGTTGATGGGGGCATCGATCTGCACATAATCGTCATAGGGCCCGGAGCCGATGTCGCGTCCACGCGCCGACACGATGCCGGCCGTGACGGTGCCGCCAAGCCCGAACGGGTTGCCGACCGCGACCACCCAGTCGCCGATGCGCGGCGGCTGATCGGCGAACTTGACGTAGGTGAAGTCCTTCTTGCCATCGACCTTGATCAGCGCCAGATCGGTCTTCGGGTCGGTGCCGATCACCTTGGCGGTGTAGATCGTGCCGTCGTCGGTCGTGACCTGCACGGACTGGGCGTGATCGACGACGTGATTATTGGTGACGGCATACCCGTCCGGCGAGATGAAGAAGCCCGAGCCCTCGCCGGTGATGATCTCATGGCGGGGCGCCATGCCGTTCGGCCCGCGGAAACCGAATTGCCGCGAAAAGAACTGGTCGAAGGGCGATGGATCCGGATCGGTGCTGCTGCCACGCTGGGTCACGGCGGTGTTGTTGTTATCCTCGTCGATCTTGACCCGGACCGATATCACCGCGGGTTTGACCTTTGAAACGAGATCGGCGAATCCGGCCGGAGCCGGCGCGGCTTCGGCGGCGTGAGCCGACGCCGTCCATGCCGGCAGGTTGAATGACCCGTAGCTGCCGGGCCCGACGGCCAGCACCGCCAGACTGATGCCGGCCACCGACGCCAGCAGGGCAAGCCGGCGCGGCCTGATGATTTTTCGCGGGGAACCCACGGGTTCGTTCGATTGATCGTTCATGATGACGTCTCCAGGATTGAATTCAGAAGTATCATGAACGAACAAGTTGGGAGTTCGTACCTTACGATGTCCTGTGCGTTCGATTAATATTTGGCAAGGACAGCGCACTTGCACCGCGCGGTGGTTGCGCCATCGTATGGCTTCGGTGGCCGCGGCCATCCAGCATCCAACACCGACAGCCAATAAATACAAGGACCAAGCCGGGCCTGCGCGCGGCGATCGGATCGGCCGCCGCAAACTGGAATAGCTCTGCATCGGCCGTGTAACAAATGCGTGAGCTCCCTTGAAAGGCAACCCGCGCGGCGCGACTGCCGACGCGCGCCCTGGGGTCGTCGATATGAACAAGCTTTAACGAAACCAATGGCGGCCCAGAGTTTTGGCAGATCAGGGGCGGCTCGATCAGGAGAACCGCTATGAAAACCAAAATCATCGCCATCGCCACCGTTGCCGCGCTCGCCGCGGGAATTGGCTCGGCATCGGCGGCCGACAATCAGGCCATGTCCAATTCATCGACGGCCAATAAATCGATGTCGTCCACGATGCAGCCGATGGCACAAGATAATCTGACGCTGACGCCGGCACAGCAGCGAATGGCCTGGAGGGATATTGGCCGCCAGGCCAAGGATCAGACGGCGCCAAACTTCACGGCCTCGGTCGGAGCCACGCTCCCCAGTGACGTCTCACTCCGCGCCATACCGGCCAAAGTCGCGGATCGGGTTTCGGCTTTGAAGCCCTACGATTACGCGCTGATCCATGACCGGCTGCTGATCGTCAACCCCAGCGACAAGAAGATCGTTGACGTGATCAGCCGCCACGCCTGACGGCTTTCCGCAAGCGATCCCTCGGCGGGAATGCAAATTCCCGCCGCGAGATCAGAAACAGAAATGCCGATTGAAGAACTCGGCCGTGCAGCGCAGGCCTGATTGGGAACTGAACGATTACGGCGGCGTTGTTGGGCCGGCTCCGACTTTGCGAGCGGAAAGCGCTGGCGCCTGCCATGGTCAGTTCGACGATTGTCCGACTTGTCGATTTCTGCGCGCGCTTCCGGTGGCCGGTCATTGTTGTCGGCACCCTGCTGATGCTCGGCACTGCCGCGTTCGCGGTCCAGAACTTCTCCATCAATGCCGACGTCGAGGGATTGATCTCGCAGGCCCTGCCCTGGCATCAGCGTCAAGTGCAGTTGGCCGCGGCCTTTCCCCAGAAAGGCATTGCCATTGTTGTCAACGCGCCAACCGCCGAAAACGCTGAATTGGCCACCAATGCGCTGGCGGAGCGGCTTGCGAAAGACCCGAACCTCTTTCCCCGGGTGGGCCAGCCCGACAGCGGCACTTTTTTCGAACGCAACGGATTGTTGTTCGGCTCGCCTGCCGCGGTCAAGCAAACCGCCGAAGGACTGACCAAAGTACGGCCGCTGGTCGGGACGCTGGCGGCGGATCCGAGCCTCCGCGGCGTCATGAAGACGCTCACCCTGGCGGCCGAGGGCGTCGAGGCCAGGAGGATCAAGCTGGACCAGCTGGCGTGGCCCTTGACGCTGTCGGATCGAACGCTGAGCGACGTGCTGGCGGGAAAACCGGCCACGTTTTCCTGGCAGGAATTATTGCAAGGCAGCCCGCTGCCGGCGGACCAGCTGCGGCATTTTATCGAGGTGCAGCCAAAGCTGGATTTCGCGGAGCTGCAGCCGGGGCACAACGCTGCCCAGGGCATACACCGCGCGGCATCCGATCTGGACCTGCATGGCAAATGGGGCGCGACGGTCGAATTGACCGGCCAGGTGCCGATGAACGACGACCAGTTTTCGGTCATCCGGCACAGCGCCTTGCGTGACACATTGACCGCGCTGTTGGGCGTCGTGATCATTCTCTGGCTGGCACTGCGTTCCCTCAAGATCATCGCCGCGGTGTTCTTCAGTCTGATGGTCGGACTTGCGGCCACCGCCGCGCTCGGACTGGCCATGGTGGGCTCGTTCAATCTGATCTCGATTGCCTTCTTCGTGCTGTTTGTCGGCCTCGGCGTCGATTTCGGCATTCAGTTCAGCGTGCGTTATCGTGCCGAACGGCACGAGCACCCGGATTTTCGCGAGGCGCTGCGATCGGCCGCCCGCAAGGCCGGCGATCCGCTGGCGCTGGCGGCGCTCGCCACCGCCGTCGGTTTTTTCGCCTTCCTGCCGACCGACTATCGCGGCCTGTCAGAATTGGGGCTGATTGCCGGATGCGGCATGCTGGTCGCGTTCCTGTGTAGCATCACCCTGGTGCCGGCCATGCTGGCGGTGCTCAATCCCCCCGGCGAAGCCGCGGCCGTGGGCTTTCAAAGCCTGGCACCGCTGGACCATTTCCTGCAGCGCCATCGCATCCCCGTCATCGCCGGCACCATCCTGGTCGTTCTGGCCGGCGCGCCGCTATTGTTGCATCTGCCGTTCGATTTCAATCCAGTCGATCTGCAAAATCCAAACTCGCCCTCGGTGGTGACCTATCGGCAATTGCAGCATGACCCCGAAACCAGCGGCAATGATGCCGAGATCCTGGCGCCCTCGCTCGACCAGGCCAACGCCATCGCCAAACACCTCTCCGCGCTGCCCGAGGTGTCCCGCGTGCTGACGCTGGACAGCTTCGTTCCATCCGATCAAAGCGGCAAGATCGCCGACCTCAAGGAGGCATCGCAACGGCTCGGCACCGCCCTCAACCCGCGCAAGACCGAGCCCGCGCCCTCCGACGCGGATGATGTCGCCGCGATCCGAACCGCCGCCGTGGAGCTTTCAAAGGCCGCCGGCAACACACCCGGCGCCGACGCCGATGCTGCGCGCCATGTTTCCGATTTGCTCATTCGACTGGCCAACGCGGATGCCGCGGTCCGGGCCCGAGCCGAAGCGGCGCTGGTGCCTTCCTTGATCTATGATCTCGATCGGCTTCGCTCGAGCCTCTCGCCCGAGCCGGTGACCGCCAGCACGCTGCCGCCCAACCTGGTCCGTGACTGGCTATTGCCCGACGGCAAGGCTCGCGTCCAGGCGCTGCCCGCGGGCGATCCCGATGACAGCAACGTGCAGCGCAAATTTGCAACCACGATCCTGGCCGCCGAACCCGACGCCTCCGGGCCTGCGATCACCTACTATGAATCCGGCCGCACCGTCACCCGCGCCTTTATCGAAGCGGGCGCGCTGGCGCTCGGCGCCATCGCGATCCTGCTGTTTCTGGCGTTGCGGCGGCTTTCGGATGTGTTGCTGACGCTGGTCCCGCTGCTGCTTGCCGGCGCGGTGACGCTCGAGATTTGCGTGCTGGATGGTCTGGCGCTCAATTTTGCCAACATCATCGCGCTGCCGCTGTTGCTCGGTGTCGGCGTCGCCTTCAAGATCTATTACATCATGGCTTGGCGCGCCGGCAAAACCGGCCTGCTGCAATCGACGCTGACGCGCGCCGTGGTCTTCAGCGCCATGACCAATGCCACCGCCTTCGGCAGCATGTGGGCGTCGGACTACCCGGGCATGTCCAGCATGGGCAAGCTGATGGCACTCGCGCTTCTGTGCACCATGGCCGCCGCGGTGCTGTTCCAGCCGGTCCTGATGGGGCAACCACGGCAAACGGTTGCCAAGCCCGAGCCGGCTGGGGATTTACGCGAGGCTGCTGAGTAGAGTGCGCGGATCCCAACCAGCAAGCACAAGGCATACGCCGAGCATCAATCGATCACACTCAGATACGACACTTGGTGGAATGTTCATCCAGGCCAGCGCTGCGTCGCTGCGAGCCAAGACCAAAGCGATATTATTCCTGCTGCAATCCTACGGACTTCGGGATGTATCAGCGATTCGGGCGCGCTTGCGATGGGTCGGTTCTAGACCAGCGTTTCCGAAGTTCTGATCATATCGGCATCCTCCCCGGTCCTCATCCCTAGGGAGCATCGCGCAAGCGATGCGTCTCGAAGGACGGCCGCAAAGGCAGTGCAAGCGGCCATCCTTCGAGACGCGAACCTTCGCCCTCCGGGCGAAGGCTCGCTCCTCAGGATGAGGTCAGAGCGAGCCTCGATATGATAACCTTCAGGGAATCGCTC
>Ga0182012_10000310_pt1 | contig 55533 bp, 77 predicted proteins | sample 612S2SmetaG_FD_120486 | JGI IMG/M metagenome (GOLD analysis project Ga0182012, IMG submission 120486) | Permafrost microbial communities from Stordalen Mire, Sweden - 612S2S metaG | ecosystem: Environmental > Terrestrial > Soil > Wetlands > Permafrost | place: Sweden: Stordalen | collected... | reverse complement strand
TCTACGTCGTATACATAACGCATTGCTATCGACGGCGTAAAACCATAGCGTCCATTTGCCCAAGTATCTATTCCACTATCTTGCCCAAGCATAGTCCAGCCAGTAATGCCATTGTAGAAGTGTATGTTGCCAACATCCGTACCTTCAAACGCCAAGTCAATACAAACGAGAGTATTACCAACTTTTGGCTTTTGATTGAGCGTTATATTCAACGAATTAGAACCAGAAGAGCCATCGTTAATCCACGGCATCATTTGAACTATTTGTATCGACAAATTGCACTCCTTATATTCCTACTATTTTATCGGCTTTGACAAATCAAAACCTAATCATCGCAGAAGGTTGAGGCAACTTAATACCGGAGGCACTGGAAGTTGTGGATTTGACCTCACAGCCATCGATCATTCCATTGTGCGGTGAACGTATAGCTTCCAGTCGTTATTGCTCCATAAAACAATGTCAATCCGGTTTCGACTTGCGGAGGCTCAATAAACGGAAAGAACTCAGACAGATCATAGCTGTTGGTGAAGTCAGCGTTTGCGACATTCAGATACATCAATGCATTCACCGGCTGTTTACCAGGTGCCGTGTATACTGCGCACACTGAGCGTTTGTTGGGGCGTGGATCACACTCGATCACGAGCGTTGAACCGGCTACCATTGCATTCACCCCATTCAACAACGAAAAACGAACTTGAATCAAACCGCTTCCGTTCGCTGCTGATCGCTGTATTCCGATATATGGCTGACTTAAAGTACCACCGCTCGCAGTGAACGTACACGTTGGATATGCTCGCACATTTCCTGTCGTCGTAGCTGAAACACTTTGAATTGTACTGACGGTGATGGGTGTAGATGAACCGACAAGAGTCGGTGAAACGGAATAATAGCGAGGATCATCAGCGTAGAACTTCAACGTCCAATCCGCGTAACGCATACCGTACGCATCTTGCCAAAACTTGTGCTCGAACGATTCGAGATAGGCGAAGATGTACTGATTCGGGCCAACGTACAATGCTTGTCGCCCAAGAAGCTGCAAGCCGCCCAGGAGTCTACGCTCAGCTTCAAGATCAGCCGCCGAAGCAAGCTGTATACCGGCGTTGGTCTGCTGTGAGACACTGCCTTGGATCAATGAACCCACTGGGCCGCTGATGACTATATCTCTTGCACTCGCCCCTGTGTTGCGATCAACATCCTCCCCGTAGTTGAACGGTATCTTTTTCTTGTCGAACGCGAGTGTCACTGTGCGGCTTATCTCTTGGAACGTGACGGGGAAGAGATACCTTTGCGCCCCGCTACCGAATGATAATTGCGGGGTGTAAACCGTAGTCATAGCCCACCCCGCCCGACTGCGCTCGCCTGTGTGCGCGCGATGATCTGTGACTGCCGCGCGTACTCAGCGAACACCGGCTGAAACGCCTTGGTGATCGCTCCTGCATCCGTCCCATGCACTGCTGCGATGTTCACCACAAACGAAGCTGGTTGTAATTGAGAGTTGCCCAACGATTGATTCCCCGCCGTGACGTTTTGATTTGCTGCCACGCCGCCCGCCGCCGTGACGCTCGTTCCATTTCCGTAGAGCGAAGTGATGTCAACATGCGTTGCGTTTGAGAATAGTGTTGCGGTAGCGGTCACGAGCTTATTGCCGCCGTTCGCGATCTGAGCCATTGCGGTGTTCGCATCGTTGACAAGCTGCTGCCACTGCAGGTTCACGCCGTTGGCAAGATCGAGGATACCGTTCTTACCGTTGACGATGCCGGTTGCGCCAGTGAACTCTTTGAGGAGATTTGCACTCAGACCCTTACCGCCCGCCGCGATGTACGATGAAATCTGCTGCAGGAAGCTATCACCGGACTGTGCGGCGTACGTCTGATTGTTCGCGACCATGTTCTGACTGCCGGTGAGGTTCGCAATCGCCTGACCGTATGGTTCACCGTTGATCGTCGCGTTGGTGATGTCAGGGTTCTTGTTGTCGTTGTAGTGAGGGCCGAACATGCCGCCGATCACCTCGCCCGCGAATGAGCCGATGGCGCTGCCCAGCGGCCCGCCGAAGATCGCGCCAACGGCCCCGCCGAGGCCCCCCAAGGCGGCTGCATCGGTCGCGTTGCCGCCCATAGCCTTATTGACCAAGCCACCGACGATGTTGCCTGCCATACCGGCAAGGCTATCCTTCATGCCGGTGCTCATCGCGTTGATGCCGCCCGTGTTCGCCGCCGTCGTCTGTAAGGCCGACACGTTCTGAACGGCGGTCGTCATACCGGCTTGGAAATCAGCCGGGGACTGCGTGAGAGCCATATCGGTTGTGTCGAATGTGCCCATGCCCGCGACAGAGGATGAACCGCCTGAGCCTGCTGCCGGAAGATTCACACCTATACTTGATGGTGTCGCTACGCTTGTCACTGCGGCTGCAGGCGTACTCGCAGGAATATCGGTCGTATCTGATCTGCCCATCCCTGGGATAGATGATGAGCCGCCCGGCGTGGATAGTGAACCGCCGCCGCCGAAGAACTTCGCCAGGAATGGAAATGCATTACCGATCGCACCGCCGATACCGCCCGCTTCCTTCAGTGCCATATACGTTGTGATGATCTTGACGAGCGCATAAATGCCAAGCAGTGTACCTGCCATCTGCCCGAGATTCGCAAACTGCTGATTGAACCCGGCGAGCAAACTGTTCGTCGCATCTTGCTTCGCGACAAGATCACCAATCTTCCCGGTGTTGAGTTGATTCATGGTCGGAATATCGTGCGTTACTTGCAACAACGGCACTGCTTGATTCATGCCGAGAAGATTGTCAGTGACAAGCTTAATGGTTTTGATCTGCAAGCCGAGAACATCGAGCACCTTCACGATGATGTTATACATCGAAAGGAATACGTTCACTAAGCCGACGAGGATACCCAACAAGAAATCGATGATCGGGCGCATTGCATCGAATATCCGTGCAACCTGATCAACAACCTTCCCCATGATAATCATAATGTCATTGAAGCTTGCACTCTTTTGAAACAATGCTAAGAACAGTGCCGCAAGGGGATTCATACCGTTCTGTATGTTCTTGATTGCAGCCATAAAGGGGCCAGCAATTTGTGCAATGATCGACTGCAATCCGTCATGCCAAGCCTGCTGCGCCGGAGTCAAAGCTAATGTCGCCTGCTTCAAAGCTAACTGTGCAACCGTCAGCGCAGCAGTAGCCTGCGTCCCCGCAACAATTGCTGCGCTGTCCTTGACCGTAGCCTCAGCAACAAGTGCATCGTAGTTTGGCCGCTGATCAGCAGGCGCGTTTCGCTGCGCATTCTCGGCATTCATTCGGATTGTATCAGCAGCGGTTACTGCCGCATGCGCATCATTAAACCTTGCCTGCGCTGCATCAACGGCACCTTGAGCATCAACTATCGCACGATAGTGAGCGGCGTTCGGATTTTCTTTATCCAACGGTGTCGCATCACGCACTGACTTTACAGCTTCAATGTTCGCAACACTCACATCATCTTTGGCTTTCTGTAGGTCAAGAGCTTGTTTTAGCTCTTCTTCTCGTATCGCGAGAAACTCACGATGCTGCCGCACGCGATCGGCATCAGTCATCTTGATATTTAGCGTTTCCAGCGCGATCGATTTAACAAGCGCAGCTTCACGAACCTTGAATGATAAATCCTTATCACCCGACTGTGTTTTATAGAACGCGACCTGCTTCGCGTACATCTCAATTTCATCAGTCTTTGCTTTTTGCTGACTGGTGTCAGATGCGAGAAACGCATTCATCGCAGCGGTTCGATATTTATACACTGCGGCTATATCCGCATCATTGTCGCGCGCTTGCGGCGTACCAGCTTTTGCGCCAGGATGAATCAGTCTTTTAGCGGCTGCAGCATTCCGTAAATCTTGTTGCGCTTCATCGCGCTGTTGTTGCGCAAGCAGGTGTTGCTTACCAATGATTCGTTCTTCTAGGTAACTCCACTCATTCAACTCTGCTGGTGTACCGATCTTACCCAGTGCTTCTTGCTTGAGCTTCAACTCAGAGAGTGAGTTTTGTGTCTGTCGAATCGCTTCTTGATACTTGAAAAGAGCTTCTTCGAGCGCCCTCAACGCCTCTGAGTTTGTGTCTTTTTCTTTCTCTTTCTTACCTGTAGCGATATGGTCTTTACCAGGCTCAGGCTCTTTATCTTTCCACGTACCGAAGCTCGCATTACCAAGATCAGCTTGACCCGCACCTGTTTTCATAGCGTTTGCAAGATCGAAATACTTGACCGCCGCATCCTCCGCAGCGCCAGCAGCATCGCGGGTGTTATCCGCAATCTTCTGAATAGCGTCAGCCATGCCACCCATAAAGGGGACAACCTTGAGAAGCTTCGCCAACCACTCTAACCAATCAGCAAGTACGAGGTTCACTTTCACGACCCAATCTTCGATATGCGATAACCACATATAGACGATCGGCCCGATCGTGTTCCAATTCGCACCTATTGCCAGGATTGCGGCACCAACTGCAACTAGTATGACTTGAAAGATTAACAGCGGTGGAAAAGCTATATCCTCACCTGCAATCCACGCAAACCACATGGCTTGAATCTTCGGAATAAGATCAAGAATTGCTTGACCGAATAGCGCAACACGCATAATGACTTCGTACGCTACGAACTCTAACACCGCAGTCGCAGCAGCAAGAACTGCAGGCAAGAACACTGCTGACAGAATTACCGCTACGCCGGTCAACGCAGGACCGACACCGTTCTTGAACACATTGATAATGCGAGTCGCTATATCGATCAATACGGACAGAACTTTAAGAACGACATTCGCCGCATCTTCCAGAAGTGACCATGCATCATTGTTGGAACTGATGACTTCTAGCATGTCGCCGATTGCAATCAGCACATCTTTGATTGCCGACGATAACCGCTCGAACGACGGGCCGACAATCGACTGCGCGCTCTGCGCTATCGCATTAAACGCACTCATAGCATGTTGAAAGAAGTCCTCAATTGCGATAATCACCTGCCCAACGAACACGCGCATACCGCCAAAGTTCGTCGCCCAAGCAACACCCAGAATACCAACAACCGTGACAATCCGTGTTATGAAGCCAGAGAAATTCAAAAGGCTATCAAGAACTTCTTTACTGACAAGACTTCCCAAGATCGGACGAAATGCTTCAAACCCCTCTGCAGCTAAGCCAACCACTGCCGTAACCGTACCGAAGATAACTGCAAGCTTCGTATCGTCAGCTAAATGAACAAATGCCGCATACACACGTTGAATACTGTCTGCGACACGCTCGAACGCATCAGCAAATGGTGCAATAAATGAAGCATTGAAAACTTGCTTCGTTGCTCCAAGCTGATTCAATTTCTCGCGCAATGAATCAAGCGCTTCCACGGCGGGGCCACTGAGCACTGCGCCAGCAGCATTAGCTTCGCCTTCGAGTTCCTTTAGACCGTCACCGCCCTTCATAAGAATGGGAATCATTCGCTCGCCGGTTAGACCAAATGCTGCCATTGAAAGCTGCGAACGCTCTGTGGCATTACTCAGATTACGCATCTTTTCTGCAATCAGTGCGATGTTCTCTGCGCCGGTATTCTTTGCCATTTGAGCAGGATCAAGACCAACACGCGAAAAGATAGACTTGCCGGTACCGGATGAAGCGGCGTCAGCAATGCGCCGCTGAAACATGACGATTGAATTGGTAGCTTCGCTAATGCTTAATCCTGTTGTAGCAAACGCATACCCAAGCTTCTGCACTCCTTCAGGCGAATCACCAGTCTGTGCGGCAGCGTTCTTTAGCCGTTCTGCCATCTCACTTGCTTCACCAAACGCTTCATGAAGCTGATCGAGAAACGTCGTCGCAACCGCTGCGAGCATCAACTTTAAGCCTTCGCCGAAGTTCTTGCCGCTTTCCTCACCAGCTTTGCGCGACTCTTTGGCAACTTTGTTCAGCCCCTCGGTTACCTTTTCACCGCCCTCATTTGCTGCCTCAGATGCTTTCTTCATCGTTTCTTGCATCTTGACAACAGCATCATCCATCTTGGTCATGAAATCCGAGATGTTTGCTTCGAGCTTTGCGATTACGCTAATCTCGGCGTCACTTGCCATCGTTCTTTTGAACCTTATCTCGTGAGTAGAAGCTGCTTGGTAATATCACACCGGAGACTTTGCGATGCTGCTCTGCCAGGAGAATACTGCGTACATCATCGGGCAGATCATCGATACTGGTGTTCGTCACTGGGCCAGCATCGAGGAACGCCGTCCCCAGCGCCGTTAGATCGGTTTGTTCATCCTTCTCTTCAAACGCCGGTTCACCGATTATGCCAATGACAATTTCTGTGACTCCATTCTCCGCCCGCTGTTGCGTTTGCATTTCCTCGATCGCGATGAGGAATTGCATGAACGTCATTTCGTCCCAGACGTGCGTCTCGGTCCAACCATACCAGCGGCAGAGGAAATAGACTCCGCTTGTTACGCCGCCGTCTGCTGGGATTCGCCGCTTGCCTCCGGTGTAAGCGTCGGGCCGACCGGAGGTTGGTCGTTTCCCATCAGCTTCCCGAGTCCGTTCTGTTCGAGGAACAAGGGAATGATAAGCTGCAGATCGAGCAAGATGTCGAGATTGTCATCGATCCACTCTTTGCTAATCTCGTTGCCCCGCTTCAAGATGACGTAAATGAGTTCGGGAAGCTTGTCAATGTTGTCGCCCAGTGATGTCAAGATCGACTGCATGCTCACATCACGACGACTTCCATCCGGCCCCGGCTCAAACGTTTTGATCAAGGGCACGAGGATGGCTTGGATCAGAGCGTACGATGTCACCAGCGTGCGCGGGTTCAGCGGTCTGATCACGACCTCACGCGCCTCCGCACCGCTGCCAATGGTAATAGTCACGCGCTCGGCTTTGATCGCCTTGACACGCTCCTCGTCGGTGAACATCTTCCAGACGCGCTCGGTGGGTTTCTTACTTGGTGAGCCAGCACCGACTCCCATTGCTGCCCGCTGTTGATCGAGTGTTCCGTTCATTGCCGTCCCTTCATTCACGGTCGTATTCGGATCATGTTCCGCGATCGTTGTAGCGAAAACTCTGATAGAACTCGACACAATTACAGCAAGAGTTTCGAATTCACTTTGCGAAACGAACACGATCGTCGTACTTCTTCGACGTACTTACCTCGAACTGGAAGGCTAACGAAATGAACTCAACAGCGACACGCTCGAATAGTGGTACAGCGGTTGCAACAGAACCCGCCGGGAAAACTGTTACCGTCGCGGCAGCGGAACCCAAGAAGGCGCGTAAAGCCCGCGCGAAACCGGACGGCCTTGTGATTCAATTCCGCATGACGGACGCAGAAGAGATCGCTAAGCTTACGGACCTCGCGACGAAAGATCGGCGCACGCCCGAGAACTACATCTCACTGCTGACCTATCATCATCTGCTGGGTCACGCGCCGATCGTACGCCCGACTGACAGCGTGGGCGTATGACAACGTTCACGACAACCCTTAGCGCCGATCCCGCACTCAAGAAGGTTGTTACCGACGCTGAATCGCTTGGACAGGTCATCGCATCCGACGCCCTCGTGTTCGCGCATTCGGTGATCGGTCACATATCGGGTGCTACGCCCGGCATCGTTGCTGACGTGACAAGCGCTGCTCTATCGGCCTTCTATGACGCCGTACCGGCGAACTCACGAGGCGTGATCCAAGCTGTCGTCGGCGCATTGTCGGCGGGAGCAGTTGCGAATCTCGATGCCGCTGGAACGAACGAAGCTCTTGGAGTTCTTGGCCTCGTCTCGACACGCATCTCCGCATGGATCACGAGCTTCACACCGACCGCAAAGTAAACGCTTTGTGAGATTCACGTTCGAGTCGTGACGGACGCCTGCGGATTAGAAGATGTTCGTAATGTAAGATAGTGGGATAGGGAAGCCGCAGCAAACCCAATCGGTAGCACGCACAAAACGAAAGAGTCAGCGAGTACAAAACGCTGACTCTTTCGTATTTCACCGCTTCGGTATTAGCCGCTAGCGTTGATCATAAAGATTCTGCCGAGTGTTCCATTCACATCGGTGAATGCTTGGTAATCAAGATCAGCCATCGTAAAGTCATCGAGTTTGAAATCAAGCTTCAGCGACGGCGCGAGGCAAGAGTTCAACTGTACGATGAACTGTTGTTTTGAGTTGTTGTAAATGTTCTTCGCGCCCGTACCGATCAATGTCAACTCGAACGTCGGTGCTGAGTTCATGCCAACTTGCGAAAGCGTGATCTGTGCGTTGTTGGTGCTAACGGCCGGGGTATAGAGATACGTGACTTGAATGTTCAAGCCGGTATCAGCAGCCGCGAAGGTTAGCACACCAGCCGCGATGGAATAGACACCGTTCGTGACACCAGCCAATGACGATGATGCAGGTGTCGTACCACGAGCGTAAAAGGTCGGGCTTCCAGTCGCATCAATCACCGTGACAATCTCAGAGTTCGTCACGAGCGTTGCAGCGTTTAACAGCGTTGCGATATTCGCTGCGATGGTCAGCGACTCGCCAACCTGTGCCTGCGGCCCACCACCATTCGGTGACAGTTGACCGCCGGTGATCTGTGCGAGCGTCTCGGGCCAGAGTTGCGCAAACGACACCTTGCCGCTTGCTGTGCCCTTACCGTCTGCGACAGCGATCGGATAGCGATACGCGCCGCGAAGTTCTTTCAGATCGACTTTGAGTTCAACGTCAGCAGATTGTACGACGCCGAGTTCGAGCGTTTGTCCGTTGACACCCGGATTACGAAGCCTTGCGCGACCTGCGGAGAAATTAAAGATAGCTTTACCCTCCTAACGCGACTGCGTTAGATTGTTGAGTTTGCGCGCCTTCAGCGGCTTTGTTGATGAGTTCGTCCTCGTCGTGTGTTGACATTGTAATTCTATTCTGTTTCTTCGTCGCTATGACGTGCAGCCGTTGAAGCTCAAGAGCGTTTGTGTTCAGTTCTCTTAACGTTATGTCAAGATGTTTGCCGAACTGCGGGATGTCAACGACTGCAATGCCCCTATGGTCTGCTTCAACATACTGATCAGTATGCTTACCGTTCATTGTATCTCGAATGCGTATCTCGATAACAGTTTTCGGTTCGCAGTAATGCAACATTACATCCCATTTCCCGTTGAGCATATTCTGATCAGCGCGAAGCTTTATGCGGCGGGTATCGGTTGTGGGTTTCCGAATCTTTCTTGTACCCATCCATCGTACTCAGTGTGAACGTGGTAAGCGCTTATCGTCGTGTCAAACAGATCATCACGATAGCTTCGCTCGGTGAACTTGAACCCCGCGAAATACTGATTGCCGGGGGCGAAAGTCGGGGCACGAATCCAATTGCGGATAATGGTAATCACGGCTACTGCCTCATCGATGTCGTTCTTCGCCCAGGCACAGATCGCAATACGCGGTGCATCCATCATCGTCGCGTACATCGTATCGGAGAACATCTCGCCGTTGATCTTCGACCCGAAGCGTGCGATCGTGACCAGCGGATACATCGGGTTCGTAACGTCGCGGTGATGATACGGGTACACGGATGGCTTACCGTCAGCACGCTGACCTAGCAGTGCAACTAAGTCTGCGTTACTCTGCAACGACTGCGTAAGGAACACTTCGAGCGGATAGCTCATACCGCGCCTGCAACGGGTTCTTTGCCCTGGGTCACGCGCAAGCGGATGAACGATATAGACTCACTGGGTAGCAACACATCATCGACGTAGAATGATAATCCGACTGGGCCGAATCCCGTCCTCGACCCGACGATCTTTATTGCATCTCGAATGAGGATATTTGTTCCCGCCGGAAGATGTATGTTGTGCGTGTGAATGTCTTGCCCGCCGACCTCTAGCACATGAATGTCATCGGTAATGGGAATGACATCGCACGGCGTTATTCCCGGCAGCACAACGTACGCAACCTTGAGCGAACCAAGGCCCGTGTATGAGCTTGCATTCCGGTATATCTGACATTCATAGGCTAAATCCATGATCGGCTTCGACGTGAAGCCTCCGTTGCGCAGTGAACCGGCGACAATTCCCACTATCGTCTCGGCGTATACGGTTGCGGTTGGAAACCGCCGACGCGGAATGATGGGCCTTGATCACTCGCAGAACCGCGATAGGCCGCATTAAGCATCTCCAATGCCTGCTTCTCATTTGACTCCGCGACTCTCAGCCATTTGCTCGATATATTGTCGCGATCTTCAACACGCTCTTGCAACCGCTGGTTGTACCAAAGCCCGGTCTGCGCTGCTACGCGCCGCGCGAAGAACGCCCCGGCGTACAGCTTCACTGCCGGAAGAAACGCTTCGCCGATCTGCGGCACGTCGGTTATAGGAACGGCGGAAGAGAAGTTGCATATCTGCAGGGCCGACGTTACAAACTCCGTCCAAACGAAGTCGGAAAACAGATAGAAGTAATACGACACGAAGATGCTGGTGAGTGGTGCAACAGCAACGTCTACTTCACCGATCGCTTCAATCACGACGAACGCCGTTGTCGTTGCGTTATCGACAACGACCTTCTGCACGCCGCCCGGTACGATCGGGAAGTTCTTCACGACAAACGATCGATTTAATCCATCGATAGGGAAGCCGAACTCTGCATCGTTGAGATTCTCAGCGCGCATGAAGTTATCAAGCGGACCATCGGCAGCGAGGGTCCGACACGAAGTAATCAGCGCGGCGAGAGTGGTGGACACAGCTAGTGTAGAGCGCTCTCGATGTCACCCAGTGTTGCAGCGCCAACAATTGGCAGGTACTTCATGCCGATCGATGCTGCATACTGTGCGTGTTCACGAATGTGAGCGGTGTTCGCCAATCGATCAGGATCATTCATCGGTGACGCTATCATATCTACTAGCAGCCCGATTGCGTAATAGAATCGATCGAACACAATCTCACTTTCACGCATACCAGGAATGGTAATCGAATACTGACGATTCGAGACGTAACCGCCGGGATTACGTCTTAACACCGCCTGCAGTGCCACCGTTAGGCTATCATCGATTCGCTCATTGAGCGGTTCGATAAGTTCTGCGAGTTCACGATCAGGAATAACTCGATCGTGCTTATCGAGAAGATCGACTCCGCCACGAACTCCACTTTCGACTTTCGCCATAATGGTAATGCCTTACTGGCCGTTGCCGCAGTAAAGATAGATATATTCGAGAACGTCGGTCGCGTAACGCCGACGAACGCGCCAACGGTACTCGTCACGCTCGAACGAAGCGCCTGCATCGCGCGCTTCCATCGTGAGTTCGAGCGGGTCACGATCTTGCCACACGATGCTCGTTTTCGGTTCCATCAAGTACCAGTAATTCGCCGGAAGGAACCGCGAGACGCGCAGCGTGTAGAGTCCTTGCAGCGGGTTCACCGTGCCGGTATAGCCGGTCAATCCCGACGATGCCGTGCTGTAGGTCTGTCCCGCCGCACCGGGGATTGAAGGCTGAAGTGCGCTGTTAAGCAGCTTCGCTGAGTTGAATTTGTCTGCTGGGCTAACCAGTAGCAGCGACGGCTTCACCAACACCCGGTTGCCGATCGGGTCAAGGATGTTGTGCAGCGCGATGTCGGCCGCTTCCAGCGCCGGTTGCGTTAGCGCACTGAATACCGCCGGTCGATTGCCTTTGGCGACGGTGTACGACACCCCGGCTTGACCCGTTATCCCCCGCCCTTGTGGAGTCAGTGTGAATACATCGACCCCGAGGGTATCCGCTTCTTCCTTATACCGGAGGCGTTCACCCAGGCCGTTCGCACGCTGCTCGATCTGCCCGGTTTGATCATCATCGATCAACTCGCGCTCGACGCTGAACATGCGCCCGACCTTCTTGTTCACAAGCTCGCGATCGATACCGCTGATCTTCGAGTCCTCGAACTTACCGCCCAAGGGAACATCGCGCGGAATCTCCACGCCGTACAGCGGCGCATACCATTCCTGTCGATTCGATGACGCGCGCGTGCTGACAAGATCGGTATACACGAAATCGGTCACGCTCGCATACGCGTCGAACATGAAGTGCTGCACGCCGTAACGCAGCAATTGCCCGAATGCGGTCTCCGAGTTTGCTTCGCGCAAACGTGACTCATTGCGCACGCAGTTCTCGCGCAGACGCTTCAACGAGAAATCGTCGGATTCCATAAGCGTGACGAGATTCTTTGGTTCGATCTTCGCCGTGCGGCGAATGCTTTCGGCGAGACGGTTCTGCTGCGCTTCGAGATTCGCGTGTTGGCGCTGCAACAATGTTAAACGTGGCATTGTGTATACGCGCTCCTTTACGCGAGTCCGGCTGTGGGCCAGTTAGCAACGACAGCAACAGGCACTTGAAGCCCTGCCGCCCCCGTGATTGATGAAATACCGGCGAGTAGTTTCTCGTTCGGCAGAATCACAAATCCGACCGCAACGGTACGGGCACCGGCATTCGTACTGCTTGTGACCTGAGCGGGTTGAACTTGCGCAGGCAACGTAGGAACGATTTGCGGAACCGTTTCGTTGTAGAACACTTTCGTGCCGAACTTATAGACTTCCGCAGCAGTGGTATTGAAGTAATACACGCCTTGGAAACCGACACATACGGTTGGCAGGATGTCGCCGAGTGAGTTGAGTTGCGAGTTTTGTTCCGCAACACCAACGAAGTTCGCTAGATCGGCTTGCGCAGCAGCGGGTCGCACACCACCGTTACCGCCGTTTAATGTCGCATCCCATACCACGAGTTGACCTTGAAATGTCGGCACGGCACCGGATAAGTCGGGAAGGACGATGAGCTTCCCATCTTGGAGTGTGAATGCGAAGTTGTTCAGCGTTTGAAATTGTAATGGAATTGCCATTTACCGACCGCCCATTCCGGCGAAGAGGAACGACTCGTTCTCCTTCGACTCGCTTTCACGCAATGCGAGAGTCTTTTCACCCGCCCCCGCTGTTGGTTTTACGCTCACGCCAAGATCACGCACATACGCGACCTCGTTCTCGATCACGCGCCGCATCTGCGCTTCCGGCCTGCCAACGAGCGATTCGAGCAAACGTGTCGCGGCGGAAGCTGGAAGCGTTGACTCTTTCAGCAACCGTTCGGCTAGCGATATGCTGTCGCGCACGGCGTTACCGGCAGTGAGTTCAGCAACTTGCTTCCGCAATGTGGCAAGATCGCCGGTTACTTTCGCCGATGCTTCTTTGAGCGCCGCAGCATAGATCAGCGGCGAGAATATCTTCGGGTCGCTTTCGCGCATCGATTCCTTTGCATTCTTGGCAGCAACATCGCTGCTAGAGTTGTTTTCATCATCGGTATCTTCATCGGTATCGTCACCGGAAGCATCTTGATCCGCATCGTCATCGCTGGTGTCAACACCGTGCGACTCTTTTGCTTTCGCCATTCGCTCGACAAGCCACGGCGGTTTGCCAGCTTCATCGAGCTTCTGAAACTCTGCTTTATCAGCTTCGTTCAAGGATTCGACAAACTTCTTCTCGGCTTCACCGAGACTTGCCGGTACCGCTGCTTCTTTCAACAGTGCTGTTAGCAGCGCGTCGGTTTCCTCTCGATCAATTTCGCCGCTTGCCATTTGCGCCTGTAAACGAGCAGCGGACTCAAGAATCTTCTTATCCACTGGTTCTCCTTTTGATTGTTTATGTGAGCCGCTTGAACTCTCCACGAGTGCGAGGAACTTACCGCCGCGTGCGGGTTTGGTCACAAAGTCTGCACTGAACGCTTCAGTGATGCGACGAACGTAATTGACCTGCTCATTATCGACAACAGCAGGCGACACATCACCATCGGCGTTAATGGAAATGCCAACGTAAGTCTTATCGGGGTACCGTTTGTTGTAGTCAATGGCTTCCCGAATCAAGCCGATTGCCCAGTCAGCGCCATCTTGAATCTTTAACGAAGCAGCGAGCGCCGGTACACGCGTTCCATCTTTCCGTTTCACTTCGGTAACGTGCGTATTGAAATAGTATCCGACGAGATCGCGGATGCTGCGTTCGGGCCGATCAATATCTTCCTGCAGCGATGGATGATCAGCATACGCTTGCGAACCATCGAACACTTTATCCGCTGCAGCTTGCCGAATGGTGTCTGCACCGTAGTAGTGTTTATCGCGACTATTCCCGCGCCCGACTTCAATGATAATGACTTCCGCCGTACGCGTCTGCGGATTGTACGCAAGCGCGCCATCGTCAGAGACGGTCGGGGACGGGTAGAACGTCAGCCGTTCGGTATTCGGTGTGCCCTCGATCAACCGCCGTGCTGCTTCCTTTATAGCGTGCTTCTCGGCTTTGCTTCTGCTGCTTGACGAGATGAGCTTCAGCGCGAGGCGCGCGAGCTTGGGGCCTGCAGGGGGCGCGGAGGGGCGGAAAAGCTGCCCAGCGCCAGAGGCGGCGTTAGCTTCATTGACCGTCGTAGTCACGGCCTGAGAGGGCATTTCACCCCTTTCCGCCCTCCTACGGGGAGATGCCGATAGGGGTCGTCACAGGTTTACCATTCTTTTACGGAACTGCAACCATGATGGTGTCGCCAGGGTTATGAGGTGCGTAGGGGCCGTAACGCTCCCGGAACCTTGAAAACTGAAAGATGACTCACAAAACAGATTGAAAGCGTTCGAGTTTGATCGAACGATTCAAAAACTCGAAAGGCTACAAACATGCAAGCAACATACACCATCCCAGTGCCGAGGTTCTGGGAACTCGAAGAGAAGATCGGCAAGCTCAACAAGCGCGCCGCGAAGCTGAACCTTCCAACCATCACCTACACGGTGTTGGACACGGAGAACCGTGCAGCGGGCGTTGACGACTTCGGTCGTGAGATGTTCGTTCAGTGGTACACGGTCGAAGTCAACGGCGTAACGCCGAAGTTCGCCGGTTGGACGTTCGCCGCGACCCTCGATCAACTCGACGGCGGGAACTCGATTCGCAAGGTGCCGGGGACGCCGGAAGCGCCAGAAGCGTACCGGACCTCGAAGCCGACCTGCGATCACTGCGGCCTCGATCGGCGACGGACGGCGACCTTCCTCGTTTACAACGAACAGGGTGAATGGAAACAACTGGGCCGACAGTGCATCGCCGACTTCCTTGGTGGTGCTGACCCTCACTCCATTGCCGCCGCCCTCACGTTCCTTTTGGAACTCGATGACTTCGGCAGCGATGGCGACAGCGATGGTTTCGGTGGCGGCGGCGGATACGTCGCGCGGACATCGATCTTCTCACTCCTCTCGTGGAGTGCGGCGACGATACGGCAGTTCGGTTGGATGTCACGGACGGAAGCAAAGAATGATTGGAGTGGGCGTGCGCTCGCGACCGCCGATCGTATCAACAACTTCTTCGAGGCGCACACAGCGAAGCAACGTGAAGAGTGGCACATCGATTCTCCGAACGATGATGATAATCTCCTCGCATTCGCAACGTTGCAGCACTGGAATGCTGACGCAGCGAGCAACGATTACACGCACAACGTCAAGCTCGTTCTCTCGCAAGGCTTAGTTGAGCCGAAGCAGTACGGCATCGCGATCAGCGCGGTAGCGTCCTACAATCGGTATCTCGGCAAGGTTGCGGAACGGAAAGCGACCGAGAGCCGGAAGGCAGTCGTTACCGCGCACGTTGGCACGGTCGGCGTGCGCCAAGTGATCGAAGATGTTGAAGTGATCGGTTGTGTGGCGCGTGAAGGTGATTACGGCATGACCACGATCGTCAACTTCCTCGATGCCGAGGGCCAATCACTGACGTGGTTCGCCTCCGGCGACAAGACGGAAGAGTTCAAGCTCAGCAGCACGATAACGGTCCTCGCGACCGTGAAAAAGCACAGCGAGTACAATGGTCGGAAGCAAACGGTTCTGAACCGGGTGACAATCGTTCCGAAAGGCACGAAAGTCAAAGTGAAGAAAGTGAAGGTTGCGGTCTAGCGGCTGCAACCGAAACGACACCATCAGGGTTGTGAGGAGTGAGGGGCCAAGCCTCTCACTCAGAAAGGCTACACACAATGGATAACACCGATACATACACCACGATGGTCGAACCGGAGGAGCAGACCTTCGAGGAGCACATTGCCGGTATCCAAGCCATGATCAACGACGGTACGATCTGGCACTTCCAAGGCAGCGCCGGTCGCGAAGCGATGGACCTCATCAAGAACGGTTACTGCACCGTTGGAACGGAACGGCACAAAGACTACTGGGGGAATACGGTTCCTGCACAGTCTGACCTCGAACCGGGTTCGTTCGGGACGCAAGAGTTCGTTGACCGGATGACCGAGGAGCGCAGCTAATGGACCCGGTTCAATGCCTCCTCGATGCGCGCACGGCGTTGCTCGCATACGAACTCGACACCGCCCAAGAACTGCTCTTAGCGTACCGTGCTTGGCGCGCGAAGGGCGGGTTTGAACCCGCTGACGTGATGGGCGTCAGCGGTGATCAGTTTGTCCTCGAACTCGCTGCATCCGGTAGATGGTTCGGCAACTTCATCGAACGTTGTGACTACTGCAAGGGCGACCGCGCACTGCCAGTTCAAACTCCCGGTGCCTGCCGACGAAACCTTCGTTGCGACGAGCAGGAGCGTAAACTCGCCGCACTTCGCGACTCACTTCGCTACCCGAACCCTGTTAGTAAAAAGGCTACACAATAATGACAAACAATCCGAACACGTCCGACAACTGGGACTTCTTCGCGAAGGACTACAGCAACAGTTGCGGGCGTCCCATCCCGCCGACCAACATCGTTGAATATCCGATGTGCATCATGTTGCTGCTCAGCGATGCGCAGCATGCCGGAGGCATCGAACAGAACAGTCAGGCGAATGCGATGATCAACGGCGCGAAGGTGATGCTGTCGAACATGATTCGCGCGGCGCGAGCGCAAGAACGTGGGAAGGCATCAGCATAATGGCACGCAGGAATAACTTCACCGTCGCAGTGAGTGTCGGCGTTTGGATGTGCGCGAACAAGGAATGCTTCGCTGAGACGCAATGGACGATCATGGATGAGAAGGGGCAGATCGTTGGCGCAACGTGCGCGGATCACTTTAGCGAGTTCGGTGTCGCGTACATCACTGACGAAGGACTCGACAAGTTTCGTGATGCGCCATCGATCAATCTAACGTACATGGCGGGCAGCTAATGAAAAAGACGAAGATGCTCAGCAAAGACGAGTTGCAACTCGACCCCGAACATTACGCCGTCGTCAACAAATGGTTGGCGCGCGGGGACGGTATCGCGGTCTATGAGAACCAGGACTTCGGCAGTCAACTCCTGGGCCACCGCCAGTTCGTTTCCTTTGGCTCCCCCGCCGCGATGCTTGAAGTTGATGTGCCTCCGCAACGGTTACCTGACATCGGCGCGAACATCAATTGGCGGTATCAACTTGTCGGCGTTTACAAGGGAGAAACATTGTGAGCCAGATGGTAATCATGCGACCCGACGACGGCACGGGCGCAACGGTGACAGGCGAACCACGCAAGCTCGGCGAGTTTACCTCTAAAAGTGATGTATGCCCGGAGTGCGACGGTCATATCTTCGTGCAGTGGGAAGTCGAAGTCAGCAACCCGCTCTTGATCGGCGGCAAGGGCATTGCAATGTATATGCGGTGCAAAGGCTGCACGTATCAATCCCCGATGGCAGCACGATCGCTCAACAAATAACTCACTTCCAGCAAGAAAAGGCTACAACATGCAAGACGATACCGAATCAATCCGCCGCGCGATGATCGCTTCTAACGCCCCCGCTGTTGATGTTTTGTTCGCCGACAAGACTTGGGACACCGACGCCCTGCGCGCTGAGTTCGAGGTTCTCGGCTTCATGGCACCGTTCGTCGTGGTTCGCCGCAGAAGCGACGGCATGAAGGGCAGTATGGAGTTCACCCACTACCCGCGCACGTATTTCAACTTCGTGGAAGATCGCAAATAATGAAAGCAATCACTCTCGTCGCCATCGCGCAATCGATCGCAATGGATATTGCCGTGATCGGCGTCAACGTCAAAGATGCGACTGACGAACGCATTCTTTGGGTTGCCGACGTTACCGCTGAGTACGGCGGTCAGCGTCACGTCGTAAAAGGTGAAGGTAAGTCAGCCGAGGGCGCGCAAATGCGTGCCCTTGCCCTAGCAGTGAAAGCCGCACTGCCGAAACGTGTTCTCGATGAACTGCTATCACTGGAAAGTGAGCACATCTGATCATCGAAAGGCCCCGGCAGCGACCGGGGCTTTTTCTTGTCCCGGCGTGCAACCATGATGGTGTCGCCAGGGTTGTAAGGAGCGAAGGGGTGCTCTGCCCCTCGAAAGGCTACACATCATGGGTTTCAAACCGAAGGCGAAGGGGCCGTCAGCCGCCGACAAGTTCCACGTCGTTACGATGAAGATCATCGAACAGCTTGAAGCGGGAACTGCTCCCTGGGTTCGTCCCTGGGCGACCAACGGACTCTCTGACCTCCCCCTCAACGTTGTGACGAAGAAGGCGTACCGGGGCGCGAACGTTCTGAATCTTTGGATCACCGCCGCAAGCGCGGGCTATCCGACCGGCGAATGGTTATCGTTCAAACAGGCTATCGATCTTGGTGGTTCGGTGCGCAAGGGCGAGAAGGGGACCTCGATCTTCTTCTTCACCATCCTCACCCGCGACGATGCGAAGGCGAAGTCGGGCAAGTCATCGTTCCCGCTGCTGAAGTCGTACACGGTGTTCAACGTCGCGCAGTGCGACAACCTTAAACTCCCCGCCCGGCCGGTTGTCGAATTGCCGACGCAGGGCGAACGACTCGCCGATGCGGAAGCGTTCATCGCCGCGATCGGCAGCAAAGTTCACCACGGCGGCGACTCAGCGTTTTACACGCCCAGCGCCGACTCGATCACGCTGCCGAAGTTCGAGCAGTTCGAGTCACCCGCAGCGTACTACGGAACGAGCTTCCACGAGCACGGTCATTGGACCGGCGCGGCACACCGGCTTGCAAGAACCTTCGGCAAGCGGTTCGGTGATGACGCGTACGCGTTCGAGGAACTCGTCGCCGAACTCACCGCCGCGTTCGTCGTCGCGGAACTCGGTATCGAGGGACACCTCCGCCACCCCGAGTATCTCGCCCATTGGATCAAAGTGCTGAAGTCGGACAGCAAGGCTATCCTGACCGCTGCAGCGGCGGCGGCGAAGGCGGCTGACTTCCTCGCCACGGCGGCGGGACGGCGGGCCGCTGAAGAACCGGAAGAGGCCGAGGACGAAGCGGCAGCGGTTGCAGTAGCAGCGTAGTACAGGCGGGCGACGATCGGCAAAGGACCTCAGAAATGGGGTCCTTCCGCTTGCAACCATTGCGACACCATCAGGGTTGTGAGGAGCGAAGGGCCGGAACGGTCCTCGAAAGGCTACAAATGACAACGCAAAACGTACCTTGGACGACTTGGGCGAATTGGTCGCGCAAACGGGCGTCAGAGTGGCATCTGACAACGTGCTTGGGAACCAATGACGATAAGCTGACCGCGTGCGGTAAACGTCACCGGCACTACGCGGAGTGGTCACGATCGGTATCACAAGACGACCTCGATATTCGCGACAGACTTTGCGCTGACTGCCTCACCGCATTGCGCGAACGTCTCGTCGCAGTACGCACGGAGCGAGGCTTACCGCACGCATGATCAAGTTGACGCAGGCACAGAAGGTTGCGCGGTTGGAAAAGGCTGCACGCGCAGCGAAGCGACTCGAAAACGCACTGCGCGCGGCGGAACCGACCGGATGCCTTAACTCACGTTGGATTGAAGATATTACATCGCTACACTTCCGGCTAGAGGAAGCTGTGGACTTTGAAGCTGCTCGGTTCTCGTGGCCTACGCCTCGATGAGCAAGCATCGAAAAGATTAGAAGCGCAATAGCGTGTGAACGACAACGGCCCAGGAAATGTAGTGCCGGGTTTAATCCCGCAGAGAGTACCGGGGTCACATGCGATGTGCCGTATCCCCGACCCAAGAATGCGTACGAACACAACAGCGACCTTCATCGACCGTTCATCCACTCGGTAAAGCGTTTTACAAAGTCTCTCGCGAACACGTACGCTTCCGCGCTCAGATCGCAGTCTTTGCAGTAGTCATCCACGGCCCATCGGTGTTTGCACACTACCATCGGCTATCACTCCCCGCGAGTTCACCAGGATCAACATTCTGTTCGTGACTCGTGCCGGTGAGGAAGCATGCGCTGCACGATCGTAGCGAACGAGACTGCGTGTACCCGTGCCCAGCTTTGGTGCAGCGAAAGACGCACATCCCATCGGCGTTGATGCTCACGCACTCATCACCGGCGAGATTGCGCTTACCGACGAGGACTTCTTCAAACACCGGACTGAAGCCACGATCGCGATCGGGTGCATCGAACACGGCGTTGACGACATCATGTTGATTCAAGTTCGCCTTGTATGAGTGACGCATATCCCATTCACGGGCATGTGCCTCTTTCTTGATCTGATTGATTGCGTCCACGTCAGCCTGTGTAGCTGGGCGGAAACCATCACCCTCCGGCACTTTGATTCGCGCGAGTTGCTCTTTTGAATAGACGACGGGGATGAATGGTGGAATACTTCCATCCCCCGCCTCGCGTTGATCGAGATGCGTTGACGGCGCTAACCACCCACTCGTCGTCGCTGCCCCCAATGTTTGTTTTGAACCGGATAGAGCAACTAACTTAGCGAGCACATCAGGGTCAACGCCGTCTTTGTCTATGTGGGCAAGTATATCTCTTGCTTCAAGTCTGCTGAACATCGTAGCCTTCCTATGGTATCCTCATGCAAATGAAACATGCATATCTTTCAATCGCCAATAGTGAAGGCGTTCGCCGCATATCGATCGGCTCCATTGACGAATCATCGAGGGTGCTTGGAATTGACTTCGCCGACCCTCCGGTGATCATACCGAACCTTGCCCCGCCCCCGCGTATTGGCTTTCCGCTCCTGACGATCGCCTTCGCCATCCTCGCGTGGACACTCTGGGGGGCCTGGGGCCTCGTCTCCTACAGCCTGATGGCGACCTTCCTGCAGAGAGTCGGTGAGCAAGCGTGGACGATCGCACAGAATCAGAGCCGCCAGAGGGCCTCCAAAGCCCCAGGACCCGCCTCGTCGCCGTCCTCCGTGCCATCTTAGGCCGGTATTCATGCCGACGCTGTAGGGCGGTAGAAGCGACCATGTACGCCCTCGCCGCCGGAGGGTACGCCTGCGCCGGGTGCGTTCCGGCTGAAGTCGCGGCAACGGTAATCGCTTATGAGAAGGGACGTTCGAGTTAGTAGTCTGAAATAGAGAGCTTTCACTCTCTAACGAAAGGCTACGATCTTGACCGAAACAGAAGTCGAAGTGCCAGCTAAAGAACCGGCACCGAAGAAACGGGCAGCGAAGAAGCCGGTAGCAAAGCCGTCTACTAAGAAGCGGTCAGCGAAGAAGTCTGTGAAGAAGTCAGTAGCGAAGAAACCGCGTGCGCAAAAGCGTGTTCTTCAGCGGATTGTTCCTAAAGCGAAGCGACAACTGTTTCCCGGCCTGCATGACAATCTCGCGAAGATGTTCACTGACAACCCTGATCGTGCATTCACCATACGGGCTGCTCATGAAGAGTTCTTTCCCGAAGCCACGAGTGGAAATGTCGGCTACCACATACGCACCTTAGAATCACAGCGCATCGTCAGGCAAAGCAAAAGAGGCGAGTACATTCTCGCTTCGACTTCACATCGCGCGAAGAAAGAAGAGTCAAGACTTCCTGCAATAGCGCGAGCAGTGAAGCCGGTGCTGCAGCATATTGATCCTCCCAGCGAAATCGTGTTACGTCATCTCGATTCAGTTCTCTTGCGTATGCCGCCTGATGCATTCGCAGAGTTCTACGTCAGCGTTGTGCGGAAGCTGTGCCAATCATGACCCGCCCGCCGCGTATTCATCTACAGAGCGCAGTAGAGACGATTGAACGGTCAAACGGCTCAGTGTCGAAGCAGTCACCGAACTTTGGTCAGTACATGATGCTGAAGATCGCTGATCTGCATTCTGACGGCACCTATCAACGCCCGACTTCTCCGTGGCGCGTACGAGACATCGTATTCAACTACCGCGCTATCCTCTTTCAACCACTCATCATTGGCTTACGAAAAGGCGTTTACTATGTCATTGACGGACTGCATCGACGCGAAGCTGGTGAACAGTTAGGCTTCATTGAAGTCCCATGCATGGTCTACCCGACGAAGAATGCTGCAGAGGAGGCGAAGGCGTTCTATGAATTGCAGAAGTTTCGTCGTCGCATCACTCCTACACAGCAGTTCATGGCACGCATCGCGTTTGGTGATCAAGCCGCTGTAACCATTGCCGATCTGCTCTCGAAGCATAAGTTCGAGATGGATAAGTACGAAGGCTTCGGCAGTGACTACAAAAAGAATAATGTCCTGCGCCCGATTAGCTCACTTGAAAAAGCGTATGATGCGGGCGGTGAGAAGATGGTCGATCACATCCTGTTGGTGTTGAGGACCGCATGGGATGGCCGTGCTGCGTCACTTGACATGCGTATCATTCGCGGCCTTATTCACTTTATGAAGGAGAATGCGTATAGCGTTAAGTCACTTGCTGACAAGCTATCAAACCTCGCACCTTACGACCTTAACTCAGCAGTAATGAGTGTGAGCAACGCACAAGGCATAACCGAAGTTATGGCGATGTCGCGTGTCATCTACAACATCTATCACGAGAAGTCATTGAAGGCGCGAGGTGTGGCGAAATGAAAGAACCTTGCCCAAGCCACGGTGACAAGTGTAAGCCGGGTTGCTTTTGGTACGGCGATATAGAGGCGTGGCAAAGAAACCTGCCCAAGATACCAAGTCTTGTGACGATCAGAATCGATAGTGTCGATACGCATATGCATGTTACGATGTTTACAAACGGAGCACTCAACGGAGTGCTCACGTTTCTTCCCATCGAATTCTTTGAATTTGATGCTGCGCTTCAGAAAGCATATCCAAGTCGTTATGTCTTATTGAACACGACACTCCTCGAACCGTTCTTCGCGGAGAGACGCAAATGAAGTGTCACGTCTGCCGTAATCCGATCACAAAAGAGACGGACCCGGCGGGAGTGATCTTCACGCGATCGATGGTCGTTATCGATGGTATAGCAGCACCAGCGAACGTCCCTGTCTGCGAACGCTGTTGGGAGATCGACAACCATGGTAAGCTCCCCGTTCGAGGGATATGGAGTGATGACTTGCCAGGGTTTCAAACGAACTGACAGACTGCCTACTGCTTCGCCGCCTGATCAGGGCGGTGAGGCAGTTTCGGTTCACAGAACCAAAGATCGCATGTAGGCTAGCAGAACCGCATTGGTAATGACGCGTTCGCCGGTCATTGGATGATACACGACAGGCAGCATCCCACGAATGATGCGGGAAGATAAAGCGGTATAAGAAACGCCAAGAATAACAGCAGCTTCGCGCACGGTGAAGAACTCCTTCGTTGCATCGAGCGTAGGGTTCGCGAAACGCAATGGTCGTGACACCTTACGGTTCTTCGCATCAACTGCCCAGCGTGCTTCGGCGATACTGCAAGCAAGTCGTTCCTTTCGCTTAACGAGCGTAACGGGTCCGCAAACAGCGCAAGTGCCAGTCATAGCGACAGGATTGCGATCGAGCATCCGGTGAGGATACGGCGTTGTCGAAATGACTGACGGTGTTTCAATCACCGGCAGCGGTTCTTCAATGACAACCGGCTGAGCTTTCTTTTGATGCCATGACTTCCCTGACGAACCCAACACTGCATTCGAGCAGCGATATGTTCCGTTCTTCAAGATCAACTTGACACGCCCGCACGTCGGACAAGTGCCGTACTTGTTGTCAGGTTCACGGTCGATCAGCCGATGTAGTTGCTTGCCCATACTGGCAAGTTAGCCTGCCATTGGTAAAGCTCCTGTAAAAAGACCCCGATGCCTCCCAAAAGACCCCGGCCATTCTCAGCACATTCTCCGCACACTGGTGCGTCTGTAGCGGTTTAGAGGCGTCTCCTGCGTCAAAAAAGCCTTATTCCATCTTGCTGCTGCCTTGAGTACCCGAATGGCATGCAGAGGGTCGTCGGTTCAAGCCCGACTGCCTCCATAAATCGATCAAACCCTTACAGTGTAAGGGTTTTTTCATGTCCGACGTACTACTCCTCGGACTACAAAACGACCCCGAAAACCGGCCATTCTCAGCACCATTCTCCGCACTCGGAGAAAACCACCCAACGATCGGCCTCAACGGGCATCGGCTGAGCCGGAGGCACGATCACATCGGACGGCAAGCTCAGCGCGTTCCTGAGCCTCCGCAGGGCCGCTTCCGGGCAATTGAAAAAGCCCTCGGTTCATTCACCAAAGGGCCTCATTCATCGCTTGCCTGCAAAGCGGGCTTATTGCTCGATCGCCGCCGCCGTCACACCGTTGGGATGAGTTACCGCTGATTCCGTTTCAAGCTCCCCCAAGATCGCCAGCGCGCCGTCGATCTGATGGATGCCCGCCGTCGTCTGCGTGAGTTGTTCGGTCAAAGCCGTATGCTGTTGGATGAGCGCAGCGCGATTCGCTTGTAAACGGGTGCGCTTCTCGGTGATCTTTGTATCCACGTTTAATACCCCCGTAAGTCATAGGTAACGATGATTGTCCCATCGACATTTGCTGCTGTTGCGCCTTCGACCACACACTGTAAGGTACAACTTGACCCACTAATCGGGTAGAGCGAAAAGACGGGTACAACTGCTGTAGCCGCTACTGCTGCACCAACAAGAGTGTTTAACGTCCCGCCAATACTCGTAAACACTTTGATGCTGCTATTGCCAGTGTTCGTAACGTAGATATTGCCACTGCTATCAACGGCTACGCCGTATGGACTGCTAAGCCCACTCGTGATGGTTAGAGTCGGTGCTCCGCCGGTTGATGCGTATTTCGTTACGGTGCTATTGCCAGTGTTCGTAACGTAGATATTGCCAGTGCTATCAACGGCTACGCCGCGTGGAGTGCTGATTCCACTAGTGATGGTGAGAATCGCTGCTCCGCCGGTTGATGCGTATTTCGTTACGGTGCTATTGCCAGTGTTCGTAACGTAGATATTGCCAGTGCTATCAACGGCTACGCCGTATGGGCTGCTGATTCCAGTGGTGATCGTGAGAATTGCTGCTCCGCCGGTTGATGCGTACTTCAGTACGTTGTTACCGCCATAGTTCGCAACGTAGATATTGCCGGTGCTATCAACGGCTACGCCGGATGGACTGCTGAGTCCACTTATGGTGAGAATCGCTGCTCCGCCGGTTGATGCGTACTTCAGTACGTTGTTACCGCCAGTGTTCGCAACGTAGATATTGCCGGTGCTATCAACGGCTACGCCGTATGGATTGCTGAGTCCACTACTGATGGTGAGAATCGCTGCTCCGCCGGTTGATGCGTATTTCGTTACGGTGCTATTGCCAGCGTTCGCAACGTAGATATTGCCACTGCTATCAACGGCTACGCCGTATGGATTGCTGAGTCCAGTGGTGATCGCACTCATCGGGGCAAGTGGAGACGTTCCACCAACAATCGTCGGTTGTGAAGCAAATCCATAGCTCGCTGCACTGGTAAATGCAGCAGAACCACTCAAGGTAATGGGAACAGAACCAGCAAGATTCACCAGCGTTATCGTTGCTTGTCCGATGACCTCATGGGGATTCGTTTGCAGTGTGCCAGCGGCGTTATACATGGGAAGCATCCATATCGGCAGTGACCTGCCTGTTGTGAGGTATTGCCATAAAGTGCCATTGAATTGCAAGATACTCGATGTTGAAGTCGAGTACATGAGTGAACCCTTGGGGGCGTTTGGAGTTGTCGCCCCGATGCTGATTGCAGCCTTACCAGGAACGACCACTCCCCCGAACTTCATTCCGGGCTAATACCCGTTCAGCTTGTACGTGACGACGATTGTACCATCGACATTTGCTGCCGCGCCTTCAACCGCACAGAGTAAGGCAGCACTCGAACCACTAATCGGTGCTAACGAAAAGAACGGAAGCACATCAGTCGCTAAAGCAGGCGCATTCATAAGACCAATTGATGAAACAACGCTTCCAGAGCTTGTTAGAACACTCACGTAACTACTGTTCGCAACGTAGATATTGCCGCTGCTATCAACGGCTATGCCGCGTGGACTGCTGATTCCACTACTGATGGTGAGAATCGCTGCTCCGCCGGTTGATGCGTACTTCAGTACGTTGTTACCGCCAGCGTTCGCAACGTAGATATTGCCGGTGCTATCAACGGCTACGCCGTATGGATTGCTGATTCCACTACTGATGGTGAGAATTGCTGCTCCGCCGGTTGATGCGTATTTCGTTACGGTGCTATTGCCAGTGTTCGCAACGTAGATATTGCCGGTGCTATCAACGGCTACGCCGTATGGAGCGCTAAGCCCACTCGTGATGGTGAGAATTGCTGCTCCGCCGGTTGATGCGTATTTCGTTACGGTGCTATTGCCAGCGTTCGCAACGTAGATATTGCCGGTGCTATCAACGGCTATGCCGCGTGGACTGCTGATTCCACTACTGATGGTGAGAATCGCTGCTCCGCCGGTTGATGCGTATTTCGTTACGGTGCTATTGCCAGCGTTCGCAACGTAGATATTGCCGGTGCTATCAACGGCTACGCCGTATGGGCTGCTGAGTCCACTCGTGATGGTGAGAATCGCTGCTCCGCCGGTTGATGCGTATTTCGTTACGGTGCTATTGCCAGCGTTCGCAACGTAGATATTGCCGGTGCTATCAACGGCTACGCACTGTGGACTGCTGAGTCCAGTGGTGATCGCACTAATCGGGGCAAGTGGAGACGTTCCACCAACAATAGTCGGTTGTGATGCAAGCCCATAACTCGCCGCGCTCGTGAATGCTGCCAAGCCACTCAGCGCAATTGGTGCAGAACCGCTGCCATTCACCAGTGTTAGTGTTGCTTGTCCAATGACATCATGAGGTGTTTGCACCGTACCGGCGGCGTTATACATAGGGACTGCTCCTGATGACGAACCGGAAGTAAGTGCAACCCACGACGTTCCGTTGAACCACAAGACCGATGATGCCGTTGTCGAATAGATCAACGCGCCGATCGGAACAACAGGCGTTGTCGCCCCAACGCTGATCGCAGCGGTATTAAGCGACAACGCATCAGCGAACTTCATCCAATCAACCCGTAACGATCACACGATAGGTATTCGTTGCCGGTGCGGTGATGAACGCTATCGACAACGTATTCACACCCGTGGCAACATTATCGACCACAATCTCCTCGCCCGTTGCGATCAATCGCAATGTTACCGTGACATCAAGCGTCCCAAGATTGTGCGTGATGGCGAACGTCGTTGTGGTTCCATCACCGATCGTCGCTGCGTACTTGCGGTTCACGACGGTGGTATCGACAATGAGATTGTTGCCTAAGAGCGTCAGACCCGCCCCATACGCTGCTGTTAGGTTGCTCCCGGTAAGAGCGACACCGAGCGAAGCGGTATAGGTCTGTGCTGCGGTCAACTGGGCCACCGTAACCGCCGTTGCCCCCGCTACTATCGCCCCGTTTGTTGGTGTGGCGAGCCGCCATGTCGTTGTGTTGTATATTGTTCCTTGCTCAACGAACCATGTCGCCCCCAAGTCGAGTTCGTATGACGCGTCGTTTGTCGAACGCGTCCATGCCCCCGCCGATACGATGTATACGCCGTTCTGCGATAATGCTGTCTGCGCGGGAAGCAGAACGCGATCACCGGCGACGGTCACGACGCTATCGATGGTGAGCAATCCCGAAAGAGTCGGAATGTTGACTGGTGAGACAAGACGCACGGCTTGCTTTGAGACAATCCCCGCCGCCGCCGATTGAATGCCTGAATCGACATAGGCTTTGGTCGTTGCGTCTGTTGCGAGTGTCGGCGTTGCGAGATTGATAATCTTGAAACTGTTGAGCGAAACGTTTGCAGCGGGGGGAGTGAATGAATCGAGCGTCAACGCATTGGCGGCGGCTGCGAAGTTGCTGATCGTTGATGCAGGCTGCGTTCCGGTATGATTCGCCCGCGCGAGCGGATTCGTCGTCAACGCTGCATTCGGTATCGAGGCCGTCAGCTTGGTCGCATCTAACCCCGCCCACGCTGTGCCGTTCCACACGAACTCACTCAGCGACGTGGTATCGAAATAGCGCCGTCCGGCCACCGGAGATGCCGGTGCAGAACCGAGATTCTGTGAGACGGCGTTCAGAACGGGAATGCTTTGGAAGTCAATCGCGTCAGCAAACTTTGGCATGTAAAATTCCTTACTTCAAGTGACCTAAATGAGATATGCGCTGCCGCTCGTCGGCACTGCAAACGTGATAGTCAGTGTATTCAGATCGAGATATGACACATCCGCCACGATGACGGTACCTGATTCGTCAGTAACAGTAACACTCGGATTGTAACCGAAGTTATGAGTCACTGACCATATTGACGCAGGCATTGATTGATTGAACACAAGATTCTTACTCGCACCACCTGACCCACCTGACCCGCCTGATACAACTGCGGCAGTCGTCGCTGCTTCAGCATTCGATAGTACAACGAGTCCGTACTGTGCAATGAATGGTCCGCGATTCGGGTTCAGTAACGCATTGTCGATAACGACGGGCCGTTGCGCTGCGATCGCTGCGTTGATAAACACTGCATCTGCTTGCGCAAGTGCGAACGTTGTATAGACGGCAACTCTTACTTCACCATTCGTTGTCGAATACGCAATGAAGCCGCCATTCGATGCCATACTGCGCCCTCACTTCCTTTAGATCGTGACCTCCATCGTAACATGAAAACAGCCTCAATGCGGACTTAACGCAGGCTTTACACGCACTTCTCATGATGTCTGCTCACCGTGTTACCATAACGACAAAGAAGGTAGACGGAATGCAGTCTCTTATTAAGCAAAGCGATGTCGCCGAATGAGTGCTGCGACACTAAACCTAACCGTCGAACAGTATGCCAGCTTCATCGGTGCTATCTCTTTGACCGATGCTTCGACAAACTTACCGTCGAACATCTCCGGCGCAATAGCGAAGATGTCCATTCTTTTAGTTTACGGTCGTCCTCCGTTACTGAACTTAGACTCGAATGGAAATGGCTTACTCGTTCACGATTCGAGTGATCACAAGACTGATCCATCGACCGTAACCATATCACTCACCGCTTTGCAAACATCGAGCTTTGTCGTCACGCCGAGTCCAACCGTCGTTCCGCCCGTTGCGAAGTATTACTACGATCTGATTCTCGAATACCCATCGGGAGACATCACACGTCTCGTCCAAGGCACATTGACCGTTATCGGCGGGATAACGAATGACTGACTTCCTCGCGGCACTTGTCCTTGATAAAGACCCGACAATGCCGGTGCTTGTTGCTCCGTCAGTGACGAAGATCGCTCTGAAGATCAATGCGCCTGCCGTCGCTGCAGCACTTACCACAAGTGTAAACATCGTTGCAGCACTGGCACCGATCTATACCACTGTTGCTGTCCCATCGACGGTGGTCAATATGGCAATCGTGAGTGTTGTTCTTGAACGTGGTGCCACTGGGCCAATCGGGCCTCACGGACCCCCCGGTTTGTCGATGAATTTCGCGCAAACCATTCCCTCCGCGCTGTGGCAGATCAATCATAACTTCGGCGTGTATCCAAGCGTGACCATCATTGACGACGACGGCGAAGCCTCCGAAGGCGACGTAACATACACCGATTTGAACAATTTGACCATCTCGTTTGGCGAGCCGTTAAGCGGCACCGCGTACCTCGTCTAACCCACCTCTGTATTAAAGAAAGCAACGAGCACCTTGAATCTTCTCAATTTCCTCAATGCCAATCAGTTCGAGCTTCGCAATGCCGTTGTCGGTAATCTCGCCTCCGCCCCGAGTTCGCCTAAAGCCGGTCAGATTTACTACGATACGTCCGTCAACGCGTCGTTCATCTATAACGGTTCGGCTTGGGTATCGACCGATGCCAGCAAGTTCGTCGGCACAATCCCGAACGCTGCACTGCTCACCAACCCCCTCGCACGCGCGAATCATACCGGCACACAGCCTTCCGCCACGATCAGCGATTTGCAATCGACGGTCACCGGCTATGCGCTGAACACCTTCGCCCCGCCCGTTGCGCCGGTTACCCTCGCTGGATTCAGACTGACGAACGTTGCCACACCAACGACCGGCACCGATGCTGCGAACATGGCTTATGTGCAAGCCGCAGCGCAAGCTTCAGCCGCCGGTATCGTATCGAAACAAGCTGTCAATGCTGTTTCAGCAACGAACGTTCCAACGCTCTCGGGCCTGCTCACCATTGACGGCGTGATTCAAGCCGCAGGCAACCGGGTTCTCCTTCCCAACCAAACAACGACCTCGCAGAACGGCGTGTATATCGTATCAGCCGGTGCATGGACTCGTTCAACGAATGACGCGAATGGCGAACTCGACCTCGGCGCGACGTGGTTTGTTGAACAAGGTACCGTTTATGCGAGTTCGACATGGCGGCTTGCAACGCCGACCTCCGGCACGATCGTTCCCGGTACGACTGCCGTCACGATCACCCAGCTTACCGCCGCGAACACCTATGTTGGACAGAACGGCGTATCGCTAACCGGCAATACCTTTGCGGGTGTTGTCACACCTTCCGGTGGCCTCGTTGTCAGCGCGACGGGCTTTGCACTCGATACGACGATCGCGGCGCGGAAATACTCGGCATCGGTCGGCGACGGTTCATCGCTTTCCTATACGCTCACGCATAACTTGGGCACAACCGATGTGCTCGCCATCATTCGCGATCAGTCGGGTAACGCATACATCACCGATTGGCAGGCAGCGAGTGCTACCACCATCACGCTTGTGTTCGGCGTTGCACCGACCGTGAATCAGTACCGCGTAACCGTTATCGGCTAAGCGCGAGTGAATTGTCTGACTGCGTTGACTGGGCCATCGGCAACGTTCAATGGCCCGCTCAACTTACCGCCACTCTCCACCCCCGCGAGCGTTACGCCTACGTCGATCGCCGGGGGTGCCCTCGGCGCATTCACCGCCTATGTGCGAATCACGATCGTCGCTTCGGGCGGCGGTGAGACGCTCGCTTCACCGGAAACATCGCTCGCCGTTGCTGCATCACGTCTGCTCGTGGTCGGATCACCAGCCCGCCCGGCAGGTTCACCCAACGCAATCGGTTGGAACGTCTATGTATCAACAACGAGCGGTGCAGAAACCAAGCAGAACACATCGACGCTTGCATTCGGTGCGTCATGGACTGAACCGACAACCGGCTTAATCGTCGGCAATGCACTTCCAATATTCAACACATCATCGGGTGATGTCACTGTCGGCGGTATTCTATCGGACTTCGGCTCATTTGCACAGAGCGCGAATGTGGCGACGTATGTCCCACCGAATGCAAATGGGATAGCGTTTCGCAACGCCGCCAATACGCAATCGATTATCACATTCAACGACTCCGGTTCGATCACGGCCGCAGGATATACTACCGGATCATCAACCTACGGGCCGACATCGGCCTCGATCAACGGACCACTAACCTGTTCGGGATGGAACATTGGGCTTAGTGGAGCGAACAGCACGCTCACGTTTCCAAGCGGCGGGCAAGGCGTGTTCTACTGCGGTGCAACACCAATTGCACTCTTCACGAGCACGGGAAATTTGCAGTTCGCCGCTGGAACATTCTCCGGCCCGACGTTCACCATTGTTCCGGCGAATGCAAGTGGATATGTCCTTCGCAACGCTGCAAACACAACGAGTCCGATGACCGTAAGCGACAGCGGGGCATTGAAGATTCTCGGGCAAGGCACACAGCCAGGGAGTCTCTTTTGGTCGAACCCGTCCGACGTACGGCTGAAACACAAGATCGAGCCACACACCGATGGCTTAGCACACATCCTTGCCCTGCGCCCAATCGCCTTTGAATACAACGGCTTGGGGGGAATTGAAGCGACTGGAAAGCGCTACGTCGGCCTGTCAGCCCAGGAATTGAAGTCTATCATCCCACGCGCGGTAAGCAGCGAACGCGGCAAGATTGACGGTGAAGAAACAGACATCCTCACCATCGATGCCAGTGAAATCCTCTTCACCTTGATAAATGCTGTGCAAGAGCTTGCCGCGCAAATCGCATCACCGCCGCCGAAGAAACGACCCTTCATCACCCGCATCTTCGGTTTGTGATATTCGAGAGTTTATCGACGCTTCCGACTTCCCGCGCCGCCTTCGCGCCGACTCCACGGCTGATCATCAACTGATACGACACGCGTCCGCATAGCAAGGCGTTCAGCAGGTGTCATCCACGCAAGATCGGCATCGACCGTCTTTATCGCCGCCCGATGGCGCTCACGCTCCGTATCAGCATGCTGCATGTAGAAGCTGTGCCCAGGAATGCGCCGATGCGCGTAACCACACGTTTTGGAACACAAACACCACCACAGGCGCAACGGACGTAACCGCACGAAACGTGTACCGCATTGCACGCAAACCTCGATTCTGAAAAGATTAACTCTAAACATCTCGTTTAATCATACTTCGTTACGGAGCTACTGCTAGAGTTAGCGATGTAGATATTACTGCGGTCTGATAACGCCGCGATCGTGCGACAGATCGGCATGTCCTTACCGTGTTCGTGCTCCGTTGCACACGCTTCCGTTTGTCCATCACCTTCAACGCAGCATTCAGAGCACACATCATACAAGTAGTTGCAAGTTAATCCGATGTACTCCGCATCTACAACACCTTCATCGCCGAGTTCATGATCGTGGTCGCATTCACCGAATATGCGATACGGCTTATGAATAGCGCGTATGCGTGCCTTGAACACATCAACCGCTGCCATACTATTATTGACATCATCCAAACACATACGCTTGCCGTCAGCGAATACGATATGCGTTCCGCTGCAATCGGGTTCGTGTTTCACCACCTGCTCCGTGCTCATCACACGATACCTGCATTCGCCACAGATGCATGCCGCGATGCCGAGTGATCGACCGCAGATTGATCCTCCCGGCGGATAGAACGCGTCATCAGGTATGTTCGTTATATCCATGCTTCGACAATCTGCGGTTCATCATCAGGGAAGCGTTCAATACGATACAGCCCTTTCCGTGAGCACCAGGACTGTGCTTGTTCGATCGAATCAAAGACGCGTGCTGTCTTACTGGGCCGAATCGCTCCATCCCGCGTCGCATACCGCGCCCGAACGACGATCTTTGTTGGGAAGTCCTTTGGCCGATCGTACACGACGTATATCGTCAGCAGCTTTTCAACGTCCGTCATGAACCGCCCGCCAGTTGTTTATGAGTTCGTCCTCGCTGATGAACTCACCGAACTCTAGCAACACCCGTCGCTCGATCGCGCGCGGGCGCATGATGCCGTACGCTGCCCGCTGCAGTGCGTGATAGCGTTCGTGTTGTGGGGACTTCATCTCCACGCCCTCGGCACGGCACCAGCGCGACCCTTGCACGGAATAGATCACGCATTCTTGATGTCGGTAGAGCATCTTCACCGTGCCGAGAGAACCGATCAAAGGTATCCGCTCACCGCTATCCCATTCAATGATCATGGTGCCGCAGTAGTAACAGAGTTCACCGTCCGGTACGGGTATCTCCGGCCATCCGTCAGCAATGGCCGTATCACGCATCCCGTGCCCAAACCATGCATTCATATTACACCCGCCTTGATACCTTCAATATCATTGGCAACCACACGTAAGAACGACACAAGCGCTGTCGGTTCTGCGAGCGAACTATCTGTAGTCTGAACCGAAAACCCGCTGCCTAGCTTACCGCCAATAATGATTAAAATGCAAGCTCGCGCGTCCGCTGCAACCCTCGCATCGGTGCAGAGTGCGTCATATTTCCCCGGCCCTACTGGCATTTCTTCACCTCGTTGACTTTTTCAACACCATCAACGACCGTGAACGAATACTCCACTCGGGTATCAGGCATTGCAGGGCAATCGTGATCGCGAAACACACCGTCAGGAATGAACGGCACGGCCCGACCACACATTTGACACAGGCGAGTCATGTTATTCACCGGGTTTGGTCCGTTCATTTCTTCACCTCAGACGCCGGGTTCGACAGCAAGAACGGTTTGGACATCTCCGCTATGTATTGCTCATAACTTTGGCGGCATTGCGGCCAATCGCAGTTCCTTAGAGTACCGCGAACCATGATGGTACGGCGACGATGGAAATGAGGGTGGGCGTTCCAAGGCACAAGCGGCTTAAGATAGGTGCTCATTTCTTCGCCCGCCAGAACGCATCGTGTGAAGCTGCCAGCATCAAATTCCCCATGCGGTGCATGTCACGTTGCGTGGAGAGAGAAAGCTTATCCAAGTCAGGAAACGCCTCATATCTGCGCTTTGTTGCAATCGTGATCGCTCGATCGATCAACGCTTCCCGCCTCTCTGCATCGATCATGATGGCGCAGCGAATGCACGCGCCCCATGCACCGACACTTTGTGTTACCTCAGATTTACCATCAACGTTGAATAAAGCAATCTCAACATCCTCGGCATCATACAGCTTCGGATGGTCAGCGTTGACCCCGCAGAAGTCGCAAACACCGTGCTCCTGGTTGCGGGGCGTTGATGCTACTGTATGATCATCGATACGCCGCACATACAGCTTGTTTGGCATGGCACGATCGAGCAACTGTTGGAACTCATAATCGTTCATCATTTCAGCAACCTCTCAGTCAAGGCACAAGAAATGATATTGCGAAACTCCGTCACAATAGCACCTTGAGACTTTGCATACCGCACAGCCGCAGCATGTCCGAGAAGAGCTTCTTCCTTGGTACTGTAGCGCATCTGAAATTCACCGCCACCGAACCCACCATCGGCACCGCGAGTAAAGATCATCGTCTCGAAGATCAACGGCGGGTAACCAGTTCGCCATTCGTGATTAAGACCAAGCAGCACCGTGCTTATGTAAAACTCCGGTGTTTCATCAAGCGCAACACGACGCTTATCATTAGCTCGATCGTATAATTCAAGAAACGCATCAAATGATATAGCGTTGCCATCCATATCGAAATACTCGATCACGGTTCTCCCTCCGTGACATCAAGACGTTCAACCCATGCAACAGAAACAGCGGCGACTTGAATCAACTCATCACGCAGAAACAGAACCGTTGATTCATCTAATCTATTGATGTCGGTGATCGAAGCATCGAGCAGCACCTTCGCGACTTCGCCGACCTCCTCGCCGAGAACAGTAAAACACTCGAACTCGGTCATTTGATCAGCGCCGGTTGTCGCACACGTTGCGACGAACTTCCCTGACGCGCGCAAGTCCTCTTGTCGCTCACGCTCTCGCAAAACGTCGCGCATGATTTGATTGAATAGCACCATGTTGGCGCTTGCAGCCATAATGTAGCCTTTCCTAACTTGAAAAAAGCGAGGGCGGCTTCGTTCTCCAATACTGGTACGAAACCATTCCCTCGCTCTTGTTGTAACTTGGTTCAGTTAGCTTACGAAGCGACCTTGAGCGAACCTTCGTATGCTGCGATCAAGATGTTTTGGCAGCGCCGATCCATCTCGACGTTCCACTCCGCATAAATGTCCGTCACCATCCGCGACTTGTGCCCCATGCGCTTTGCGATCGTCTCCATGTCGATACCTGCCGCGCGCTGTAGCGTGCCGAACGTATGTCGCAGTTGATGCGGTGAAACGTACGGCAGCTTTGCCCGCTTCACGAGACGCGTATACACGCAGTTGAAATTGCTGCCGGAATATGGGTTGCCTTTTACATCGCCAAACACCAGTCGATGATTGTTTGCATCGAACAATCCTTTCGATGCGAGCTTCAGCTTATTATATTCCGAGCGCAACGCTTTCAAGATTGCCAGCGTGTAATCATCGATTGCTAACCAACGATCTGAATCTTCCGTCTTGGGGCACGGCTTCAATACCGGAGTACGTTTCTCAGAGGCATCAATCTCTACAACCTGCCAGATGTGCAGCTTCTTCTTCTCGAAGTCGATACTGTCAAATGATAAACCGAACACCTCACCACGCCGCAAGCCGAGAAAGATCATCAAGTGCGTGACGGCTTTCAACCGCAGTTTGTTGAAACTCGAACGCGCCGGATACGCATCGGCGGCGGCGAACAATTGATTCACCTGCGCCCAGCTATACGTCGTTGTCTCGTCTTGCTTGGGCTTCGGTATCTTGAACATCATGTTCTTCGACACCGGACTCATGATGTCGCCTGCTTCTACTTCCTCGATGAAGTAGTTGTAAACGGTGCCTAACAGCGAAAGATGTTTGTTGATATGGTAATCCGATAGGCCTTCTTTCAGATCGATCGCTGCTTGACCGCGAATCGGTTTGAGCTTACCGGACTTCTTCCACACCTTGATCTGTTTACGGACCATCGCGCGATCGAGTTTGCCGAACGGGACTGGGCCAAACGCCTTCTTCAGCCGCACGCCCAGTTCGGTATAGCCTTGGGCGGTTTTCTTCTGATCGTACACGAGCGTCTTTTCCGCGATGAATCGATCGAACGCGACGGCGAATGGTATATCACCAACCGATACGTTCGCCCCGTTCTTCTTTCGATTCTTCTGATTGAGCGCGATCTGCACGCGAAGCTCGTCACGCTTCTTGCGCGCCGCCCCTTCCGAGGTGTCAACGGTCGCGCAGTACGCTTTCTGCTTCCCGTTCTCTCGCGTGCTGAGTCGAATCTCCCACGCCTGACTTCCATCCTTACGGGTGACGAGCGTGATGCCCGTCATGTCTTGAATCTTCGCCATGTGTAGCCTTTGCTGATGGTGAGCTAGAGGGAACCCACGCTTGCCTCGTTCACCAGCGACACCAACAGGACCTCCTGCCTAGTGCTGAGACTTCTCCGCCAACCAAGCCAAGATCGCCGCCTTGCCCACGAGGTACCGGCTACCGATCTTCGCGCCGGGGAACTCACCTCGCCCGATCGCTCGATACAACGAATCGGCTGAGACGCGCAAGAGCACCGCCGCTTCCGGCACCGTCATCACATCAGGCGCAGTATCGAACGTCAATTCAGCCATCATCATACTTGCCCTACCGGGCGAACATAGTCAACGCCTTCGAGCGCGGCGGCGAGCTTCGAACTATTGATCCCCTCACCGTACCCAGGCTTACCGGGCGTCATCGAGTTCGCCAGCAGCACATACACGCGTTCAAGCGTATCGCACACGTCGCGCAACGAATCATAACCAGTCGCCGGGCTGACGTAGCACTGTCGTATCGCCGTTAGCTTAGCGCGGGTCAACGTACAGTTCTTCAATGTCATGCAACTCCCGCGCGACTCGATTTATCGACTGACAGATCGCGAGCGTTGCAAGAATGGCGACGTACAAGCAAACACGAACAGCGTCGGACGAAATGACTACGCCGTATTTACGTTCATCACTGTACCGCTTATCAAGGATTTCGATAAGTTCATCGTCGTAGTTCATGTTGGAGGTTCGACAACGATGGTAATCAAGCCGACCTTCGCCAGTGAAATCAACACATTCGGATCAAGTAGATACGCCGAGAACACACTATCGGGGGTGATCAAGCGCCAAACTTCAAGATACGCACCAAGCGCCATCATGCGCAGCGCAACCTGCTGATCACCGAGCCATGTGCCGATCTCGATGTAGTTGTAAACCTTACCGTCAAAAAGATTCAACGTCGGGGTGCCGTAGGTTCCATGCCACGCTAACACCGACTTCTCGAACATCTCACGATTGATCTCAACGCAGTTTACCTTGAAGAACACAACGTCAATATCGCACTCGGGTCCTTGAGTGATCTCTGTATTTGATGTGATCAATTCGTGTATTGCCGGATGGTACGTGATCTTGTTTTGTGTGTCTATGGTTGACATCTCAATTTACCTTTCCAGGTTTAACAGACTCGCAATCCCAAACGTTTTAAATCATAAAGTAACATATACGCATACACTAAGCAGATTCCACACGCAGTGCCGTTTTGATGAAGCTGTTCACAAAACGATTTCGCTACATCGTCAATGTCAACGAACTGTGCAAGATCATTGGCTTGATCTGCAATCAAGGCTTCCGCCATTTGTGTTTCCTCATCCATCCGGGGGGAAATTCACGATAATACATGGTCATCTCGTATATGGCCCAGGCACCCGCGAGCGCGATCATCGCCGCGTCACTCAGCTTCATATCTTAGGCCCTAACCTTTGAATATGTTCTCATCGTATTTCCGCTAAGGCTCACGATCAGTACGCGGAGTACCGTCGGCACATCGCGTGATCGCAACGTTCACCCACATAGCTATTTCACGCAGCCTGCGGAATATGTATGTTTTATCGGGACCATCTTGAATGTCGGCTTCGATTACTTTTGCATAAACCTTCACCGCTTCTCGAAGGCGTTCCATCTTCACCTTCTGATCGTCATTAGGTAGAAGATAACTAAACGTTGACGAATGTAAGCTCATCTCTCACCTACTCTCGTTGTATTAAATTCAAAGAGTGACGTTGGACAAATCATGTGCAGCTTGCCGATCGTACCGAGCGCATCAATACCGCCGCGCAGCGCAATCGAAAGCATATCGGGCGTGATAACGATTACGTGTTCTTCGACGCTACGCTTACAGTTATCACACTGTGCGTCATCATCTACCGATGAATCCACTTGTCGCCAACCTTCTCGACCACGGCATCACACAAGCCGCACTTGTATGTACCGTCAGAAAAGGCTCTCGTGCCGACAGTCTTAGGGCCATGCACTGCGCGAACAGCAGCGATACGCGCGATGTACTCTTTCTGCGCCGCTTCACTCAAATGCGCCGCCGTCGATCGTCTGCCCATCACTCCCCGCGCTGCAATGCTGCACGAACCTTCGCACCGCCCAGCGTGCCAAGCTCAACGAAATGATCGTGATCATGAGCTTGGGCATTGCTCTTGCCGCCGCGCGTGCCGATCAACCGATAGTGCTCCGTGTCATGGTTCTTGGCCGTGGCCTGCCCACCACGCTTGCCGATCGTGCGGAAGTAGTTAGGATCGAGCGCACGCTTCCGCTGACTATTGATCAAACCCCCGCGCCGCCCAGCTTCCGCGACACTGACGGCAGAATCGACATTGGCGGCGGGGTCAGGGTCCTCGTCGTCATCTTCTTCAAGCTCGTCATCGTCGTCGTCATCGAGTTCATCCTCATCAACGTCAAGATCATCAAGCTCGGGGGAGATAGGTGTCACGCTATGTTTGCTAACTTCTTTGACCGGGGCTTTGGTTGATTGCATTTCATCTCTCTCGGGAATGCGGTTTGGCTGACCTCATCAAACGGATCAGCGCATGAACCGCTAAGTTGAGAATAAACATGACTCAATTGAACGTACATGCAGGTATAGACAAGCACGCCCGGTTTGTCCCGGTGCGCAAGATATGGACAACAGCGCGCGGTGTCATACGCGTGACACTTTACGTGCGCGCGATAGGAAGTAAGATCGCGAACCTTCGGGCGCGATACCATATCTTCGTAGCCTTATGTTTTGCCATGACAATGACCGAGACTCTCAAGAGGGTTGCGGGCGCACAGTCAATGCACGGCGGGGGAATCATTCAATGATACGCACCGAATTAGCCGTGTCAAGACGTGAACAGTACGAAAGTACCGCAGTTACCGGGCGAACTGGGCCACCCTAGACGCATAGGACGCAGCAGACCGTTCTGCACAGTTCGCTCGATCTGCATGCTCACTAACTTGTAATGCCGCGACACCATCATACACGAGCAAAACAAAGGACCGCGCTCACAGGAGTGAATGCGGCCCTCTGCCTCCCACGCCGAAAGGCTACTAACGACGATCGATCACCGCCTGCTCAAAGACGGCTGATCGCCTCCTTCCACGACAAAGCCCCGAGTTCCCGTGTCGGCGGTACTATCGAGGCTTCAGCGCCACCATCGGATCGCCCGTCAGGAGAAACGCGATCAGATGAAGATTTGTCAGGGACCTGCGTAGTCGCTACAAGCGAACTCTTTTTATCCCATCGTTTCCCTCACTCCGCTGCAGCGGTATCATCGGCAGCAGGCACACTAATTACGCAAAACAACATTCAATCTTCAAACACAACATTCAATCAATCTGAAATCATCGCGTAACGCTCATGCTGATTCACTTCCTTTCACAAACCGATTCGTATGTTACACGTCGAGAACATGTCGTTTGCACAAGAACTGTAGTACGAGTGCCATAGCTGAAACACTTGCACTACTCCTTTGGCTTATCTTACATATCAATACAAGCAAGCTCACAGCCACCGACACCAGTATGATAGGCATGATCTGGGTGCCCGAGTCAACGCAAGGCAAGCTAGCAAGCGAGTAAAGAACGGGTTAAGCCGGTCAGGTGACCCAACAATGACGGCTAGCGATGGAGGCTCTAGGAACGCGTTTGTGAGCTTGGGAGATACATCTGCCTATCTAGAGAGGTGCCGTGCGTCCTGGGTCAACGTAGGCCCCCTAGCGTTCAATTTCGTGTCTAGACGTGTACAGACGCAGGAAAGGAGTAGTGCGTTCTCTACTTCCTCCGGGGCAGAGGGGAGAGGTGGGCTAAGCGGGTCCTCCCCAGGGAAAACCCAGCCACCCGCTTGACCTACCAAGCAGCATGCGATCGGCGGAAACAGCAATAGGAGTAGTGCGAACCCTCGATTCGCCGGTCACCATCCCCTGGCACTCCGTTTCAGCAGCGGGTGAAGAGAATAGTGCTGAGAGCGGAGCAACCATGAAGCGCAATCCATTATACTGCAATGGTTTGCGCTTGTTGACCATCTGCTTGCTGAACAGGAAGTCAAGCGATAGGGTTCGAGATACTGCCCAAAACTGTAGTAGGATTATACAGATCGCCGAATCACGAAATCACGCTGCGCTAGGTAGACCACACGCTTGACTACTAGGTAAGCAGGCCGTCCCATGGCTTGTAGGTTGGTGGGAGACTGACTACTGCTCTGACATATTTCCTCAGAGGGGGGAAGGTATCGATCGCTCTTCCCTCCGCGTTGTATCTGACAGTGAGGTGCTATACATAATGATAGAGCAGAGGAGAGAGAGAGAGAATGTTGTTGTTGTTGATTCACTGAAGATCATTTCGTTTCCATTGTTTTTCGTTTTCGTTATGTTGATATAATGACACTCTCATTCCCGCCCCCGGTTTTTGCTTTTGGGACTGGCGAGCACTGCAGCGGTTTCGTGCGCTCTTATGAAGAACCGTGCAATGTATGAAGTGCGCCGATACGTTTTGTAACGCTCGTGAGTCTTGACGTGACACAACAACATGAGCTAGGTTTTGAGGTGCCGGAGCGTTCAAGAGGGCCGGGTGGTGCAGCAATGCATCAACGGCGGGCGCACGGTCGGTGATGCAAGTCACTGGAAGCCGTTGATGTGTTAGTAGCCTTCCACGTCAACGGCTTCGCCTTTCCCCGCCCCGGATGATGGTTTTTAGACGATGCGTAGCAAGATGTGCAGGATGACGTACAAGACCACGATCGTCACCAGGATGCCGCCCAGTCCCGGTGCGTATCCGTATGAGCTTGCAGGGGCACCAACGACCGTAGGACGACCTCTGTACCAACCATAGTAACCGCCGCCGAATAAGAAGAACAAGATCACGAATGCGAGGATGATGGTCATGCGTCTGTCCCTTGCTTGAACTCGATGATCAATCGACCGTCAGGTGTCCACGTCGATCGTGCCACATCGACGTATTCGAGCGTTGTACCGTGATCTTTCGCCCAGACTTCTGCTCCGCGCAGCATCGTCATGATCGTATTTGCCATCCCTTCCTGCCCCGCCGCGTGCATGAGTTTTCGGTTCTTCGAGCATATCCAATCCCAAGGCGACATCCCCAACGGTTCGACACGCGCTGACTCAACATCGCTTGGCGCTGTCGCCTTTGCCACGCGCTGCAGATACTTGACCAATGGCTTTAATGCGATAACGTAATCCTGTTGCACGCATTCAAGCAACGAGAGCGTCTCTTCGTGAATCGTTAGCTGACCGTCAATGACTTGACTCATGATTCACGCAACGTATGCGGGTACGGATTGCCTTCATCAGCCGCTTGCTTTTTAACTTCGCGCATACGCTTGCGTTCAATCGTGTCGCTCTCCTCGATCAACGATTCTCGAACACCTTTGAGCCGTTCTGCAACCTCATCCGATTCTTGATCGTTCGCAGAATCGTAATATACTGAACGAAATGGTTCATCTTTTGACATACTGTTACCTCACGATCATTTGAATGATTGCGCCTTTAATCTCGCTTGCAAACCGACGACGTATCGCTGGTAATGCTGCTGTCAGTGCTGCAGTTCCAGGATCACGCATGCGCATTACCGATGTTCCGTAACGCAGATATACATACTGAGGTGTTGAGTTTGCTAGCTCCCAACCTGTTTTCGTTCGTAGAATCTCAGAACCGCCAAGCAGTTCACCGTCTTGAATGTGAACAACTGAATCAAGATGAACGAATGAATCTTTGCCGTAGCGTGTCGAGTACGGATGACCAAGTGCGGCGAGCAGTTCAAGTGAATGATCGGAATATGATATTTGTCTGATCCATTCCGGCCACAGATCATTCTTGATGCAACGCTCAAGCACGCTATCGACATACTTAAGCGCACCGCCGCCAACTTTGGTGATACCGTTGATCAGAACGGTCATACCATGCATATCAATTGTGATCTTCATTGTCCTGCTTTACTGGAAACGTTTCGATGCGATCGGCATAAACGTGAACGGTTGGCGCATCACCAAAGCCGCACAGAATTGCTAACGGTTCATTGTCAGCCTGTTCAGCTTCTTTGAGTTGATCGACATTGCGTTCCAAGAAAAACTCCATATATCCACGCGGTAATCTGTCTTTGAATCCGTTGACATAAGCACAGTACGCTTCGGCAAAACCTTCACGATCGTTCGATTCTGAATATCCTGTGAAATGTTCCTCGTTGATCTGCGCGTTCTGCCATGTTGACTTCCATTGTGATGTATCTTTACGTCCTAACTGATTGTAGAATACATGGCCCATCTCGTGATCGGTGATCAACTTTGCATATTCGGTTGTGTTGGCAGCGCGATCGGCAGTTGTGTAATCAGCACCGATACGTTGATGCCTGCCGATCTTATCCATATTGAACCCGACGACATTGCCCTGCGGTGAATTGTTCAACGTTACAGCTACCGTTGTACTGAAATCATCACTACCGATACTCATACTTTTCGCGAAGAACAATTGATCGAGATTGTGAACTTGACCATTGATGTCATCGATATTATGTGCAACTTCATCGAGCACTGTTGACTTCAATCTCGCGTTGTATTCACGAACCTTTGGATCAACGTACGATGAACCAGCGTAATCCATGCCCTGTGCTTCAAGCTGATAGCCGTTGCCGGTGCTGTTCAGATCGTAGGCATGTGTTCCCGGCGTATCAACGATCTTCTTCACATACGACTTCCAGCGAGTGTTCGTAGTATCGATTGGTGGATCACTGGGCGGAATCTCTTTCCCGCCCCCGGATGCGGTTTTTGGGTTGTCTGCGACCGCTGCGGCGGCTTTGCTGACACCTGCGCTCTGCCCTGACCCTCCTACCTGCCCAGGACGCCCAGGATGGCCTCTATCGCCACTCCCCGGCCCTCCCTCGCGCATAACTTCACGGGAGGCACTGGCTTTGCGATGTGCCCAGAACGCATTCAATGCGGGTGTGTCATAGGTCGGATGCTGAGTCAGCTTGATTCCGCGATCTTTCTCAATGTAGTCATACAGCTTCATTCCGATACCTTGTCGCTGATACGCGCGGTTCACGTAGACATCGGACAGATAACTGTTATTTATATCCTTACGCGCAGTTGCAACAACTTTGTCGCCAAGCTTCGCAGTGAATACCTTGCCCCAGCCACTTTCATCTTCGGGGTCATCTGCTGTGCTGAATGTCAACTCAGGCTTAGCTGGTACTTTTGAACCTGGGCCATCGTAATGCTTCCCGCCGCCGACTGGTTCGATTATCTTCGTGTGAACGGTGCGCGCGATGCCGTCGAATGTCCAAGGTTGTGTAGTCTCACCAACAACCTGCCATTCGTGTTGATTACCGTACAATACATGCTCGAACTCGACATCTTCGTAATGCGTCTTACCATACGCCTTTACGTCGCGATCGATCTGAAACGCCTTAGTGTTGCTGAACACATCCTCCGGCGACAGTCCACGTATCTCTAGCCGATATGTGTCAGGATAATTGACATTGAAGTAATTGCCTGATTCATATCCGCCAAGTCCGAATCGATTCGCTACATCTTCGTTTGTTGTTGTTGACATAAGCGGACGCAATGTGAACGGTTTATCACTTGGGATGTCTGCATACTCAGCGGGACCACTACCGCGAAACACTGTATTGTTAGGTATATTATATTGTTCACGCGCAATCTGTGCATTACGTTCTTGTGCATTTGCAAGATTCATAATGTCGCTTTGCGTGTACTTGTTCTCTTTCGATACGCCCCAACGTCTAAGCATCATCGGTGTAAAGTTTGCAGTGTCCTCATTCCCCCATTGCCGATTCGCTGCGACCTGCAGATGTGGCCTTGCTTGACTGTTTTCCGACCATCCGCCCTTTGCGTGTTCGAGCGCAAGATCAGGCGCTTCGGGACTGACGTTTTCCATTGATGGACCGCTACCGCCAACATGACCAGGGCGACCGGGATGATTGTGATTGCCACTCGACGCTGTTCCGACTTCGCGAACACGCACGCTTGTGACTTGACCAACCAATTGACGTTGTGCAGCTTCACGAATAGCAGTCAGTGTTTCGCGCATGTGGTTCGTGATCGGCACATCACCGTACGAACGAACTTCTTCAAGATTACGCTGACCAAGATCAAAGTCAGTAATCAATGCACCAGTGTTCAGATTCGCTTTCGGAATTGAAATAATGCCGAGACTCTTAGGATCGACGTTCGCCCAATATTGTTGTGTTACACCGAAGAACAACGGATTGCGCCAACGCTCAGGTGTTTGATATGTTTCTTTATCCATGTGCGCGCTATCTCGACGGCCCATGAACTGAGTTGACCAATCGCTTAGTCCGTAATCACTCTTTGCTTCTTCGTAGTTCGGTTCAAGTTTATAGTCCCAACCTTCCGCCTTCGCACCTTTTGCAAACGCTTCAACTGTTTTGGTTCCCCACGCTTCGCGCTCAGGCGTGCGCATTGGCGGTTCCGGCCCAACTTCACGCGCGACATTCGACATAATTAGCATTGCTGACTTCAAGTTTTCAGCAACAGGTTTCGATATGGTGAACGAAACAATCTGATCGTTCTTATCACCGCCGAGTCCACCAACGCCACCCGCGCGTAACAAACCTGACGCTTGAATCGCATCTGCATTCGGCGTCACATGATAAATGATGTCCGGTATACGAGGATCATTCCACGCAATCGGTGTTCCGCGAATGGGCGCACCACTAGGCTGACTTACGCCCATCCAATAGTGATCTGTTTTGCCTTCGCCTGCACTCGACGGGACAATGACGCGCGGTGAATCCGATGGGCCGCTTCCACCCACCTCACCCGGTCGTCCTGCGTGATGGTGATTACCACTCGACGCAGTGCCGACTTCACGCAAGAACTGTTTTAATGTGCTCAGCTTTTGTTCTTTGGCGACTTGCGCCAAACGCTGTACGGAGTTCGTGACTGTCCACGTTTGTGTTTCCGGGTCGTATTCGACCTCCCACTGCTCAAGCTTCTCAACTTGATTCAATGCATCAGCGAGATTGTACGCATCGCTAGCGTCTGAAAACCCATCGGCAGCTAATTGATGCGCTTCATCAACGCCGTTTGCATCGATATATGCACGAATCGAATCAACATCACCATTCGACACCATTGCACTAAAGTCGTCACCAGAACTTGGCCTGTAACCAAGCGCATTCATCTCGGCGCGCACAGCGTCTTGATCGTCAGACGTTAGCACTGAATCAACGTCGCTGATGTCGAGATTGTTATCTTTGAGATATTGTGCAATCTCACCATTTGACATATCAACGATTGCGAGTTCGTCAGGTGTCAAATCATCGAGCTTTACTCCCGCCGCATCAAGACGTTCTGCGCCGGTTTCATTTGCTGCATCTCCAGCGGCACCGAAGCCAATGTCTCCGGTGTAATCCATCGTTTCAACGCCGTCAGGCGCATCGCCGTGAACTTGAACCATGTGCCTGCAACGTGACGTACAAGCAAAAGAGCCGGGTTCTGGAACGGTGTCTAGCGTGTACGGATTACCGTTTACAGCGCCATCGCACCCTTCATCATCCGGCCCCCCTGTGTCGCATGTGGAGGCATCGTCCGGTCCCACGAAATAGGCGGTTACGGTGTCATTCATTCACCGCAGTATACTACTTATCGCCGCCTTTATCCCGTGTTGCCCATATCGCATCAGCTATCTCATCATCGCTCATATCGTCAGAGAAGAACAGCTTATGCGCTTGCGGCGGTTGCTCAGCTTCCGTCAGCGGCGCGCTCGATTCACTAGGCCGCTTACCGTCTTGTCGTGTGTTTTCAGCTTTCATAATTCCTAAGTTATAGACCGCAAACTGGTTATGCGCATCAGAGAATGCAAACGCAGCTTTGCGGTCTTGGATGTTATGTGAATTATCGAGGTAGAGCTTACCGTGTTCAAGCCATGTTCCCAAGAACACTTGATCGCGCGTTAGCGGTGCTTTGTAATCAGCACGATACTTCGCCACAGCATCACGAACTGCATCGCGCGTGTGTGCATCAACAATGCGTTCGTGATCTTTCTCTGCCACCATGTAACCAGTTGTCGGACGCTTCTGACCATGTGTTGAAAACGAACCACCTGCGCCACTGCGGAAAGTGGCATCAGCAATCGCCTTTGCGTTGCCACCTTCGCTTGTCCAACGTCCGTGATCGTCACGCGGTTGATCAGGTGAACCTTCGACTAACTTTAGCTTTGCGCTCGATACGAGACGCAGCTTAGTCATAATCGCCGTTGGCAAAGTCTATCGCGTGCATGTTGCCGTCCGGTCCCATCTCGGTCGTAGTGATCAAACCAGCTTTAGCATCTGCTTCAAGCTCTTTCTCCCACTCAGATGGCTCATCGGGTGGTAACGTTGGTTTCCACGCTGCTGCTTTCTTGTCGTACTTCTCCGGTATGCTCATTTCGCTCGTCTCTTTCTTTGTCGGATAACTTCATCATCGGTGCATTGCTTGCAACGCGTTCGTTCGGGAAGATGGGGCCGCTGCATGCAGTCCTTGCAGTAGCCTCGTTCCTTCACCCAGTATTCGCGCTGCTTCGCCTTACTCTCCGCCTTCGTCATTGGCATTGGGTTCGTTCTCCGCTTGCGTTTGCAGTGCGTGAAACAACTGCTGCAACACTTCCTGTTTCTCACGCACTTGACCCGCCTGCAGATCGCCGATCAGACCGTCGCTAGAGTGACCGTTCTCTTCGACCTCTTCATCAACGTAACTATAACGCGTGCCGTGTGAAGCTAACCATGCGAACAATTCATGGTGACAGATGTCTGCCTCGAACTCAAGATCGTTGACCGCATCTTCATCTTCACACTGGGCCAACATCTCCGCCGCGTCGTTGATGTATTCGTAGCGAAGATCGTCCGGCAGCATTTGTGCATCGTCGTGTGCATAACGGATGGCTGACTTCATCCACTCCGGCGAACCGTCTTTGAGACGTAGGTACTTCTCGTCAGTGTTTGAACGCGTTGCGGGCTCGATCGCATCGAATAGCTCTTGCGCAAGCTGCGCGAACCGGGGAAGTGTTTTGGTAGTCATTTGTAGCCTTTTCAGTCGTGGAGGAAGTCCCTCCGCTCCCTATGACACAAACGACACCATCATGGTTGCACACCCCGAAGTCACGGAGAAGGAGTACCCTTGTGCCCTATGCGGGTGTACCCAAGGGCACGAGCTTCACGGAGATTCTTGATCGTGAAGGCATTCGTATGGCGGAAGGTGATCGGTTTACCCTGTGCCTGGGCCGCTTTCACCCCCGCGCGGATGATCGGCGCGATCAGGTCGGCCTTGTCGTGGGTACCTAGCAATTGCTTCTCCGGTACCGTACGATCACGCCCGTCGTTCCGCTTGAGCGCGACCTCGCGCGGCGCGTACACATGATGGATTGTGACAGCTAGGCCCTTTGCCATCGCTTGATCGGACCATGATGGATGTGTGTCGCCTTCAGCATCCTTATACGACTGCACATAATTCTTGTTTCCGACAGAATCATAAATGAACGATCGTTTACCGTCGTTCAACGCGTCCGCTAATCTCGACTTTGCTACATACGACGACAATTCATGTGTCATGCCGCCGCTAATATCAACTGCCTTTGCGAAATCGGCTACGCTCTTGAACTCTGTATTCGCTTTCACCCATGCTTCGGTGCGAGCTTGCACATCTGGCGTATACTTCGCAAACTCAGCTAATGACTTCGGTCCACTCGGACCATAAAGCCCGTGTTCATCAACCTTATTTGCAAATGTGGGAATCTCTTTCTTAATCGCGTCCGAATCAATCACATCTTTTTCTTGAATACCGTAGCGTTTCACATAACTCTTTGTCGTAGAGCCTTTTCCGCTTCCACCGCCGCCCATGATGAAGATTGCACGCGCGCGACCAGGACCTTTAGAACTTCCACCACGCATCCCAGGACGACCAGGATGCCCCCAAAAGCCACTGCCGTAACCGCCTTCAACGAGCTTCAATGTTGACACATGGCTTTCCGTCAACTTCAACTTACTCGGATCATCGGTGCTTTCTGCAAGCTTCAGCTTTGGCTTTGTATTCATTTTGACTTTCATAAAGAACTCTCGCAATGTAACAACGTAGCTGCGTTCTGCGGCTTTCCAGAGATAATGCGCGTATGATCCAATACGTGCTTTCATTGAATCAAGCTTTACATCTGCTGATTCGTCATCAAACAACTCGCGATGCATTGCTGGAAGCAGCGAATCGCGAAGATAGCCGAGATTCTCCATCAAGATCGAATCAACGACCGATACTTTCGCTACCGGCTTACCGATGATATGACGCAACCATCCACGCACTTGAAGATCATGCAGTGCGCGTTCAACACCAAGATTACATGCAAGCGGAACATATTCACGCGCCAACAGTTGAAAACTGAAGGTGAGACTGTTCAATACGACCGCGAGCGCAGGATGATTCTCCGCTGCACCGATAATCTCTGTACGTTTGTGCCACAACGCGGATAACAAATCGGCGCGATAACGAACGATCATCGACTCAACGGCAATAATGTGATCGTGATGCACCGCCTGCAATATCTCAGTAATCGTCTGTGTCTGCGCTTCGCGTAACTCTACTGCACGCGCAAGACGTTTTACCGCACGCGCATGCTTGATGGAATCGGTCACTCGGATGCAGACTCTTTGAACTGTTCGAGGAGTTCCTCAACGCTCTTGGTGTCAGCGAGAATCGTTTGTGCGATCTTGGTCCGCAGTTCCATAGCAGGGCCAACAGCCTCACGTAGCAACTGATCGTAGATTGCTTTCTTACGAACTATCGCTTCACGCCCCGCCGCTTGACGTATCTTGCCCGCGCCTGCGCCGGTCATCGGATGGTTCGCCGCTGCACTGTAGCCGTGTGGTTTGGCCGTAGGGTCGGTATCGTTCGGGTTGGGGCCGCTGTGCTTATTGACCTTCGTCGCCCCGCTGTTCGGCTGCTGCCCAGGCGGTACGCTGCCAGGACCCTTCCCGCCCCCGCCAGGAGGTAGCGCGGGCATCAGCTTGTCGCCAGCGACCGCCGGGGGGACGGGAACGTTGGTCATCTGATTCTGAGGCGCGATCGGCTGCTTCGCCTGCTCCTCCTCTTGCACGTCTTGGGCCTGCGCGGTCGCCGGGGTGTGCTGATTGTCCTGCGCGTACACATGAGCCATCGAGAACCCGTACTCGGCCTCCTCAACGATCTGCGCCCAGCTTTCCTCAAAGCTGTAGGTGGTGATATTGAGTTCCTTCGCCGCCATCGTCGCCGACACGGACTTGGGCAACCATTGCATCGCCTCGGCCAATGCCAAGTCTTTGAGCTTCGCACTGCGATCTTCTTGCGCGATCGAGGGGAAGATGAACTCGATGAACTCAGCGGATAGCTTGCCTGACTCTTTGATCGCTGCGATGCGTGCCGTTTGATCTTCTGAAAGCTTTGCTGTGTTCTTGGTGTCCGAATCTGACTTGGCTTCGACTACCCGCAACCGTGTTGATTCTTGAACTGGGCCACTCGTTGACCGCCGCTCGTTGATTGTGTGGACGACCTTCGAGGTGTTGGACTTCATCGATGCCAACGCCTGACGATGCTGGTTCTTTTGATCATTCAGTGCAAGCTCGTGCTGTTGCTTGCCCTGCGTTTTCATCATCGCCGTCTGCGTATCGATTTGATCTTGCTGCTGTTGCTTCTGCTCGTCAGCGAAATCATCGTTCTTCTTTTGCATCTCGTCCGACACATCGCTGCGCGTCGGCATGTTCTGATCGAGCTTTCCAAGCCGCTGCACACTGCGCGCATCTTTGAGCACTTCGTCAAGATCGAGTTTCCCCGCCTTCGCCGCATTGTTCAGTACACGATCGCATATCTGCTGCGCGATGTATTCGACCAACCGCTGACGCTTCTCGAAACGCTTCGTACCGGGTTCGGTAGCAACAAGAGCACCGGCACGCGCACCTTTACCCGCCTCGCCGATGAACTCTTTCGGAATACCGAAACCGACCGCGATCAAGTTCAAGAGCGCATTCACGTCAGGCTGCGATTCGTTGGCACGGATGCCGCTAGCAACAGGCTTCATCTGCGCGTTCTTGTTGTGAACCCAATTGCTACCCGGCTTGAATGCATCAGGCAGTTGCATCGTTGCCTGTGCGACCTGTGCATCACCTGCGTTTATCTCGATGTCGAACACGAACGCAGCTTCAAGTTGTCCCTTGATCACCCGCGCGTTCATCAAGTCTTTGAGCCGCTTCAACCAACCAAGAACGCTGAACAGATCAGTACGCCCACGCTTCTCATACTTCGACACGTTCAGTTTCACATGCAGTACATCACCGGCAGGAATCTGTCGAATGATGTATTTCGTCGTCTGAATGTTGTTGGTAACATATTGCTGCATTGGGGTGCTGTACTGTTGATGATAGTAGAACAGTTTCTGCATATCTTCCGCGTCCGTCACTATCTCCCAGATAGTTGACGGGTCGATCATGCGGTAATCGGTCAAGCCTTTCTTTGGATCATCATCATAGAACTCCAACATCAACTCGCCCTGCCACCACAAATCGTTTGCGATGTTCTCCAAGTCTTGATAGAAGTTCGTCCGTTCGCAGAACTCGCGCCACACCGCATCAACATCATTGTTCGATGATTGGTGATCGATACCGCGACCAAGCACAAACGCGGTTTGCATCTCGATCAATTGATGTGCAAGCGGATTGTGATTGTACGCCTCGAACGCCTTGCGGTGCATATCCAAATACTGATATAGGTAAAGCTGCTTCGAGTACGGCCCACCCATCAGCGGAATATACTCGGCGCTAGAATCATGACCGTCACCATACCGATCACGCATTGCAAACGACTGATCTTGCGAACCATAGCCGTCACCGTACTCGAAACCGCTGCCGAGTGCGCTTTCAGTTAAACGATGTCGCACCTGATTTGCTGCTGCCTCGATGATGCGATTGCGATCGAGCGTCGATGCTTCGCGCATGTGCCGGGGGTTGAGAGTAGGGTTGGCAAGTTGCTCCCATCGTTCTGAAGCGTGTGACACCGCCTCACGGAGAGCTTCACGCCCTTCAACACGGCGCAACCGATACGACTGCCCATCACTCGCCGCCTCATACAGCGTTGCACTGACCTCATACCGATTGCCGAGATGGTCAGTATCCTTCGACAGATCAAAGAGCGTAAGCTGCGGTTTCGCTGCTTCAATGAACTCTGCATCGCCATCGTATTGTTTCGGTTCTTGAACGAACGATGAATTGCGAAGCGATGCCTTCTCCGGCGGCACAACGACTGCAGGCGCAGAAAGGACTTCAGAGGCATTGTACGGCAGCGGTGCAAGTCCAAGCCATCCGATAACGTCAGCGATATGTTCCGGTAAGGTTTTCACAACTCAGTACCTACTGTTTTGTTCGTAGTTGCGCGAGTAACGTATCGCAGACATCATCGGTGAATTGACCACAACTGCTTGCGCGGGTCCACTATCAAACTTGGCCTGCGCAATACCGCTGTATGAGTTAGCGTGAGCGAAGTGATCCTCGCCTAGCCGTTTCCAAACTGCTTGTTTTACGCCGCCGTCGTCATCAATCTCATTGATGCGTGCGAGATTGCAGAGTTGCCGCACGAATGCATTCGTTACATCATCATTGATCTTGGGCAGTGAAATCTCGCGATGAGTTATTTCCTCAAACATATCATCGAGTGCTTCGGTGCGATTCACAAGCACTTGATAATCGCCTGGTGTATCGGTATCTGCAAACGCGCGAGGCTCAGTCCACTTATATGTGCCCTTCTGCGTCTCAACGTAATAACAAAGATGCACGCGCCCAGGGAAACGTAAGCTGAACTCACGAGCACTATGCTGGTTCGGCGTACCGTCGATGACGCACAGATCGACATCGTAAATCCGCATCAGTGGATCAAGCTCATGAAACATCTTCACAATCCCGATGAAGATGATCTTTGGACGCTTCGTGATCTTATCACGCCCGCGAATGACGACGTGTAGGCCGTCACCTTTTTGGTCTACGCCCATGTAACTATGGGGAATAGCTGGGCCAATCTCATGCCCATCGACGCATCGCAGAACGACATCTTCCGTCACCCGCTGATCAGCGCTTACCCACGGCAGGCCCAGCTTCGAGCGCATGAACTCCTCACGCTTGCGCCCCGAGTTGTAGTTGTCCAACCACCCCGGCAGATCGGCGTACACGGAATAGAGTCCACACAGGTGATAACCGCGAATGCGCTGCACGTTCGGTGCTTCAGCTACCCATTGCCCAAACTGTGAATCAAGGATCGCTTTGCACTTCCGGCAGATCAGGTATGCGATAATCTCATCATCTCGCCGCACGCATTCCGGCCACTGCTTCTCCATAATGTTGTACGTGCTGCACTTCTTGCAAATGAGATTCCAATAGCGCCGGTCAGACTTTTGGAACTCATAATCAATGCCGTAGTTATCGAACGTCGGCGTTGATAGCATGTAGCGCCATTTCAACGTCGAGTGATTCAAGCGTTGATCGGCAAGCTCGAACTGATCGATCGAGACTTCATCGAGTTCGTCAAATACTAGCATATCGGCCGGAACCGACTTCATCCTTATTTTCGATCGCATACCACGGAAGTACAGAAAGCCACGCCCTACTTGCCGCAGTGAGACTGAATCGACATCATCCACAATAGCGCGTATATGAGGAGAGTCGCGAATGATTGGTGCAACTCGCGATTTGCTGAACTCGCGAACGTCCTCGTCGGTCGGGAAGAAATAGATGACATTCTTACCTAGCTTGTCACAAACGAAGAACGACTTGATCATGCCGATAACACTCGCCCCCATCTGCGCCGCTTTCTCAACGACCTGATAAGGGTGAGTATCGCCGTACATATCTAAGAGGTAGTTATGTCCCTCGAAATCAAATGGTTTGCCGTCAAGATAGACATATTCTAACGCATAGCCGAATTGCGTTTTGTCAATGAGTTGTCCCGACAGTTCTAAACCGTTCACTTATCCTGCAATCTGTCGTAACGTGGTGTAGCAGGCGGTGTTGACGGCGGCGGCGTTGTACCTTCATGTAGCGTGACTTGTGTACTTTGACGTGTCGGCGGCGGTGGAACGACAGAATGCGGTTCGTTAGTAGTCGGCACCCATTCGGGAACCGGAATATTCGGAGCACCTCTCGGCAATTGCTCACCGTAAACAAGTTTGACAAGCGTTAAAACAATGCCAACAATGACACCGCAGACGAACGCAATCTCAACATGAACGTTCACGCATCCACAGCTTGCTCGATCGGCACTTCCGCGCGGTCTTTGATAGCTTTAATATCTTCTTCCGTTGGCAGCCCGTATCGTTTCGCCGCGATCGAGCGCGCCGCAGCCAACAATTCGGATTCTCCAAGTTCGACCACAAGACGAGATGTAGTAACATCCTCACGTCGCTCCGTTGGATCGCCGAGGATCAAGCGTTCAAGCTTGACCGCTTCTTGAAAGTCGCGGAAGTCAGGATCAATCGCACGCTGCCGCTGCTCATCAGTCAATTTCGGATCAAGCGGATCAATGGCAACACGAACAATGAATCGATCTTGAATCGATCGCAATCCTGAGATAAGCTTACGCGCGCGGCTGATGCTATCTTCAAGCAACACCTCTTCGGTCTTGCGTGCGATCGTCGCCGTGCTCTTCTTCGCTTGCTCTCGCCAACGGTAGATGAGGCACCAACGTTCAAGCTGACGCCTCGTTACGCCCAAGTTCTGTTCGTTACAAAGCGCATACAGCTTCGGAATGTTACGCTTGTCACCCAACTCCACGAACATTTCATAGATGCTGATCTGTGCCGCATCCATCGGTTCTCTCATAAACGTTTCCCGCTTAGGGTTTCATCGAGTACGCGCGGTTCCCACGAATACTCTCTGATGTGCCGTGTCCGTAACTGATCTTCATTGAGAAACGGATGATCAAGCCGATTGCCGTTCAAGCGCCGGTCTGCAGCCAAGATTGCGTCGGCTTCCAGTTTCAAGTCGCTCGCCTCCTTTACGCAAGCGACAGATGAGAACCCGAACAGCATCTTCCGACCGCCCAACACGTTCACCAATCTCCTTACGTGACTTCCCAGCATTATGCCGAACGTAATCGATTTGCCACTGTTCCCACTGTTTCCACCCGCTGAACTGCGGCAGCACACCGACCTGCAGAAACGACAAGAGGCGACGTAACCCGGTGTTCACCAAGAGGTACACGACGCGCTCGGTAACGCCCATCTCCCGTGATACATCCGAGACATGTTTGTCTTGAATGAGATGAAGCGTGATAGCCTGCTTCTGTCGAGGCGTCAACACCATCGTGCGCTGTAACGGATCATTGATAGCCCCGGCCAGATCAAACAAGATCGTGGCCGATTCAAAGTCGCCGCTATTAGTAAGCGAACTAAGCGACGAAAACGATCGCAGGCAGGCGCGCAGTGAGCGAAGCGTGGCGAACTTATACGCGTTCAGCGGCGGAGCTTCATCCATCTCAGCAACATTCATACGTCACATTATAGCAAGACGCCCACCGATACGCTATGTTACAGCGCAATTAGTTCGTTACAACTCTATCAGTTTGGCGCGCTCGAACTCGACCCAGAGTTACTTTCTGCGCAGCCATTTCACGGCAGGCTTCTTCGTGCGCTGCCTCGACCTTACGATAACCCTCGTCTATCTGCTGCCGCAGATCACGAAGTTCAAGCTCACATTTGAGAAGGTGCTCGAAGTGAACATCTTCCACAACGTAATAATTCGCTCCCGGATAAAACATGATTGCGAGATAACCGCGCAAAGG